>ENA-ORXM01004438-ORXM01004438.1-marine-metagenome-genome-assembly--contig:-NODE-4438-length-12292-cov-3.785837_pt1 | contig 12292 bp, 15 predicted proteins | sample MGYA00237867_ERZ511480 | MGnify/ENA primary metagenome ERZ511480 (study PRJEB26309, sample SAMN06266103) | marine metagenome | isolation source: Algal blade | place: United Kingdom:Sidmouth, United... | reverse complement strand
CACGCGCGCGAAGACGGCGTCGCGAAGCTGGGCAAAGAGCACCGTTCCGACACGGGCCGTGCAGTAGACGACGACGAGGGCGACCGGGGTGACGAGGAAGGCCGTCCGCCAACTCGGCTCGACGCCCTCACCGGACAGGGCATCGACGGCATATTTGAAGAAGAACGGCGTGAAGACGGTCGCGATCTTCGCCAGAATCAGAAAGCCCATCGCGATCACCACGCGCAGGCGGGCATCCGGCTCGCCCTCGGGCCAGAGATAGGGCATCACGTCGCGGATGACGCGCCATTCGGCGGCGCCATCGGTGTGCTGTCGGTCTCTTATGCCGCGCATGGGAGGGAAATCCGGAACATCATCGGACTGTTTTCTAGCGCACCAGGCATCGAAGGCCAACCAATAGCACTTTTGTATGTGCGCGTATGGTGTTAGCTTTACCCTGTATCAAATCGGGAGACACAGACGTGCGTAATTTCGTATCGGCATTGATCGTTGCAACAGCGGCATCGAATGCCTTCGCACAGGACAGCGGCGTCCGGGTGTACGGCGATTTCGGCAACGAGATCTCACTGTCCTCCGTCGAGGTCTATCGCACCCTCGGCGACCGCATCGTCAGCGGCATGGATGCTACCGGCAACAATGCGCGGCGCTGGAATCAGGTCGATCCCCGGCTGCCCGCCTCGTTGATCGCGGATTTCGATCCGCAGGGACTGTCCGCCGATGCCATCCTGCGCGCCATCCGCGAGGGATGCGATGCCGCCACCGGGCGCAGTTCGGTCTGTCAGCGGGTGGGTATCCGGCGTGACCTGACCTTCGTGGATCACGCCGCCGTCACGCCGAGCATTCCGCAGACCTACGTCGCGAGTACCGTCGTAGCCGGGTCGGGCGGTGCCACGACGAGCATCGTGACGACCGAGTTGCCTGCCGCCACCCCGCCACCTCCGCCGCCGCCGCCGCCGCCTGCGCCGGTCGCACCGGAGCCTGAACCGGCGCGGGTCGAGGTGGTCCCGGCGATGGCGATGGCCGTGACAGAACCGGAACCGATGGTCGAGATGGTATCGGACGCCATCGTCGCCACGCGCCATTTCGCCAAGCGCGCGGACTTTCCGCCGCAGAAATTCGCCGGCTATGGCATCGTGGCCTTCAAGTCCCTGGCCACGCCGGGCGACAGGGACAGGCACATCCATATCTGCCACGCCTTCTTCGCCAGCCTGATCGATTCGGGCAGCAGCGGGACCGCCGTGGACAAGCAGATGGTCACGATCTGGCCCATCATCGACGATTACGACGACGACGCGCTGGACGGGCTGAATACGCAGGCCCTTCAAGACGGCATGTGCGATGACGCGGTCCAGAACTACGACCTCGTCATGGCCAATGTCGCGCTCCGGCAGGCCGAACGGGCAGGAGGCGACATCTCCGGCGCCGGGCCGTTCCTGCTGGCCTGGGCACCGGGAGAGACGAAGGGGCGCACGGATACCGTCGTCCTCATCGCCGATTTCAGCGATGTCGAATCCGAAGACGATGCCAAGGAAGCGATGCAGATCTGGAAGGACGATATCGAAGGCGATCAGGAGCTGTGGAACAAGGGGTTCACCCTCGTGAAGCTGCGCGCCAAGATGCGCCGCATGGTGGACAAGTATGGCGAGAGCCTGTTGAAGTTCATCAAGGCCGGATAATGGCCGACCGGATCGGGCAGGTCTTCGCCCTGCCCGATCCGGTCGGGGATGGGGGTTAGGATGGGCGATCTTCTCGGAAAGATCAGTGTCAGCGGAGCGGCAGGTATCCTGCTGGGAATTCTGGCGATCGTCCTGATCGGCCCGAAGACGGCGGGCGGAGCGGCGTTGCTGATCGTCATCTGCACCGCTTTGGCCATCATGGTCGGCGCTGTCATCCGCATGATCCGGAGCCGGTGACGCAGTACCGGATCGGCAGGGCGACGGGGCTGGTATTGCCGCTGTCGGGCAGCCATTCGGGGATGCCGTCGTAATCGATGGTCCGGAATGTCCGCGCGAGGGCCGTAAGGGCGCAGGCGATATCGGTGCGGGCCATCAGGTGCCCGATGCAGTGATGCGCACCGCCCCCGAAGCCGAAATGTCTCTTGCGGCGCAGCGTGATGTCGAAGCCCTGTTCCTCGCAGATGGCCGGATCGCGGGCACTGGCATGGACGAGCATGTGCAGGACCGTACCGCGCGGGATCGTCTCGCCCCCGAAGTCGAAGGTCTCGACCGCCTCGCGCGTGACCCATGTGGTCGTGGGGCGGGTGCGGATGATTTCCTCCACGGCGTTCGGAACGAGGGAAAGGTCCGCGCGCAAGGCCCGCCATTGCACGGGGTTTTCGATGAACAGCGCGAGGCCGAGGCCAAGCTGCGAGCGGGTGGTATCGACGCCGCCGAAGATCGAGATGACGATCATGTCGAGCAAGGCGGTTTCGTCGGTTTCGGGGTCTGGATCGGCACGGGCGACGAGACCGGCGATATAGCTATGGCGGTCTTCGCCCCGGCGCGCGCGGGCGACGAGATCGCGGGCGAGATCGGTCAGGCGCTCGCAGGCGGCATCGAAGACCGGCTCGTGGCGGCGGCACTCGACTCCCATGGCGAGGCCGAGATCGGAGGCATCGTGGGAAATGCGCGCCCAATCCTCGCGGGGCAGGCCGAGCAGCGTGCAGATGGCCTGCCCCGCGAAGGGGACGGCGAAGGCAGACTGGAATTCGCAGGAACCTTGCCTGGCCATCTCCGCGCAGAGATCGGCGGCGATGGTGTCGAAGGCGGGGATCATACCGGCGATAAATTGCTCGCCGAGGACCGGCACGGCGAGATCACGGAGGCGGCGATGGGCCACGCCCTCCCTCCCGATGACGCTGCGCCGCCAGAATTGCGCGAAGGGGCCGGTAAGGCCGTGGGTGACGGGCCATGCATGGCTGCCCTGTCGCAAGCGCCGATCGCGCAGGAGAAGGCCGACCTCCCGATAGCGCAGGACGGCGAGACCGTAGGGCGTATGCGCGCACCAATGGGCCTCCCGCGCCGCGCGCACCGCTGCCGAGCGGGTCGAGAAGGCTGGATCGGCGAGGTCGAGATGGTGCATCTCACACGCTCAGGCTGGCGAGAACCTCGTCGGTATGCTCGCCGAGGCGGGGGCAGGGACGGTCGGCGACCATGGGCTGGCCATCGAAGAGGATCGGCATCCGCACACCGGGGAGCGACCCATGGGCGATCTGCATCCCGCGCGCCTGCACCTGCGGATCGGCGAAGACATCGCCGATGCTGTTGATCGGCCCTGCCGGAACGCCCGCCTTCTCGAAGGCCGCGAGAACCGCGTCGCGGGTCCAGCGGTTGAGAACGGTCTGGAGCATCGGCACGAGTGCCTCGCGATTCGCGACCCGCGCGGGGTTGGTGGCATAGGCGGGATCGTCGGGGAGATCGGCCAGGCCGAGGACGTTGCAGGCCTTGCGGAACTGGCCATCGTTGCCGACGGCGAGGATGAAGTGGCCGTCGGACACCGCGAAGACCTGATAGGGGACGATGGAGGGATGGGCGTTGCCGATGCTGACGGGGCTGGTGCCGGAAGTCAGATAGGCGAGCGCCTGATTGGAAAGGATCGAGACGCAGGCATCCATCAGGGCCATATCGATGTGGCGGCCCTTGCCGGTCTGCTCGCGCTCGGCAAGCGCGGCCTGAATGGCGATCACCGCGTTCAGGCCGGTGACGAGATCGGCGACGGCGACGCCCAGTTTCTGCGGCTCGCCGCCCTTCTCGCCGGTGACGGACATCAGGCCGCTCATGGCCTGGATGATGAAATCGTATCCGGCGCGGGGAGCATAGGGGCCGGTCTGGCCGAAACCGGTGATCGAGCAGTAGATCAGGCGCGGATCGAGGGCCGAGAGGGAGGCATAGTCGAGACCGTATTTCGCCAGCCCGCCCAGCTTGAAATTCTCGATCATCACGTCGGAACGCGCGGCGAGGGCACGGGCATGGGCCTGCCCCTCGGGCGTGGCGAGATCGAGGACGACCGATTTCTTGCCCCGGTTGGTGCCGTGGAAATAGGAGGCGGAGCCGGTTTCCTCCACGAAGGGCGGTCCCCATGTGCGGGTATCGTCGCCGGTCGGGCTTTCGATCTTGATGACCTCGGCCCCGAGATCGGCGAGGATCTGTCCGGTCCAGGGTCCGGCGAGGATGCGCGCGAGTTCGAGGACACGCAGGCCCGCGAGGGGGCGGGGCATGGGGGCGGTCGGCAGGGTTGGTTCGCTCATGGGGCGAGAGTATCGAGGGGCGCGAAGATGGCAAGGGGCAGCGCGTATTCCGCTCGTGGCAAAGAGCGGAAGCGCCCTGTGGGCATCCCATCCCAGCCTTCCGCTGCGCCCCACGCAGGCGGGAAGGGAGTATCGTACCCGCGTCAGGCGCTGCGGGTGATGGCCGGGCGCTGGATGCTGCGGGCGCGATCGCGATCGCGACGGGAAGACATGGGTTGGTAGGCCGCCGCCGTGTGGCCCTTGCAATAGGGTTTTCCGGCCACGACCGGATGGCCGCAGAAGTAGAATTCGCCCCGGCTCGGATCACCGATAGGCCATTTGCAGGTCCGCTCGGTCAGTTCCATCAGGCTCAGCTTGTGCGCATCGCGGTCGATCTCGGCGATATCTACCTGATTCTCCGACGGAATCGTCACCATGCCCTCGGGGGCGGCGACGGCGGCGGGGACGTCGGCGGTGCTCTCTTCGCTGTCCTTGACCGGACCGGCAGCCGGCTCCTCACGGGCAGGCGCTTCCGGTTCCGGCGCGCGCACGACCTTCTCGACGACGGGGGCCGCAGCGGGTTCGGCGGGCTTTTCGGCGGCTTCGGGTTTGCCCTGATTGCGGCTGGAGAGGCCGAGACGATGGACTTTTCCGATCACGGCATTGCGGGTGACACCGCCCAGTTCCTTGGCGATCTGGCTCGCGCTCATCCCCTCGGTCCAGAGGGTTTTGAGCTGTTCTACACGGTCATCGGTCCAAGCCATTGGAATCTCGCAAATAATGATGACATGTGCGCGTCGGATCGCGCCCATCGCCATATCCTTCGGGAAAAGATTGGTCTTCACTATATATTCCGTGTTCCCACGGGACAAGGCGAACCGATTCGTTTTGGCCGTAAATCTCATTGTAGGTAAACAGCGTGACCGTAAACGCACCCTCCATCCCCCGCGCCCCTGCTCATGGAGAGCGGCGTTTCGGACGATTCAACAGGATCGGGTTCCAGACGCTTCTGGGCAAGGAGGTCCGGCGGTTCCTGAAAGTCTATCAGCAGACCCTGCTTGCCCCTGCCGGGACGGCGCTGCTGTTCATGGCAGTGTTCACGCTGGCCATCGGATCGCGGCGGGGGGAGGTATTCGGCGTACCCTTCGCGCATTTCCTCGCGCCGGGTATCCTCATGATGGCCATTCTGCAGAACGCCTTCGCCAATGCGTCTTCCTCCATCGTCGTGGCGAAGGTGCAGGGGAATATCGTCGACGTCCTGATGCCGCCCCTCTCCGCCGGAGAACTGACGACCGCCTATGCGCTGGGGGGCGTGGTGCGGGGGCTGGCGGTGGCCGCCGTGGCCGCCGTGGTCATTTTTCCCTTCGCGTGGAGCGGGATCGCGTATCCGCTCTGGGCGCTGGGGTTCGCGGTGGTGGGGGCGCTGATCTTCTCGCTCTGCGGGGCGATCACCGGGATATGGGCGGAGAAATTCGACCATACGGCGCTGGTGACGAATTTCATCATCACGCCGCTCGCTTTCCTGTCGGGCACCTTCTACTCGATCCGCATCCTGCCGGAACCATGGCAGACGATCTCGGCGATCAATCCCGTGCATTTCCTGATCGACGGCTTCCGGTACGGGATACTCGGCGAAGGGGATGCGAATCCGTGGGTCGGGATGGCGGTATCGGTAGTGCTGGCGGTGTTCCTGTTCTGGCTGTGCCACCGGATGTTTCGGACGGGGTATCGGTTGAAGAGTTAGGCCCCCCTGACTTAGATGTGCAGCGGGGTTTCGCCTGCGACGGGGTTCAGGGCGATGCCTGCGCCGAAGCCGGAGGCGGCTCCGGTGACGATGGCGGTCTTGCCTGACAGTCTCATGAGGCACCTTTTCCTTCGATGGCGAGTTCGACCGCCGCGATGCGCTTTTCATTGGCCGGATGGCTGGCGAGCCATGCGATGGGGGCGCTGCGCCCGTCGCCCATGCGGTCGAGCTTTTCGAGCAGGGTGACGCTGGCGCGGGGGTCGAAGCCCGCCCGCTGCATCAGGGCGACGGCGAAGGCATCCGCCTCGTATTCGTCGCGGCGGCTGAGGCCCATATGCAGGGCCTTCGAGACGTATTGCACGACCGTTCCGATCAGGCCGCGCAGCGCGCCGGGGAGGAAGAACCCCGCCGCCGCCTTGGCCGCCATCTCGACCTGCCACGCCTTCTTGCGCCGGTCGATATGCCCCAGCGCGACATGGCCGATCTCGTGCGCGATGACCGCCGCCAATTCGCTGACGGTGAAATCGCCCTTGCGGTACTTGTCGAAGAGTCCGCGCGTCAGGACGATGCGTCCATCCGGGGCGGCGAGGCCGTTGATCGCATCCTGTTCGTAGATGGCGACGCGGATATCGTCCACGCCCATCGCGCCCCGGAAACGCTGTAGGGCCGAGAGGAGCGGGCCGCTGTCGAGGGGCGTACTCTTGCGATCCAGATCGCGCAGAAGGCCCTTCTCGGAGCTTCGCATCGTGTACCAGGCCCAGGCCAGCATGGCGAGGATCGGCAGCAGCTTGAACAGCATGGAGGGCCTCCCGTTGCGCCCGGAACCGGACGATGCCAGAAGCATGGGGAGCGGAACGGGCAACATCAAGGCTGGAAGCGATGGACGTGCTGCGACTCGATGCCGGGGACTATGCACGCCATCGGGCGGATCTGGCCGATCTTCTGCGCGCGACGGTAGCGGGGGGCGGGGCCGTGGGATTCATGGACCCGCTGGGCGAAACGGAGGCGCTGGCCTTCTGGGATCGCCACGCGGGGGGCCTCGTCGATGAGGCGCTCGCGCTGTTCGTGGCCATGGAGGGCGGGGCGGTCGCCGGAACGGTTTCGCTCGATTGCGGGCTGCCACCGAACCAGCCGCACCGGGGCGACCTGTGCAAGATGATGGTGCATCCGCGCTTTCGGCGTCTCGGGATCGCGCGGAAGATGCTGGATGCCGTGGAGGCCGAGGCGCGGCGGCGGGACTTATCGCTGCTGGTACTCGATACCCGCACGGGCGATGCGGCCCAGACGCTCTACGCCGCAGCGGGGTTCGAGACGGTGGGCGAGATACCGGAATATGCGCTCGATCCCGACGGGGCGGCCTTGCACGGGACGACCGTGATGTATCGAAAGCTCTGAGATCATTCTCCGGTGCCCGCGCCCATTTCCGGATCGTCCTCGCCGAAGAGGGCGTCGAGATACCAGTCGATCGCGGTCACGACGACATCGTCGATGGAGCAATTCATCTGCTTCGACACATGGGCCAGCAGGGTGGCCCGCGTTTCGTCGAAGGTGATGGACAGAGGCTGATCGGTGCTCGCCTCGTCGACCGGCGGAGCCGATACCTCCTCTTCGACCGGCATTGCCAGCGGAGCCGAAGGTTCCGGCCCGGAATCGGATAGACCGATCTCCTTTTCGAAGGCCTCGATATCGACGGCTTTGCCGAACGGTTCGAATTCCGGATCGGGTTCGGCTTCGGGGTCTTCGGAAATTTCAGGGGCAGGGGCCGGGGCCTCTGCCAGCTCCTCGGCTGCCAGGTCGGCGATCGAAGGTTCCGCTTCCGACGGCTCCTCGTCCGACCCCTCGTCCAACGGCCGGTCGTCGACCGCCGTGGATTCTTCGACGTCCTCGGGAATCGGGTCGATCTTCACCGCATCGCTATCATCGTCGTCGAACGAGCCGATGATCGACTCGAGCGACAGATCTTCTTCGTCTTCGCTCTCTTCCGGCTTTGCGACACCGGCGAAGGAAGAGAGGAAGGCATCGTCCTCGCGCACCGGATCGGGCCAGCGGTCGCGGGCGTCGATATCGCGGCCCTTGACCTCGGCGGGATTGGTATAGGCATTGGAGGGCGGCGCGTAGGGTTTGGGCGGCATTCCGGTCGCGCCCGCCAGTTTCGCGCCATCGGGAACGATCCCGAGCGCCTCGAAATACGCACTCAGACTTTCCGCATCCGGTTCGCTCTTTTCCGGTGATGGTGGTGCAGAGTCAGAGGGCGGCGCGGCAGCGGATCTGGCAGCGACCTCCGGGGCCGCCGCGACCGTCTCGCCGAAATCGGCATCGAGCGACAGATCGTCCATGTCATCGCCGGACGATTCGCTCTTGGCCTTCAGGCCACTCTTCAGATTCTTGAGACGTGCAAGCTTATCGAGCTTACCAGCACCGTCGGACATGAGGTTCTCCGTCATCGCGCGGGAAAAAATCGTCCGCAGGGACAGAGTTCTAACCGGTCATGCTTAACGCCCGGTGAAAGCCTTTCAGACCTGTGGAGCCGAAGCGCGCCGGATACTTTCCCATGCCGCGTTGACCGATGCCAGGCGCTGTTCCGTCAGACGCAGGGCTTCGGGCGGAACGCCCTCGCCCTGGAGACGGTCGGGATGCAGGCGCGCAGCCAGCTTGCGCCAATGCTTGCGGATCTCGTCGACCGGCATGTCGGGGGAGACGCCCAGCAGATCGTAGGACGAGCGTTCCTGTGCGGGCAGATTGCGCAGGCGCACCGATTCGAAGACCGCCTGCGGCAGGACGAAGATTTCGGAGACGGTCTGGAGGAACAGGATTTCGTTCTCGTGCAGCGTGCCGTCGGACTGGGCGATGTGGAACAGGCCGTCGAGCAGGGTTTCGAGAATTTCGGGGCGTCCCTCGAACATGCGCGCCACGCGGCGGGCATAGAGGTCGAACCCGGCCACGTCCTCGCGCGCCAGATCGTAGAGGCGTGCGACATCGGGCAGATCGGCATCGTCGATCTGGAAAACCTCGCGAAAGGCCAGCACCTCGTCGCGCGTAACGCGGCCATCGGATTTGGCCATCTTCGCGCCGAGTGCCACGACGGCCATGGCGAAGGTATCGCTCGCCTCCGCCGGACGGTCGCCCCCGAAATAGGAGGCCATCCTGCCCCCCATGGCCGCGACCGTCTCGCGCAGGCGACGCCAGAGAGACATGGCAGTCAGAGCGCCCGCTTGTCGTCGATGACCTTGCCGTCGTTCGGCAACGGCTCGTCGCCGGTGAAGCGGACCTCGCCGCGCAGGCGGCATTCGCGGTTGAGGGTTTCGGCGACCGCCGCTGCATCGCCTCCGCCTTCGCAGAGCAGGATCATGCCGTCCCGACCTTCGGATTCGGTCACTTCGAGGCGGACCTTGCCCAGCCCGTGCGCCTTGGCGACGCGCGCGACCTGCTCGGGATGCACGAACATGCCCTTGACCTTCGTGGTCTGGTCGGCGCGGCCCATCCAGCCCGCGAGGCGCATGTTGGTGCGGCCCGTGGGGCAGTGGCCCGGCATGACCTTCGACAGATCGCCCGTGGCGAAGCGGATCATCGGGTAGGCGGCATCGAAGGTCGTCACGACCACCTCGCCGACCTCGCCCTCGGCGACGGGATCGCCGGTGCCGGGGCGCAGGATCTCGACGATGACGTCCTCATCGACGATCAAACCCTCCATCGCCTCGGTCTCGTAGGCGATCAGGCCGACATCCGCCGTGCCGTAGGCCTGCTGCACCCGGATGCCTCGCGCATCGTACCATTCGCGCAGGGCCGGAAAGAGAGGACCGCCGGAGACCAGGGCTTTCTCGACCGTGGTGACGGGGGTCTGCTCCTCGTCGGCGGTTTCGAGGATGGTCTTGAGATAATCGGGCGTTCCCGCATAGGCGGTGGCCCCGAAGCGGTTCATCGCCTGAACCTGCGTCGATGTATTGCCGACGCCACCGGGAAAGACGGCGGCGCCGAGGGCGCGTGCGGCCCCGTCCATCATGAAGCCCGCCGGGGTGACATGGTAGGAAAAGCAGTTATGGACGATGTCTCCCGCACCGATGCCAACGGCCCGCAATGCGCGGGAGAAACGCCAGGCATCGGGGTTGCCGCCCGTCTGCGGCTCGGCGATGGGACCGGGAGAGAGGAAGAGGCGCGTCATGGCCGCCGCGTCGTTGGCCGCCAGCCCGCCGAAGGGCGGCTCCTGCTCCTGCAGGGCGATCAGGTCGGATTTGCGCAATACAGGGAGGGCCGCGAGATCGGCACGGCTTTCGAGGGTCGCGGCATCGACGGCCGCGAGCGTGGCCCCGTAATGGGACGTATCGCCCCTTGCGCCCGATACGGTCTCGCGGAGCGCCTGCATCAGGGCCGCCTCTCGATCGTCTGGGGAGCGGGTTTCGCGGGGGTCGGGGGTGGTCATAGGCGGCGTCCTCTCGTTACCTGTGCAACCCTATAGCCCCGCAAGGCCGGGGAACAGGCGTGGCAGGAGAAAAATCGCCCACATCGCGACCAGAGCGAGAAAATTGATCCCGAAGACCATGCCGCGCAGGGGGACGTTATCCGTCCGGGTCTGGACCCCCGCATGGATCAGCCGTCCGGCGAGGAAGACCCATGCCAGTACGACCTGAATGCCCGTGACCGAATCGGTCGCGTAGAGCAGCGCGACGAGAGCGTAGAAGAAGCTCGGCAGCTCGAACTGATTGGTCAGGTTGGCGGCGTAGCGGCGCGATGCTTCGGGTTCCGCGCCCTTGTGCGCGAAATGGCCGACGCCGGGGACATCACCCTCGCGGACAGCGCGCATACGGGTGACGCTGACCGCCACGAACAGGGCCAGAACCAGCGCGAGATGGAGGGTAACGGGCCAGAGGATCGCATCGGGAAGGGTCGTCACGGGGTTTTCTCCTTGCCGCCTGTGCCGTGCTTCCGTGTAACCTCGCATATCGAAAGCGGCAATCCGGGGAGCGAGAAATGAAGACGTTCGAGGCACGCGACGAGGGTTTCGAGGCGCGGGTCCGGGACAGCTTCTCGCGCGGGGCGATCCTGAAGGTGCTGGAGACCGAGATGAGCCGCTGCGAACCGGGATTCGTCGAGCTTCGCCAGCCGGTCACGCCCGTCGCGCTGCAACACCATGGCTACGTGCATGGCGGGGTGATCTCGACGCTGATGGATATCGTGGGGGGTCATGCGGCCCAGACCCTGATGGGGGCCGAGGACTCGGTGCTGACGGTGGAATTCAAGATCAACATGCTCGCCCCCGGCGATGGCGAGACGTTGCGGGCGGAGGGGCATGTGGTGCGCCCCGGCAGGAACATCACCGTCTGCCGCATGGATCTCTATGCCGTGAAGGAGGGCGTCGAGACGCTGATCTGCATCGGGCAGGGGACGTATATGCGGATGGCGGGCGTGTCGGATGCGAAGATGTTTGCGGAGCGGACGGGGGGTTAAGGTATCTGCCACGGCGAAAGGCCGGGGCAGGATCAGTCGTCCGTGACGGTGTAGCTCTCCGCAAGACCTTCGGTCCTGTATATCCGCACGACGTCTTCGCCGCTCGCCTTCTCGCGCAGCGTCAGGACCAGCCGGTCCCCGGCTCCATGATCGACGCTTTTCACCGAATATCCCGGCCCCACGCGGATTTCGGTCATGGGGGTGCCGCCGCCCTCCCCTGCGATCCGCATCACGAGCGCACCGGCGAGTCCGTCGGCGTCACCGATTCGTTCGTGCAGGCGGACAGCGGCGGCGTGGTGCTCGATGGCCTCGGAGAACGCCCCAGCGGCGAGTGCGAGTCGACCGGCCTCGGTCGCGAGGTCCGCCGCTGCGGGTGTCTCGTCGGTCGCGGCCTGTCGGAGGTGGTGGGCGATCCGCACCGGATTGTCGCCGCGCCGGGTGAGGATCTCGGCGGCGCGTGCGTGCAGTTCGGACCGGCGTGTAACGGTGAGGGAGTCGAGGACGACATCGCGCAGCAGGGCGTGCGCGAAGCTCACCGTGCGACCCCGCCGGACGAGGATCTCGTCGTCGGAGCCAGCGACCGGTGCGTGAGTGACAGGCGCCGACGGGGCCAAAGCGACGACCGCGGCGGCGGCTCCGCCTCCGGCGACGAGTCCGGCGACGACGGCTGCGAGGATGAATTGGTTCATGGTCTTTGCGGTTGCTCGAGAGCTCGTCTGGGGTGGGGGCGCCTACTCGGCCGCTTCCTCGGAAACGTGGACTTCGATGGCGAGGGTGCCCTGGCCAACGGCGGGCAGGCACAGCTCTTCGCTGAGAAACTGATACTTGCGCCCTTCTAGGAGCTCCAAACGTTTGAGGCCCGCCGCTGCGAGCACGATGGC
>ENA-ORXM01004436-ORXM01004436.1-marine-metagenome-genome-assembly--contig:-NODE-4436-length-12295-cov-2.579800_pt1 | contig 12295 bp, 10 predicted proteins | sample MGYA00237867_ERZ511480 | MGnify/ENA primary metagenome ERZ511480 (study PRJEB26309, sample SAMN06266103) | marine metagenome | isolation source: Algal blade | place: United Kingdom:Sidmouth, United... | reverse complement strand
TGTGTGACTGGAGTTCAGACGTGAGCTCTTCCGATCTACGCAGCGCCTTTGCCGGACTGTCCGAAAGCTGAGCTGTGCGGATAGTCCGGCAAAGGCGCTGCGTCGCGACGCTGCGCGCTTCGGCGTCGGGGTGCGCAATCGCTGCGCGAATAGCGTCGTCTGTTAAAATCGATGTTTTGGGCTTCGGAGTCGTATTATCCATACCCCACAGCTAGGGCATTATGGTAAATGGGGATTTAAGAAAATGGTACCGCCTCTCAGGTTTGAACTGAGGACCTCTGGTTCCACAAACCAGCGCTCTAACCAGCTGAGCTAAGGCGGCCAACGCATCACGTCAGAGCGCGGTCATACACGCCGCAAAATTATGGCGCAAGACAGCATTGCTATCTTACGCCATTTTTTATCAGATAAATCAGTCTTTGAGACTTACCAGCCTTGCGCTGTAATGAAATCGCTGAGTTGCTGAGCGCGGCGCGCCGGATCGGGATGTGTTGACATCCATTCCGGTTGACGGCTGGTATTTTCAGCAGCCATCTTCTCCCAAAGCGTAACGGACTCTCTCACGTCATAGCCGGCCTTGTGCATATATTTTGCACCAAGGATATCGGCTTGAAGTTCATGTTTGCGGCTATAAGGCAGGATAAGACCGTACATCAGTCCTATGCCCAGTCCGGCTGAGAGAAGTTGCGAATTGCGCTGGGCACTGGCCACACAGCGTTGAATCTCTGCGCGGTTATATCTACCGGATGCACGCATCTGACGGTCAAGCTCACGACACTTGTCCATAAGCTTGGAACTACCATAAGCGCTGCCGGCTTGAACAGCGAGATTACCCGCCATTTGTTGACTGACCCGTTCTGCCGCGTGACGGCCGGAAACGTGACCGACTTCGTGGCCCATAATCGCCGCGATCTGGCTGTCTGTTTCCGCGAAATCCATCATGCCTTTATAGAAGCCAACACGATTGCCCGGCAGAACGAAGGCGTTCTTCGTATCATCATCAAATACCGCGTAGTCCCAGCTTTGATCGGCGCGTCCCGCACCTTGTGAGATGCGTGAGCCGATACGCGCCAAACGCTGAGTATAGCGCGGATCAGTTGAGACCTTTTGTTTTTGCTTGGCATCTGCCCAGCTTTGGGCTGCCATAGAGTTGAGTTGCGACTCGCCGATCAGGATAAATTGACGTTCTCCTGTTTCAGGATTAGTCGCGCAACCGGATGCTGCGGCAGTGTAGCCGACCATCGTGCCTGCAGCGATGCCCTGGATCATGCGCCGCTTGGTCAGCATGTCCTTAACTTCAGGATCAGTTGTCTGAATTTCGTGATTATCGCACATAATAGTCTCCGCCTATATTGCTGGTCTATGTCTTAGTCCTAGCTGATTTGATGTGAACGTTAACCAAACATCGCCTTTGATGCAAATCCTCAGCTGAGGGGAGATTCATTGCAATTTCTTCATATTTTACTGAAATCACCCGCCAGCCCATGATAGACAGGCCTATGACATTAAATACCGGTATATTTGGCGCGGGCGCCATCGGAAGTTATGTTGGCGGCTATCTTGTGGCAGGAGGGCATCGTATAACTTTGCTGGGGCGCGCCCGCCAAGTAAGTGACTTTGCGAATCATGGTCTGACTCTCACCCATTTTGAAAAATCCGACATCACTGTTCCGCCGGGCGGCGCAATGTTTACCGAAGACGCCTCGCAGTTAAATGGGTGTGACATTATATTTGTGACCGTTAAAAGCCAAGACACTGCACAGGCCGCCGCGCAGCTCAAGCCTCTGGTTTCACCGGGCACACTCATCTTAAGCCTGCAAAACGGTGTTGGAAATACAGATATACTGGCCGCTAATTTACCGAACGCGCAAGTTATCAAAGCCATGATTCCCAATAATGTGCTGGCGATGGGAACCGGGCGCTATCATATGGGCACCGAAGGCGCGATAGCTATGACGCTAAACGCGCAAACGAAACCGATTATAAAGGCCATGGCGGCGGCGGGGCTGGATATTGAGGGCCGCACGGATATGGCGGCGCTGCAATGGAGCAAGCTCATTATGAACTTATCAAACGCGTGTAACACGCTGGCGGGGCAAACCATTTACGAGCACTTGCGCGGGCGCGATCATCGCCGCGTCCTCGCCATGGCCGTAGACGAAACGCTCGCTGTATTGAGGGCCGCAGATATTACGCCGCCCAAAGTCGGTAAGGTCAATCCAAAGACTATACCCACCCTGCTCCGTCTTCCCGATTTCATCTATCATCGCCTCATGCCGCTAATTTTGAAAATCGATGAGAAAGCGCGTTCATCCATGGCGCAGGATTTAATGAACGCAAAACCCCGCAGCGAAATTGAGGCTCTTAACGGGGCCGTTGTTGAGCTTGGCAAAGAGGTCGGCGTGCCAACCCCTGTGAACAGTTACATCACTGAACAGATTAAAGCGGCATTCGATGCAGGAGAAAGCCCGCAGCTATCAGGAGCTGAGATGTTGGCCGGGATTAAGGCTTACGCGCCCGAATAATCCATGCAATCGGCTTGTCCGCGCCGTCGGGAGCAAAAATCGCAGGCTGCGCGGTCTCCATACCCCCCTGCTCTAAGGCTGCGTTCACGGCTGCCACATCCTCTACAGACAGCGCGGCGCGGCGCATCGCGTGCATTCGCGCCAGATAGGCCTTTACCTCGGACTCATTGCCATCCAGCCAGCCCGCAATATCTTGAAATGTGTAATTCGCTAATCGCGAGAAGAGCTGCGCCGTACCGGCTTGAATATGTTGCGCAAGCCCCATCCCGCTGGCTGCCAATTCTGCCATTATCTTTTGCGGGCCTGCGAGCTGCTTGAGCGTTGCGTCATAAGCCATTTGATCTTTGGCGAAGGCAGCGGCAAAGACATTCTTCGCCGCGCCAATAAATCCGCTGCCCAGCAAAGCCTGCGCTTTAGCGGCTTTGCCCGAGCATTCTTTATCTATCGCCCCGTCCTTAAAGTGGGATAGCGCTGCGAATTGCCCGCCGCAACTTGTGAGGCGCGCGATCTCCGTCGCCGCTTTGGCCGCGCCCGCATATTCAAATCCATATTGGCTGACAACAACATCAAATTGGCCATCGGTAAATGGCGTATCCGGCAAGGCGCAAACCACGCCCGTGACGTCCGGCATATTCGTGGCCAGCGCAGCGATGGCCCCGCTCGATATATCCGCGCCAGTCAGGTTCGTCAGCCCTGCTGCGCCGGCGCGGCGTAGAACGGTTCCTGCCCCGCAAGCCAAATCAACGAGCCTGATGTCTTTGGCCAATCCCTCAAACACGCTGTCCCAGAAGGACGCAATTCCCGTATGTGTTTCTACGCCAACACCATCCAGCGCCGCGCTGGCCTGCTCGCCATCCCGTCCCGACCAATAATTGTCCCATTCACTACTCATATGCGCTCCTTGGCAGAGTTTCCCGCCAAAAGCCATATCCGGCAAGCTTTGCGGTAGAGTATTTTGTTAAGCTCCTCATATCGTGCATTTTTATTAATCGTCTCTATGTATAGAAAGATGCAACAAAGAGGATTCCCTTGCCCATAAATGATCCCGTTATAAACCGCCAAACGCCGCGCGCTGATTTCACCATTGATCAGTGTTGGGATGAGTATACTCTTACCGAGCACGCGATTTGGTCCATGCTTTATGAACGCCAAGCTAAAGCGCTCAAGGGACGCGCCTGTGATGCATTTTTCGAAGGTCTGAACCTGCTGGATTTAAACACGGGCGGCATCCCGGATCTAGAAAAGCTCAACCAAAAACTTCGCGCCTTAACAGGTTGGGAAGTGGTGATGGTCCCCCATCTTGTCCCCGACGAAGTTTTCTTTGAGCATCTGGCCAATCGCCGCTTCCCCGCGGGACGTTTCATTCGCGGCCAAGACCAGATGGATTATCTCGAAGAGCCGGATGTCTTCCACGATGTTTACGGCCATGTTCCCATGCTCACCCAGCCAATCTTTGCCGATTATATGCAGGCTTACGGCCAAGGCGGCCTGCGCGCGTTAAAACATGACTGCCTGAAAAACCTTGCGCGGCTCTATTGGTATACGGTCGAATTTGGCCTGATTAAAACTGATGACGGCATGCGCATTTACGGCGCAGGCATCGTCTCTTCGCGCACGGAGTCCATCTTCAGTATCGAGTCAGACAGTCCTAACCGACTGCACTTTGACCTCGAGCGTGTGATGCATACCGATTACCGCATCGATGATTTCCAGCAAGCCTATTTCGCCATCGACAGTTTTGAAGAATTGTTTGAGGCCACCCAACAAGACTTTGGCCCGCTCTATAAGCGCATGAGCGTGGATAAGCACATGCACGGCGTAACTGATATTTTAGAGAGCGATGAGGTCTATACCCTCGGCACGCAAGACTATGCTAAAAAAGGCGGGTTGCAGGCTCAGAACTAGCGCTGTTTTGCTGCTCGGCCGCGCGGACCTTGGCAGGATCAAATAGTGCCAACCGATCAACAATACCCAATATCTGCGTCACCTCATTTCGCAGCGCCAGAAGCTCCGCTTTATTTGTGGCGGGCACTTCAATTTTTGCAGGTTCAAAATGGTTTTTCTTGCTCCCGATCAGGATTAAAACGCGCCCTTCATAAAATGCCGCAAGCAAAGTATTACCGTTATATTCATTATACAGAGTCTTGATATTTTCGATAATGACGGGATCAATCAAGTAACGCGCCTCGACTTGATCAGAGGTGTAGACATCGAACAACCGCTCAAATTCCAAATCAACAAGATTTGCGCGCTTTAACCCGGACCATTTCCGTCTGTCCCCGCCTGTCAGCCCGCTTTTATCTTTCGTCAATATGGTGTGGCCGTAAAACTTACGTGCCCCGTGATGAAGAAAAACAGCTAACCCGTTAAAAACAGTTACGGTGCTTTTCCCCTTTTTCTTTGTCAATTTTATCTCTGAAAACCGAATGCCGACGCCTTTATAGTGTCCGGAAAAATAATCTTCGGAGGTATAACGCGTATGGTTTGGGATAATTTTTGACGGCTTCAATTCGTTCATCGGAATCTTGCCCTTCACATCATAGGTGAAGTCTCCGATCAGCTTGGCGATCTCAGGTAGAATATCACTTTTATAAGCGCGAGCATATTGACGTTTTGGCGATGTCACCCATCCCCAAAGTCCCCCAAGAGCCACAACAGTCAGCCCTGCAAATGTGTCATCATTGCTGTTTTGCCACATGACCAGCATGTAATCGACAAATCCCAATACGGGCGTCATAATACCGGCAAGCGGCACAGCGAGTTTTTTACGCCGCTTGAAGATCGCCAGCTTCTCTAGACGCAGATTTTCAAGAAGGTCTAATTTAGGACGACACCGCGCCAGAAAAGTTTGATCTGCCGCATATTTTAACTCTGATTTCGAGTTATTATCTCTGTGCGTATTATCGAACATAATACTCAAGATAAAGTGAAGGCGTAAATTTACACTTTACGTTCCGCCCCGCTGAAACGGATAAAAATCATCCCCTAAATCCATTATCTTGGTCAGCACGTCCAGCGCCTCAAAGCTCTCTTCCATGAGCGACGCGTCTTGAAGGTCCTCCGGCGCGAGGCTTTCCCGATAATATTTATTCACCCAATCTTTCAAATCACGATGCAGCGCCGAAGTGAAAACATTGCCTTTATGAACCTGCGCCCATTCGGCTTCGGTCAGCGTGACGCGAAGACGCAAGCAGGCCGGGCCGCCGCCATTTTGCATAGATTGACGCACATCGACAAAACGCACATCCTCAATGGGGCCGTTACTTGCAGCGAGCGTTTTACAGTAAGCGTGGGCGGCATCATTTTCCTGCGTCTCCAGCGGAGCAATTAAAGTCAGGCGGTCACGGCCCGGCATTTTCACCAGCATAGAATTAAATAAATAGGCGCTTATGGCGTCCTTAATGGGCACATCTTCATTGCTGACCTCAACGAACACCGGATCAAATAAACCCGTCGCGGCACGCTCAATATCGGACTTTAGGTAATCCATATCTGCAAAGGCTAATTCGTGGTAAAAAAGTGTCTGCATTGCGCCAACGCAGACGACGTCATTATGAAATGCGCCGGCGTCGATCGCGGCATCGCTTTGCAAGGCATAAACTGTCCGCGCCGGATCCAAATTATGGCTACGCGCAATGGCTTGACTTGCCTGTATTGTTTGGCGCGCCGGATAGCCCGCGCGGGAGGCCGCATAGCCGTCGCGGCCATAAACAAATATCTCAAGACCTTGTCCCTCGCGCGCGCCGCAAAGGCGCACATGATTGGCCGCGCCTTCATCGGCAAAAACGCTCTGTCCCGACAGCGCAGGGTGAACCTCGGCAAAAGGAAATGCGCGCGCCAGCGCCCTGCCCGTTTGCTCATGCTCTACAGAGCGGTGCAGCATAGTCGAAAGATTAGCCGGCGTAAGATGCAGTTTTCCGTCGGCGCAATCCGATGACGGACTGACCGTTGCGGCATTAGCCGCCCACATCGAGCTTGCACTCATCAGGTTTTTCATCAGGCGCGAAGCCGTCTCCCAACCATTTGCGAAAATTTGCTCATCACTGCCACGAAATCCTGCCTGACGCAGCGCGGGTAAAAATGGACGTTGCTGCGGTGGCAAGACGCCTTGCCATAAGCCAGCCGCGTGCATCTCCTCCATTTTTTCCAGGCCTTGCAAGGCCGCGCCGCGCGGGCTGGACACTAATCCAGCATGGCGGGAGCTGGCCAGATTGCCATCGGACAAACCGCCATAATTATGGGTAGGCCCAATCAACCCATCGAAATTAGCTTCGCGCGCAATCACGACGAAGCCTTAAAAGGCAGGCCCTGTGCGGCAAGTGTCTCGACTTTATCCGCAATCTGGCTCGCCATAGGCCACGCGCAGAAATCCGCAGAGTAAAACGCACCGGGATTATGATTGCCTGACATGCCCGGACCGCCAAAGGGCAAAGCCCCCGATGCGCCCGTTGTCGGGCGATTGAAATTTACGACGCCTGCATGGATATGCGTTTTAAATCTATCCCAGAGCGTCGTATCATCGGAGATAAGCCCCGCAGACAATCCGAATTTAGTTTTATTCGCAATACCAATCGCCGCATCAAAATCCTCCGCGCGGATAATCTGCATATTGGGCGCGAAAATCTCTTCATCAGCAACATTTTCGCCCGTCACATCGATAATACCTGGGGTGAGATAGGCCCCGCCGCGCTCGGTGCGCTTCATTGCTTTGAGCGTTTTCCCGGGCAGGTCCTTGGCCATTTGCGCGACTTTACCCGCAATATCGGAACTCACCAGCGGGCCCATAAAAATGCCGTCATCATCCCATGCACCAACTTTGATTTGCTCTGCTGCGGCAACAACCGCGTCAACAATTTCATCTCCGGGCTTACCGGCAGGCAGAATAATACGGCGCGCACAGGTGCAGCGCTGCCCGGTCGTGATAAAGGCCGATTGGATAATGTGACTGGCGGCGGCTTCTGCGTTAGCGACATCCCAAGCAATCAGCGGATTATTGCCCCCCATTTCTAGCGCGAGTAGAATATCAGGCCGTCCGCCAAATTGCTTATGGATTGCCGCGCCTGTTGGCGCTGAGCCGACAAACAACACGCCTGCAAGATCATTATGGGCCAGTAACGCTTCACCGGTAGACCGCGCGCCCTGAACCAAATTTACAACGCCCGGCGGGAAGCCGGCCTGATGATATAAGTCCATCAGATATGCGCCGACCTTTGGGGTCTGTTCGCTGGGTTTAAAGACAATGGTATTGCCAGCCAGCAAGGCGGGCAGGATTTGGCCATTGGGCAAATGAGCGGGGAAATTATAAGGGCCGAGCACGGCCATGACGCCGTGTGGGCGGTGAGTAAGCTCCGCGCGGCCAAAGCCTGTCTCAAACTGCTTCGCGCCCGTGCGATCCGCATAGGCTTTGAGTGTTACGCCAGCCTTGGCCCCGACAACACCCGCCTCGCCTGTCGCGTCCCATAATGCCTTGCCTGTCTCGAGCGCGATGAGGCGGCCCAGCTCATCCTTCTTGGACGCCGCGATTTCGGCAAAGCGATTGAGAATTGCAATGCGTTCATCCAGCGGTTTTATCGACCATGTCTTGAATGCCTTGGCAGCGGAACGCATGGCCTTGTCGACATCGACCGCATCAGCGCTATGACCCGTCCAGATTTTCTCTCCATAAGACGGCTCAATACTCACCATCTCGTCCCCGCTGGCTTTACGCCAGTTTCCGCCAATAAACATATCGCCCATTATCGTTTAATCCATATTCTGGCGGCATCGCCGCGCGTTAGATTGAGGCATGCGCAATCATTATCTGACAGTCCTACACCCTCATTACTCATAGAAACTTGCGTAAGAATTACACGTAAACCATTGATTTTATTGTTTGAAACTAAGGCCGTAAGGGAGGTTTCTCCCGAATCGACACTCTTGACAACACGGCTATCGCGCACCGTGCGCAGATTGTCACGCAGTCCTGTCATGCATGGACCGCCGTCAAAAATATCGACAACGCGATCATAACGAAATCCTTCCGCCTCAAGATAGCGCCGAGCGCCCTCACCGGCCGGATGGGTTTTGCCAATAACATTGCGGGCTGGCTCGGGCAGCAGATCAACATAGATCGGATAGCGCGGCATGAGATCGACAATAAATTCATTATTGGACGCAGCGCTAATTTCATCCGCCTCGTCAAAATTCATCCGGAAAAACGGGCGGCCAACTGCCTCCCAAAAGGCGCTATTGCCCTGCCCGTCCACATCGCCGCGCAGCTCTGAAATGACAGTTTCAGCGAAGCGCTGCGGCGCTATTGCCATCATCATATAGCGCGCCTGACTAATCAAACGCCCTGCCCCGCGTTTCTTGGCGGTCTTACCGCGATAATCAGGATGGACGAATAATGTGCCGACCTCGCTCGCACCTGTATACTCATTTACGAGCATCAGGATATCCATCCCAAACGGTTCATCGAGTGATCCCGAGGCTTGGGTTAAACGCAGAAGCTTATAATTGAAGAAAGGGGCTTTATTGCCCACGCGTGATTTCACCGCGCTCATGCCTGCAATTGCACCGTCATCTATATCTTCGAGTATGAGTATATAGCGCTCGTTTTTCGGTTCAGAAATCTCCGCGGCAAAGCTCTCTTCGCTATCCGTAATACGCTGTGCAAGCCGCTCACGCCCGACAGAGAGCGATGTAAAGCCCGGCCCTGCAAGCTCTGCTAGGCCGCAAATCGCGTCAAGATCAGATGCGCACGCCGGACGAACAATCAGGCTCATGCGCTTGCCTCTATCGCGGCCTCTAGGTCAGCCATGGCCATATCTTTCACCATATTCGCATTGAACTCGCCGCTCGCAATTTTCATCAAGATCAAAGCAGCAAGTTGCGCGCGCTCGGTAAAGCTGGCGACTTTGACAAATTCGCGGTCCGAGTGAATATCCCCGCCGCGCACGCCAAGCGTATCAACATTGGGACAGCCGCTGGCCCAGAGATTGTTGCCTTCGCAAACGCCGCCGCTCATTGCCCACTTTATATCTTGGCCCAGCAAGGCACCTGCTTGTTTGACCCAATCAAAGACTTGTGCGTTAGCAGGCGCCATAGGTTTAGGCGGTCGGGAGAAGCCACCTGTCAGCTCCGCGCTAATTCCATCTTCGAGGTTGGTCTGGTCGACCAGCTCTTCTATGCGGGCCGTAATCCACGCAAGGTCTGCAGTTTCGATCATGCGGACGTTAAAACGGCCCACCGCAAGCTCTGGCACGATATTCGTCGCTCCGCCGCCGTCCAATTTAGCAAAATTAAAAGTCACGCCCTCGCGCTGTCCATTCAGCTCATCAAGGCGAGTAGCGAACCGCGCCATGGCCGTGATGGCATTGCGGCCGATATGATGCTCACGCCCCGCATGGGCCGCGCGGCCTTTGATAATCAAGGCAAAGTTCCCGCTGCCCTTACGCGCACCAGCCAGAGAGCCATCCGCAAGTGCAGGTTCAAAAGTGAGGCCGATATGGGATTTACGGCCCAGTTGCGCCAGACGGGGCGCACTTCCCGGAGAGCCGATTTCTTCATCGGGGCTTAGCAGCACGGCATAGCCGACATTCGCCTTGGCACTATGCTGCTCAAGCGCTTTAAGCGCTTCGAGCATGACAATTATACCGCCCTTCATGTCCGCCACGCCTGGGCCATTTATCGTTTCATCATCCAGCCATTTCGGGGCCTGGAAATGAAAGTCTTTGGGAAAAACCGTATCATAATGCCCGGTCAGCACGATTTGAATGGGCGCATCGGGGCGCATTTCAATCTCTAAAGCTGGCGCATAGTCAACATCCGTCTGCTTCCCAGCAGACGTAACATATGTTCCGGTCTTAAGACCGCAATCTGTGATGGTTCCGCCTAATGGTTCAAAGGCATCGCGCAGCACGCCGCGCATTTCGTCAATACCCGCGCGGTTGTGGCTTCCACTATTTATCGCAGACCACGTCTGCACGCGCTCAACCATCATATCTTGCTGCTTAGCAATATCGTCAAGGCGGCTGCGTTCTTCTGGTGTGATTGAGAGTGCTTTGGACATATTGTCAGCTTAGGACAGCAATGCGCAGGGATAAAGGCCCGCATTGCGCGCTTTATCGCTCAACTTTACGCACATATTACCTGATATATTCAAAACCATAAAAAAAGCCCGACCAAAAAGGCCGGGCTTTCAAATTTTATGTGGCGCTAATTACTGCGTGAACATCACAGCGTCTGATCCAGGGATCAGGCGAATGATAACTTCAGTACGGCGGTTTAGCGGCTCGCGCACGCCGTCACCAGTCTGAACAGCCAGCTCTGTTTCACCACGAGCTTCAGTCGTGATGTTAGAGCTCTGGAAGCCGCGGCTTACAAGAGCGCTCTTCACAGTCTGAGCACGACGGTTGGACAGGCCGACATTGTAGGCCGCTGCACCGGATGAGTCAGCGTGACCTTCAAGGATTACGCCGCTAATTCCGCACTGCTGTGCGATTGACGAAGCTTGGTCAACAACAGCAGCTGCTTCGTTGGTCAGGCGGGACTTGTCCCACTCGAAATAGACAACAAATTGCGTGTCGCCTTGGTCACAGAAAGAAGTTGTTGTGACAGGCGGCGGCGGAGGTGGTGGGCACTGAGCCAAATCAGTTACGACAGTTTGACCATCCCAACATGTATATGTCTGCGCTTGTACGACAGGACGATCAGGACATGTAGCAGTGGCGTCAATGACAGAACCATCCCAACAAACTTGTGTTGCCGGAGCCTGCGGTGGTGTTGGACACTCTGCACGTGTCATAGCCTGACTTCCATCGTAACATGTCACCATAACTGGCGGCGGTGGAGGTGGCGGCGGAGGCGTTGCTGCGCCCCAGCGATAGCGGAAACCTGTACCAAGGAAATGTGCTTCGACGTCTTCCATTTGTGTTTTGATTGCGCTTGTTGCGGTGGATCCAATGGCCCCGCGCGTTCCGTCAAAATCAAAATCTGAGAAACCCATATATTTATAATGGGTGTCCCAAGAAAGATTCTCGGTGATTGCGTAGCCCAGGCCTGCAATAAGCTGATAACCTAGACCTGAGTCACTGTCTCTGAAATCACAAATTGGCGCACAGGCCAGATTTGTTACAGGTACAGCTCCTGGATCCCCAGCAAGGGAAGGAAAATTATGCGTTTGAGCCGAAAGGTTTGAGCGAACAAAACCGATACCCGCACCAACATATGGCTCCCAACGCCCAAAGTCGTCGAAGTCATAGATGGCATTTAACATTGCGGAATATGTGCGGAAATCTGCCGATGTGCCGGGAAGCTGCGATACTTTACCCATGTCATTCCATAGATAAGTACCATCCAGCTCCAAACGCCAATTATTGTCGAAATCGTAACCGATACCAACAGACGGAGACAAATTACCTTCGCCCTCAACATCGCCGACAAGATCGCCCGTAAAATCAGCTGTATCAAAGATACCACCGCCAACATTACCGCGCAGATACCATCCGCTATCGTTATCTTGAGCCACTGCAGCTGTTGGCAATGCCATAAGTGCTGCCAAACTGGCCGCCACTAATAAATTCTTTTTCATTCTTACCCTCCACTTGCACGACCAAACGCCGTGCAGATTATTTGATGCACAATGTATCAATTACCAAATTTGCCCAATCTTTCAACTGTTATATCGTCTAAAATGTCGAAAATGGGGCACACATGTCGAAATTTAGGCTTACTCAAAAAAAAATCCGGGACGCAAGCCCCGGATTCTAATAATTTAATCTGAGTTTAGC
>ENA-ORXM01004435-ORXM01004435.1-marine-metagenome-genome-assembly--contig:-NODE-4435-length-12296-cov-7.337507_pt1 | contig 12296 bp, 14 predicted proteins | sample MGYA00237867_ERZ511480 | MGnify/ENA primary metagenome ERZ511480 (study PRJEB26309, sample SAMN06266103) | marine metagenome | isolation source: Algal blade | place: United Kingdom:Sidmouth, United... | reverse complement strand
GTGGCACATCCCTATAATCCGTGAATATGAGGACAGATCGAGGCCGTTCCAACTCGCTGCGAGAGGTCGCTGCCAGACTGGAGCCAATATGTCGCCACGTCGGGACATGCTCGGTCGCAGCGATCGCCACGACGTCGACGCTGCAGGTCCCCTGTTTGGGAGATGTGGAGATTGTGGATGACGTGGCAGTGTGGCAGATTGAATCGAACAGATGAAATGGTCAGCAGACGTCCGGACCCATGCGGTGCGAACGCCCGCGATGAACATTGTCTGAATTACACTTCCGGCACGTGTCGGCAGCAGACGACTCGGGGCGTCGTGCGCCTGTGTGAGACCCGCGTCTCTTTGAGTTGCAGCATGACACGAAGCTCGTCAATCTGCGTGAGTCTCGACACAGGAGGTGTGCTTGCAACACGGCCACGTCGCGCCGGGTACAGCGCACGACAGCGCCCCCTACTGACGGCATGTTTTAGGCCCGTTATGTTGCTAGGAAGCCAATTCCAGACGACCACGAGCCCTGGCCAGGCTGCGCACGCGACGAGACCCCCCCCCGACTCTGCCCCTTGTCCTGGCGGCATGTTCGTGGCCGGTTGCAAGACTAGAAAGCCGTGTCCTGGCGCCGACAGGCCCCGGCCAGGCGGCGCACGCGATGCGACCCCCCCTCCCCTATTAAGGCAGCCTGTTCCAGACCGGTTACCTGGCTGGAAAGCCGATTCCATCCGTCCGAGGGCCTTAGACACGCGGTGCGCACGGTACGACCCCCTTCCCCCTTCAGGCGGCCTGTTCCATACCGGTCACGTGGCTGGAAAGCCGTTTCCAGCCGCCCGTGGCCCCCGGCCAGGCGGCGCGCACGATGCGACCCCCCCCCCTCTCCTGGCGGCGTCTTCCAGGACAGCAGTGTGGCCGAACGGATGCACTTAGCCCACTGTGCGGAAGTGATATTCAACAGGTCCTGGGGGACCGCGGGGCCGCCGCAGTTGGGGTAGGCGGAAAGCGGCGCGGATGCGGAATCCTCGGCCAATGTGGTGGCCACCGCCGTGCTGACCGCAGGCATTGCCATCGTCGTCGCGGGCGTCCTCTTCGCGGGTGTTTTCTGCGTCAGCGCATGCGCCATCATCCCGCGCAACGCTGGCCCACAGCCGATAGGTCTCCCGCATGGGGTCGTACACGGACGATGAGAGCGAGGTGGATGCCGTTCTTTCGGCCAATGTGGGACTGCGGAGGCGGCGGGTGCGATGACGATCGCGGTTGACCGGCGCAGAGCGCGAGCGAGGGGCTCGAGAGACGCGCTCATATCGACGACGTGTTCGAAGACCTAACGTGTACCGAGATCTTGAGGCCGGTCTCCGTCGCATTATGAAGGATTACTTTGGTTGGCGTGGCCGCCCCCCGCTCTGCGATCGGCGCATGTTTGAGCGGCTCTTCCGGCTCCCGCGGGCCGTCGTGTTTGAGATTTACGCTAAGTTGCAGGACAGGCCATTCTGGCGGCGCTCCATCAACGCAACGGGCCGCCCACAGGCCTACACGCTGCAGAAGCTGGTTGCGGCGCTCCGGGTATTGGCCTACGGGACGTCTTATGATCAACCCGACGAGTACGTCCGCCTTGGCGCGGCAACGGTGATGTTGGCGACGCACAAGTTCGTTGAGTTTATGATGGAGCACTACCAGGCGACGTACTTGCGGCCGCCGAGCATCGACGAGCTCAAGACCATTTTACGTCGCAACGCGGCCCGCGGTGTACCGGGCTGCATTGGGTCCATTGATTGCACGCACTGGACGTGGTCTGCGTGCCCTAAGGGGCTGGCGGGCCAGTACCAAGGCCGCGGAGGCAAGCGCACTGTCGTCATCGAGACGGTTTGCGACGCGGATGCCTACATCTGGCACTTCTACATTGGCTCGCCCGGCAGCCACAATGACATGAACGTGCTGAACGCGTCTCCGCTCTTCCTGGACGTCAAGGAGGGCCTTTGGCCGCCCCGCGGCTTCACGTACATGGTCAACAACCGGACGCGTCGGCTGCTCTACTATTTGTCTGACTCTGGCTACCCTGCCTATCCCATCTTCGTCCAGCCGCACCCCAATCCCAACACGATCAAGAAGAGGACTTTCAACCGTCTGCAGGAGGCCCTACGCAAGGAGGCCGAGCGGCTGTACGCCATCAAGCGCAAGCGGTTCAACATTGCGCTCTACCCCGCTCGTTTCGCAAGCATGCCCACCATCATCAACGTAGGGAAGGCCGTGGCCATCATGCACAACATGGCGACCGCCCACCGGCGCAGCGGCTACTTGGGCCAGATGCGCATGCAGGTGGCGGCCGAGCTCCGACAGGAGAACGGGGAGAATGCTGAGCAAGAGGACGGGTTTGAGGAGCACCCGCCCTCTGGCCATGGGGTTTGGGGGCCGCCTTTGGACGAGGACGCTGATAATGGGGCCGTCCCAGGCCATGATAACGGGCCACTCGTCGAAGGTTCTCCCCAATACATCATTGCGGCCGAGCAAGAGGCGACAGATGCGGCCAGCCACTACGAGCTGCGTGCGGACTTGACCGAGCATGTGTACGAGAACAGGGGGCAGTTGTTAGCGCCTTATCTGTAGTAATGAGCGTAGCGTGGTGGCCCAAGGGCCAAACAAGGTTTTTTTTTCCTGCCTTTGGCAGGTTTTTTTTCCTTTGTACCTCTCGAAGATGCGCCTTTTTCCCTTGAGCTTGATGTGTGTCGGGCAGCTGATGTGGGATTGGCAACGATGTCTTCCGCACTTGTGAGTGTGGTCTGGTGTCGAAGATAAACGGGGCGGGTGACTGGGAGAGAAGAGACATGCAAACTGCACTGATATAGTCTATGGAATGCGATGGGACAAAGAAAAAAAGCAGCTCGGAAGCACTAGCAGGCGCTCATTGTGACCGTCACTGTGAACGACGGTCGGACTTCGGCCGGTGCGCGACGGGGGGCCTCTGCAGCGAGGGAGGGCGTTCCATGGCGCGCGTCATACGCCGGCCAGACGCTATGGCCGCATTCAACGCCCCCTGCCACTCATCCGCGACCAACGCGGCAAAGACCCTGTGCGGGGGTGGGTTGTCGCCGTCAGATTCTAAGAAGCAAAAGTCGAACGTCGCGGCAGCCGACGGGGCGGCCGACTTTGCGGCCGACGGCGTGGCCTCCGACAAGGTGGCGGCAGGCGGCGTGGCGGCCGACGGCATCTTGGCGGACGGGGTGGCGGCCGACGGGGTGGCGGCGGACGGGGTGGTGGCGGACGGGGTGGCGGCCGACGGCATCGTGGCCGACGGTATCGCGGCCGACGGGGTTGCGGCCATCGGGGCGGCCGACGACATCGCGGCCGACGGCATCGCGGCCGACAGGGTTGCGGCCATCGGGGCGGCGGCCGACGCGGTGACGGCCGACAGGGTGGTGCCCAACGGTGTGGCCGCCAACGGAATGACGGCCGACAGGGTTGCGGCCAGCAGGTTTGCGTCCAACGAGGCGGCGACAGACGGAGTGGCGGCCGACGGGGTGGCAGCCAACGGGGTTGCGGCCATCGGGGTGGCGGCCACCGCGGTGGCGGCCGCCGGGTTGCCGGCCGAAGGGGTGGCGGCCGACGGGGGGGTGACCAACGGGGTGGCGCCCAACGGGTTGGCAGCCGACTGTGTGGCGGCGGCCCATGAGCGGCTGGCCGTAGCCACTTGCGGGACGTCCCGCGGGTCAGGCACGTCGTAGTAAATGGTGCTCAAGGTTGACGCCGTACGCGCCGAGGGCTCCATGGTCGCCATGACTGGGGGACACCAGGTGTCGGATAAATGCTGCTCAAAAACGGTGGCTGAGGCCAGCGGCCGACAGAACACAGGGGCCGACGACACGAGCAAAGAAGCGGCCAGCAGGCCAAGCGCGTGACCAAAGTGGGCCAAGCGAGAGAGCCAACGCGGCAGCGAACGGGCCAAGAACCCGGCCGACGCGACCAAGGGACACGACACAGTCATTGTATGGAGTGTCCGTTTCGGGATCAAGTGGATGTCCAATCAAAATCGAGCGCCGTGCAGCACAAGGCACAACTGCTCTGGCGACTCGCGAGTACCAAAGCAACTGCTCTCGTTCTCGGCTGGAGGAGGAGCCTGATTGGAGCTGCAAAGCCCTGCTCGGGATTGTGCAGTTGATCTGCGAACATTAAAAGGGGGGCCAGTTTGTCGATTGAGGGTGCTACTTGAAAAAACCCGGCCAATCCCAATCTGTAAAACGAACAGGAGCTCTTTCCTCGTCTTGCTCTTTCTTTGCGCTCGCCTAAGATGAGACCAAAGCCGGCTGTTTTGCCGTACCTGTAGGCCGGTCGGCCTCATGTCGCCCCGTGGATGTCATGCATCCGCACCAGGGCAAACTGCACTTTGTTTTTGCTCGTGCCGCATTCGTGCAACAGGACGCGTCAAGGGAGCATGTTGGAAAAGTGTGTAGGAAACGAGAAAGGCACAGCGCGTGGGTAGGAAAGCAGCCATTTACGACACGAACGTGACGTGGCCGCCCGGCCCTCCCTCCCCTATCGTACGAAGGCAAAAAGATACACTGCGTCGAGCCCACTCCAATGCAAACAGATAAAAGCAAGGCACACAAACAAGAAATGTATCCACACATGCGCGACAAGGAGAAGGCAGCATTGCCGTACTTGGGCACGTACAGCGCCAATCTCTTGTAAAGTGCATGCCAGGTGTTGATGAAGGACCTTTGGGAATGGTGGCCACCCAGTACTGGGCCCGTCCGCGACGGTTGGCCACGCCGCCCCTAGGCCGTGGCGGAACTGCTGTCGTCACTAGAAGATCCTCCAGCATTGGGCGGAGACGAGGGTGGGCTCGGCGTGTCCGTGCCGCAGCGCGTAGCGTCGTCCACGTCAATGGCCGGAGCGGCCGAGGTCGTGCTGGCCATGAACCGCTGGTGCTTGGTTGCTTGCGATGCGCGACCACGAGAAGGTCGGAGCGGCGGCCGCGTTCTGCTTGCGGCCACTCGCGGCCCGCCGCGGGCGGCAGTGGAGAACCGCGCGGCCGCGGCAGCGGCCTCGCCAATGCTGGTTGTGGGACGAGGCCACTTAGCCGGCCGGCGGCCGACGCGGCGGTCGTGCTCTTCGTCGTCGGAGGAGGGCGGCGTCTTAGAGCCGGTACTCGGCCGCAGAAGCGGCCGGAGAGCGGCCGCAAGAGGTTGGCGCGACGACGGTGACGGAGTGCGACTGTGCTTGCGGCGGACGGTCTTGGCCTTGGCCGTGGCCGTCGTGTCAGGAACTGCCGCGCGCCCCGTCACTGCTACGGCCGCGTCGTGGGCCTCGTGCGGGTTAAAGGCCTCCTCCTCCTTGTCCTCTGCGGCCGCCACGTCCGAGGCCTTGCGTGTTGTGCCCACCGCGTCCTCAACAGCCACGCCCTCGCTTCGGTGCACTTGCTTGTCCTCGGTCGTGTTGTCCTCGCCCTCATTGGACCGAGCGCCCCCGGCCCTTGCGTGGGCCGAGCCGCTCCGCTGGCGCAGCGCATTGTTGTCCTTGCGATGGGCCGCTATTGCGGCCTTCCAGAAGTCAGCGGCATATGGAGACTTGGAGGCCTCTGCGGACGTCCAAAACAGGATGTTGCTCCGTTCTTGTGCCGACGCGGCAAGCGCCTGAAGGGCAGCCGTGTTGGCGGCCGACTCGCGTTGCAACGCCGCCACCTCTCTCTGCTGCTGCATCTCTGCTCTACAGGCCGCCTTGGCCGCCTTACTCCCTGTAGGACGCTCCTGGAAGTGGCCGCTGTTGTGGGCCGTGCTCTTTGTTCGGCTGCTCAAGCGTGGTTGGCGTGCGTCGTCATCGCAATCGTCGCTCGACGACAGCACTCCGCCGTCGACATGCCCTGCCAATCCGGTCGGCCGTGGCGCGGCCACAGTCGGAGGGGTCGCCATCATTCCCACAGCAGTGCTGAACTTGTCCAGGTCTCGTAGCACTTTGAAGCTGTCCATGTGCTTGCACTTGAGCGTCGCCATCACCTCCGGCCGTGTGGCCGCCGCATACAGGTCTCCTCCCCGATGGCCGTTGAAGTAGGCAATAGCCGCATTCTCCATTTGCTCCTCCGTCAAGTTGCCCGTCATCTTGCGCCGCGTGACGGCCAGGTAGCTGTCCTTGATCTTGAAAACATCGGGAAAGACTTTGTAGCGCAACACCCGCATGATGGCGTTGGTCGACCGCTGCTTGCGCTTGTCGATGTTGCGGAGGCCCGACTTGTCCAGCAGGCCACGAAACGTGTCGGCCACGGCGGCCTCGTACTGCGGCGCGCGCTGGTCCGTGCCCTTGACAGAGTCGAGCGTCACACTGCGGTACGCCTTGGAAAGGAGGACAAACTCAAGCGGCAACCACTCTAGACCGCGGCCCAAACGGCCCTGCCTGGCGTCCGTGTTCGTCTCTTGGTCCAGGGCCTCCTCTTCCGCTGCGTCCGCGTCCGCTCCACCAAACTCCTCCTCGTCCTCGGCATGCAACGCGCGGCCAGTGGCCCGAAGATCTTCCCTTGTTGTCGTCCTTGCACTGCGGCCATCCTGCGGGCGCGTTCGCTGCCGCTCCTTTTCCACGACCTTGCCCTTGGGACCCATCACAGGGCGGATGTCGTCGTCAGACATGACAGCAAGGAAGACGTCCTTGGCCCAATGATGCGGCCTTATCAGAGCAGGTGCCGGGCATAAGGCGGCGCCCGACGGGACAGCGTTGTGCTGTTGCTGTACGGCCACCACCAGCGCGGCCGCGGCGGCCCGTGGTTCTCGTCCTTCCACAGCGTCTCGGAGTGACCTTGTGCGTCGGGCGGCTGCCGCTCGGCGACCCAATTGGGGGGCTTGCTGCGGCGTTCCGCGGCCCGGCGGGCCTCGCGGTCGTACCAAGTCTCCGTGACGGTGGTGCCGCTGAACAAGACGCTTGTCAGAGGCTCTTTGACAGCCCACGGGCACATGCACCACGGCGGGCAGTCGACCGGCTGGACGATCACGAGCCCCTTAACGAGCCGACAGATCGAGCAAAGTCGGCGCTCGTAGCGCCGCTGCTCCGTCTTGCTCCAGTACTGCACCTCGAAGTTGAAGCGCCAAGCAAAGCCAGGCTCGAGACCCGGCCTCGTGGCCCAAGGGCACGGGCAGGAAGACGGGCAGATGGAGTAGAACGGGGACACGTCTTGAGCCCGGTGGCAGTACTCGCAGCACGGCCTCCACCCCCGGTTGTACTCCTCCTCGCTGACAAAGCGTGCCGGTGGGCCAAAATCCGGCCGTCGAAACCGTGGATGCTGCCGGTCAGCAGGTGCGGGGCGCGACGAGGGCCCGGCGCCGTCCGTCATCGTTGAGAGGGGGGACTGGTGGGGAGAAGAGGGGGGCTCAAATAGGAACCCCAGACAGCTCAAAAGGCCACTGTAGGCCCGCGTACGCAGAGGCACCCAAGAATCGCTCAGAATGGCCAACAGGCACACACACAGGAGTCACGCACGGCGGGGGACGAGATGGCCGCACGGCGGGGGACGAGATGGCCGCACGGCGTGGGACGAGATGGCCGCACGGCGGGGGACGAGATGGCCCTCGTGGGGCCTGCCACGAAAGAACGGAGAACGAAAAATGCGCGACCCACCAACGCCACCCCCGCACAGCTCTAACGAACGGCGAGGCGCGGTGGTGGGTGGCAGCGTGACAGAGCGTAGAGCGTTCCACTGTGAGCGGCCGTGGGAGCCGGGGACGCACAAGAGGCGCCAATAGACGGCAACAGGATAAAATCGTCGGACTACAGGCGAGGGCACAGGTGCGGAAAGGCACGCACGCAGGCCTCGGAGGGCTGTCGCACGCGGCAGCACACGAATGGAGACAGGGAGGACGGACGGCCGCGTGGAGCGGCTGGTCGCCACCTCGGTCACACCTGCCTCCCGACTAGTTTGCTCTGGGCCAGCGGCCGCCGCGGTCATGCGCGCCGTGCGTGTCCCGCCGTGTGTCAGCCAACGCGCCTCAACAGGTGCGTGAGTTGGGGGGCATCACGTGGCCGGACAGCTTGCAAGCGCGTGGGGCCGCGAGGCGTGGAACACCAGCCGAGAGGTCCCCAGCTGTGCCCAAGAGGCGGCGATGCAACGTATCTCTCTTGCGCGACCGGAGCCCCTTCCTAAACCATCGGAGCAATTCGTTTGTTAGAATTTTGAACCGGAGAGTGGGCTACTTCACTCTGCCTTCGTGCGCACCAGTAAACATCATGCGAACAATACAATCAAGACCCAGACAAACTGATTTTGAGGGTCATTGGGTGCCACAATTGACACAGTTCGCAACATCAAATTGCACCTGTCCAGCATGCATGCGTCACGCATCCGTAACCTGAGTGTGTCTCGTGAGGCACGCAAGGGGCCCGCAGGTCCAGGCCCCCAAAAAAGTTGGCAGCACAATGAAAGAGGCGTGGAAGCGAAAAACAATGGCCCGCATGGCCCGTGCCGTGGCTCTTGACGGGGTCCGCGGCAGGACGGTCAGAGGGCACCACGTGGACCCGTCGTGGCACCGCTTACGACCCTTGTGAAAAAGTGAGACCGACTCCCCTGCAGGCGGCGGCAGCGCATGACCACACTTCAGCTCGGGTGCAGGGTAAGATCGTGTTTTTCTTGGGAGTCAGGCGTCAACTGTCACGCGCCACAGGCCATGCTCAGCCAAGTAAAGCCTGGGAGCTCCAAAGGAACCTTCGACATTCATCCTTGCGCGAAGAAGTTCTGACGAGGGTGTGGCGGCGGCCGTTCATGGCGTCGAACTGCCAATGGAGAGGCTCCATGAAGGCCGTTTCTAGGGGCCTATGTGCCGGCCACAGAAGGGGAGGCCGTTTCTGTTGGACAGGCCAGCCACGCGGGCAGGCGGGATGGCCGATGGGCCGGCCGGTGTGGCGGCCGCCGGGCCGGACGGCGGTGCGGCTGACGCGCCTGACGGCGGTGTGGCCGACGCGCCTGACGGCCGCGCGGCTGACGCGCCGGACGGCGGCGCGGCGCACGCACGGGACGACGGCGCAGCTGCCGCGCGGAGCGACGGGGGAGCCGCCGCGGGGGACGGGTGCCGCGTGGCGCGAGACCGCGCTGCTGCGTCAAGTGTAATCGTGCCAGCCCACAGAGTACAGTTGTCTTCATCCCTGTCGCCTAGGCCCCACGTCTGCGTCTTCGCGGCAGTCCATAAACTGTGCGGACCCTCCATGAAGCAAAGTGCGTAGCACCTGTAAACACCTTTCCAGCGTGGTTGCGTGGGCGTGTTTGGGTCATCGCCTTGACATATGACATCTGGTATGACATTTGGTCGGGTGATGATGCGACCACACGGCGGCACAGCACCCTCCTCTGCTTTCTTGCAAGGTCTGCAGAGGGCCCTAAAAGGCTTGTCAATCCTGATCATACTGAATGAACCCGGCGCGTGTCAGGGAGATATGCGTTAAAAAGGGGTTTGATCCAGAAGACACGTCCCAGTAATTGGCTGCCTGCAAAGGACATTCGCTGTTCACTGAATCTCTGCACATTGGTCCTTGATTGGACGGCACCCTCTTCGAGCACCATGCTTTGTCGACCAGGGACGTGCAACCGCCTTCGCCCCCCATGCCTCTCTGCTACTATGCGGTGCCGTCATCCTGGTACGTAGCCTCTTCGCAGCTGTCGTTTGCTGCTGTATGACATAGACACAAACGAAACCACCGGGTGAGCCGCATTCGATTGCAGGATGCCTGTTGTGGGCTTCCACGGTTGTGGCTTGCACGTCAAGAAGTAAAAGGGATGGGTACAGTGAAACAAATAGAGCTCACCTACAAAACATTTTCGAAACACAACGCGCACGGGAGGCCCGCCACCCCCCGGCACCTCCGCCCGCGCGGGACGAGCCGCTGCTGGGCACTGCCGCCGCGCACCGCAGCACCGCCGCAGCAAACACGTGCGGGACGCCGCGCCCCGCCGCCTCCACCAACCCCCCCTGCCACCGCCGCACCCGCCCACAACAGCCACAGCCGCTCGTCGCAGCCGCTGCGTCCGGCACCGTCGCGCGCGGGACCGCAACCCCCCCCCCGCCGCTGCTGCAGCCGCCCCTGCGCTCCGCCGCCGCAACACCCCCACCGGCCCTACCGGCGACAGCAGCCGCCACCGCCGCGGCCCACATGGGCGGGAGCGCAATTCCCCGACGCCTCCGCCTGCGGATCCTCCTCCTGCTTGACGTCGGCCTTGCTTGCGGCCTTGCTTGTGGCCTTGCTCGCGGTCTTGGCAAAGGCTTTGGCCGCAGCGGCCACCTTGCGGTCATTGGCGACCGCGGCCTTATACCTGGCCTCCTTCGCATCCGCCTTCGCCCAGCGCTCTTTCATGGTGCGAGCGCTATCGCGCCCGACGGCCCCAGCGCGGGCCACGTCAGCCGCACGGTGCTCCGCGAGCATCTCCGCTAGTCGCTGTGCCGCGCGGGCCCCGGGGGGGGAGGAAGACGCGCTGTCTACAGCACTCTTTCGTGGGCCAAGATGGTCAGCACGCGAACCGCCAGGAGCACCATTGCCATCGCCAGCATGGCCTTCCATGCCAAGAGACTCGGAATATACGGCCTGGAGGAGGTGGGGAAAAGAGAAAATATAGGTCTCGCGGCGGAGAGTGATCCCAGGGAACAGCGACGCTTCAGTCGCCGCTTGAGGGGTGTGATGAAAGGGTGTTGGCCATGCGCTTGTCTGCTGGGAGATGCGGTCGGGTAGTTCACAGCTGTCGGCGAGATATTGGGTGCTGTGGACAGCCATTCACGGGGCACGGGAGTGGTCACTGCCGATGCTGAGAGAGCCCCCTTCCCCGCGCTTCCACGCCTCGCGCTCCCACGCTTCGTCCTGGCTCCACTTTTGCTGCAGTGCCTTCATTTTTCACTGTCTCAGGAACCGATGCTTGGCACGACGGGCACCAATTCTAGTCAACAACAGTGCACAATAAAATCACGAGTGCTGCCCTTTTTTCGGACAGCACACGGGTGAGGCATCAAACGACCGGCGCGTCCTTCAGTCAACTCAACGACACGTGGATGGCTGCGCGGCGCCCTCCATCGCTATGACAGGCGCACGCCCTCCGCGGTCCTACGGGGCCCTCGGACATCAGTGTCAGGGACTACAGTCAATCCCCAATGATCGCCCACCCCCCACCGAAACTGTTACGAGGGCCTATTGTGAAGGCTACTTCCCGAAAAACCCGGCCCGGAAACAGCCTTTGTGGTGCAATCAATGCATGTAAACCGTTTCACTGACGTCGGGATCCTTTTCTAGCCCCAGACGGTGCCTTGATCGCCTCTGCGGGGCGATCGTTGGTCTGCTCATCCAAGGCCCACCTGGCCTTCTATGGGCCCTCACTTGGTTGATGATTCACAGTGCCCCGGCTCGGCTTTCGAGCTTCCCGGAGCCCGTCGCACGCGGTGGTCCAGGCCGCCTCGGGCGGCAATAGTATCGACAGGTTTCGCACAAACACGATGCATAATAGTATCGACAGGTTTCGCACAAACACGATGCATATTGAGCACGCAGGGCGGCCTCGTTGCGGGCGCTACGTTGTCAAGGCCGCGAGCCACGAATGCAACATCACTGAGGGAGATTGTCTCCAGATCGACTTGAGCCGCCACGAATCGGGTTCAGACGCCACGCGTCGGGTCATTTGCGTCCCTTTCTACATCTCGACAGGTGGTGATTACCCAAAATGAACAACGATCGCGCCATATTCGGAGTGTTCAAGCTTGTAGCCTCCTTCTAACCGTCAACGTGTCTTCTTTATTCATGATGATCGAATGGCCTCTTCTATCAATAGCGGAAGGTTCATCGTGTTTGCCACTCAATCGGCTTCATATTGTGCACCCACCGCATCCGCCCTTTTCTCGACACTACGGGTTCGGTTCGAATGCACCTTGCTGGACTGTCCGTTCCCAAATCGAACAGCACATGTAGCCCCCTATTCTATCAAGTACTTTTCTTCTTTCAGCATATTCGCTGCATCAGTTCGTATCGGGTCAAGCAGCCAATGACAGGGTGACAACGGCCCACATCGTGGCGCTCTGAAACCGATGGTATGGGGAAAGAAGCAGACGTTGATAAACGTGCCCTCAGGCCCAGTCTACACGGCGAGCGACGTGAACGTGATTCGGCGCCAATATGAACATAAGCCCGCCAAAAAACACGTGATGTGGCGCCGTCTTTCTTCACGGCACGCACGAACACACTGTGCCAGAAGTTTATGGTCAGATCTGGCAGATCGTATCGTGGTGACAACGACGCAGCGAGAGCTACGCGGCTGCACCGAGCAGGCGTCTCTCGAGAACTGACGGGTCTCCCATCTCTTGATCCGA
>ENA-ORXM01004433-ORXM01004433.1-marine-metagenome-genome-assembly--contig:-NODE-4433-length-12298-cov-3.303658_pt1 | contig 12298 bp, 11 predicted proteins | sample MGYA00237867_ERZ511480 | MGnify/ENA primary metagenome ERZ511480 (study PRJEB26309, sample SAMN06266103) | marine metagenome | isolation source: Algal blade | place: United Kingdom:Sidmouth, United... | reverse complement strand
TTCAACGGTGTCTCCACGATCATCACGCCACTGCTCGTCGGTGAGCCCATCGGTTTGACAAAGACTGACTTTCGGTGCTTCGATGTCTTCTTCGGCCCGATTAAACTCGGCACCCTAAACCACAAAGGATTTCACATGGATAAGAAAAAACGGAAAAAGAGGAAACCCAACCTGTAAACCATGTCGTTGCGCTAAAGTGTAAACGATGTCCTTTCCTGTACAAGCCCCTTACAACCCCTCCGCTAAAAAGACAAAGCGTCTTTTCTGTTCCCGTGCTCAGCGCCCTTGCGGCGCGCGGCGCTCAAGTATCTTCTCCGCATCTATCACGCCGCAAAAAAGTGCGGGCGAGACCTCACACGCCTGATTATCGACGCGCAGCACGGCAATATCACCGGTTGACTCCATCGTCACCGCCAGCACTTGTTTAGGATGAATAATACCGGCAAGCCGCAAATGCGATCGTAAGTCATCGGCAGTCATCCGCACCCTGTCTAAGTTAGCGTACAATACGTCTTCACCCGACATCAGCACGATTGGTTCGTTATCCACAATTTTAGACATAATCGAGGTGTTTCGCCGCAGCCATGACACTAAAAATTGCATAACGAATAATGCGAACAATCCGACTGCGCCGTGGCTTAGCGATGGTTTCTTCGTCAACAGTGTGGCTGCAACCACTGATCCTGTTGCGACGGTGACAGCGAAATCAAAGCTCGACATTTTTGCGAAACTTCGCAGTCCAGAAAGTCGCACGCAAATGAGCAGTGTCATGTATATACCTAACGCTGAAATCAAAACCATCAGCAGTTCCGACCCCGATGTCGACACCCAACTTAAATCGAACATTGGAAAAACTCCCTAGCTAAAAGCACGTGTTACGTGACATTGACATGATTAAACAAATAATAATGCGGACGGCGGCACCGCCCACCACGTAAACGCAAGCAACCTTAGATGCAACACAAACTGGGTTATTCCCCAGGGCGCATCGAAGATGGATTGGATATTGCATGAAAATACTTGGCGTTTCGTTCTCACACAGGATCGGCGTGAAGACATAAATAGGCTAACGCATAGTGGCCACTGGGGTGGCTGGGAGTAATAATATTGTGATGGCCATCGGCTTTTTTTTAAGTTGCGCATTAATGCTACTCGGTACGATCGAACCACACGTCGAACTTGCAGATCGATAAGGGGCTGTTTCGCGGCAGTCCCTATAATGCCGCTGACGGCTCTCATCGTATGCATCTTGCTTACCGCTATTTCGATAAATAGCATTTTGAGACACTCAAGGTAGCAGTACCTGTGGCCAGCAGTCACACTGCCAGGATAAATTCAGAAGGAGGGTGCCTGAAAAAGACGTTAAAGAATAATATCGTGTATTGGACTAATCCGTTGACATCAAGGCGTAGCTAGCTTCTACAAAGACCAGACTTAAATAACATCGATTCGCAAGAGACGTGCTTAGCAAAGGCGCGTGAGGAAAAGGAAAGCTCATGACTGATGCAATTCGCGTAATGCCAGATTCGTACGAGGCTGAGTCGCACTTCTACCCACGGGTGCTCAATGCGCATCCACATCCGGTCGTAAAGTTTTTTAGGTCGCTGGGTAACGAGCGACTCGCAGAGCGCTACTGCCATCTAAGGCCCGAGGTCGACAGACAAGATGTTCTCAATTTGTTAAGTGCCGTCCCAAAACATTTTAGGTGGGCGGGCTGCGACCTGTTCGTCGCGACCAACGAACAAGGCGTTAGGCGTTGCGTTGTGGTCGAAACAAACTCGTCGCCATCTGGGCAAAAATCAATGCCCTTTGACGATGAGCAGCCTCAAGCAGGATACAGACGCCTACTTGAGACATCGTTTATTCCCATGTTGCGAAGGCGCAATTTACCCGCGGGCAGCTTAGCGGTCCTTTGCGATAAAAATCCGATGGAAACAAAAGGATATGCCGCAGTACTCGCCGATCTGGTCGGTGAGCCTGTCTATTGGGTTTCGTGGAAAGCCGAAGATCCTGACCCACCTGCGCGATTGATAGATGGCGTCCTGCATGTGCGAGACGGTAGCGACGAATCAGCCCCGTGGAAACCGATTCGCGCCGCCTTCAAATATATCACGCAAAAGCCGTGGATGCGACTGCCGCCGGTAACAAAAACACTGATCTATAACTCGACCTTGGTTTGTTTAGCCGGCGGGCGCAATAAACTACTTGCTGCAAAAGCATACGATTTGATGAACGGCGACTTGCGCGAAAGCGGCATGGCAATCGAAGTGCCTGAAACGATTTGGGATGTTGGCAAAGCCGAAGTGCCGATTTGGCTCAAGCACATGGGCGGCGTCGCCGTCGTTAAGGTCCCGTACTCGAACGCGGGCCAAGGTGTCTACACGATTACGAATGAGCGCGAGCTAGACGCATTCATGGCTATAGAGCATGACTACGATCTGTTCATTGTTCAAGGGCTAGTAGGCAACGCGGCATGGAGCTCACAAACGCGATCGGGACGTCTATTTCACGTGGGCACTGTTCCAAACCGCCGCAATCAAATTTTTGCTGCTGATCTTCGCTTTATGCTTGGTGCCGGGCCTGATGGTTTTTTTCCTCTCTCAATTTATGCCAGGCGAGCAAGAGAGCCCCTTGCCCAGCACGTCGACAGCGGACAGGACTCATGGGCAATGCTCGGAACAAACTTATCGGTTAAGCAAGCAGACGGCAGCTGGGCAACGGAACCTGAGCGCCTACTGCTGATGGATACAAAAGACTTTAACAAACTCGGTATCGGACTTGATGATCTACTCGAAGGCTACATGCAAACCGTGATGGCCGTCACTGCGATCGACCGCATGTGTCAAAAACTACTAACGAAAAAAAATGTATTTCGCAAAAATATGTTTCAAACAATGAACCCAGATCAAACACTAACGGATGAAATATGTCAGTAGCTAAAAAATCAACGGTATCTCCACCTATTGCCACGCCATCGCTTGCAGATCTTGCCCACGCAAGCGAGTTTGGTGGGTCAGATGTGGTCGTTGTCGATGAACTTGATCCAGCCAATTTGCCGAGAGTTTCGCGAACAAAGCTGCTGGTTGAGATGACACACGATGGGCTCGGGCGCGCACAACGCCTCCCCATCATCGCCTTAAGAGGGAAAAAAGACGGACCGGTTTTTGGCATCACAAACGCAGTCCACGGCAACGAAATTAACGGCATTCCTGTGATTCACCAGCTTATGGAGAGTCTCGATTTAAAAAAGCTATGTGGTACAGTGATCGCGGTTCCTGTCGTCAACATCCCGGGCTACCTGGACTACGTCCGTAACTACCGCGACGGCCGTGATCTCAATCATACCATGCCAGGCATTGCCGATGGTAACGAATCCGAGACATTTGCCAGCCGTTTTATTGATCGCATCATTTCAAAGTTCGACTATCTTGTCGATCTGCATACCGCCAGCTTCGGCCGCGTAAACTCGCTATACGTTCGGGCGAATATGCTTGATGAACGAACGGCAAAAATGGCGCGCTTGCAACGTCCACAAATCATCTTGCACAATCCACCGTCTGATCGAACGCTGCGTGGAGTCGCTGCAGGGATGGGGATTCCCGCCATCACCGTCGAAGTCGCCGATCCGCAGGTCTTTCAGCCCAAGCATATTCGCGCAACCCTATCTGGTATTCGAGCGATCATGGCCGATCTATGTATGATCGCAAAACGCAAGCTAACGCCCTCACCGCCGCCTATTATTTGCTCGTCCTCGAAGTGGCTCTTCACCTCGCACGGCGGCGTGCTCAATCACATTCCGGATATTGCTGAAATCGTTTCGACAGGAGACTTGCTTGGGCGGCAATGCGACATCTTTGGAACCGTACTTGCTGAGTATCGCGCGCCATCAGCCGGAGTCATCATTGGCAAAAGCAAAAACCCAATCAGCCCCACGGGTGCTCGCATCTTGCACTTAGGTAAACTTGCTACGAATGCCGACGGTTTCATTTGTGCAGATAACGCCGTAACCCCGAAGGCGTCCTGCACATGAGAGTCGGTATGCTTATCAATGACTTTGCCTCGCTTAAAGCAAGCCAAACAACGGCGATGCTCATCGATGGGTTTGCAAAAGTTAGCGAGCAAACCTATGTCTTTGACGTGGGTGCGCTGCGTGCTGAACAATCGGCAGGCGTCTGCGCTCTGGCCCGCATCGCCGATAAAGCGAGCTTAGATGTTCACACGCAAACCGCATATCTCAAGCAAGGCCCTGGCCATGACGGCCAACATACACATGAAGATGATCTGTCACTTGCCTCACTTGACCTTGTCGTTATTCGCACGAACCCCGCACGCGGCAAACGCGACGGCGCCCATACTGCCGCACTAGAGCTACTAGCCGGCGCAGCACATGCCGGTCTTCGCGTAATCAACGACCCGATAGGACTGATGCGTTGCCGATCAAAGCTGTGCCTATCGCAATTGCCGAAAGAGACCATACCGGTCACCTTAATTGCGCAAGACGCAGGGCCCATCATCGACTTTGTTAGCGCAGCACCCGGACCTTGCGTGCTAAAGCCCGCGTCTGGAACGCGGGGCCAAGATGTATTTAAAGTAGATGCTTCATCTGAAAACTTAAACGCTATTGTAAGCGCTGTACTGAGCCAAGGCTATGTGATTGCTCAACACTTTGTGCCAGAAGCGGTGAACGGCGATACGCGCGTCGTCGTGCTAGACGGCAACGCGCTTGCTATTGATGGGAGCTATGCCGCAATCCGACGCATTCCAAGTGGGCGCGACTTTCGCAGCAATATTCATGTTGGCGGCCGCGCAGCGCCGGGCATCGTTACACCCGGCATGCTACGGGTCATTGATTTGACGCGCCCCTTACTGAAAGCGTTAGGGCTTCGGCTTGTTGGCCTTGACTTCATCGGCGAGCTTCTTTGCGAAATCAATGTGTTTGCAACCGGAGGCCTGCGAGACGCGGAAAAATTCACCAACGCTCCCTTTACCCAGCACATTGTCGACAGCTTCATGTCGGAGTAACTAAGGGGTATTGAATGGCAAGACATCGCGTTGTGGGACACTTAAAACGAAAGAAAAACAAGCTCCCCGCTCACCGAGTTGGGGCGTTGCCGGGCACTGTTGTGGCGCCGCCGGACGCGGTTGCGTCATCTGTTGACGTGACGGGGATATCCAACGATCGTGTTACACTCATACCCTTCGAGTCGGTTGCAGGGCTTCAGCAGGCTACCGCCCAGCAATCGCTTGTTTGGATCAATGTTGTTGGCCTAGCTGACACCGAACTGATCAAAGAAATCGGTGCCGCATTTAAACTGCACCGACTATCGCTAGAAGACGTCACGAATGTTCGGCGGCGCTCGAAAGCTGAGGTGTATCCGGATTACTATTACACCACCTGCCGGATGTTCACGTTGAAAGAACAGCTGGACTGGGAGCAGGTCAGTCTTTTTTTTGGCGAAGGCTATGTCATCACCTTTCAGGAGCGCCCCGGAGATTGTTTTGAGCCTGTGCGGAAACGATTGAGAGAGGGCCGAGGCAAGTTAAGGCAAAGCGGGCCCGATTACCTTGCGTACGCTCTGCTCGACGCCCTGGTCGATAGCTACTTTCCGCTACTGGAAGAATATGGCGAGCGGTTAGAAGTCATTGAAGACGAAGTCGTTCAAAAGGTCTCTTTGGATGCACTCAAACGCATGAGAGAGATCAAGCGAGAGCTTTTGACCATTCGGCGGACACTGTGGCCATTGCGGGAGGCGATTTCTTTTCTACAGCGGGAAGATAACCCGTTAATACACCGCGACACTCAGATCTATTTGCGCGATTGTCATGATCATACGGTACAGCTCATCGATGTTTTGGAATCTTATCGCGAAATGTCCGGCTCTGTACTCGATATTTATCTATCAACGGTTAGCAATCAGACCGCTGAAGTGAGCCGCATGCTAACCGTGGTTGCCACCATCTTTATACCGCTAACTTTTGTCGCTGGCCTTTATGGCATGAACTTCAATACTGAAACATCTGCGCTAAATATGCCTGAGCTGAAATGGGCGTGGGGCTATCCGGCTTGCTTGGCATTGATGGCAAGTATTACCATCGTTTTGGTGGGTTACTTCTGGCGCAAAGGGTGGCTCGGCGGCTCAAAATAGAAGGTGGGTACACGATAGCAACCGTGATGGGTGCTTAAGTGGAGTGTTTGCTTTCGATTCAACTCTCCTATCCCGATTCCATCGTTTAGCGCGCTTTGCGCCAGACGGTGGCGAGCCAGGGTTGCTCGTCGCGTGGTAGGCCTGCGGGCCGGTAATAGTGATCGATTTCGACAAAGCCCGCGTCGGTAACGTAGCTCCGCCAGGTGTTCAAATCGTGATAGGCGCCAAACCGGCTACCGTCGAATTGTTCCTGATTGTCACCACGTGGATTAGAGGAAAATAACACACCGCCAACGCGTAGGCTTTGGTAGAGTGCGCTGAGTACACGAGGTAAATAGGCGGTCGAAACATGAAAGAGCGACGCATTGGCAAACACACCATCAAACGTTGAAGAGGGCAGATCAAGTTCATGAAATAGGTGTTGCCACACCTCGCACCCCGAATGCTCACGAGCCATCGCTACAAATTCGGCTGATCCATCAAGGCCAATGGGCGTGTGTCCCAGTGATTTAAATCGAGCTAAGTCGCGCCCTGGTCCGCAGCCAAAATCGAGTATGCGAAAGGGTGGCTCGCTCCTGATTTGCGTGAGCAGTGCCTCAATGTTTTGACTTACATCGTGGTCTTTCGTGTCTTCCCAAAACTCCTTAGCTCGCGAGCTATAGTGCGCGACTGTGTCTTTAGTCCTGGACTGATCAGATTTTGATGTCATCATACTACTTTAGAGACTAACGGCACTTCAATCAACTTTCGCAACCGCGTTCTAAGCTATACGTTCCTAACGTATTCGAACCCTTTATTCGGCCAACGGAGCGCAAGACAAAGCACCAAAACTAGTTTCGTTGCCGCGTGATCTAACCGAATCACTGTTCAGCTGCTCTTCCCTATCTTGTTGACTGAACAGACGTAGCTATTGCCTCTACACAACGCAACCCAAGTGCGAACGACATCGTTCTCACGCGTATCGCGAATGGCAATGTCTTCCGGCAAGCAACCAATAGATCCAGCAGTCATCATTTGCGAAGTTGGACGAGTCCTTGTGATCGAAATACAATTCACTTCAGCTACACAACATAATATGGCTACGAAATATCTCCATAAATTAGGTCTGTTCGAGAACATAGTTGTCTTTATCGGCTATGTTCCGACTACTAAATCTTTATTGAATCAATTATTGAGACTGACATTCGTATAGGTAGCAAGGAACTCAAGAATGATATTATATCCGGCGATGCTATCGTGGATATTCACGTTTTCACCATCGCGGTCTTCAATGCGTAGGTAATGCGTTCGCTGCGAAAAACTCGCGCCTTGCACGTCGCTCCACCTGAGAGACTGAGCGTTACCCCAAAAATTAGTTACCGTAATTCCGGTACCATCTAGAAATACACGATGATTTAGGTAGTATACCCAAAGGGGCAACCCCGGTAGAGCAAAAAGCGCTGACAACGCAAAAAGTGAGTTCGCATCGTGGTGCAAAAAACAGGCGCCTACCAGCGCAGTCAGTGATACCACGATACAGCTGATTGAGGTTGTGCGGTACAAAGAATGCACTCGTAAACGATCACCCAGTTTCGGATCAATTTGCCCGGTGAGTGCTTTCGCTTTTTGCAAAGTGCTAAGCGCGAACGCAAGCACGCCGGAGACAACAAGCGACGCTCCTACTCGCAATCCGATGTCATTTAGGTCTAAGCCATTAACAAAATTTTTTAGCGACAAGGTGTCCATCTCTATACGAGTAACACATACCCGGGTGCACATGCCACCGGTCTAGGATCCTCGCTAAGTCTAGTTTTATTTCAAATGCGCTAATTTTTTTAGACGTTAAACTATTGTAGAGATCGGCAGGAATACCCCCGGTTGTTCCCTGCTCAAAATATTACGAACTCCCGCGCCGATCTAGATTAGAGAGCCCAGTCTTCGCAACATGCGGCACTCATTTCGCCGCAATGGCAATCAGGGGAAAAGGGAGCACCAGCGCGTGGAAAAACGCCATCGAGAATAGATGAATCACGGCGATTGTGTCCTTCTATATGCAAGGTTATTGGTTGTTTCAACGTGTTGTTGATAGAGAAATGAAGAAGATTTAGCGGCGTATCAAATCCGTCGCTTGAGGAGGTAACATCATCCGAGTCACAAAAGGCCGGACGCTGTGATGACCGACCGGTTTTACACGACTCAGGGTAAATTTTCGGGAGAGTAGCGGGGAGAGTAGCGGGACGCGTGTTCGGGTTCTGGCTAAAAGATCGTAATCTCAGTGAGTTAGTGGTCGCTTTGTTCGGGTTCAATATAGGCCGTACCGTTAGCGGCAACCTGACTTTGGTCGGTGGTGTCGGATACGCGTGTAACTTACAGAACCCGAACAACCTATTCGCTAAATCATTGATACTATCCAACTATTAAAATTTGCTGAAGCCGCGTCCCGCTGTCGGCTTCCTAGGTTGGCGCGCTGGCCGTCTATTTACGGAACGAACGTTCTGAGTCTGGACTAAATTAAAATACGAAGCTAATTTTTTGTTCATGGTCGTGTGTCTGAATCTCGCCTAAGGATTGCAGTACCGAGGCTGGTGCTATATCATAGTAATATGCCAGTAGTTGACGTTCGATATGTTGAAAAATTGATGATTATGGTGCTCTCCGTTGCTCTGGTTGTGTTCGCGCCGAGTAGCGTGAAGGCTGGGGAGCAATCGGTTGGTGATATGTCGAAACCTGCTCGGCAAGCATTGGATGAGGCTAAAAAAGCACTAGCGGCAGTTAAAATTGGAAACTATCCGGACGCTGAAGATGCATCGCGTGCGATGAAAGCCGGCATCACGGCTGAGAAAGTTCGAGACTGGGTTCAGCGAATTTCATTTTCTTGCCTCGAACAAACTACTGTTTGTTTCGATACTTTAAAGAAACATACAGAAGATGATGACTTCTTTCGATCGCTGGTCAAGTTGCTCGGCGAAATGGCAGATGGCGAAGCTTTGCCACTATTATGGCAGCTCGATAAACGAGGCTACTACGTAGCGAGTTCAGCGCGTGAACGTATTTTCGAGCGACGCCTTGAAGCTCACAATAGAAAACATAACTGCACTCCACCGACGGAGGCTGAACAGCACACAGTAGCGCAGAAACTTGAACATTATGTGAGCTTTGAAATGAAAGACGACATATTTATCGCTAGGCTACTCAATCCCGATCAGCGAAACGATCTCGCCTATTTTCTTGCTTCAGTTGCCGATGCTGATCCGCCTGTCGGCTATTCCCCAGAGCATCGTGGCGGCTCCTTCACTCAAATAGCAAAACAGGATCCAGGACAAGAAAAGAGGATGAAAGCGCTTAGCATCGCACAACGCGCGGGAGATCTTGACCAGATGAGGCACGCTGCTAAGGGCTATCTGGCCTACTTGGGATACCCGGGACCTATTAATGCAGCAGGAGAGAATGCGTATTCTTGGGGCGGGCCGATCTATGCGCATATGCTCGCTACCTTGGCTGAGGTAGACGAGTCGCAAGGCAAGTACCGCGAGGCTGCGGATCATTACCGAAGAGGGCGACCCGGTGGTGGTGCCTGCGGAACGTCAGTTCGATCGCGGCTAAACGATCAAATCAAAGGATTTATCCGCACAACAGAACAATCTGGACAGTGCCGGGCCGCGCTGCCTTATCGACTGTTAGGTATTGACGACAATCGGAATGACCGAGCAAAATACGGAAGGGAGTTTCTAACCCGTTCAGGGTTTGATGTAGCCCGTTTATATCGAGGTGCGCTGGTAACGCTTTATTATGATGCACCAATAGAGGTGCTTGATCGCGCGATACGATCGAAGCACTCACCGCTTTTAGAAGACCAACGCAAGAAGGCACTTAAACAATTGGCGGACAATGGTAACGCCAATTGGGAGTCGCGCGTGCTTGCGCTGGAGGGATTAGCAAACCTTGGACGTGCTAACATCGGCACCTTGCTACGTGTGGCCCAAGAAGGCTATCCACCCGCACAAAAGCGAGCACTTCGTGCGATTGGACGGTTAGCAATGCGGCCGCAGGGCAATCCCTGTTTGCGTCGATGCGTCAACGGTATTCAGTCACTTGGTGTTGGTGGCGTCTCATCTCGGTGGGAGCGGCCCGTTCGTTCATCAGGGTATGATTGCAAAGGCTACTTCGATAGAGCAATGCGTGATCAACTGGCCCGTCAACTCGCGTCATTGCTTCGCAGCGCGGACATGACTACTGTCGAATCCGCAATCACGGCATTGGGCATGATCGCATCACCTGTGGTTATCTCGAAACTAAAACCATTTCTAAAAAGTCGCTATGCGAAACCCGGGATGTGTATTCAAAGAACTGTGAAAGGAAAAGAAAAATGCGTTCCCATTTACACACTTCGCGATACATCAAAAGAAGCGCTCAAACGTATTCGCGAACTCGAAATCATCTCACGCAAAGAATCGCGAAAACACTGCCGCAACCACTCCGGATTTTAAAGCATCGTCTCTGAACGCCGACCTGAACGCTAGCACGGTGACTACATCCTTGATTCTGGAGTTAACGTAAAATACGAAGAATCATTGTGAATAGTGATGCGAAATCTAATAGATAAATAGAAGTCTTACTTGAATGGGTGAGAAAAACATTGTCTGATACTTGGGAACCCAAGGAAGAAAATCATCACCCCACATCTGGAGGGCTTGCTAGAAATTCTCTTAACGACACGAGATTTTGACGAGTTGGTATCCTTCCTTCAATCTGTTAAAAGAGAGATTAGAGGAACTGCAGATGAGATAGACAATTGCAATCGAACTGCCGCAAAATTGATGATTCCGATCATGCCTGGTGGTGCAGCAATTAATATTGGTTACCTTACCAAAATAGAACAACTTTCACATGCAATGGTAGAGGCTGCATGCATTGAAAAAAGCTTTGAGGTATTTGGTGATGCCGAAACTAAAACACCTCCCCAGTCTTCAATTACAGCATTGGCGCGAGAGCTTCATTTTGTTCACTGGTCAGGAGATGGATGCGTAGATCACGATTAGTTTGCCGGTATCTAACTAAAGTCGACTGGGACGATGAGATGAGGAATAATCCGAGCAAACGGAAATGTACGCGCCGATGGAAGAGACGGGGTTCAGCTCTTAAGTAAAGACCGATATAAGACCTATATAAGACACCCATATTTTGTCGTTTGCTGACTCAGGCAGTCTTTTTTTAACTATTTGTTTTCACTATCAAACTACGCGGTCGAAAAGTGGGTGTCTCATACTGATTCGATCGTTGCTAACCACGCGTTAAAAAGGCCACAGCGTGTAGCTTTTCGTCTACACATAGGCTAAAGAATCACCGCAGTGGCAACTTCGCGACGGAACTTGGGGACGCGCTCGTTCCATGTAATAATATCAGCTGGTTATCGTGATTTCGTTCCAAGACAAAAGTAGGCCCCCGTACCTCTGAACTCAGCAAATTTAAATACATCCAGTCTTTCGAGATATGTATCGGGGAACGTGGGTGTCTTACATCGCTGGTTTTTGCCCTATACAATCGGTCATCCACTTTTTTGCTTGTAAAACCCTTTAGAGGCGACGTGTAGATCAGACGCGTATGTTCACACGAAGCATTCAATCATAGCTAATATCAAACAATATGTTCGTATAGTTATAACTGCAACAGAATTGCGTAGGTCACAGGAGAATACGTAATTAGCTACTGTATTCGCTAAAAACATATGATATACATCGTCCATCATGGACTGGAAAATTGGCGTCAGAATAATCGCTATCGCTGTGAGTTTTGGAATCGGTATCTGGGCGTTTAGGAGCCGTAAGCAGTCCCGACTGGATACCGGCAGCGGTTCGATAGATCTGGATCGAACAACGCGTACACCGCGGCTGCCTGTTTCTTTTGGATACAACACCGCCTGGCTTGCGATTCGGGACGTGGATCCTCAACGAGTCATCGAGGAAATTGATCTGCAGGCGGCGCAGCGGATAGGGTGGCCTGAAGGCATTCAATCTGCCCAGAGAGGTAAGATTTTTGTGTCCCCTCCGATAGCTGATTGGGTCTTGGTTGTTGGCACATCGCTTCCGGATGCAGGCGACGAAAGTCGCTTCGACGAAATGAGTGCATTCATTTCAGAACTAAGCCGTGCGCTTTCCACCACGGTTCAGTATTTT
>ENA-ORXM01004430-ORXM01004430.1-marine-metagenome-genome-assembly--contig:-NODE-4430-length-12302-cov-3.555746_pt1 | contig 12302 bp, 10 predicted proteins | sample MGYA00237867_ERZ511480 | MGnify/ENA primary metagenome ERZ511480 (study PRJEB26309, sample SAMN06266103) | marine metagenome | isolation source: Algal blade | place: United Kingdom:Sidmouth, United... | reverse complement strand
ACGGTGACGACCCCAAACTCGTCGAGTTTATCGCCCGCCAGACCTTGCCACGCCGCGGCATTCTTGCAGGGCCGTCCGAAATTCTTGTTACAATGGGTGCGCAAAACGCGCTGTGGCTCTCGGCGCAGGTTTTACTCAATTCCCGCCGTCGCGCAGCTATTGAGGACCCTTGTTATCCCGCATTGCGCAACATCCTGACCCAATCACGATGCCAGTTATCTGCGATCGCTGTCGACACCGATGGCTTGCCGCCTGATAACCTGCCTGATGACACAGATGTCGTATTCACAACACCGAGCCACCAATGCCCGACTGCCGCCACCATGCCCCTCGCGCGCCGAAGAGCGCTTTTGGCAAAGGCAGAAGCAGATGACTTTCTGATTGTCGAAGACGACTACGAATTCGAGATGTCATTTCTCAAGCCGCCTTCTCCCTCGCTGAAGTCGTTGGACCAGAACGGGCGCGTGATTTATGTGGGCTCTTTCTCCAAATCCCTTTTCCCCGGATTGCGGCTCGGGTACGTTGTTGGTCCCGCGCCATTCATCCGAGAAGCGCGCGCGTTGCGGGCCTCTGTCCTGCGCCATCCGCCGGGTCACATCCAGCGCACTGTCAGCTACTATCTATCGTTGGGGCACTATGATGCGCTGGTCCGCCGGATGAGCCGCGCATACCATAGACGGCGCAATGTTATGGACGCCGCCTTGGCCGACAACGGTTTAACCGTCGCGGGCAAGGGGACCTACGGCGGATCATCTGTGTGGGTGCGTGGCCCCTTAGATCTGGATGCAACCGCATTGGCCAAATCCCTCCGCAACAAGGGCGTCCTGATTGAACCCGGCGCACCTTTTTTCGCAAACACAAAACCTCCGACAGAGTATTTCCGTCTGGCATACTCTTCTATTCCATCGAGCCGGATCGCCGACGGTGTCGGGCTCATCGGGCGCGCAATTCAAACCTTATGATACCGCTCATTTTTGAGACTCCAATTCTCAAAAAAAATTGCATTGGTACTAATCTCGGGGTACAACTGGCCCTAACGCGACTCTGCCTTCATACTTAGGGTCGCACTCAGCGACGCGTGGCGGTTCTGCCGCGCTTTTACGTTATTTTAGCGCAAAAAAGGACTGCCCCCATGAAGATGACTACCGAAGAAGCCTTTGTCAAAACGCTCCAAGCACACGGCATTCGCCATGCATTTGGGATTATTGGTTCTGCCATGATGCCAATTTCCGATATCTTCCCAAAAGCCGGCATCAATTTCTGGGACTGTGCCCACGAAATGACGGCTGGTATGATGGCTGACGGTTACACACGGGCGACTGGCGAAATGTCCATGATGATCGCGCAAAACGGTCCGGGCATCACGAACTTTGTCACATCTGTGAAAACAGCCTACTGGAACCACACACCTTGCTTGCTGGTCACACCACAAGCAGCCAACAAGACGATTGGCCAAGGCGGTTTTCAGGAAATGGAGCAGATGAACCTGTTTGCCGATTGCGTCGCGTACCAAGAAGAAGTCCGCGACCCGACACGCATCTGCGAAGTTCTGGCGCGCGTTATCGCAAAAGCAAAGCGTTTGTCCGGCCCTGCCCAGATCAACATTCCGCGCGATTTCTGGACACAAGTTGTCGATATCGAAATTCCGGGACCCATCGAATTCGAAGTATCCCCCGGTGGTACGGATTCGATCGCAAAAGCCGCTGAAATGCTGTCCACTGCTAAATTCCCTGTGATCCTGAACGGCGCTGGCGTTGTTCTGGCCGCCGGCGGCATCGAGGCATCCCGCGTCTTGGCTGAAAAGCTTGATGCGCCGGTTTGTGTTGGCTACCAGCACAACGATGCGTTCCCGGGCAACCATCCGCTGTTTGCTGGCCCGCTTGGCTACAACGGCTCCAAGGCTGGTATGGAGCTGATCTCCAAGGCGGACGTTGTTCTGGCCCTTGGCACGCGTCTGAACCCGTTCTCGACCCTGCCGGGTTACGGCATTGATTACTGGCCAACATCCGCCAAAATCATTCAGGTCGACATCAACCCCGACCGTATCGGCCTGACCAAAAAGGTCACGGTTGGCGTCGTCGGCGACGCGGCCAAGGTTGCAACCGCAATCGCGGCACAGCTTGCTGATGGCGCAGGCGACAAAGGCCGTGATGATCGCAAGGCGATGATCGCGCAGACCAAATCCGCTTGGGCACAAGAACTGACATCGCTCGACCACGAGCAGGATGATCCGGGCACAACATGGAACGAGCGTGCACGCGCGGATCGTCCCGACTGGATGTCCCCACGCCAAGCATGGCGCGCGATCCAATCCGCAATGCCAGAAGATGCGATCATCTCGTCTGACATCGGCAACAACTGTGCGATTGGCAACGCCTACCCGTCATTCCCGACAGGTCGTAAGTATCTGGCACCGGGCCTGTTTGGTCCATGTGGCTACGGGCTTCCTGCGATTATCGGTGCGAAAATCGGCCAGCGCGATGTGCCGGTTATCGGTTTCGCTGGTGACGGCGCATTCGGTATCTCTGTGAATGAATTGACTGCGATTGGTCGCGACGAATGGCCTGCCATCACGCAGATCGTTTTCCGCAACTACCAGTGGGGTGCTGAAAAGCGTAACTCGACATTGTGGTTCGACGACAACTTTGTTGGCACCGAGCTGGACATGAAAGTGTCTTATGCCGGTATCGCACAAGCATGCGGGCTTCAGGGTGTTGCCGTCAAAACGATGGACGAACTGACTGCTGCATTGAACAAGGCGATTGTTGACCAGATGGAAAACAACAAAACCACCTTGATCGAAGTCATCCTGAACCAAGAACTGGGTGAGCCGTTCCGCCGCGACGCGATGAAGAAACCTGTGCAGGTTGCCGGCATCGACGCATCTGACATGGCCGCCGAATAAGGCCTTGTTACTCGACCTTGGCCCCGCGCATCTCGCCGTTCTCAGCATTGCATTGCTGGGGGCGGCCTATGTGCGGGGCTATTCGGGTTTTGGGTTCTCTGCGATTTTCATCGCAAGTGCGGCCCTGATTACAAACCCGCTCCCTCTTATTCCGGTGGTATTTGCGTGCGAAATCATCATGATAGCGTTTCAGGCCCGTGGCATCCGTGCCCATGTGGACTGGCGGCGTGTCGTGGCGCTTTTGGCTGGTGCAGCCATCGTTCTTCCGTTTTCTGTGACGGCCATGCTGGCCTTCGGGGCGGAAACAGCGCGGCTGGCGGTGTCCGGCATCGTGCTGGTGATGTCGCTGGTTTTGCTATCCGGCTGGACACTGACACGCGTGATTGGACCAGGCGGCCATATGGGCGTGGGTGCCGTGTCGGGGCTTTGCAATGCGGCGGGCATTGGCGGGCTTCCGGTTGCCGCATTCATGACCGCGCAACCGATGGTCTCTGCGACATTCCGCGCCACGATGATCGTCTACCTCACAGGGCTCGACCTGATCACCTTGCCATTTCTGTGGCACGGCGGGTTGGTCACAACCGACACCGCGATTGCCGCCGCCTGCGCGTTTCCGCTGCTGGCGCTTGGCGTCTGGCTGGGCGGGCGGCAGTTCCTGTCCGCATCGCCCACAACATTCCGCCGCTTTGCGGTCATCCTTTTGCTGGTCCTGTCGCTGCTGGGCCTGCTGCGCACCATTATATGAGGTCGATATGACATCCCCCTTCCTGTCCTCGCTTGAACCACAAGCCCCCGATGACATGATTAAAATGGCACAAGGCTTTGCCGCCCCCCGCGTGGCCATCGCCCGCGCCGGTGCTGCCCTGCCTATGGAAGCCGCCCAAGACGCTGCACAAGCAGGCATCATGATCCCCGTTTTCGTGGGCGAGGCTGACGCGATCCGCGCCGAGGCGGCAAAGCTTGATTGGGACATCTCGGCCTATGCCGTTCACGACACGAACGGCGAACTAGAAGCAGGCCAGACCGCTGCCGCCCTATGTGGCGCAGGCGACGCAGACGTTCTGATGAAAGGCAACCTGCACACAGACGTGTTTATGAAAACCGCCGTGTCACGCGACGCGGGGCTGCGCACCGGCAAACGGTTTGTGCATATCTTCCACATCAGCCACCCTGACGGCGGCAAGCCGATCCTGATTTCGGACGCAGCGGTCAACGTGTCACCCAATTTGGAAACGCGTCAGGACTGCATCACCGAATGCGCCGATCTTTTGATCCGCTTGGGCAATCCGCGCCCGAAAATCGCGATCCTGTCTGCGACTGAAAGCGCCATTCCTTCGGTGCCCTCATCCATGGACGGTGCGGCACTCGCGGCATGGGCGCGCGACAATGTGGATAATGCCGATGTGTCCGGTCCGCTGGCGTTTGACCTGATCATGTCGCCCGCAGCGGTCGCCACCAAAGGTCTGTCAGCTGATCCGGTTGCAGGCCACGCAGACGCCATCGTCGTGCCGGATATCGTGGCTGGTAACGCGCTGTTTAAGGCATTTGTCTACCTCAAGGGTGGTTGCGCCGCTGGCATCGTCACAGGTGCCAAGGTGCCAATCCTGCTCACATCCCGCGCTGACCCTGCCGCTGCCCGCATGGCATCAGCAGCCCTTGCCGCGATCCGCTGTGGCTTGCCAAAATGATTTTAGTGCTCAACGCAGGGTCGTCATCTTTAAAGGTCGAGGTGTTCACCTCTGACCTGACGTCTGTGTTGGCAGGGTCCGTCACGTCCATCGGGACCGACGGCCTGATAACGCTTGGCGACGAGGCCAAGCCTACGACCACAACCGACCACGCCGACGCACTTGCTCAAATGCTTGATGCGTTGGCGCAAGCTGGCATCACGCTCGACAAATTGACCGCCGCTGCCCACCGCGTTGTCCACGGCGGCACGATCCTGACGCAGCCCGCGCGCGTCACGCCGCAAGTTATCGCCGCGATTGAGAGCGTCATACCGCTTGCCCCGCTGCACAACCCCAACAATTTGGCCGCGATGATTGCCTTGGCAGATGCTGCCCCCGACCTGCCCCAATACGCAAGCTTCGGGACGGCCTTTCACGCCAGCAACCCAGCCGTTGCCACGCGCTATGCCATCCCGCAAATCCACCACGACGCTGGCATCCGGCGCTACGGGTTCCACGGGCTGTCGTATGCAGGCATGGTCGCGGATTTCGGCGATGCATTGCCTGAACGCCTGCTTGCCATGCACCTTGGCAACGGCGCATCGCTTTGCGCCATTCTGAACGGCCAGTCAATCGCGACGTCGATGGGGTATTCGCCCTTGTCCGGCCTCACGATGGGCACACGGTCCGGCGATATCGACGGTGCTGCCGTGCTGCGCATGTCTGATGCCATCGGCGAGGCCGAAACCGACCGCATGCTCAACAAAAATTCCGGCCTTAAGGCACTGGCTGGCGACAACGACATGCGCAATCTATTGCGCCGCGACGATCCTGAGGCCGCCTTTGCTGTTGATCATTTCTGTTATTGGGCCGCGCGCCACGCCGGATCGGCGATTGTCGCGATGGGCGGCCTTGACGCCGTGGCCTTTACTGGCGGCATCGGCGAAAACGCGGGTGTCATCCGCGACAAAATCATGGCCCATCTTGCATGTTTTGGCGACGTCCCCGTACATGTCATCGCCGCCGACGAAGAAAAACAAATCGCACGTGACGCGGTGATGTTGATGGGGGCCGCATGACTGACCTCCTGCTCTGGACCGATTTGACAGTCACCCAATTCTGGCTGCTGCTGGCGATCACAATCACCGCTGGCGTGGTGCGCGGGTTTGCCGGATTTGCATTGTCGGCCGTGATCATGGCGTCGGCCGCCACCTTCGTTCCCCCCGTACAACTGATCCCGATCTGTTTTTGGCTGGAATTCTGCGCAAGCCTGATGATGGGTCGTGGCGGCTGGCAAGAGGCAGATCGCAGCCTTGTCCTTGGCCTCGTGATCAGCTCTGCTATTGGCACGCCGATTGGCCTGATGCTGACAACAACCCTGCCCGTCGATACATCCAAAACTATCGCGCTGATCCTTGTGATCGTGCTTGCCGTGTTGCTGCTGGCCAAGGTGCGCCTTGCGTTTCTGGCAACCAAGCCCGGATTGTATCTGGCGGGGCTTGTCGCTGGCATTATCGGCGGGCTGGCCGCTTTGGCTGGCATGGTCGTGGCTCTTTACGTGCTGTCCCAAGACGCTGGCGCGCGCAAAATGCGTGCCGCCTTGGTGCTGTATCTGTTCATCTCATTGGCCACTTTGCTGGTCTATCAAATCTACTTTGACGTCATGACGTGGACCGCGATGAAACGCTCCGCCGTCTTTGCCATCCCGACATTCGCAGGTGTCTGGCTGGGGCAAAAATTCTTTGTGTCCAAGCTTGAACCTTACTACCGCCCATTTTGCCTCGCGCTTTTGACCAGTCTTGCCTTCGCAGGATTGATCCGCACATCGTTCACCTGAAAGGAACACTCATGTCCCTCGACCAACCCGATCTAGATCTGTCGCCCAAGGTGTCCGACGAAATCCGCAAGACGACGTGTTATATGTGCGCCTGCCGCTGCGGCATCAACGTCCACATGAAACAAGGCAAGGTCGCCTATATCGAGGGCAACAAGGACCACCCCGTGAACAAAGGCGTGCTTTGCGCCAAGGGCTCTGCTGGGATCATGCAGCACAATTCACCTGCGCGCCTGCGTGCCCCGCTCAAGCGCGTGGGTCCACGTGGATCGGGTGAGTTCGAGGAAATCTCATGGGAAGAGGCGCTGACAATTGCCACAGACACCTTGGCCCCCGTACGCGCCGATGCACCCGAAAAGCTCGCGTTTTTCACGGGCCGTGACCAGTCGCAATCGTTTACGTCGTTCTGGGCGCAGGGTTTTGGCACGCCGAATTATGCAGCCCACGGCGGGTTCTGCTCGGTCAACATGGCGGCCGCTGGTATCTATACGATGGGCGGCGCGTTCTGGGAATTCGGCCAACCTGATTGGGACCACACCAAACTGTTCATGCTGTTCGGCGTCGCCGAAGACCACGACAGCAACCCCATCAAGATGGGCATCGGCAAGATCAAGGAACGCGGCGCGCGCATGATTGGCGTGAACCCGATCCGTACTGGCTATAACGCCGTGGCCGATGATTGGGTCGGGATTACGCCGGGCACTGACGGGTTGTTCATCCTTGCGATGGTACACTGCCTGATGAAGGCGGGTAAAATCGACCTCGATTATCTGGCCCGATTTACCAATGCGTCCGTGCTCGTCAACGAGGATCCAAAATCAGAACAATTCGGCCTGTTCTTGCGCGATGCTGACGGCCAACCACAGGTCATCGACCGCAACACCGGTAAACTTGCTGCATGGAACGGTGCAGGCGTTGAACCTGATCTTTCGGGTACGCACCGCGCCAAGGGCGTCACCCACCGCCCCGTCTTCCACCAGATGGCTGACCGCTACATGTCCGACAGCTATTCCCCCGAGGCCGTCGCGGACCGTTGCGGCATTTCTGCCCAACGCATCCGCGCAATTGCCGCCGATCTGGCCCGCGTCGCCTTTGACGAAGAAATCGCCCTTGATCGCCCGTGGACGGATTTCCGCGGCAAAAAGCATGCCAAAATGGTCGGCCGCCCCGTGTCATTCCACGCAATGCGCGGGATTTCGGCACATTCCAACGGGTTCCAGACCTGCCGCGCGTTGCATTTGCTGCAAATCCTGCTTGGCTCCGTTGAGGTGCCCGGTGGTATGCGCTTCAAACCGCCCTATCCCAAACCGGCAACCGCCCACCCGAAACCGCACGGCAAGGTCACACCCGGTGCGGCGCTGGACGGCCCACACTTGGGCTACGTGCAAGGACCAGAGGACTTGCTTTTGTCCGAGGACGGCACCCCAACCCGTATCGACAAGGCCTATACTTGGGAAAACCCGATGTCGGCGCACGGTCTGATGCACATGGTCATCTCTAACGCACATGCGGGCGATCCGTATAAGATCGACACGCTATTCATGTATATGGCCAATATGTCGTGGAATTCATCCATGAACACTGGTGGCGTCATGAAGATGCTGACCGACACCAATGATGACGGATCTTACGTAATCCCGAACATCATTTATTCTGATGCCTATTCGTCCGAAATGGTCGCCTACGCCGATCTGGTCCTGCCCGATACGACCTACCTCGAACGGCACGACTGTATCTCACTTCTCGACCGCCCGATCTGCGAAGCAGACGGCGTCGCTGATGCGATCCGTTGGCCCGTTGTGGAGCCGGACCGCGATGTGCGCGGCTTCCAGTCTGTGTTGTGCGAACTTGGCGCGCGCCTGAACCTGCCTGGATTTGTGAACGAAGACGGCAGCCAAAAATACAAGGACTACGCCGACTACATCACCAACCACATCCGCCGTCCGGGCATCGGCCCGCTTGCAGGTTTCCGGACAGGCGAAAACGGACTGCAAGGCGGCCGCGGCGAACCGAACGCCAGCCAGATCGACAACTACATCGAAAACGGCGGCTTCTGGATCGAACATGTTCCCGAAAACGCGGCCTACTACAAACCTTTCTCGATGGACTACCAAAACTGGGCGGTGAAAATGGGCTTCTACGATGTGGTACAGCCCTACATCTTCCAGCTTTATGTTGAGCCGATGCGCAAATTCCAATTGGCCGCAGAAGGTATCGGAACAGTCCAACCGCCCGAACATTTGCGCCAACAGGTCCGCGACACAATGGACCCGCTGCCAATCTGGTACGCGCCGTTCGAAGATGGCCAGATTGACCAAGATGAATACCCGATCCACGCGCTGACACAGCGACCTATGGCGATGTACCACTCTTGGGGCACGCAAAACGCTTGGCTGCGCCAAATCCACGGCCACAACCCGCTTTATGTGCCTACCACCATCTGGGAGGCAAACGGTTTTGCCGACGGCGATTGGGCGCGGGTCACATCGACCCACGGCTCTATCACCGTGCCTGTCGCCCATCAGGCATCGTTGAACAAAGACACCGTCTGGACATGGAATGCCATCGGCAAACGCAAGGGCGCTTGGGCACTGGACGAAGATGCATCAGAGGCGACCAAAGGTTTCCTTTTGAACCATTTGATCCATGAATTGCTACCACCCAAGGCGGACGGGATGCGTTGGGCCAACTCCGACCCGATCACAGGTCAGGCCGCGTGGTTTGATCTGCGCGTCAAACTCGAGAAAACCACAGCACCCGCTGAATCCCAGCCTGTAATGCCAGCGATCAAATCGCCCGTTGGCAAAGGTCCAAAAGATCAGGCTTGGAAGGTGGGCAAATGACCAACCTCCAAGTCCTTCTTCTGATCGGCGCCTTCATCGTGCTGACGTTTGGATCGTTCATCTGGTTTATCGCCACATGGAACGCCGACGCCGAAGAATCCCTCAGCATGCGGGCCACCACACCCGCCCTCGCTTTGTCCCAAATACTCCCGCCGGAGGCTCCCCTCCTCACAAAAAGGGCCACGCTATGACAACTCTCCCACCGCCATCCGCCAAGAAGCTTGGTCTGGTCATCGACCTTGATACCTGCGTGGGCTGCCATGCTTGCGTGATCTCGTGCAAAGGCTGGAACACCGAAAACTACGGCGCGCCGCTGTCGGACCAAAACGCCTATTCAGGCGCCGCATCAGGCACGTTCCTCAACCGCGTACATTCCTACGAGGTGCAGCCACCGATCCTCAAGGATCAACCCGCCGCACCCGCGCAGCTGATCCATTTCCCGAAATCCTGTTTGCACTGCGACGACGCGCCCTGCGTCACCGTCTGCCCGACAGGTGCCAGCTACAAACGCGCCGAGGACGGCATCGTTTTGGTCAACGAACAGGACTGCATCGGCTGCGGGCTCTGCGCTTGGGCCTGCCCCTACGGCGCGCGCGAGCTGGACGCAAAAGAAGGGGTCATGAAGAAATGCACCCTCTGCGTTGACCGCATCTATAACGAAAACCTGCCCGAAGAAGACCGCCAGCCTGCGTGCGTGCGCACATGCCCCGCGGGTGCGCGTCACTTTGGTGATCTGGGGGACGAGACCTCTGACGTATCAATCCTTGTGGCCGAGCGCGGCGGGTTTGACCTGATGCCGGAACAAGGCACCAAGCCCGTCAACAAATACCTGCCGCCACGCCCCAAGGATGTGGCACCGGAATACGACATTCTGGCCCCCTATCTTGAACCGATTGCCGAAGACGGCAAAGGGTTCGTCAGCTGGCTCGACAAGGCACTATCTGCCCTACCCGGAGGAGCGAAATAATGCATCCCGCACCATCAGTTATCCTGTTTACAACGTTTTCCGGCATGGGCTTTGGCCTGTTATTCTGGCTTGGCATCAGCACCTCGGCCCCTACGGGCTGGGTCGCATTCGTGTTCTTTGCGATCGCCTACATCATGGCAGTCGGCGGGCTTTTGGCCTCCACGTTCCACTTGGGCCACCCCGAACGCGCGATCAAGGCGTTCAGCCAATGGCGGTCTAGCTGGCTATCACGCGAAGGCATCGCTGCTGTCGCGACCCTGCTTATCATGGCAGCTTACGGCGCGGGCCTTGTGTTCTTTGCCGCACAATGGACAATCCTCGGCTGGCTCGGCGCGCTTGGTGCCTTACTCACTGTATTCACCACATCCATGATCTACGCCCAGATGAATACAGTCCCACGGTGGAAACACTGGACAACACCTGCGTTGTTCCTGATCCTTTCGCTTGGCGGGGGCGCGCTATTTGCTGGCAAAATCGCCTTTGCGATCCCACTGCTTATCATCGCGGGCGCGCTTCAGGCCTTTGCATGGTTCCACGGCGACGGACGCTTTAACGCCTCGGGGACCAACATGGAAACAGCCACCGGACTTGGTCACATCGGCAAGGTCCGCGCGTTCGAGCCGCCGCACACGGGCACCAACTATCTGATGAAAGAATTCATTCACGTCGTTGGTCGCAAGCACGCCATGAACATCCGCATTCTTGCACTCGTGCTGGGCTTTGTGATCCCTGTGGTTTTGCTGCTCATCGGTGCGGGCCACATCCTTGGCCTGATTGCAGTGATCAGCCACATCGCGGGTATCCTTGCCCTGCGCTGGCTGTTCTTTGCACAAGCGGAACATGTTGTCGGCCTTTATTACGGCCAACGCTAAAACGACAAAGGGCCGCTCGATCGAGCGGCCCTTTTCATGAGAAGCAATCGAACCCTAGCCGCGGATGCGGGCCTCGGTTTCGCCGTCAAACAGATAGATGCGTGACTTGTCGATGGTTACACCCACGCGGTCGCCCGTCGATGACCGGTCATCACCGCGCTCTTCGATCACGATGCGTTCACCTGTTTCGCCCGTCAGATAAACGAATGACACACCGCCAAGGCTTTCGGTCATATCAACTGTGTGCGTATCACCGTTTGGATCAACCATCAGATGCTCGGCGCGCATGCCCACCGTCACCTTCTTGCCGGAATATGCGGGTGCGATCACACCATCAAACGATGCCTTCATACCCGGCACGGATACGGCCCCGTCACGGGCCACACCATCGAGGAAATTCATCGCCGGCGATCCGATAAAGCCCGCCACGAATTTGTTGTCCGGATCTCGGTACAGTTCCATCGGCGATCCGACCTGTTCGATGATACCCATGCGCAGCACCACGATCTTGTCGGCCAGCGTCATCGCCTCGACCTGATCGTGGGTCACATAGATCATCGTCGCGCCGATTTCCTTGTGCAGGCGCGCGATCTCGACGCGCATCTCGACGCGCAATTCCGCGTCAAGGTTGGACAGTGGTTCATCAAACAAGAACACCTCGGGTCCGCGCACAATCGCACGGCCAATGGACACACGCTGACGTTGACCACCCGACAATGCAGCAGGCTTGCGGTCCAGATACGGCTCCAGCTTCAGAATGCGGGTGGCCTCTGCGACCTTTTCGGTGATCACGGACTTGGGATGTCCGTTCATCTTCAACCCGAACCCCATATTGTCGCGCACCGTCATATGCGGGTAAAGCGCGTAGGTCTGGAACACCATCGCCACGCCGCGCTGGCTTGGGTCCATCGTGGTCACATCGCGGTCGCCGATTTGCATCGATCCGCCCGTCGTCTCCTCGAGGCCTGCAACCATGCGCAACAGTGTGGATTTACCGCAACCGGACGGTCCGACGAACACGCAAAACTCGCCGTCCTCGATTGACAGGTCGATCCCGTGGATTACTTGAACATCGCCATATTTCTTGATGACTTCCTTAAGCTCTACGCCTGCCATAGTATCAGATCCTTATGTGTTGCAATCAAACGTTTGTGGGGGACTGCCAAGTCTGGGCTTCGCGCCCGATCTTGGTAGCCGAATCAAGTAATGTCGTC
>ENA-ORXM01004429-ORXM01004429.1-marine-metagenome-genome-assembly--contig:-NODE-4429-length-12305-cov-10.255806_pt1 | contig 12305 bp, 10 predicted proteins | sample MGYA00237867_ERZ511480 | MGnify/ENA primary metagenome ERZ511480 (study PRJEB26309, sample SAMN06266103) | marine metagenome | isolation source: Algal blade | place: United Kingdom:Sidmouth, United... | reverse complement strand
CGTCAATGCCCTGCATTGCCTACGTTTTTTGCCTCATCTATCAAAAAATATCTTTGCTAAAAAATGTATATTTATTTCTACAACAATCCTTATTTTTTGCAAGATAGTTATATTTTTTTTAGATTTTTATTTTTCAATAAAAAAGCCCTTGATTCTTATAGCGTCAAGGGCTTTTTTGCTACATATTTTTAATTGGGATTTTTATCTAAGTCTAAGTCATTGACGGCATCAGAAATTTCGTAGCCTAATCTTAATCCTTCTTTGCAATCCATTCTCATATGAACGCCAAGCGGAATTCGAGAGTAGGCATTTTCGCTTGCCAAATCTTCAAAGCTATTGAAGCTTCTTGGGTCGCTTTTAAATTCGGTTCGTCCTTCGTGTGAAGTGTCTGTAAAGTTTGTTGTGTTTCCGAAAAAATCTATAAAAACGCCACCAGCAGCAGAGGCAAAACAAGAGTGTCCAGAAGGATAACTTGGAAAACTTGGATTGGGCCAATAAATGAATTGGTATAAGTTTGTTTGAAAATCAGCGTCCATATGTTCGTGGATAAATACGTTGGGGCGCATCACCATATATTCGTATTTGTCTGCCCAAGTTGAAACGGCTGCATCATTTAGAGCAAACCCTAACCTCAAATATAGTTCTAAAGTTTCTTTTAGATTAAGGTCGTATTGTTTCGTTAATTGATTGGCAATAGAATATTGTCTCGCAGGAGGACTAAATGTTAATCCTTCGACATCATCGCTCCAAAACTCAGCGATCCATAGTTGTTCTCCATCGGCTGCTTTCGCTTCGTTATTGACAGTATATACTTCCTGCATTTGTTCATAATAAGTGCTATTGGGACTGGTGCTATAAGGCGTTGGTGGAATCGAAGAAGTTTCGTCAGAGGAAATTACAAAGGTTCTCACTTCTTCCCAATATGGAAACCAAGCTCTTTCAGCATCGGCAGAATACGTCCAATATCCGTCGCCTGTTGGTGGCTCATAGGAATATGGCTGAGGCTCTAAAATTTGTGCTTCGGCTGATAAATCTGTTTGGCTGTAGGCGATTACTTGGTTGGCTACATACTCTCCCCATTCTTTGGATTTATCTACTTCTTGGTTAGATATATTTTCTGATAGTTCGTCTTCCAAGCTATCTTCTAAATCTTCAATTTGTGTTTTGGCACTATTTGGCACATTGATTAAGAAGTGATCGAGGGTTGTGGCAAAAGCTTTGTTTAGTGCAATTTCCCAATTAATTCTACCTTTTCCTTTTTTGTGTTGTCTGTCAATTTCTAATCCCTGTAATCTTTCTGTATTGGATTTTTTATTGTGCATTCCTGGCACTGCCGTTTCATAGCTTGCCAAGTAAATGTACGCTAATGCTCTGGCAGTTGCATTGGGTCGCATCCCTGCGGCGTCTCGCTCAATCTCTAAGAGTAGTTCTGTCCAATCTTGTACGACCTCGTTGTTGGTACTCAACTGGGCATTGTTTTGAAAACCGCCACCCGCCGCAACAAGATCATCCGTGAGTACTTCGTCTTTTGCACAAGACTGCAACAGCATAATAAAAATAATCGAAAACGATACTGAAATTAATTTACCACATTTCATCTAAATAAATTTTTGGGTTATGAGCTTGTCGGAATTTTCAGATTTAAGTAGAAAATGTGTCTTTTTTACTTTTAAATTCAAAGTCCCAATAAGCTCTAAAAAATAAATATGAGAAAAAGTGTAAAATTTTATGTCATTCTTTGATTTTGGGGTGAAGTGCTTAAAATCGTTAGGCACTATTACTTTTTGTTCCCTACAAAGATGCAGTAAAGTTTAATCGTGGACAATTGTTTTGAGATGAATCCCTTATTTTTTGAGATGAATGTGGTGAAAATGGGGATGAGTAGTTTTAGTTTTTGTGGTTTTTGTAGTTTAAGTAGTTTTTGTGGTTCTCTTCAATAACCAAATGACCAGTTGTTTTTTGTGTTATCTTTTAGAGCCATTTTATTGTTTTTTTTATGTTTAGGATTCTTAGGTTTGATTTTGCTCTGTTGATGAGTTCTTCATCTCTTCCTTTGCGTTGAATGTATTGGTAGATGCCGATGGCTTTATCGTATTTTTCTGCGCCTAAGTAGGCTGTGGCTAATGCCCATTGTACATCGAAATGTTTGGGATGTTGTTTGGAAATTTTGACGTTGATTGCCTCTAAAATGATGGTTGCTTTGTTGTATTGTCGTGTTTTCAAGTATAAATCACCCAATTGTAGTTGGTCTGTTAGTTCTATTTTTTGATTGATTTTTGTTTCTAAACGGTTGATATCTGCTTGCTTATCTAAATTTATTTTTGTGTTGCTTGCGCTGCGTTCTACCTCTACTAAGGCGATGTGTTGCATGCTGTCTTCGATCATTTCGTCAATCGTATTCGTTCCTAAAAATACGCCAATGATGAGTGTGGCTGCAACTGCTGCGCTTAAACCAATATATTTCACCCATTTTTTGAAGGAGGATGTGTTTGATTTTGGTTCAGGCAGAACGTCTGTTTCCTGTTTTCCTTTAGCTGCTTTTATGTTTGGTTCAGATGTAATATCAGCATCTTTGATGATGGCTTGATAGGAATCCCATAGTTTTGTTCTTTTTTTTTTGTAAATTCTTCTTCAATCAACTCTTGTGCTAATCTTTGTAGACGCAGTTCTTCCTGTAACGCTTTATCGTTCTTTAAATTTTCTTCAAAAGCCTGTACCTCATCTACCGTAAGCTCTCCATCTAAGTAAAGAGCGACCCAGTCTCTATAATTTCTATCAGTTGTCATATTATTAATTTTGTGTATTTAATTCATTTTTACTAAAAAGTTCTACCGCTTTTTTTCGTAAATTACTCAAGCAACGATTAATTTTGGCACTTGAGTTTTTTTCGTTTTTTAGCGATGGATTGTCTTGAACCATTTCTTCGTGCGATTTTTCATCAAGAAAGAATTGCTCAATAAAAGAACGGCAATCGTCTTTTATTTCCCTAAGAGCATCTGAAACCGCAACACGCATTTTTTCTTTCTGAAATATGTCTTTATTGCTTGTATCGTCTGTCGTTGTATTTAAGACTTCTATTGGTATAAAAGATTCATATTTCTTTTTTTTTTGCCATGTTTTGTAAGCTTGATTCTTTGTTCCCATCAAGAGATAGTTGTATAGACTATTCTCATTTTTCCATTGAAAAGAATTTTTGCTTATTGCTGTTGATAATGATCCAACTGCATTGACAAAACACTTTTCTATGTCGTCATAGTTGAGTTTTGTGTATTCTCTTAACACCTTATTTACACATTTATTTCTGTATTCAAAGATACATTCTTTTAAATCTGTTGTAGTTTCATCCTTGAGTACATCAAAGATATTGGGGTTGTTGTATTCGGGATTTTGAAGGAGTTTTTTTAGTTGTTCGTATTGTGTTTTGGTCATTTTTGGAGAGGTTTTTGTAAATGAAAAAATCAACGCAAGTTTGACTGGTGTCTTTTTGCGTTGATTTTTTTCTGTGGGGAATGTGTTTTTACCGATTTGGTTGAATTTTGAACAGAAATTAAACCGTTATTATACTTTCTTAAAAAAAAATCACTACAACCCATATGAAAAAACATTCTTATTTGATTGAGTAGATGGTAAAAAATGTACCTGTAATAGCTAGAATGATAACCATCACAGGTACATAGGAATATAGTTAGGTACAAAATATTTATTATTTTAAAATTAATTTTTTACTTAAATTATTATTTACGATTACAAAATAAATTCCACGATTCCAATTATTTACATCTAACGAAACACTTGATTTCCCTTTAGAATATGTTTGTTTAAAAACAACTTTACCAACAGCATCAGTAATCAATATTTGATTATCATCATTTTGTTCCCCATTTAACAGTATATTGACCTCTTCAGTTGCTGGATTAGGATATAAACTTATAGATAATTCTGTATCAATACCATCTTTCGAATCTGTTAGAGATGAATTCGCTGTTTTGTAATATGTTGAACCATATGGTGCAGAAGAATTCATTTTTAAAGTATGAGTCCAATTACCTTGACCGTTGGCTGTTTTAAACGTATTATAACTCCAAATAACACTACCACTCAAAGGATTATTAAAATAAACATTACCATTTTTATATCGGTTAATCACAACAAAGTGACCACCACCATTATTCCAACCCCATCGTGCAATCATTATTTTTTTTGTGCTTGTATTAGCCGCAACAGTTGATGCACTTAAACTACTACCATAACTTGTTGAGGAAATTCCATAGCTTGATAATATACTTTGTAAAGATCCACTGCAACCATATAAAGCTTGTGGGTTATTAAAGGTAGATGGACTTGTACAGGCACTTGTATAACTGTTGGCTAAATTATTACAACCAGTATTAAATTCATTGGATTTAGAAACATTTACAGCATCACATTGATTAATAGAGCCTGGTTTGTAATTCCAATACACCATTTTAGCAGAGGCAGCCCAACACCAATTGGATTGTTCTTGATTATAGCTTGGACAATATACACCAGTCTGTGCATTTACATTTGTATTTGTATTCAACAGTGCCATTAAGAAAATGGTCAATATTATTATATTTTTCATTTTATTATTATTTTAATTAATTTGTAATTATTATTTTATGTATGGTCTACATCATTTGATTCAATCATTTGGTTCAATAATTTGACTATTATTAAAAATCATCAATTCTTTCAATGAAATACTTTCCATACTATAATTTTTGAACAAAAATAATGGCTTAAACGAATCGTTGGATTCCATCAAATATCGTTGTGACATATGAGGAATAGAAATAATCACCTGACTACTTCCATCTTGCTTAGTTGAAGTACTAAATATATCAGACTGTGAGTCCACTAAAGAACCTTCTCCTATACCAACTACTTTCCAATCCCTACCCTCTGGAGATACATACAACAAACATCTTGCTGTCCCATCTAATATTAATGGTAAAGCAATAGTGTAAGGGTTAACTTCAATAGTTTCTGAAATGATAGTTTTAGTTGTACGTGGTAACGAAACGACATAAAACGGTTGCCCAATTTCTACATTAGTAAAATCCTCAGTTAAATCGAACCCAAAATCTATCATTTGATCTGGTTCTATTAGTTGAAGCATATTTGGCAATTCCTGTTGTGCTAGTTTAACTACTTGATTGGGTGTAATAGGAAGATTTACTTTCAAATCTTGTGCATTTATATTGGTCATTATACTTATCAGGAATAATAACATCATGAATTTTATTTTTTTCATTTTATTTTATTTTTATTTTAGCTCTATATCATTTTAGTTAATATCTTAACATTTTTGTGAATTTTTAAAAATAAGCAATCAATTATTGGTTATTTTCTACTAAGATAATTTTACTTTTCATTATTATCACAGAAAGTCAAAACAGAAGACAAATATTAATAAAAGCTAAAAATTTAAAAAATAATCTATTGGTCTTGCGCAAGTCCTTTAAGATTGTGTTCTACTACCTTATACCAAAACAAATACAAATCCCACACTTGTTCTTTAATTATTTTTTATTTCTTTTAAAAATTCTTCTGTTATAGGCTTATTGCTTGGTGGACAAGAAAGGGTACAAGGTTCTATATTAAAGTTTAATTCACCGCCTACATCTATTTGAAAATTAGGATAAAGATTCAGATTATTGCCTGCTTTGTAAATTGCCACTCCCCCATTTTGAATAATATTATCTGCTATAAGTTCATAGGACGCATGTTTGTTATCGACTTCTCCTGCTGTGACCGTATTAGAAAGATAAAGGTTTGTAGGACAGACAGCATTGGTCGTAGTAAAGGTTTGGGGAGCTGTCCAAATAGCTCCTGCACCTGGAATGAACACCTTTACAGACCAATAGTAAGTTGTATTACATTGTGGGGGGTAGTTATTTGTGGTTAGCCATAAAAAATCTGTATCATACCCTGTATTTAGGTTCACGGGTAATGTCGGGGAAGTACTGTTATCACTTGGTCCAAAGCCATTGTTTACATCCCAATTATTAATCGTAGAAACTTGAAGGCGGTAGGCTGTTCCGCCTGATGCTTCTAACCAATCAAAATGAATGGGAATGGACTCATTAGCACTGTTCATTAATGGACTTTGCAATACAGTGGGTATCAGTTGGGGAACTGTTGAAAATGCTTCGGGAACAGACCAAGTTTCTAAACCTGTATTGGCGTTGTGGCTCTTCACACTCCAGTAATAAATCGTATTATATTGAGGTGGGTTACTATAACTATTGTCCCATAAAAAATCTATATTGTTTCCCATACTTTGATTAACAACGACGATACTATTAGGTACGGTACTTGTGGTAAATCCATCATCAACAGACCAAGAAGCATTGGATGTTGAAACCTGTAGTCGATAGTCCGTAATACTAGCATCATTGTTCCAATAAAATTGTACGGGAATAGGCGTATAACTTAATGTAGGACCTAATAAGTCCGCTGGCATAATGCTTGGAGGTGTGTTAATTGCATCAAAATAGTAAGGAGCTGCAAACACATTAGGGCCGCCACTTGTTCCTATAGAATAGCCGTTTTGAAGGCGTTGAAATCCTGTTGTATTGGCGTCATAAGCTTGGTAAATATCTTTATACAAAACACAATGTGCATGACAGCCCGAAGAACTACCTGTTGTGCCTACTTCGCCCAACTTATCTCCAGCGTTCACAATTTGTCCTTGTACCACATTAATATTGTCTAAATGTGCAATTCTAAAAGCATAGTTGTTATCAATATTTGATTGAATAATGACTTGTCTACCATAACCAACCGACAAAGAAATGTAATCCGCATAAAGCACTGTTCCACTTAAAGGAGATAAAAAATCTTCATAACAATCTCCATTCCCATCAATATTCCAATCATCTGCATAGTAATCACTTCCAAAATGAAAACCACATTCTGGCCCACATTCTACATGCCAACCGCCACTTCCTAATGCCCAATTATAAGGATAGTTTGGACTTCCTGTATGAGACAAAAATTCTGAATTGTCAAAAGGCCAGTATAAATTAGACAGTGTGTTATTTAAGTTAAAATTTACATTATTGGGCAGTGTACTTCCATCGAAAAACAAATCCTCATTTTGTAGTGCGCCACCAAAACTATTGAGTAAATTTTGTACGTCATTTAAAGTCACTTCATTCATAAAATCGTTATAATAACCGCTACTATTTGGGTATTCACTATAATTTGTACCCAAAACGTTATTCATATATGCCGCATAGATAGGATAAATATTGGTTGTAAAATTATTGTAGCCATTTGGGGCTGTGGTATATACTTGATAGGCTTCTAAAAAGTTATATAAATACTGGTCTCGGTACAAACGAAACTGGAAAGCACAAGCGATTACTTGTGGAAAAAAGCCATACCAATTATAAACAGCACCTTCATCATAAGCACCATATCCTGTGGCAAATCCTAACGCCCCTTCCATATTAGAAGGATACGTTGTAATCAACGATTGTTCGTCTTGAATTTTTGCAATAATCAAGATGGGATTTACACTATTTTCGAGAGCAGCATAATAAATAATTTCAGCAGGTGTAAGATTATTGATATTGCTACAATTTTGGAAAACAGGTTCTGTCAAAGTATACGTCGCACAACGTCCATCTGGATCGGCATCATATTGAGCTTGGCTGCTTATTGAAAATAAGCAAAGTAATAAGCTACAAAAAAGGATTAGGGATTTTTTCATACTTTATTTTTTATATTCTCTTTTTTAGGAGAGAACGGTTTAATGCTTCGTCGTTATGCAAGTTCCTGCTATCCGCTACTATGGCTAAAAAAACAACCTCAAAATACAGATAGCACTCTATCAAATCTCAAACGACATACACCACAACAACTAAATTAAGCCATAACGCTACTATCAGGTCTATCTTAAAAGGAATGTATCTCTATCAGTATATTTTGAATTTTTACGAACCACATAAGCCGTTGAGACCATGAAAAATAGCCCTGATAGCAGTGGTTGGATGATGCGTTGGCTGCCTTTTCGGTTCATACTTGGAGATGCAAGGCATTTTGGAAATGCCTTGCAATACGGTACAGTACGTGATAAAATGCAAGGCATCTTAGAGATGCCATCCATTAACGGATAGCAGGACTGAACGTAACGACGAAGCACTTGACAGTTCGCTCCTAATTATTAATTTTACTTTAGTAAAAAGGTGAAGTCAATAACAAAATATTTGGGCAGCTACAGACTTCACCTTGAGACACACATAACAAAAAGGCATACGTCGCCCATTACATAGCCTTTCATTATGTAGATACCTTGTTACTCCAAATACCCACACTTTTTGCTAACATTTTTTTTTACTTCCTGACAAAAAACACACCTAAACAACTGATAATCAACAAAATAAATGGAAGTGAAAAAATTTTGGGAAAACCTGATTTTTCATCAAAAACAATAGCATTATCATTTCCTGAAAGAATACACGACGCCCAATAATAGGGATGGTTCAGGTGTTCTGCTTCGAGATATTGCAGTTTTGCCCGACGTAAAGCTTCGGGTTTTGTGAAACCATCTTTGAGGTTTTGAAAAAAGGGTTTCATTAATTTTGGCGTTGATTCGTCGTTGACAAGCCATTGGCTCATCAGAATACTTTTACAATCTGTGTGTAAGAAGGTTTGGGCAAGGCTGATGATTCCTTCACCTTTTACTTCTGGTCCATAGCCTGTTTCGCATGCAGTAAGGACGGCTAAGTCTACATTTTTAAGTAAATAGGCTTGATTGTATAATTCATAGGCATATAGGTTGCCATCTTCTTGGGTATCGCCTCCACAAAATAAAAATTGCGACTTTTGAGGTTCTTTCATATCCAATTTAGTATGCATCGCTAATTGTAATATTTTGGGGCTTTCTTGAATATTTTTGAAAGCATTTTCAGTAGCGGCTGTATCTATAAATATTTGCCCCTTTAAAATATTCTGTGCTTCTTCGACTTCTGCTTTTGCCCCTCTTAATTTACTCTCCAATATTTCATCACTTTTAGAACGTTTCTCTCCTAAATTAGAACAAGCAAAACCTATATAGTTTTGAGTATTTTTATTACTGTTTTCTTTTTTCTCAAGTGCCCTTTCCAATAAGGTAGAGGAATAGGCATAACTGATAGCATAATCTTTTATCAAATAAGGTAAAGTTTCAAAATTGACATTACCTGTTTCTACTTTTTGCGTCAGTAAAGTTTCAAAGGGTATAAGGCTTAACTGCTGATGCGGAATGATAAAAAGCTGTTTTGTTTTTGAAAGAAGATTTCTTTCTTCTACTTTTTCAAGTAATAATTGATACAATTGATAGGAGACATTTATAAAATCTTTATAATTCTGTTCATAATTATTTAGAATTGAGTCTTTGTTAGAAATTAATGTTCTATACTTTTGAAACAAATCAGCGATATTCTCTGTTTTACATTTAATAACAGATAACGCATCTCGACTAATAATTGTAATAAACAAATCTCTTTTACCTAAGAAATAATCCATAATAGCTGTTGAATCTTTATTTGCTAATAAATTTTGTTGAATGTCTTTTGAAGAAATTGTTTGTGTATTATATTTAAAATTATGAAAAGTAGGATGGTTCTCTTCTAAATTATTTTTAAACTTTTTATAGGCTTCAATCGTATTAGTAAGTTTATTTTCAATCTTTTTTACTTTCACAGAATTTAAGTTTGCAGATTTTTGCTGTAATAATTCGGATTGAATATCGCTGATTTTTTTTCTAAAAGAACTGTCTTGTTGATAAATTTCAACATTAAGGTATTTAATCGCCTGATTTTCTTTTATTAAGACTTTAGATAAGTTTGCTTTGTTTTTTTCTGAAAACCAAAAGACTTTTCTTAAATATTTAAGGTCTTGTGTTTTTTCAAATAAATTATAAGCCGTTTCAATTCCTCTTTCATATATATCAGCATAACGATTTAATTGAAATTTTTTTGAATCTTGTTCATTGTAGCTTGTAATAAGGCTTTCGACTAAATCAACCATTCTCTCATCATTTTCTAATAATGCTATCGTTATGTTTTTTTTAGCATTACTATCATTTTCAAGTTCTTTTTGATGATATAAAGTCCGTCCCCTCCATTTTAGTGTAGATAATAATTGTATGGGTACAGTTATATCTTTAAAACTATAAGATGGTAATGTGTAAATATTATTTTCTATAGCATTTTTTGTATTTGCCAAATTTGTACACAACGCTTTTTGTAAATATTGTAAAGATGCTGTATAATCACCAATTGCTAAATAAAAACTTCCTAAATTATTATAGTTTCTAAGGATGTAGGGATGCTTGGAATTTAGGGATTTTTTTTTAGTAGTTAAAGATTTTAGATATTGATTTAAAACAGGGGTATACCTAGAAAGTGTTAATGCTTGATTCCATAATGCCCTATTCTTATGTAATTTTGAATAATTTCCTGAATTAAAATAGCTAATTAATTTGGGATCAAGTTTTTTTAAAGCTTGATTCATATCAATCCACCAATCACTAAAGAAGTTCATCGCTAAATTATTTTGACTTCTCCCTAAATACCAATGCTTACTACCTCCATAATGCAATATATATTCTATGCCTTTTGGGTATAAATAGCGAGCACTATCTAAGGCTGCTATGCTTGGGTCTATTTTGGTTTTATGCATATCCCAATAACACAGTGCCATATTGTTATAGATAAAACCAATGAATAAAGATGCTTTATCAGGAAAAATTTCTTGACAAAGTTTTAATGCTTTGCTGTGATACGCTAACCCTATTTTAAGCCCTTCTTTTTGATAAGTATAAGTATCTCCTAACAAAGAATAACATTTAGCTAAAATGTATTTTTGAAAAGTATTAGAGGTTTTCTGTTCTAAGGATTGAATTGTTTTAGTTATATAAAATTGGGCATTTTCTGTATCCCACCACTCCAAATAAATGTTGCTCTTCCCATAGTAGGCGTCTGCTAATTCCAGATCAGCATCTGGCTCATTCTCTAAAAGGTTAATGGCTTCGTCAAAGGATTCTAAGGCGGCATGGTACAACCCCTCACGCTCATTGGCAAAGCCTAAAGCGGTGTAGAGGATGGCAAGGCTTTTTGGGGGAATGGATGGGTTTTGACGCCACGATTCTATTTTTTTGTCTAATAGATTGATGGCTTTTCGGCTTTTGCCCCAGTTCATTTCGATGTTGGTTTGTTCGTAGAGGCAACGGGCGTATTCGGTGTGGTGGTCGTGGGTGGCAAAGTAGTTGCCTAAGTCCTCAAATTTTTGGTGGAGGATGGTGAATTGGCTGGTGTCGCTGCTGATGGCTTGGTAGCGATAGGTTTCTAAGGTTTTTTGTGCTTCTTGTAGACTGTGAAATGTTGGTTGTGAAAGTAGTGTTGAACAGATAGATAACGACAAGACATAGCAAACCCAGTACTTGAATAAATTCATAGTTTTAGTGTTCTTTTATTGTTTAAGTGATTTTATTGTGTCATTATTTTCACTTATTAGAACAGTTTTTTGTGTCTTCAAATTCCTATTGCTAATATAGGGATTTATTTTATATCATCTAACAATACACATACTATAATATTTGTTTATTTCTTATTTTTCTTAAATCTTATAACTGACTTGAACCATATAAGCAGGGGTTCTATCCATGAAAGATAGACCCGATAGTAATGGAATACCAATGTGGGAAGCCATAAGGTTTTGCGTTGGCTTGGTATTGGAATGGATAGCGGGACTTTCCGTGGCGACGAAGTAAAGACTGTTCTCTCCTTATTAGAACATCTTAAAATAAGTTTATTCCTATTCCCAACATGGGCGGTTTTACTTCTTCACGGAAATCGCAGATACTTGAAGCCAATCTGCTACGAACTGGTTGCCTGTCCGATTCATTAATTCTCCTCTATTTCTTTCTTTTTTACCAACTCTTTTGCAAATTCAGTAAACACTTTATAGGCTTTTGTAAAAGTATAACTATCTTCTGTTTGCTTTACGACAATATTACGGCGCATCATCGTTCTTAATAAGCCTTTGAGATTATCAAGGCTATTTAAACTTTTGTTTATTTTGATAATAGCCTCTCGAGAAGAGTTTTGAAAATAGTCAAATATTTCATCAAGTCCAAATGTGGAATAATTCAATTCCTCCATAAAATTTCTATTATCTTTATCCAATTCCTCACATAAAATTGCGAAAAATATGCTAATATCTCTTGAAGTATTTTCGTTGGTTTCGGCAGAGATAAGATAATAATACTCAATATTTGTAAGGAGTTCTAA
>ENA-ORXM01004427-ORXM01004427.1-marine-metagenome-genome-assembly--contig:-NODE-4427-length-12310-cov-16.558735_pt1 | contig 12310 bp, 7 predicted proteins | sample MGYA00237867_ERZ511480 | MGnify/ENA primary metagenome ERZ511480 (study PRJEB26309, sample SAMN06266103) | marine metagenome | isolation source: Algal blade | place: United Kingdom:Sidmouth, United... | reverse complement strand
GCGCCCTCTTCGAGTTCGGCTGGGAACTCTTCAATTTGCGGCGCGGCGGCGCGGCGCTCTTCGAGGAGTTTCTGATCACGGTCATTGGCCAGTTTCTGGTACTTACGGAGATTACCGCCTGTACCCGCTGGGATCAGACGACCCACAATGACGTTTTCTTTCAGACCTTCGAGCATGTCTTCTTTACCGTGGACAGACGCCTCAGTCAGAACGCGCGTTGTCTCTTGGAAAGACGCCGCTGAGATAAACGAACGGGTCTGCAAAGACGCTTTCGTAATACCAAGCAAGATCGGTGTCGACGTTGCAGGTTCAGCATTCTTATCACGTTCAAACAGAACTTGGTTTGCAATATCAAATTCGATTTTATCAAGCTGCTCACCGCGTAGAAGCGATGTGCCACCTGGTGTGACGACTTCAACTTTTTGCAACATTTGACGCACGATCACTTCAATATGTTTGTCGTTAATCGGAACGCCCTGCAGACGGTAAACGCCTTGGACTTCATCCACGAGGTACTGAGCCAAAGCTTCAACACCCATGATTTGCAGGATGTCATGCGGCGCAGGATTACCATCAAGAAGGTAGTCGCCCTTACGAACGCTATCCCCGTCTTGAACCAACATATGCTTACCTTTGGCGATCAAGAAGCTCGACGGCTCCATTGTTTCATCTTCAGGATGGATCATGATCTTACGCTTGTTCTTATAGTCACGCGCAAATTCAATTTTACCAGAAATATCGGCGATAACCGCATCGTCTTTCGGACGACGGGCCTCAAACAGTTCCGCAACACGCGGTAGACCACCGGTAATGTCACGCTGCGTGGCACCACCTTTCGGGATACGCGCGAGCACGTCACCTGGACGGACCATGTCTTCGTCGTTCACTGACAAAATCGCGCCAACGGCTAACATGTATTTCGCAACATTGCCGTTTGGAAGTTTTACAGGCTCGCCGTTTTCATCTTCGATAACCGCGAGAGGCTGAATTTCAGATCCCTTCGCCGCTGAACGCCAGTCAATAATGACTTTGGACGAAATACCCGTATCTTCGTCAGTTTCGTCTTTTGCAGACACACCTTCGACGATATCGAGCAAGCGAACACGTCCGCCTTTTTCAGTCACAATCGGCGTCGCATAGGGGTCCCATTCCGCAATACGGTCGCCACGAGCGATCGTCGCGCCGTCTTTAACGGAAAGGCGCGTCCCATAGGTCACCTTATGTGTTTCGAGTTCTTTGCCGTCTTTATTGACAACCCGAACCTGCATATTGCGGCCCATGACGATTTCATTGCCCAATGCGTCTTCAACGGTTTCGCCGTCAATGTAGATAATTTTACCTTCATTTGACGATTCCACGACTGATTTATCAGACACTGACGCCGTACCACCAATATGGAAGGTCCGCATTGTCAGCTGAGTACCCGGCTCACCAATGGACTGCGCGGCGATAACACCAACCGCTTCGCCCATATTAACCTTCGTACCGCGCGCAAGGTCACGACCGTAACATGTCGCGCAAATGCCCGCTTTCGTCTCACACGTTAGGGCGGAACGAACGCGCGTGCTTTGCAGACCAGAGGCGTCAATTTCCGCCATGATGTCTTCGTCGACATATGTATTGGCAGGGAAGAGAAGCTCACCTGTACGCGGATCTTGAATGTCTTCCGCCGTTGTTCGACCTAGCATACGCAGACCGAGTGTCACGACGACTTCACCACTATCCACAACAGGGGTCAGCTCAATACCTTGATCTGTGCCGCAATCCTGCTCAGTCACGATACAGTCTTGGGCCACGTCAACAAGACGACGTGTCAAGTAACCTGAGTTGGCTGTTTTCAAAGCAGTATCGGCAAGACCTTTACGCGCTCCATGGGTACTGTTGAAGTAATCCATAACGGTCAAACCTTCTTTAAAGTTTGCCGTAATCGGGGTTTCAATAATTTCACCAGACGGTTTCGCCATCAATCCGCGCATACCCGCGAGCTGCTTCATCTGGTTCTTAGAACCGCGAGCGCCCGAATCGGCCATCATGAAGATCGAGTTGATCATTTTGCGCGGCTTCGCAGCCTCGTCCATCATGGCGTCCGCCACTTTGTCCGTACACTTTGACCATGCGTCGACGACTTTGTTATATTTCTCGCCTTTGGTAATCAAACCATCCGCATATTGTTGTTCGAAATCAGAGACGAGGCTCTTTGTTTCATTCACAAGCGTATATTTGGCTTCCGGGATAATCATATCGTCTTTACCAAACGAAATGCCCGCCTTCGCCGCTTCGCGGAACCCAAGACCCATAATACGGTCACAGAAAATGACCGTCGCTTTTTGACCTGCATGGCGATAAACCGCGTCGATCAAATTGCCGATCTCTTTTTTAGTCTGTGTCTTATTGATGATATCGTAATGGATCAGGTGATGTTGCGGCAAAAATTCCGCAATTTTCAAACGACCCGGCGATGTTTCAGCGACTTCATATGTCACGCTACCGTCTTCGTGCTTGACCGCAAAACGGCCTTTCACTTTGGAATGGATCGTCACATGTTTATTATCAAGCGCAGCTTCGACTTCGGCCATAGACGAGAGCAGCATGCCTTCGCCTTTTTCGCCGTCACGCATAAGCGACATGTAATAAAGACCAAGGACAATATCCTGCGACGGGACAATAATCGGACGACCATTGGCAGGCGAGAGGATGTTGTTCGTTGACATCATCAAGACGCGCGCTTCGAGTTGTGCCTCAATTGAGAGCGGCACATGGACAGCCATTTGGTCACCGTCAAAGTCAGCGTTAAACGCCGCACAAACAAGCGGGTGAAGCTGGATCGCTTTACCTTCTGTCAGTTTCGGCTCAAACGCTTGGATGCCAAGTCTATGGAGTGTCGGCGCACGGTTCAAAAGAATCGGATGTTCGCGGATAACCTCGTCGAGGATATCCCAAACTTCTGGACGTTCTTTTTCAACCAATTTCTTAGATTGCTTAACCGTCCCAGACAGACCCTTGGCATCAAGTCGCGCATAGATAAACGGCTTGAATAGCTCAAGCGCCATTTTCTTTGGCATACCACATTCGTGGAGTTTCAGCTCTGGGCCCACAACGATAACCGAACGACCAGAATAGTCGACGCGCTTACCGAGCAAGTTTTGACGGAAGCGACCTTGCTTACCTTTAAGCATGTCAGACATGGATTTTAACGGACGCTTATTCGCGCCTGTAATCACACGTCCGCGACGGCCATTATCAAAGAGCGCATCGACAGATTCCTGCAACATACGTTTTTCGTTACGAATGATGATGTCTGGCGCGCGTAGTTCAATGAGGCGCTTCAAACGGTTATTACGGTTGATCACGCGGCGATACAAATCGTTCAAATCGGACGTCGCAAAGCGACCTCCATCGAGCGGCACAAGCGGACGAAGCTCTGGTGGAATGACGGGTACAACCGTCAGGATCATCCATTCTGGACGGTTACCTGATGTGATAAACGCTTCCAAAAGCTTCAAACGCTTTGAATACTTTTTAAGCTTAAGCTCTGAACCCGTTTCGGTCATGTCAAAGCGTGTGCGCTCAACTTCGGCCTCAAGGTCAAGGTTCATAAGCATTTCGCGCACGGCTTCGGCACCGATTCCAGCTGTAAAGCTGTCTTCGCCAAATTCAGCTTGAGCGTCGAGATATTCTTCTTCCGATAAGATTTGACGCTCTGCGAGAGATGTCAAACCTGGCTCTGTCACAACATAGGATTCGAAATACAAAACACGTTCGATTTCTTTCAATGTCATATTGAGCATTGTAGAAATACGAGACGGCAGTGATTTCAAGAACCAGATATGCGCGACAGGTGCGGCGAGTTCAATATGGCCCATACGTTCGCGACGGACGCGCGTAACCGTGACTTCAACGCCGCATTTTTCGCAAACGACGCCTTTATATTTCATGCGCTTATATTTGCCGCATAGACATTCATAATCTTTGGTCGGGCCAAAGATACGCGCGCAGAATAGGCCATCTTTTTCAGGCTTAAATGTACGATAGTTTATGGTTTCTGGCTTGCGGATTTCACCAAATGACCAGCTGTGGATTTTTTCCGGGCTGGCGAGAGAGATACGGATGCGGTCAAAGGTCGGGCCTTCGGCTGCGGGATTGAAAATGTTCATGACCTCTTGGTTCATGGGATTTTCCTTTTTTCTCGGTGGGTCGGGGCGTCCCCTTCGTCACCATTTAAATTATGTCGACTTAAATATAGCAGGGCTGTCAAGCCCTGCCCTTTAAATCCAATTAGCCGTTTGAAAGTTCGATATTCAGACCTAGAGATCTGATCTCTTTGATCAGAACGTTAAAGCTTTCTGGAATACCGGCTTCAAATGCATCATCACCGCGCACGATTGACTCGTAGACTTTCGTCCGACCGGCCACATCATCCGATTTGACCGTGAGCATTTCCTGCAATGTGTACGCCGCCCCGTAAGCTTCAAGCGCCCAAACTTCCATCTCACCAAAGCGCTGTCCACCGAACTGGGCTTTACCGCCAAGAGGTTGTTGCGTCACAAGAGAGTACGGACCGATTGAACGGGCGTGAATCTTATCATCGACCAAATGGTGCAATTTAAGTAGATACTTATAACCGACCGTGACAGGACGAATGAACTGCTCACCCGTGCGACCATCAAAGAGCGTCACCTGACCTGAACTGTGCAGGCCTGCATTTTCAAGCATGGTCACAATATCAGGTTCGCGCGCACCGTCAAAGACAGGCGTTGCGATCGGCACACCATTTGTCAGATTGCCTGCAAGCTCGAGGATTTCCTCATTCTTACGTGGCATATCTTGGTCTTCGCCGTAAGCGAGCGTCAGAACTTCTTTGACGCCAGCGATATCGCCGTCAGCTTTGTAGTTCTTTAGCGCTTCATTGATAAGGTTGCCCATACCTGAACACGCCCAACCCAAATGCGTCTCAAGAATTTGTCCCACATTCATTCGCGACGGAACGCCGAGCGGATTCAAGACGATATCAACAGGCTTACCATTTGCAAGGAACGGCATGTCTTCAATCGGGTTAATTTTTGAAATAACACCTTTATTACCGTGACGACCGGCCATTTTATCACCTGGCTGTAGCTTACGCTTCACCGCGACAAAAACTTTGACCATTTTCATAACACCCGGTGGGAGTTCGTCGCCGCGCTGTAGCTTGTCGACTTTATCTTCAAAACGCGCATCTAGGCGAGCTTTGGATGTATCGTACTGCTCTTTAAGGGCTTCGAGTTCGCCAATGGCTTTCTCGTCATTCAGACCAATACGCCACCAATCAGAACGCGGCACTTCGCCAAGCGTTTCGTCAGTAATCGGGCCTTTGCGGAAACCGCGAGGACCTGACACAGCCGTTTGGCCTTTAAGTGTTTTCTCAACAGACGCGTAAACAGAACGTTCTAGAATAGAAAGTTCGTCATCACGGTCTTTGCCGAGGAATTCGATCTCTTCACGCTCGATCTGCATGGCGCGCTCATCTTTATCAACACCGTGACGGTTAAACACGCGCACTTCGACAACAGTCCCAGACGCACCCGGAGGTAGCTTAAGAGACGTATCGCGAACGTCAGAGGCTTTTTCACCAAAGATCGCGCGAAGAAGTTTCTCTTCTGGCGTCATGGGCGACTCGCCTTTTGGCGTGACTTTACCGACCAGGATATCACCCGCATGGACTTCGGCGCCAACGGCCACAATGCCCGCTTCGTCGAGGTTTCTGAGGGCTTCTTCGCCAACATTTGGAATATCGCGTGTGATTTCTTCTGGGCCAAGCTTTGTATCGCGAGCCATGACAGAAAATTCTTCTAAGTGAAGGGATGTATAGACATCATCACGCACAATGCGCTCTGAGATCAAAATACTATCTTCGTAATTATACCCATTCCACGGCATAAAGGCGACGAGGATGTTACGACCCAAAGCCAATTCGCCTAAGTCAGTTGAAGGGCCATCGGCAATAATATCGCCAGGCTTCACTTCATCACCAACACGCACAAGTGGACGTTGGTTGATACATGTAGATTGGTTAGAGCGTTGGAATTTCAGAAGGTTGTAAATATCCACACCGGATTTTGACAAATCTTCTTCTTTCGTCGCGCGAACAACAATCCGTTTCGCGTCGACTTGCTCAACAATACCCGCGCGTTTGGCCGCGACAGTCGCGCCCGAATCAAGCGCCACAACAGATTCCATCCCTGTTCCGACTAAAGGCGCTTCGGCCTTCAAGAGCGGCACAGCTTGGCGCATCATATTTGACCCCATGAGCGCGCGGTTCGCATCATCGTTTTCGAGGAAGGGGATAAGCGCGGCGGCAACAGACACAAGCTGTTTCGGGGAGACGTCAATAAAGTTCACGTCCTCTTTAGCCACAGGCGTTACGTCACCATTTACACGACAGGTTACAAAATCATCGGCGATTTCGCCTTTATCATTAATATCAGCATTGGCTTGGGCAACAGAATAACGCGCCTCTTCCATAGCCGACAAATAGACAACTTCATTCGTCAACTTACCTTTATTGATTTTACGATACGGGCTTTCAATAAAGCCGTATTTATTCACGCGCGCATGTGTGGCGAGCGAGTTAATCAAACCAATATTCGGACCCTCGGGCGTTTCAATCGGACAAATACGACCATAATGCGTTGGATGAACATCTCGAACTTCAAAGCCCGCACGTTCACGTGTCAAACCACCGGGCCCAAGCGCTGAGAGGCGACGCTTATGCGTAATCTCGGAGAGCGGGTTTGTTTGGTCCATAAACTGTGAAAGCTGCGAGCTACCAAAGAACTCACGCACGACAGCGGCGGCAGGTTTTGCATTGATCAAATCATGCGGCATAACTGTTTCAATATCGACAGAAGACATACGCTCTTTAATCGCGCGCTCCATACGCAGAAGACCAATACGGTATTGGTTTTCCATAAGCTCACCCACGGAACGTACACGACGGTTTCCAAGGTTATCAATATCGTCAACAGAGCCGAAACCGTCTTTCAAACGAACAAGCGTGTTCACAACAGCCAATAAGTCTTCGTTACGAAGAACACGAATTTCATCTGGGCAATCCAGATCCATACGCAGGTTCATTTTCACACGACCAACAGCTGAGAGATCATAACGTTCTGGATCAAAGAAGAGGCTTTGGAACAAAGCTTCCGCTGTTTCAGTCGTCGGCGGCTCACCTGGGCGCATAACGCGGTAAATATCAACAAGCGCGCCTTCGCGGCTATCGTTCTTATCCGCAGCCAATGTATTTCTGATATACGGGCCAACATTAACATGGTCGATATTGAGGATTGAAAGCTCGTTAATACCCGCTTCAATCATTTGCTCGATATTTTCAGGCGTAAATTCGTCGCCCGCTTCGGCGTATATTTGACCTGTTTGTGTGTTTACAACATCTTCGGCTGAATAACGCTCTGACAATTCCTCGTCTGTAATCAGAAGGTTCTTAACGCCGCCTTCTGCGAGTTTCGTCGCGCCGCGTTGCGTCAACTTACGACCTTGCGGCGCAATGACTTCACCTGTCGCGGCGTCAACAATATCACGGAGTAATTTTCCGCCCCGATAATCAGCAGGCTTGAACGGAACCGTCCAGCCGCCTTTTTTCGCGTCGCGCTTATAATCGATAGAATCGTAATATTCCGCGAGGATATCTTCCTTGGTCATGCCAAGCGCATAAAGGATTGTTGTCGCTGGCAATTTCCGGCGACGGTCAATCCGTGCAAACAGAATGTCTTTGGCATCAAATTCGAAATCGAGCCATGAACCGCGATACGGAATAATCCGTGCAGAGAATAGGAACTTGCCAGAACTATGGCCTTTACCTTTATCATGGTCAAAGAACACGCCCGGCGATCTGTGCATCTGCGAAACAATCACGCGTTCTGTACCGTTGACGATAAATGTGCCTTTATCTGTCATGAGCGGAATATCGCCCATATAAACGTCTTGTTCTTTAATATCTTTGACCGACTTTGCACCCGTGTCGTCATCAACATCAAACACAACGAGGCGCATTTTGACTTTAAGCGGCGCTGCGAACGTGATGTCGCGCTGCTGACACTCTTCTTCGTCAAATTTTGGTGGCTCAAATTCAAAAGATACATATTCTAAGACCGCACGGTCAGAGAAATCGCGAACAGGGAAGACAGATTTGAACGTCCCATTCATACCACGATCACCACGCTCTTCGCGGGCAATGTTCTTTTGTAAAAATAGATCGTAGGAACTTTTCTGAACCTCGATCAAATTGGGCATACGGACCACTTCCGGAATGCGACCAAAGCTTTTGCGAATACGTTTCTTGCCAGTAAATGAAAGCGACATGAAAGACACCTTTTCGTTTGGGCCAAGCAGTGTGCACCCTGCTGTCCCTTTAAAGTTTTGTTGAATATTTTAGCCTGTATCCAAACAGAGATTTGACATAAACCTTTCAAATCAAAGGCAAAGTTTCGGCGACAGGAAGGCCCGCCGCCGAAAAATTTTAAGCTTACTTAAGCTCGACAGTTGCGCCAGCGGCTTCCAACTTAGCTTTAATGTCTTCAGCTTCTGCTTTCGCAACGCCTTCTTTGACAGCTTTTGGAGCGCCTTCAACAAGCTCTTTCGCTTCTTTCAGGCCAAGACCTGTAATTGCGCGAACTTCTTTAATGACGTTGATTTTCTTTTCGCCAAATGACGCCAAGACTACGTCGAACTCATCCTTTTCAGCAGCCGCTTCGCCAGCCGCAGCTGGACCCGCAACAGCGACAGCCGCCGCAGCTTTGATGCCGTTTTCTTCTAGGATATCATTCAATTCTTTTGCTTCGAGAATGGTTAGAGCCATCAACGAGTCAGCTAGCTTTTTTACATCAGCCATTTTAGTTTCCTTTGTTACTCAGTTCGAGAATGCGAGAATGAGTGTTATCAATAATTATAAATCTGCTTACGCAGCCGCTTGTTCTTCGATCACGCTGATCGCGCCAGCAAGTGCTGACCCTGGTGACATAAGACGCTGACCCACTTGCGAAGCTTGACCCAACAGACGTTGAGCCGCCATCGAAATAAGTTCGTCGCGACTTGGCAATTTGGAAAGCGTTTCGATACCAGCGATATCGAAGACTTCCTCTCCCATGAAACCACCAATGATATTGAACGAGTCATTATCTTCAGCAAATTTCACAGCCACTTTAGGCGCACTAATCATGTCTTCCGCGTAGGCAATTGCTACGGGGCCAGTTAACATGTCTGATGCACCTTCAAAGGCTTTACCTTTAAGCGCGATTTTAGCGAGACGGTTATTAATAACGCGAACTGTTGCGCCATGCTCACGAAGCTTGGCACGCAGGTCCGTCATTTCCGCAACGGTCATACCAGAGTATTCTGACATAACCACGGATCCAGAATTATCAAAAATACCTTCCAGCACTTTGATCATTTCCGCTTTTTCATTACGATCCATTTGCGGTCTCCCTGTTTTCAGATCCACCCCATGTGGATCCTCTAAAATACCTTCACCAAGCCTTTAAGGACAAAGCGAAAGCGGTTTCTGCCCTCTCAGGAGAAAACCCCTAAAGGTCTTCCCGTCGAGATTTACAGGGTTCGAACCGAGCCTCGGCCTTTTAAAAGACCGGATAAATCGGTTTTCACTCTGTCTGCGCCGGAGATTAAGCCCTCACCTATTGAGAACACCGGAGGTCTTGGACAGGACACATTTTCAATGTTGAAAAAATGCCATAAACCCACCCCGAAAACGAGGCAGGCCTAATTCTTTTTACGTTAAAAGCGAACTAGCTATTAACATCATTTGTGTCGATCTTAACACCTGGGCCCATAGTGGACGTGATGGTAATACGACGCATAAATTGACCTTTAGCACCTGATGGGCGCGCCCGTTGGAGGGCTGTCAAAAACGCATTTACGTTTTCAGTCAGTTTTTCTTGCGAGAAAGAGGCTTTGCCAACACCCGCGTGAATAAGACCCGCTTTTTCAACACGGAATTCAACAGCGCCGCCTTTAGCGTCTTTAACGGCTTGAGCCACATTTGGCGTCACAGTTCCGACTTTTGGATTTGGCATCATACCCTTAGGGCCTAACACTTTACCAAGACGACCCACTAGAGGCATCATGTCTGGTGTTGCGATAACACGGTCAAACGGCATATCGCCAGCTTGAATTTGAGCCGCCAAATCATCAGCACCCACAATATCAGCACCCGCTTCGCGCGCTTCGTCTGCTTTTGCATCTTTTGCAAAAACAGCCACACGAATTGTACGGCCTGTACCATTTGGTAGATTCACAACACCGCGAACCATTTGATCCGCGTGACGTGGATCGACGCCCAAATTAACAGCCACTTCGATTGTTTCGTCAAATTTTGTTGTCGCATTGCCTTTAACGATCTTTACAGCATCGTTAACAGCGTGAAGCGCTTCTTTGTCGTAAGCCGCACGGGCCGTAGACATTCTTTTGCTTTGTTTTGCCATAACCCTACTCCGAGACCTCGTAACCCATTGAACGGGCAGAACCCGCAATGATTTTTGCGCCTTGCTCAACATCATTGGCGGACAAGTCTGCCATCTTAAGCTCTGCAATTTCGCGACACTGCGCCATAGTCACAGTTCCGCCAACTTCGCGGCCTGGATGGTTTGAGCCCGCTTTTTTACCAGCCATTTTCTTCAAATAATAAGACGCTGGCGGCGTTTTCGTTACGAATGTGAAAGACTTATCACCGTAAACTGTAATGACCGTTGGAATCGGGATACCGCGTTCCATGTCTTCAGTTTTTGCATTAAAGGCCTTCGCAAATTCCATGATGTTCACGCCGCGCTGGCCCAATGCGGGCCCGAGAGGCGGTGATGGGTTCGCTGCTGCTGCAGGGATCATCAGCTTGATATAGCCTGAGATCTTTTTTGCCATTTTCCACTCCATAAGCGCATAAGCGCCTATTTAAATTATGAGGCTTACACCCCGATTATAGCGAAGGTCATTTTAACCGCCGCCGCTGTGGTGTTCGTGGTACGGAGCGTCGTGGACTTACCACGCACCTCCCACAAACGGGTTTTGACTACGAACTTTGTTTTTCAACTTGCTCGTAATCGAGTTCGACAGGGGTACCCTGACCGAAAATATTGATCAGCACTTTCAAACGCGCATTATCTTCGTCAACGGATTCAACAGAGCCGTTAAAGCTCTGGAACGGGCCGTCGATGACTTTAACTGTTTCGCCCATCTCAAAGGTAATAAGCGGACGTTTCGTCTCCGCACCTTCTTCGATTTGACCCACAATCCGCGCGATTTCCGCTTCGGATACAGGCAATGGACGATTATTTGTCGTTCCCAAAAATCCGGTGACCTTAGGTGTCTCTTTGACCAAATGATAAGCCGCATCCGTCATATGCATCTTTACCAAGACGTAACCTGGGAAAAACTTACGCTTGCTTTCGACCTTACGACCCTTGCGGATCTCAACAACATCTTCCGTTGGAACCAAGATCTCTTCGAACAGCTCATCAAGACCCTTTTCAACAGACTCGCGCTCAAGGCTTTCTTTAACCTTGTGCTCAAAATTTGAATAGGCTTGGACGATATACCATTTGTGCGCCATCAAACTGCACCTCCAAGACCCAAAATAAACTTAATGCCAGTTGCCAAAAACCAATCAACAATAAAGAAGAACGCACCCATCAAGATAACCATGACCATGACCAAGAGGGTCGTCACCATAGTTTCGCGCGACGTCGGCCATGTGACCTTACGGGCTTCTTGACGGACTTGGCCAACATATTTGACCGGTCCGACTTTCTTATCTGCAGACTTAGCTTCCGCCATTTCTTAAACTCCAAAACGCGTACTGGAATTTCTCCAGTCCGCGTTACTAATTTATAACAGCTCTTAAAACAAGGGCTTCATTTCATGTCGCTTAAACTGGCAGGGGCGGAGGGACTCGAACCCACGACCCTCGGTTTTGGAGACCGATGCTCTACCAACTGAGCTACACCCCTATCCGTTCAGCAACAGAGACCCGCACTATGTGGGGCCTCTAGTATTGTTTACAAGTCTACTCGATGATCTTTGAGACGACACCGGCACCAACTGTGCGGCCACCTTCGCGGATCGCAAAGCGAAGCTTTTCTTCCATCGCGATTGGCACAATCAGCTCAACGTTCACTTCAACATTATCACCTGGCATAACCATCTCTGTGCCTTCTTTCAAAGTCACAACACCTGTTACGTCCGTTGTACGGAAGTAAAACTGCGGGCGATAATTCGTGAAGAACGGCGTATGACGGCCACCTTCGTCTTT
>ENA-ORXM01004426-ORXM01004426.1-marine-metagenome-genome-assembly--contig:-NODE-4426-length-12317-cov-14.465033_pt1 | contig 12317 bp, 7 predicted proteins | sample MGYA00237867_ERZ511480 | MGnify/ENA primary metagenome ERZ511480 (study PRJEB26309, sample SAMN06266103) | marine metagenome | isolation source: Algal blade | place: United Kingdom:Sidmouth, United... | reverse complement strand
AGAATGGCAGAAGGACCAATATCAATGGTATCTCTACCCAATTCAAAAGCAACTATACGAGTTCTAACATTGCCACCACCTGCATATTCAGTAGTGTACCAGAAAGTACGGTCATTGGTTGGATCAATAGACATGTGTGAATAGTCTCCAAAACGAGCACCAGAATTGATAGTATTTGTTCCAGAAACTGCGTTGTATTCATCTACTGTCATTTGCCCTAAAGGATCAGAAGCTCTTCTTCCCGTATAACGTACTCCGACAAATTCATTTTCACTAGAAACATTGTATGCTAAACCAATGTTTCCATTGCCATCCATACAAATGGCACCCATATAACGGTCAAGACCGTCATCAGGAGCAAAAGTTCCTTCTTGGTATACATCCCACGTACCGCCTGATCTTCTTAACTCAACCCAACGAATACCTGATAGATTGTCTCCACCTGTTACATCCGTTACAAAATTCAGTACCATTGATTCGTGTGAGCCAAAATTTCTATAATGTGTTTGGTTCATAATGATTTCGGGTAATCCGTCTAATCCACCACCATTACCACCTTGTGGTACACAAGAGAAGCCAGGTCCGCTTACAGAACAAGGATTGGAATCATATGGAGAAGTAAAAATACTTGTTAATTCAGCATTGGTATTGTTGGCATTATTCCAATCAATAGCAAAAGTGTACAGATCAATTCTATCTTGATCAGAGCTACTCCAAGCATCATCATTCAGGTGCATGACCATCGGTCTGTCTCCATTAAGAGGTGGTGTTAAACCAGTCCAGTCTACAGGTGTTGCAGCAAAGAAGCCAGGTCCGCCACTGATGCCGGGTAAAGTGATTCTTTGGATAGGTACATTAGAGACACCCTCTATGAGAGCTTGTCTATCAATAAAATAACAAGGTACTGAGCCTGGGCCTTCCTCATTGGTTGTAACAACATATGTATTACCCCAAATAGCATACTTAGGATAATCAGGAAAATTAGGGGTTCCAAAGTTATAGGCATTCCAACTACCCATAGGGTCGCTGGTTTCAGAAATAGCGACTAAAAGCTGATTTCCAGAAGGAAACTCTGTAATAATCCAACGATTTACTTCTTGGTCGTATAAAATGATAGGATCACCCGCAGAGCTAAAGTTGATACTATTCCAAAGTGTATTTCCTGTAAATTCTACAAGCAAATTTCCTTCTTTGTCAAATACGCCTATATTGGTCGCATTGACGGCTTGTACATAATGGTCTTGTCCTATATCTCCAGAAGGATCATTTGGTGACCCAAAGTTAGAGTAAATACCTTCTACATTGACAAGCGGCTCTACTTCAAAGCTTTGACTTTTATTGAATCCTTTTTGCCAGACAGAATCGTCTCCCTTTGGTAATGCATTGGGGTTTTCAGGGCCTCGTTTTCCTCGCCCCATAAAATTTTGTGGAGCTTTTTTCTTACTTTTTGCCAATTTTCGTTTTTCAGGATCCATATGTGGACGTGGCACAAGATTTCGTAAAGGCGGTGTTTTGCCTAAGAATTGTGCGAAAGATTCTTGTACTTCTATCTCTACTGGCGTTGTTTCAGACTGAGCTGATACTTGTAAGGATAAGCCAATGAGAAAGAAGCAAAAGAGGGCTGTTAAGATATTTGTTTTCATAAGGTGAATATATTTGTTTGTCGTTATTATCGTTTTAGTCGTTTTAGTCGTTTTAGTTGTTTGAGTCGTTTAGTTTGAATTGTTTTAAGTGCAAGGATATTAAACTATTTATCACTCGTCACTCGTCCCCTGTCACTCGTCACCTGTCACTCGTCACCTGTCACTCGTCACCTGTCACTCGTCACCTGTCACTCGTCACCTGTCACTCGTCACCTATCACTCGTCACTCGTCCCCTGTCACTCGTCACCTGTCACTCGTCCCTTAAAATCGTTCCCTCGCCGCTATTCCTTAACGAGTGGTGCAAATTGGGCTTCAATCACTTTGTCAGATGCTTTGACTTTTTTAAGCATTTCATCGGATTGAATCAAGCTTGTATCAAAAGTATAGATCCATCTATTTTCGCTTCGACTGGTTTGCCGTTGATTTTGGAGCTTATAGTCCATAAACTCTTTTTCTAAAGCTTTTCCTTGAATATTGGGCTTTAACAGTGCCATGATGCGGTCTTTTATTACATCATTGCTTCCTGTAGTTGTTTTTTTAGTGGAATTGCAAGAGAAAAAAAGCAGTAACAAAAGAGGAAGAACTTTGAGAGCAGTTGATTTCATAAAATTTAGTTTGTTGTTTTGGGATGAGTAAAGATGCACAAAAACAGCTAAAAAAATGGTATAAATATCGTGCAATCTATATAATTGTTGTACATATTACATATTTCCTACGCTGTGCTAGCTTACTGTCTTTTTCTAAACATTTACCTCCTACATAACAAATTAGGCATTTAAATCGTATTAAAAAAGAAATAAATATATAAGAAAAAGGACTTGACAATTTGAGATTTTATGAATATATTATTGGTATATTTAAGTGAGTAAGGAACGATTTTGGGGGAACGAAAGGAACGATTAATTATGACATTACAAATGTTCGATTAATTCTATTATCCACTTACTTAAATTGAGTATTAATACGGTTTAGGCCGTTTAAAATAGCCTCGATAGTAGCGTTATACCAAAAGCAGCGTTGGCGGCAGCGTTATGCCTTTTGGTATAGTAGCGTATAGCGAGCGCATGCGTCACGACGAAGTACCAAACCTTTCGCTCCAAATCATAAAGCATTAGTTTTCAAAGCGTATGCTAATGGTTGTGCTTTCACTCTATTCTTATACTTATTTTTCTACCCTACAACTATTATGATCTTATGTCAGGTCAAAAAACCAACTGCCATGAAAGAAGATCAAACACATATAGAAAATAATAAAAAAACTTGGCTGTCTCTGCTCAATGAGCAGCCAGAACAGGGTCTACGACAATTGTACAAAGCCTATCGTATAGATTTTGTCAAGTGGATTACACAAACGATTGGTTGTACAGAGAAGGAAGGCACTACTATTTTTCAAAAAACAATTTCGACCTTTTATGAACGGGTCATTAAGGACAAATCCATAGATTTTAAGTATCCTATCAAAAACTATCTTATTGCGATTGGTCGAGAAATCAGGAGTACGTATCTTGGAGATACTAATTTTTTGGGTACGCCCAATCATTACGAAGATAGTATGCAAGAGTGGGAGCGAAATTTCAAGGAAAAATCTGCTTTTGTACAGGGCGAAAAAGCCCCCAGAGATATGCCTTTTCACAAAGTGTTCTCACCTTATGACCGTTCCACTTTACGCAAGCTTTTTGCCCAAAATCCCGCTTATAAAGCCTTGTTGCAGGAAAACCCCAATATTTCCGATTTGCTTCGCTCACCCACAGAAGCTTTTGAGTGGAAAACCTCCCATCATCGCTTCAATTTGAACCAGAAATTAACAAAACCCCTTCCATATACCATCGAAAACAATCAAGGCAAACTCATTGCCAAAGGCCGCATTTTCAGTGTCGTCAATTTCATCACCCTTAGTTTACCGATTAAGGAATTGAAAGCAGGGCGATATTACATCAAACTTCAGGGGGAAGACGTGGTTTATTTACAGGACTTTTTTATTCGGATGGATTTGAAACCTTCTCGGTGATTTTTTTGTTTTTTCTTTTTTTGGAGAGAATGGTTTGGAGCTTCGTCGTGGCGTATGGTCCCGCTGTTCGTTCTTATGGCTACCCAAGCATCATAAATCACCCTAGAACCGAACTACAGCACTAAGCACCAAGAACGACAGCACTTGGTTAGCCATACCACTGCCATCGGGTCTATTTTGGGTGGATAGTGGGTTAGTCAATCTGTTTTAAGAGTTCTTTTGCCTTTTCTAAGTTATAAGCTCCTTCTATGGCTTTGTTTTCAAAAACCATAAAGTAGAAATAATTTGTACCTGATAACGCTTCCCATTTCTTTCCCAATCGAACTTTTGCAGCACTATCTGTACCGTCCAAATGCCCTCCTTTTACTTCCAATAAAATGACTTTTCCGCTTTTTGTCACCAAAATAAAATCTGGATAATGATTAGATTTAAAACCATTGATGGCAAATCCTGTTCCTTTCACTAAATTTCGATGCCAAAACGCAATGTTAGAAAAACTGGAAATATTCATAATAATTTTTTCTTCAAAATCACTCATATTCGCTTCTTGTTCATAAAGAGATTTTTCGATAGACGAACCTAACTTTTTGGGAACAATTGTCTTTCTAAATATCCAGTTTTCTTCTGTAAAAATTTTATTAATTTTTATCATTTCATTAAACTTCGTTTCCGCATACTTATCTGATAACTCTTTAATTTTCTTTTTAATTTTGCTTCTATAAGCGGATTGCTTTACAAGTACATCTCTTAACTGTTCAGGATTCAATTGTTCTAAAACTCGTCCTATATATCGCTTGATTTCTTGGTCAGCAATTGGAAACATGTTGCCTATTTTATCCATTAACTGGTGGGTAACATCCAATATTTGCTTTTCTTTAGGTTTCGCCAGAATATACTCAAACAAAGGATCTTTTACATCCATTTCATCTATTAGACTAATCGCTGGTCTATATTCATTGTCTTCATCAATATCGACCTTATATAACTCCGAATCTATTCCATCAAAACTTATCACAGTGTCTTGTGTAGACAATTTAAATTTGTCTAAGAGAGATTCACTATTCAATAATGTTTTGCCTGTGCCAAAAATCTCGCTACTTTTTACATCTAAGAAAAATTGGGGCAGTTTGATGGTTTTGGCTTGGGCTTCATAAACATCCTTAATACGGTATCTTTTTATTTTATCTTCCATTTCAGTAAATAAATTTTCTTCAGGTGATTGTTGTTTTAAGACTTCCACCTGTTTTTCTATCACTCTATTTTCTTCCTCTACCATCTGTTCTATGTCTTGAAGGATGGTATTTTCCTTTGGCTCTTGTTTGTCAGGTAAAGTAGGATCATAAGAAATTTTGCCTACATCAATATCTGCTGTTATATCTTCCTCTTCAACCACATTGGATGTTGGATACAATGTGCCTTGTTTTGAGGGTTCTTCCTCTTTTTCCTGTTCCACCATCACATCTTTCTTTCTGTAATCCTTTTCACTAAATCCTGACGATTGCAACCCCTTTACTATATTTTTCAAGGTATCATTAAATTTAGATGATGCTGTTAAAACAAAAGACGAATTAAGCATAGAAGCGGAATGCTTCATAACATAAGGCTGTCTTAAAACTCTACCTAATATCTGTTCTACATCTACTGCTGAAGATTTGTTGGCTAAGGTTGCTAAGATATAGGCAAACGGGCAATCCCATCCTTCCTTTAAGGCGTTGATGGTGATAATATATCTCACTGGACAATTTTTGTCCATTAAATCTATTCCTTTTAATTCATTAACATTGGCCGTTTTTATCTTTATTTGCTCTTCTGGTATTTTTAGCTTTAAGAGTTGCTCTTTCAGTTTTTCAAAAGTGGTATTATCGTTTTTAGTTTTGGGTTGTGCTTGAAATAAAACAATCGGTCTAATGTATTTTCCACCTTTCTTTTCTTGGACTTGGGCTAATCTTTCTAACTTGTTTTGAAGATGTAATGCACTGTTGATTACCTCATTTTTATCGTGATGATTATAAACAATCACAGGCAGTTTTACCATATGTTCCTCTTTTAGCCTAATAGCAGGAACCATACTTATAATATTGCTATTTTTTTTTGGTGTGGCCGTCAAATCCAATAAAAATGAGGGATTGAGGTTTTTAAGCATTTCTATACTCAAATCACTTTCTGCATTATGGCTCTCATCCACCACTAAGACAGGATTCAAACTTCTAATAACATTAATTAAAGCAGTTTCATCTATTTCTTCTAACAAATGCGTATCACTCTTATATTGTGAGGCAAAGGCTGCCAATTGACCATTTTCTTGGAAGACTTTTCTATCTTCCTTTTTTCTTGCTCTTAAACTTGCAAAACTCATTACAATAATAGTCAGTTGCTCTTTTACAGTTGTAGGTGTAAAATTTGATCCTTGTAATAAATCTTTTTTTTCGTAGACCTCTACCCTATGATTAAATAAGGTATTGAGTTTCTTTCTATAAGGATGGTCAGGATTGCGAAGATTATCTAAGGTTTGGTCTAAAAGATTTGTCCACGGCACAAGCCAAACAACTGCTTTAGACTCTCTCGCTCCATAATAACTAAAGATGGTCTGCAAGGCATTGACAGCTATAAATGTTTTACCGCCTGCGGTGGGAACTTTAACCGTCAAATGAACTGCTTTGGGTATATTATTTTTATAAGGCTCCATACCTTTTCCCTCTAACGGATTATAAACCCCCATCTTATCTTCCCAATAATGCTTAAATGCTTTGGCAGTATTTTTATATTCTTGAAGCAAACCTAAATATTGCTCCAAATTTTGTATTACTTGTCGTTGGTATCCTTTTAATTCCATATTAGAAACGGGTTATATCTCTTGGGATTTTTTTAAAAATAATATTATGCTTCATCATAAAATCTTGTGGAAGCAAACAATTATCTGCATAAATGATATACTGTTCTGCTTTGGATTTAACAATTGAAACCAATGTATCATGTGTCAAAGTAGTCAAGTCATCTTTTTCATAAACGAAGTAATAATCTGTTCCTTCTTTAGTTCCTAAATAATAATCTTCACTTTCAAGTTGTTCTGTGGTAATTACTGTCCGTGTTTCACTATACCAAATATATTCTCTGATTTTAGACAATCCTATCGCTTCATTCAAATTATCATCCTCTAAAAACAAAGATTCTCCCAATGTATAATAATCAAAACTGCCACCTGTTCCCTCTACTTTTTTCTTGTCTTTCCCATAACCTTTTATCACTCGCTTCACTCTTTCCGCTGTAATAGTATCCGCATAATCTTCCATTTCTATCAAAATAAATTTTCGATTTCCGCCATCTTCTTTATTTAAATTTAAGACAGCATGGGCAGTTGTACCTGAACCTGCGAAGGAGTCAAGAATAATCGAATCTTTTTTGGTTGCTATTGTTAGTATTCTACTGATAAGTTCTGGAGGTTTTGGTGTATCAAAAGGAAATTTTGCATCAGAAAAAATATCTTTTAGTATTTGTCTTGCTTTCTGATTATCGTCAACTTCATTTCTTTTCCAAATTGTTAAAGGCACTGTTCCATCTTGAACTTCTGTAAGAAAACGTTTGATAGATGGCGTATTATTGCCTTCTTTACCAAACCAAATTCGATTATCTTCAACTAATTTTTCAAAGTTTTCTTTTGAAGTTCGCCAACATCTACCTTGCGGCGGATTTGCAATTCTTCCAGAGGGTACTGTAATAGGATAATCATAGGCTGCACTATAAGTTTTTACAGATAAATCACTTGATTTCCATACTCCACGACTGTCATTATCAGGGTTTTTATAACGTTTATTTTGCTCTTCTGTTCTAGGAAGTAAATTTCTATTCCAACTACTTTTATTTTTTGTATAAACTATAATAAAATCATGATTATCTGACAAATACTTTGCATCATTTTGGGGGCTATATTTTTTCTCCCATATGACATTATTTATAAAATTTCCAAGTCCAAAAATCTCATCACATACTAATTTAAGATTCGCATGTTCATTATCATCAATAGAGATAAAGATTGCACCATCATTTGCCAATAATTTGTGTAAGAGTTTAAGGCGAGGATACATCATACAGAGCCATTTATCGTGTCTTGTGAGATCATCCCCTTCTTTACCGACGACTTCCCCTAACCATTTTGTTATTTTGGGGTGATTGACATTATCATTATAGACCCAACCTTCATTTCCTGTATTGTAAGGCGGGTCAATGTAGATGCATTTGACTTTTCCTTCGTATTCGGGCAGAAGAGATTTGAGTGCTTCTAAGTTGTCACCATGTATGATTTTATTACCGCTATTAGTTGTTGTTTTTTGTTCTCCTTTTGTATCTGAAAATCCGTATTGCTGCTCTAAAACTTTAAAGGGAACGTCTCTATGGTGGTTTACTACTTTTTCTTTTCCTATCCAGTGTAATGTAGGCATTCTGTTATCTTTTATTTAGCGTAAATTTACCAAAAAAGCGTTAGAAAACACAAAATTCATTACTAAAGGGAAAAAGCTAAATAATTGACACAATTTATATCAAGGCAAAAAAAATACCCTAAAAGGGCATCTCACAAAATGTATTATTTTTAAACCATAAAAGAACGATTAATCACAACCCATCATACATAGAATCCTCCTCACCATATCCCTTTAGAAATTGTTCTTGGGTAAGTTGCTGAAAAGTAGAATCATCTTCTTTATCCTCAATCAAGACAATAACTTTTACTTTTTTCCCCTCTGTCAAATGCTCTTGATGTTTAGGAAGCTGAATGATATTGTTATTCACTTTAGTCGTAAATTCAATGGCTTTCATTATAATTGTTTTTGAAGTTCTTTCTACAAATATAACTGATTTATCAATACGCTGAAAACTAAAATTTGCAAGTTATTTGCACTCAAAATCACAAAAACAAGCCCATAAACCAAAAAAAAAAGCCAACTCTCAAAAACATAAGTTCCTGAAAATTAGCATTCTATTGTCGGGATGAGAAGATTTGAACTTCCGACCCCACGCCCCCCAGACGTGTACTCTAACCAAGCTGAGCTACATCCCGAAAAAAAAAGAGATTAGTAGTGCCGAAACTCTACTAATCTTCTTTATGTGGGTGAATGACCGGATTTGAACCGGCGGCCCCCGGCACCACAAACCAGTGCTCTAACCAACTGAGCTACACTCACCATTTACTTTTTAAGAAAGTTTTGTGGTTTTCCTTAAAATTGTCTGCAAATATATATTGCTTTTCCCTAAAAGTAAACTCTTTTTTAACTTTATACCCAATTATTTGTTATTTTCGTTCAAGAACGGGCGTTTTTTGCCTTTTAATTCTCTCAAATGACTAAAATTATGATACAACTCAAAAAAACATCCTACTTTTGAGTGTTGAGACTGTAAAAACTAGACCCGATGGTAGTGGATCCCGATAGGGATGGAACGGACAGCGGGACTTTCCGCAACGACGAAGGACTTTACCGTTCTCTCCAAAAAAAGATTTTTAAACCTTCTAATATATATTCTATGAAAACCATTTTTTTTACACTGATAATTCTTTGTTCTTTGTCGCTGTCGGCACAAGATGTGGCGATGGTCGATGTGGCTGATAATGAGTCGCTTACGAGCGTTTCGCCTGAACCTACGCCCGTTGTGCATTGTGAAGTGCCTTGTGGCATTTATGGGGATTCGCTCCGCATTTCGTTGATTTCGGAACACATCTCCACGATTGAGAAGGGAATGAACCAAATTATGGAGTTGTCGGGGGAGGCAAAACCCAATTACAATCAGTTGATTCGCTGGGTTTCTAATAAGGAGACGCATGCTGAGGAAATTCAACACATTGTAAGTCAATACTTTATGCACCAACGCATCAAATTAACGGATATGACGGACAAGGAAAAACACGCTAAATATGTTAAACAATTGACGCATCTTCACGAAATGTCGGTGTATGCGATGAAGTGTAAGCAATCGACGGATTTAAAAAATATTGAGGCGTTGAGAAAGGCGGTGAAAGATTTTGAGGGTGTGTATTTTCACAAACACGATCACAAACATTAAAAGTTGATGATTTTGGAGAGAACGGTTTGTTCCTTCGTCGTCACGCATGGGCCTGCTGTACGTTCCATCCCTATCGGGATCCACTGCCATCAGGTCTATTTTTCATGGCTTTAACCGCTACATTTCCTTAACCGCAAAGAACGCTAAGATTTTACGCAAAGAACGCAATGAATTATAACTATGTTTAACTTTGCGCTCCTTGCGTGACCATTGCGCCCTTTGCGGGTAATTCGATATGTACCGCTACCGCTAATCAGTAATAAAAATAACGCAAAAGGCAGGTATTTGAAAGAATGCCTGCCTTTTGTGACAGAAGCAAGCTCAGTTTATACAAAAAATGGAAACGGACGAAAAAATAATATTGCAAATAAATGGTATGACTTGTACCAATTGTGCATTGGGCATTACAAAATTCCTCGAAAAGAAAGGCGGTAAAGATGTAAATGTCAGCTTTGCCAATGCGGAGGCGTCTTTTAGTCTGGAAGAACAAGCTGAATTGGACAAGATTGTTGAAGGCATCAACAACTTAGGATTCAAAGTACAGGATGATCCTGATGAAGAAGAGGATATTGACCCTAATACGGAACAAGAACAGCAAAAACAGGAGCAAAACGAAATGCAAGAATTGTCTCTACTTAGTAAATTCTTGATTTGTCTCACTTTTAGTCTCCCACTGTTTTTGACCATGTTTTTGCCTTTTGAATTTCTGCACAATACTGCGGTGCAAATTGCCTTGAGTATTCCTGTGATGGTGATTGGATGGGCGCATTTTGGCAAAAGTGCTTGGTATTCCCTCAAAATTGGCGTTCCCAATATGGATGTCTTAATTGTGCTGGGAAGTACTGCCGCTTTTATCTATAGTTTGGTGGGCTATACCCTGGGCTTGGGACACGACTTTATGTTTTTTGAGACGGCTACCATGATTATTACCCTCGTGTTGTTGGGCAATTATTTGGAACAGCGGTCTGTCGAACAAACCACGAGTTCCCTTGCAGAACTGGGCAGCTTAAAAGCGGAAGAAGCAAAACTCATTTTACCACCTTCCCCTGATGGCTTGCAACACATCAAACACATTCCTGTCAAAGAAGTCCAAATCAATCAGGAATTTTTAGTCAATGAAGGCGATAAAATCCCTACGGATGGAGTCGTTTTGTGGGGAAAAGCCATGGTCGATGAATCCTTGATGACGGGCGAAAGTGTTCCCGTTGTAAAGCACATTAATGACGCTTTGGTTGGTGGAACGATTCTGACTTTTGGGTCGATAAAAATGAGGGCTGAAAAAGTCGGAAAAAACACGACGCTCTCTAAAATCATTGATTTGGTCAAAGAAGCGCAAACCAATAAACCCAAAGTCCAGCGAATTGCAGATGCGGTAAGTGCCGTTTTTGTGCCTTTGGTCATCGGCATCGCCCTTTTAACCTTCTATATAAGTTATGCGTTTTTTGACGTTTCCTTTCAAAATGCTTTTTTGCGAAGTGTTGCGGTTTTGGTCGTGGCTTGTCCTTGTGCGATGGGCTTGGCAACCCCTACTGCCATTATGGTCGGCATTGGTCGAGCAGCCAAAAATGGGATTTTGTTTAAAGGTGCCAATACGATGGAAACGCTACACAAAATCAAGCAAGTCGTTTTTGATAAAACAGGAACTTTAACCACAGGAGATTTTGAGGTTTTAAAAAGTGAAACCGCCATTGATCGCTCCCTTTTTCGGTCTATTTTATTGAGCTTAGAACAGCATTCGTCGCATCCCTTAGCCAAAGCCATTGTGATGGAATTAGAAGGAATGGAGGATATAAAACCCTTTCATTTTGAAGAAGTACGAGAAGTCAAAGGTTTGGGTATTATTGGGAAAGATGAGGAGGGTAATACATACACCGCAGGTTCTTATAAGTTGGTGTCAGAATTTACGGACGACGATTCCCACAGTATTTATATGCTCAAAAACGGAAAACTCATCGCTTGGATTGATATGGAAGACAACCTCAAAAAGAATTCCGCTCTCACCGTCAATGCCTTAGACAAAATGGGCATCAAGACCTACTTACTAAGCGGAGACAAAGAAGACAAAACCGCCCATGTCGCCGATGTTGTCAACATCAAAAACTACTACGCCAATAAGCTCCCCCAAGAAAAATTAGAAATCATCGAGGAACTCAAAGAATCGGGAGGAGAAACGGCAATGGTGGGCGATGGTATCAACGATGCGCCTGCCTTAGCCAAAGCAACAGTTGGTGTATCTTTAAGCGACGCCACCCAGGTCGCCATTCAATCCTCCGATGTCATCCTACTCAACGGCGATTTATCAAAATTACCCACCGCCATTAAAATCAGCAATGCCACGGTCACCACCATCAAACAAAACCTATTTTGGGCATTCTTCTACAATATCTTAATGATTCCCTTCGCCGCTTTAGGCTTCCTCAATCCGATGTTGGCTGCTTTGGCGATGGCACTTTCGGACGTTATCGTTATCGGAAATTCCTTGAGATTGAAGCGGAAGGATCTTTAGTTCTTGGTTCTTAGTGCCGTAGTTCTTGGTTTGGACATGCTACAAAAAGTAGGACAAAAAGTTAAGCTATTTTAGAAAAATAGTTATCATAATATTTTTGAGGCGAAA
>ENA-ORXM01004425-ORXM01004425.1-marine-metagenome-genome-assembly--contig:-NODE-4425-length-12318-cov-3.723389_pt1 | contig 12318 bp, 6 predicted proteins | sample MGYA00237867_ERZ511480 | MGnify/ENA primary metagenome ERZ511480 (study PRJEB26309, sample SAMN06266103) | marine metagenome | isolation source: Algal blade | place: United Kingdom:Sidmouth, United... | reverse complement strand
GTAGGGCACGCCAGAAAGACCCGAGATATTCCTTTCAATTTGCATTTGAAGGAAAAACAGTATGATTTTTTAACCGGAAAGATTACTGGAATAATGAACGCTACGAGACATACTAAGCGCACTCGGAAAATTTATTCGGATGTTGATTTATGGATGGATGAGCATGCGGGTGAAATAAAGAATTGGGAGATAAAAAAACTAAAATCGGAAATCGAACGAGTATTCTTCAAGAAATCTCCGTCGCATTCCATACTCAATCATGGTGCGGTATATCTAAATCGGCTTCGACTTGAAGAACGTTTTTCTACAGCAAGTTCTTACGAAGACGCTCTCAAAGCTCTTATTAAATTCCGCAAAAGTCTTAAAGGAGAAGATGATACGGTTTTAATCAAAACATTATACAAATTAAAAGACGGCAAATTAGAAGTCCTTGATGATTATAAAGATTTGGATATGGAAATCAAAGCCATGGACTATGCTTTTTCAAAAGATTTTAAGGCCTATATGAGCAACCGTTATAAATCAAAAAATACTCCCGCTATACACCTTAGAAGCTTACAAGCCATAATGAACGATGCAGGAAAGACCTATCAAGACTTAAAAGATCATAAGCCATTGTCAAGTATTAAAAAGCAAAGTCATGAGAACGCACCTGCCCCTCTTAGTTTGGAAGATATAAACGCCATCAGAAAGCTAAAACTGGAAGCTCGTACCCCAATATGGGACACCCGTAATTTCTTATTGTTCATGTTCAATAATATGGGTATGAACCATTTTGACATGGCTATTTTAAAGCGTTTTCAATTCAACGACAATCGCATAAAGTATTTCCGCAAAAAGACGATTTACGAAGGAGATTACTTTAGTGTTCTACAAAATGAAGAATCCCTCGAAATCATCGGATATTATCTTAAAGGCCAAAATGATGATGACTACCTATTCCCGATAATTCCAAAAGGTACTACGCCCGAAAGGCTACATATAGTGAACAATGGAAAGGTCAAAACATTCAATAAATACGCCAAACGCATTGCAAAATTAGCAGGAATCGAAAAAAAGATAACAACCTATACCCTTCGTGATACTTGGACGAATATCGGTCTTGACATGGGCATCGACATACGAAAAATTTCATCGGGGCTTGGCCATTCCAGCGTGCAGGTAACGGAAAAACATTATGGAAAGAGCGTATCCGAAAAAATACTGGATGAAATCAACGCTAAAATCACGGCTTCATAGTTTACAGACTATCAGAATAAGGCCTCAAGAATTATTTGAGAAGATTGATTCACGAGTAATGTTTAATGGGCTAACTTTGATATTCTCCAAAAAACCGAAGTACGATACAGAAATGCCCGAACAACAGAACATAGAATGGAAGCGATCTTGGCGAGACGAATATATAAAATGGGTCTCAGGATTTGCCAATGCGGATGGCGGCACCATTTTTATCGGAAAAAATGATACCGGAGACGTTGTCGGGTTAAATAATTACAAAAAGCTGCTTGATGAACTCCCAAATAAAATAAGGGATACGACCGGCATCCTCTGCGAAATAAACCTTCATGAAGAAGATGGCAAGTTTTTTATTGAAATACTGACCGACCCATCTCCTTCCCCCATATCATATAGGGGGAAATTTTATCTACGAAGCGGAAGCACGAACCAGTTATTGAACGGTCCGGCACTGACGAATTTTTTATTGAAGAAGTCGGGAAAGGATTGGGACGAGGTTATCGAACCAAACGCAACGTTTGATGATATCGATATTGGGGCTATCGAAAAATTTAGACAGAGTGCCTTAAAAACGGGACGGTTGCCTTTTTTACAAGATGATACTGATCCAGAAAGTATTTTGCGAAACCTGAAACTAATCGATGGCAACGGCAAATATACCCGAGCTGCGGTTATCCTTTTTGGACATGATCCAAGGAAGTTCAATGGGAGTGCTTTCTTGAAAATTGGAAAATTCGGGGAAACCAGTTCAGATCTGTTGGCGCAAGACGTTATCGAAGGTAATGCCTTTGAATTGGCCGACAGAACGATTGAGGTGCTTGACAAGAAATATATTCTACGGAATGTCGGTTACGAAGGACTGCAACGTGTTGAGATCCCAGAATATCCATATGAAGCCATTCGGGAGATGTTGTTCAATGCCATCGTCCATAGGGTCTACGAATCCACGCCTATTACGGTAAGAATGTACGAGGATAGAATGGAGGTATGGAATTTCGGGGAGCTTCCAAGGCAACTGAACCCTGAAGCTTTAAGAGAAAAACACGATTCTTTTCCAAGAAATAAACTCCTTGCGGACGTGTTCTATAAAGGCGGCCATATCGAAGCTTGGGGGAGAGGCACCATAATAATAATTCAGGAGTGCAAAAAGCACGGCATGGTAGAACCCGTGATCGAGGAAAGAAGCGGAGGTGTTTCTGTTACCTTGTTTAAAGAAATCTATAATGATGCGTATCTGTCCAGATTAGAAATCAACGATAGACAAAAAGAAGCTATTCGGATCGCGAGAAAAGTCGGCCATGTCACGAACAGCGAATATCGGGCATTATTTGATATTACCGATAGAACCGCCCTACGGGATATAGAAGAACTGATCGCCTTGTCGATTTTAAAGAAAGTGGGGGCTGGAAGAAGCACTCAATATAGTATCGACGTACATGGCTATAAGGGGAGATAAAAAGCATAAAATGTCGGGATTCATGTCGGGATTAATCCCCTATATACTGGGGTTTCCGTAAAAATGTCGGGATTTGTGTCGGGATTATCCGTTTAAGAATAAAATGACCTTCGGTTTTCTATTATTTCCATATTAAAAGAGATTTTCTTTCTTCCCCCTACCCACAAAAAGCGCCCTTCAGGGCGCAAAATTCCCTGCCCAAAGGCACCTTTGTGGATTCTAAAACGAAAGCCCCATACCCTTGTTTTTCTTTTTGAGTTTCGTAAAATCCGTAAATTCATCCTTGAAACCGTTGAACATCTCTTCCGAGCTACTGTTACTTCCCAATAACGAACTGATGGCATAAACACCTTTTCGTAACACGCGTTTGTGTTGGATATTTGTTGTACGCACCATTACCTCTTTCAAACATTTGCGAAGCCCGTTATCCATATGGTGCTGTACCATCTCCCGATGCAGGTTCGGATGGGCTTTTTCGCTTGTCAGCATAAAAGCGACCTTATCGTAGACTCCCCTTTCCATAAGATGGCCCGCCCATAGGTTTTTGAGATTGTTCCTGCCCTCTTCAACAAGTCCGCTGATGACCTTTTCTTGTTCTTTTATTGTTTCGGTCAGATCGGGAATAGTTTTCAAATAAAGGCTCGTTCTCTTCGCCAATGGGTAACTTGTTTGGTTGTCCGAATAGATGGACTTAACCTCAAAACCATTTTCTCCCTTTACAAAATAGAACCCTTTCGCATTGAAAAGGGCGATATAGTCCTTCGGGGATTTTTCAAAAGGGGCATGCATCCGTTCCGCATTTTTGACATAGGAAGCCATGGCAATCTTCTCATATTGTTTTTTGTAAACGGGATTCATCTTTTCGTAAAGCTTTGGAAATATCATGGGAAGGAAAATGACCGATGCCGTCAGCTTGGGACTGTTATCGGAAGACTGTTCCGATAACATTTCGAGCATCAAGTGGTTTTGACGGACGAATCCTGTGGACACATATTTTTCCATTTCCTTTGGAAAAGGCAAATGATTTAAGGGAAGCGGAACTGTGTGCCGGTTGGAATCGGCAAAGGACAACTTATTGTTGTGATACTTTACCCCCAAGGATTGGAACAAAAGACGAACGCTTCCTTCTTTTGTACCCACGTCAAAAATCTCCCTTTTGAGTACATCGCCAATGTGCCGAAACTTACGTTCCAAGGTTTCCTTTTCCTTTTTAGTTTCCAGCTGACAGAGTTTTTCCCTGACAACTGGAAACACTGTTTTAAGTGCCTTGAGCAGCAATCCTTTTTGATTCCTTGGGATATAACGTTCAAGGAATTTGTAATTTTTCGATTCCGATAGATCCTTGACGATATCATCGAATTTCTTCACCATTATATCTTCCGAGAACAGCCCGTTCTGTTTGGGGGATTTCAGATAGGACGAGGTCAATGCTTCTATTATCACCTTTTGGACTTCTAGTTTGAACTGTTTGCTTTCGGTATCGATTTTCGTGGGTTGGTTCCCGTGGCCGAAAATATCCTTGCGGTTTTGCATACGGATGTTCTTGCTCAGCTCCCTTTCCCTGAAAACATATCGCGATTTGTCATAAATGGTAAACCCCTCGATAACCTCTTCTTGTACATCTAGTTTTATATCGATGTCCTGATACTCCTTGACTACATCTTCTAGGTCATGCGGATTGATAGATTGAAAAAGGTCATAGGTAGTCTCTATCTGTTTCAAAAGTCGTTTCCGGTGCATTGGCAACAGTTTCGATTTGGAATGGATATCGAATACCTTTTGCAGTTTCGGGCCGCTCAGCCCTCGGTGTACTTCGCAGCCGTTGATGAATCTTGTCCGGTAGCCTTTTTGGTTGTTCAGACCATAAGCTACCCCTATCCTTCCCGTTTCACTCTTGGTCTGTTTGATTTCGATGTGATACGGTTTTACAAGTCTTGCCAGTTCCTCGAAACTCCGCACCTTGTATTTTTGGTTGATACCGTTCAGTACATCCTGTAAATAATATTTCGTTCCTTTTTCCGCATCCATGCCGAACTGTAGTTCGGGCAATCGGTATATCGGGAGTTCCCTTTTCTGTTTTGTCGTCGGTGCCGGGGTCAGGCCGTATTTTTTTTCCAAGTGCTGCCGCGTCGCCATGCTCCTCCTATGGCTATTGAAGATTTCGAGTACTTTTCCATCTTCTTTTACGATAGTGGATAGGATATGTACGTGTTCGTGCTTGGTATCATTATGCCGTACCACTACATAGGGCTGTTCCCCGTAGCCCATATTTTCCATGTACTCTTCGGAGATTTTTAGGAACGTATTGTCATCTAGGTGCTCGCCGTGCGGAAGGTTAAGGCTGATATGGGCATAGCGGTTCTTGGTGGCGTTGCGCTGTCCCTGAAAATGGAGTACGCTTCCGAAGAACTTCGGCGATATGCTTTGGGAAAATGTGTTGCCGTAACCGAGGATCTTTGCTATCATCCTGTTTTATCATCCATTGTTATCTTGATAAGCGAGTTCAGCAGTTCATTGGTCTTATTGATTTCCCGTTCGAGGTTCGAATTCGGACTTCTCAGATTTTTGTGGTGCGCAATCTTGACCAGTTGGTTGATGTTGTTGCCTATCCTGTTGATATGGTAGGCAAGATTTGAAGTATCAGGGAGCCTATCTTTTTCATCGGCCTCTTGTTGCAAAACCAATCTTCTCAGCAGCGGGCTTATCACGCCCCTTTCAGAAATTTCCAAATCATACGACTCGCATATCTTCTTCAATTTTTCATATTCCGTATCGTTGAACCTCAGCATTACGTTATGGTATCGCTTCTTGTTCCCCAATCGTTTTCGGCCTCTCTTTCGTTGTTCCATTTTCCTTGCATTATAAGGCAAAACACTTCGTCAGAAGTAGACAATTCTAAGTTACTTAGAATGCACCTCGCTATCCACCTAAGTGGATAAATATAGTATATCAAATCTGATTATAATATTCTAATAATCAATACTTTAAGTCATAAAACCATATCGAACCATATGGGATTATATGGGTACAGCAAACAAAATTATCTGGTCTAATATGGTCTCGAAATAATTACGGAATTCAGGAAATTTCCAAGCTTTTTGTGGGCAGGGAGAGAAAAAGGCAAGGGGCTTTTTCGGCCGCTTGGGTTTTTGCGCGGTGCCGAGGGGGTTCAAAAATATGGAACGGAAAGACCCCGAATGCGAACCGGCGCAGCGGTTCGCTCGGGAAGTCTTGTAGTGGAAGATTTTCGAACTTCCGCAGGGGCTTGGGAAAATAAAACTAAAAGCCAGTTTCTATTTCAAAAACCATTTCTTGACTGTCTCTTCGGCCTTCTTGTTGTTGGGAGTAAATGCACTGTTTTCCAAACCTCGATATTCCAGATGGGATGGAAATTTCCACCAAAGAATACCCCCACACCATGGCTCATTTGCAATGCCCTCGAACACTACTTCATAACACAATTGTTGGTGGTCGGGATTAAAGCTATCATCACCTTCGGCATGCGGACTTTTCCATGGCGCATTGATACTTCTAAAACCGATTTCGGTAAATACGATCGGCTTTTTGAATTTGGTATAGACCTTTTTGATTTTAACCTTCACACTATCGAAATTTGCTTTCAATTCGACCTTATCGGGATTGTCATTCTTGCTCAACGGATAGTAGCAGTTCAAGCCTATAAAATCGAGTTCGTCCCAAAAGCCCACTTTCTCGAATTCTGCTCCCCAGTTGGAAGCATAAGTCAGTTGCCCTTGATACAGTCCTCTAAGGCTTCGGAATATCTTGCGCCAATCCTCCTCATGGCTTAAGGTGGCCTTGGCAAATTCTGTTCCAACGCACAGCACATCCATTTGGTGGATTTCGGCAAGAAACGCGTAATGCCGTATCCATTTATGATAATAATCAAAAAAGGCTTCCCAATCCTTCTCGTTCAACATTTCAACATCGCCCGGCCAACTATCCCCAGCAAAAACCTGTGGTTTCAAAACGGTGGTCATGCCCAATTTTTTGGCCTCAAAGGTGGAATGGAAAACACTTTGGTCATTTTCGGAACCGGCATTGTCACTAAAACGAAAAGGCGTAGGCTGATTCTTGTCGCGAATAAAACTATAAGGCACGATAGCCATGGCATTACTTCCGAGCGACTTCATCTTCGCAAGGGACTCGGTAGCTTTTCTACCCCCATAACCATTATAGATACTATATCCTTCATGGGCAAAATTAAAGCCCTTTTGATACGGTAGTTTGGGTAAAGCCCGTTCTTTCTTTGGGTTTTTGCCCGCATTTTCCAAGAGGTATTTTTGCCATTCGGTTTCCATTTCCCGAATTTCTTTCACAGTAGGAGCCCAATTCGCATACTGTTGTAGAAATGTTTCCTTCCCCCAACGCTCCGATAAAAATCCGACCAAAGAAGCGGACATACAATCGGCGATCAACGGGGATTCGATTTCCAAAGATTCATTGCTCAAAAGCTCGTCCAACGAAAGCGCATTGCCCGATTCAAAAAGCCGTGACGACCAATACTTGAATCCTTCGCGCTGCCATTGTTTTGTGAAATAGACGGGTAAACCCAATTGTAATGCCTTAGTCTTCGAAGTGCCGAGCACTCGATGTATTAAAAGGTCATTTTCCTTTTCGATGAAATTGTTCGCGTACTTCTCGTTGATTATCGTATGTACGGAATTATTAATGCTATCAAAATGGGCCTGATTGGTATTTCCCGTCATCAATCCTTTTTCCTCGGAACTATTATAGATATGATAGGTAAACTTTGGAAGTTTTGCATCACTTCTGATGAAATTCAGAACATCGGCAAAGGTCTGCTCGATTTTCTTGGCCAAGGATGGAATATCCTCGGATGATATGGCGTTCTGGTGCGCAACAAAATCATAATGCTCCGAGGTATGTACCAAGGCATTTCCTGACGAATAATCGAAATTAGTGGAAGCTTCAACTTTCCAATCCGGGCCAAAGTCTCCCATCACGATCCGCGAAGGACCTTCATGGATTTCATAATTCATGTTTTGACGATAGAAGGAACGGCCATCTTCCTCGACTTTCCTTTTAAAGAAATCAAAAACCTTTGCTTCATCGTTCCCGCTTAAAAAACTGATCGGTAGGGTATCGTTTTGAGGATTGGGATAAAACCCTACGGAAACAAGCATATCCTCTGAAGCATATTCCTTTGTATCAAATCGAAATTTATTTTCCTCAAATTCTACTGGAATATTTTGAGTATTGCTTTTCAAAAATGGGTTCGCATTCGGTGTTCCGACCAAAAAAACGATATTTTCTCGTAACTCATTTTGATTCACAGTAGACGCGTCCTTGAACGAAACGGAAACATTTCGCCTTGAATTCTCCATTGGGGAATTGGCAAGTTCTTCCAATAACGTACTGTACTTGTTGGCCAACGTTTCACTACTGGCCCCGTATATTATCAAAACTTCCCTTTTCTGAAAGAAGCTCCGCCTTAATTGGCGGCGATTTGAAATGGAATCGTTTTCAGTTATGGCAGCCTTATCATTGGCCTCAGTGGTAGGCAGGGTAGAAATACCTAGAGCCAAAATACTCAGGGTTATAAATGCCAACACATATTTATGATTGATTTTCATTTATTTTAATTCCGCATTATAAAGATACAATCCGGGATAGATATTAGTTATTCCTTGTTGTTTTAGGTCGAATTGGACTAACTTCCGTAGCCCTCTTGTTCATCATCACCATTTTGCCGAGACCTACCCCCATTGCGTTCTTTTTTCTGGTTGATCCTATACATAAAGGAAAGATTGATCTGTCTTTCCCGCCATTGGAATTCACTATCGGATGTAAAGAAAGGGGTCTGGGTAAATGATTGCCGTTTTCTGCTATTCAATAGGTCGCTTACATTGAGTGAAACAGTTCCCTTATCACCCAGAACATCTTTGCTAAAGGCCAGGTTAATCGAAAGAATACCTTTGGTCTCTGTTTGGGCATTTTGTCTTGGCCCCCTATAAAAGGCATTGGTCTGCCAATCGATTTTTCCGGGCAGACTGACCTTACCACTGAACCTTGAAAACCAACTTACGTTTTGGGTGCCAAAATCAACATCATTGAATAACCCATCAATATCAAAGCCAAAGAAGTTAAAGCTGGCATTCAACCGTAGCCACTTCGTAGGGTTATAAAGAACAGCGGCCTCAGCGCCATATCTTTGTTCCGTAGATAAGTTTATCGGTATAGACCGAATGATACGGATCCCGTCCGAAGTGACCTGCCCAGTCTCCTCTTGAACTACCTCAAAAGCATTGGTTTCTCGTTGATAGTAGATGGAAGAGGTCAGGGTAAGCTTTTCCCAACGTTTCAAATAGCCTAGGTCGAAAGCATTGGAAAAGGACGGATCCAAGTCGGGATTGCCCTGAAAAATATTCGTGCGACTCGATCGCGAGGGAAACGGATTGATAAAAAATCCCCTTGGCCTATTGATGCGACGGTTATAGCCCAAAGATAGATTTTCGTTCTCGCCCAACTCGTATATCAGGTTAAGGGTAGGAAAAAGCCCGGGATAGTCCTTATCGAAGTTCAAATCGACTCCCTCGCCCAGTAACTCCTCTAATTCAGAAGTATCGAAATCCGAAGTGACCTTCCCTTTCAAGACGGTATTTTCAAACCTCAACCCTAGTAGATAGGAAAATTTCTCTCCCAACTTATCGCCATATTGGGTATACAGGGCATTGACATTTTCATCATAGGTAAACGTATTGGTCAAGGCTTGATTCAACTCGAACTGACCGGTATTCTGGTTGAGGGTGTCCAGTCTAAAACTACTGATTTCCTGCTCAAAAGTGCCTCGATAGCCTGCTTCGAATTGGCTTTCGCCCATCGGCAATACGTAGTCTGCCTGTATCAAGTATTCATTTTGAAGTTCCCCTTCCTCGACTTTTTCTTGGGCCAACAGCAAATTATCCGGGAAAGTCCTATTTTCCCCTATATCCGTGAATACTTCCTCATCGTCTTTTGAATACTGAAAATCCGCAGTCAGCAAATGACCCTCGTCATCAAATTTGTTCTGATAGTTTAAGGAAACTTGATAACTATTATCGTCCTCGTTTTCTTCCTCCATACGAAAAGTTCTACTATCGACGACACCACTGGCAAAACGTTCCGTATTGTTTTCGGTAAGGTCAATTTCGTCGGAAAAGCGCTTGAAGAAACTACCAGTAATCGATGATTTTTCGGTAAGGAAATATTCCATGCCCAGATTGGCATTAAAGCCATTATCGTTTCTGATGATCTCCCTGTCCTCTATGATTCGATCAAACTGCCCATTGGTGTAGGCGTTGTCAAAAAAGGCATTTCCCGGGGGTTCACGGTATGAATAGCCAAGTGTTGTAAAAATATTGAATTTGTCGGTGCGCAGGTTCAGGTTTGCCGTTACTTGGCTTGCAATGGGATAACCTACCGAGGTATTGATCGTTCCGTTAAAACCCAGAGTTTTTTCTTTCCTCAATATGATATTTAATATGCCTGCCGTGCCCGCGGCATCGTACCGAGCGGAAGGACTTGTAATGACCTCGACACTCTCAATGGCATCCGCAGGTAGTTGTCGTAGCGCATCCGTTGATCCGAAACCGGCCAATGCCGAAGGTCTTCCATTGATAAGTATACGTACGTTGCTATTTCCCCTTAGTGCAATGGCCCCATCGACATCGACCGTGACAGATGGCACATTGTTCAGTGCATCGCTTACGTTCCCGCCACTGGTGGTAATGTCCTTGCCGATGTTGTAGATTTTCTTGTCCAAGCGCACTTCGACGGTCGTTTTTTCACCTACCACTTCTACACCTTCCAATTGGGTAGCATCGACTTGCAGTTTTATGGTACCTAAATCGGTCGGCCCTGTCAAGTTCCTTTGTTCGATGACATAAGGCCTGTAGGAAATATATTCTACACTGATTTTATAATTGCCCGGAGCGGTCTCCACATTGAATTTACCATCGATATCGGTAATTCCCCCATTGACTTTCTCGGGGTTTTCGATACTCTGCAATACCAATGTAGCATATTCTAAAGGTTGGTTTGTCTCCTGGTCCAATACCGTACCCGTAACAGAAACCGTTTCGCCACCACTTTGTGCGAAAAGAAGTCCTCCCGAAAAAAATAGTGTAGCAAAGAAAAATAAACGACCAATACTCAATCTCATTGAAAATAGTTTTAGGATTAAGTATCGAATATCTCGATATTTCAACGACTCGATAGTTTATTTTCTTTGAACGACGGGAATTGGCGTGCGTACGACTATAAAGAAATGTTAATGTACACTTGGGAATAAACGCATGTACTTGCACCTTTAAAAAATCTATGTTAGGATATTGTCTTAATCGGAAAAAGTAAAATCGGGCAATCTTATGATTTCCCCGCCCTTCAAGGCAGATTCATGCGCCAAGATTCCGACACAGGTAATGTTCGCGGATTGTTTCGCATTTGGATAGGGTGATTCGCCCGCAACCAAGGCGTCTACAAAGGCATGAACCAAATGTGGATGCGAACCTCCGTGACCTGCCCCTTGGGTAAACGATAAATGTGTGTTGTCATCGGTATCATATACCCCTTGGGTGGTAAACCGCTGTATTTCCTCAGGAAGCAATTTCGCAAAATCGGGACTCTCGACTTCTTCCGGAATTTCTGGCTCCGATTTTTTAGCGGTATGCACTACCAATGGTTTGCCTTCTATTAAGGGCCATTCCACCGATTTCTTTGAACCGTACACCTCAAAGCTTTCCCGGTACTGACGGGCCACATCAAACAGCGAACGATATACCTGTGCGCTTAAATCTGAATTTCGGAATTTGATATGGGTGGTCTCCACGGCATAGGGGGAATTGTATTCCTCAATTAGTTCTTCGCGGATCGTTCCCGAGCCAAAGCAGGACACATATTCTGCCTCGCCTCGCGTAAGTGCCAAAACAGGCCCTACACAATGGGTCGCATAATGCATAGGCGGTAGACCGGGCCAATAGTTGGGCCATCCGTCCATATCTTGTTGATGGCTCGCTTTCAGGAATTGTACTTTGCCAAGCTCTCCATTTTCATAAAGTTCTTTCATATAGAGAAACTCACGCGCATAAACGACCGTTTCCATCATCATATAGGTCAATCCGGTTTCTTGGGTCAGACGCACGATCTCTTCACATTCTTCAACCGTTGTTGCCATGGGAACGGTACAGGCGACATGCTTACCGGCCTGCAATGCCTGAATTGATTGCTCGCCGTGATTGGGGATTGGCGTATTGATGTGCACCGCATCGATATCCGGGTCTTTCAACAATTCTTCATATGAAGTATATCTTTTTTCGACCTCAAAAGCATCGGCAATTTCATTTAACTTTTCCTCGTTGCGCTGACATACGGCAACCAGTTCCGCATTTGGATATTTCTTGTAGATGGGAATAAATTCCGCCCCAAACCCTAATCCTACGATGGCTATTTTAATCTTGTCAGTACTCATATTAATGATTTATTTAAATGTTGATTTTAAAAAGTACCTTAAAGATTATCAACCCTACATGACTTCTGATATGATTAAGGATTTACAAAAAAGAGCTAACCTTTGTAAAATGTGAGATATAAAAAAGTACTCACTTAAA
>ENA-ORXM01004423-ORXM01004423.1-marine-metagenome-genome-assembly--contig:-NODE-4423-length-12323-cov-12.665197_pt1 | contig 12323 bp, 13 predicted proteins | sample MGYA00237867_ERZ511480 | MGnify/ENA primary metagenome ERZ511480 (study PRJEB26309, sample SAMN06266103) | marine metagenome | isolation source: Algal blade | place: United Kingdom:Sidmouth, United... | reverse complement strand
CGCGATTCTCAGGCTTCAGTTATTTTTCTTAATTTAGTGATGGACGCGACGTGTACTCTGGATATCATAATCCGTTAGTGATAATTCAAAAAAAATATTATTCAACGAAATTAGCATCAATAAATTGAACTAAAATAAAGTATATCACGTTCAATATATTGTGTATTGGATTTTCTACATACTAACCTTAATCCTACTACTTGCCTCGACTTGTAGTCTTTCGTTTGATGGGATATGTCAAGAAATCGGTTTAAAGCCTAACCTTACTTCAGTAAAAGCCTTGAATAAAAGAATTGAATTCAGATTCAATGGGATTCAAAGACTATTTTACTATAACCCTCACCACAAGGAGTTCCCACTTTAATTTTCTAATAGTTTCTTACTTTTTCATGAATTTGATCCTCACTGAGATAATTACTCAGGTGTGGAACTATTATTAATATTAAAATTTTCAACAATGAACGATAAAGATTATAGTAAAGATGAATTGGACAATTATTCTCGACAATTGGATCCTGAAAACGATGCCTATTGGCAATCAAGAGATTATGATGAACGTCCTGATGATTACAAAACAAGATTAGATTAATTACAAAAATCAAATTATGAAAAAATCAAAAAGAATAGAAAAGACTATTTCAACTAAACCTAATTCACCTACAGTGAAAACAAAATTTATTACAAGAATTAAAAAATATAATTATGAGTAAAATAAAAAGAAACAAAAAAGGGATGAATCTACCAAGTACTAAACCTGGAAAACCTTCGGGTCCTAAAAGGGACAATTTCCCTCCAAAACTAAAAAAAAGTGAATAACTATCTCTAACATTATATATGACGGAAGACTGCCCTTCGGGACAGTCCTCCGCATATAATTATCCGTTACCCGTAAGCAAGTACGAGTCTTGTATGAGTTTTTGTTTTTCCTGACTTTTTTTTCAGTTCTATCATTCCCCACCTTAGGCCAAAGTGAAACGGCCAAGCGCTCACGCTCTGACTTGATGGAGCGCTGGCTTTTCGACAAAAAGGAAAGTGGGTTCTTGGGTTCTGAACTCATACTCGGCCAATTGATCTATGCCCTGCTTCGGTCAATTTGAGTATAACGGGCCAAAAGATACCGTTCTTTGATTCTGTGGTCAAAGGGTTTTAATTTGGCAGCGTGGTTGTTACAAATTGATGGCTCTCAGTCTTCATAGTTCACACTTTGGCGGCAAATGGCTAACCCACTTTCTATGGATTGGGAAGCTGAGTTCGGCTACTGAGAATCTTTGTCAAAAATAATATTACTATCTTTCTGCTGGCTATTTGGGCTCGGAAGGAAACGGAGCAAAGGGAAGCCTACGGGTAACACTAGATGATCGCAGAATACACGTCTTGTGTCTCCCTTCGGTCAACTCAAAACGCGATTCTCAGGCTTCAGTATTTTTTTCTTAATTTAGTGATGGACGCGACGTGTACTCTGGATATCATAATCCGTTAACTCTCATTAAATACAAAAATGGCAAAACGTAAACGAAAAGTTTGGTCTGTAAAAGAAGAGCTACTTGCTAAGTCAAGAGAGGCGATGCTAAATGCTGTTCAGATATTTAACAACCCCAATATTCAATTTAAATCTGAGAGTTTTATAGTTCTTTCGAATATAGCTTGGATGTATATGCTTCATGCCTATTATCGTGATCAAAAAATAGAGTATAGATATTTCAGAATTGCAGGAACAAGAAGAAGGTTTGATAAAACGAAAAGGGGTGCTTTCAAATATTGGGAATTGGAAAGATGTATAAACACTGATCAATGTCCAATCAGTGATGTAACCAAATCTAATTTGAGGTTTTTAATCGGATTAAGGCACGAAATTGAACATCAAATGACGACAAGGATTGATGACTATTTAAGTGCAAGATTCCAAGCATGTTGTTTAAACTACAACCGCTATATCAAAAGGCTATTTGGGGACGATTATGGTATAGACAAACATCTTTCTTTGTCATTGCAGTTCTCTTCAATTGCTGAAGAACAAGTAAATCAGCTAAGAGAATTTAAAGAATTACCCAAAAACATTGCAACTTATATCGATGATTTTGATAAGGATTTGACTGAGGAAGAATATAATGACATAAGATTTTCATACAGAGTCTTATACGTTCCCAAAGCAGTAAACAGAAGAGGACAAGCTGATAGAGTTGTAGAATTCATTCCTGCCAATTCTCCTGAGGCAGAAGGATTAAATAAGGAATATGTACTAATTAAGGAAAAGGAGAAACAGAAATATCTACCAACAAGGATTTTAGAAATTATACAAGGAAAAGGATATTCAAGATTTGGAATGCATCAACATACTCAACTTTGGGGAAAATCTGATGCAAAAAATCCAAATAAGAATTTTGGGGTTCAAGTTGCGAAACAATGGTATTGGTATCAAAATTGGGTGGATTACATATTAAATCATTGTAAAGAGAATAAGGCCAAATACAAATAAAAGTAACGAGAGTTAACAATAGATAAGAAGGAAGAGCTCCTTCGTCACTCCTCCTCTTATCATTATTCGTTACTGATCATAAATGAATAAAGAAGACCAACATATTAAGCCAATAATGCAAGTCCTATTTGGGATTGGACTATTTGTCGTCTACTACTTAATGAACGACCCTATCAAAACTGTAGAAAAGTTTGAAGGCACAAATTTTTATGATCCAAGTGATGAACTGTTTCTTCAATTTATAAAATGGACATCATTAATATGTTCTATTGGATTGATTCTTATTGGAATAGTAGGAACCATAAAAAATCTAAAAACCAATAAGAAATAAATGGCATATACAAGACTCGACCATAGTAGTGATTTAATACACTTTACCAGAGACAGCGAAGATTGGGATTTCGATAAATCATATTCCCAATTCTACGATATTATACAACAAAGAGTCCTTAAGCCTTCTGCCTATAAAAGATTAGGCAAAATTAGTTCATTATGCTTTACTGAAGCTCCATATCGGTGTTTAACAGATAAGTGTGAACTAAACCCAAAATATTTTGAAAGATACTCTCCTTTTGGAGTTCTTTATCCAAAAGACTACATCTATGATCTTGGTGGGTTGCCAGTAATCTACAGTCCGAAACGTGAATTTGAAGAAAATAATAATCTAACAAACTGGCGAACAGTGTCATTTGATCCAATAAAAAAATACGGTACTTTCCGAGATTATACATGGGAAAGAGAATGGCGTATTCAGCCAGCCAATGATGCACTAATAATTGATTCAGACATTGTGAAATTAGTTTTCCCATCAGAAGCTTGGGCAAAGAAATTTAGAGATGATCACGATGAATTCCACAATGATCCAAGCTGTGATTGCCCTTGTAAGAGAAACTGTACAATAATTAAATATGACGAATACTTTTCCGAAGAAAGACATGAAGAACTTAGTGGAAGCTGTCCAGATTATTCTGAATTTCCATGGTTACTTATAAACATGAATTGTAATAATATACCTGATCCAAAATGAAATACGATCAGTAACAATAGATAAGATCGCATATCCTCCTACGTCGGAGACGACGACTTATCATCATACGTTGTGCGCCATGAGAAAGAAAATTAAAGAGCAATACTTCCATATTGAGTATCAAATTTAAAATGCAGAAAGGCATGAAAATTCTCTTTCAAAGAATTAAAGGGGAAAAGGAGAAATATTACGCAGCAGAAATGAGCCATGAAGTGAAATCGAAGATTAGATTGAGTATTTAGATGATGAAGCTAAAGAATGTTTAAATAAAATAAAATTGAAGCCAAATTCGGAATAGAAAAAGATTTATGACCAACTTTGAAAATTATAAATACCAAAAATAAGAATAAATCAACCAATATTTAATACGGGTGGTTTTTGGAGCTTAGATCCGATGATTTATCTTTATTTTGAAGGAGATTACGAATTAATTAAAATCGCAACAATTTAAAACTAAGGGATATTATTTATAATCCTGACGGAGCACCATTTGTCGAAACAGAAACTCTCATAAAATTGATCCAATCATTCGGAAATAAAGTGATTTACAATTATTGCCAAGACGAACCAAGTTTAAAACCTAGAATTGGTTGAAATTTTGAACTGGTAAAGAAATTAGTCAAAGAGAGAAATGGAGTTGAAAAAATAAATAACGTAAAAGAAAAAGTATCAAATGAGAAAAGTAAATGTGCTAAAAATCGATGGTGAAAATTTGGAAATAAATTATCGCAACGAATTAAGTAAGATAGATAAAAGAAATTTCAGTCTTTCGATTCGGACAAATTAAAAAAAAAAATCACGGAGCACAACATGCGGTAATCATGTCATGCCTCGCTTTCGCTCCGGCACGCCAGATACCGCAGAACCGTTACGTATAATTTGATGGAAAGATCTTCGAACTTGGGTCAAAGAAATTAACTTATAGAAATATCTTCGAGCTTGTGATCATCAAAAATTTCAAGCTAGTTTTTGGATGTTATATAATAATTTGTCACAAATATGCAATCTATAAGAATTGATCAAGATAGAAACTTTTTAAATATGAATATTCGAACTTATGATCTTCAAAATTTATCTTTAGATTTTAAGTTGTTTAACGATAAACCTTTCAAGAAGACTATTAATATAAATTTGATAGAGATTAAAATTTATTGACTGTGAATCTTCGAGCCTAGGATCATCAAAAAGTAAAATAGATTTTTAGGTTGCTTAAAGATAAATTTTACTCCAGTTTGAATAAATTAAGTCCGCTAAAGATATATAAACTAGAAAGGTACGGTATAAAACAGTTTTCTATATTTGGAATACGATCAAAATAGGAGAGTTATGATAAAAAAAAATACGTAACAATGGCTATGACGATCATATCTCACTGCGTACCTTGTGAGAGACGACGCATAGCCTGATCCGTTACTGATAATTAAAAATATACACCAAAATGAGTGAATCAAATCATCTTAAAAATCTTAAACAACTTGATGATATACTTAATTATATATCCTCAAATAATAACACGATATCAGCGCATCAGATATACTTCTTCGAGGAATCTCCTGGTCAATTTCGTAAAACTACCGACCCAAATGAAAAGTATAATCTTTCATACGAATTTCTCCAAAAAGAGGGGTTTATATCAAAAGATAACATAAACGGTAGCTATAGAATGGACTATAAAGGTCTACTTAATTTAGGTCCAAATTCATTTGTCAATACTTATAAACGTGATAAACGTAAAAACAGTATAAACACATTTTTCTGGTTAGCAACCCCAACAGCTGCCTTTATTGGTCTTATTTTGTCGGTATTGCAAATCTGCGATGTCCTCTGAAAAATCCCAAGGATAGCTGCACCTTTCTGACCCAATAATGTATAAAAATAGATTAGTAAATGCCCAAATGCCGTAGGCTAAAAGGAATAAGATCAAAGGGGTTAAAAGGATAATTTTCAGAAACATAAACTCACTGAATTAATTGTTTAAAAAAAAGGGTAACTATCAGTAACAAGCGATAATCAGAGAATACTCCTATCGTCGTACTCTCGATATCGCAGATCCGTTACTTACAATGAATTTAAAGTTCTTCGCTCTTGGAATCAAATAGGTTATTTATAGGGATATCTATAAGCTTATGACCGACAAATTATCTAGATAAATAATGTTATTCAACGATAAATTTTATACGAATTTCAAGTCAATATAAATTTGTTTATACCTAATCGATTTGACTGTGAATCTTCGAGCTTGGGAACGTCAAAAATAATTTTGATATTTTTGATTGTATAACGATAAATTTTACAAGTGATCAACGTCATTATAATTTTGCTTTAGTTCGAATTTATTTGATTGCGAATCTTCGAATTTATGATCATCAAAAATAAACTATTTGAGAGCTGTAAGTTGCTTAACGATAAATTTTTGACGAGTTCGTTTTGACTAGAAAATTGATCAAGATAGAAACTCTTTGACTTTAAATCTTCGAGCTATATTTTGTTACTAAAATGTTTAAGTCAAAGCTTATCTCGACTATCAGAATTCGATAAAATTAAAATTGCTAAAATATGTAAGCCAAAAAGGTGTGGTAAAAAACAGTTTCCTATCTTTAGAAAGTAAATGCAAACGATGAGAGTGATCAAAAGCACAGTAAGTAACACAGCATTATGACAGAATCACTCCTACGTCGTGACTCTGCTCCTATACCTGATAATAATCAATGGTTTAGACATAATGGACAAAATGATGACTTTTGTAGTGGATCAATAGGGCCAGGCGGACAAAATGATTTTTTCTCCAGTCCTAACAAAGTATGTGATTACTGGAAAGATATCAAGAGTTTAAAAAATACAGAACCTCAGTTATTCCTTGTAAAGTTGATGCATTTCATTAGATTTTATGATGCACAAAAAAGTCTAAACTTACCTGAATGTATAAGTTTAGATTCTGTTTTTATAAACTTGTGTGGTCTGCATACTATTACAGATGTTATCAAGAGATTATCTTTAAATGGTCGGATAAAGCCAAATAATTCTATACTAAGTAAACAGATTTCAAATATGTCACGATTACAAAATGAATACCTGACAGCTTTATCTGCTAATGATAAGCAAGGAAAATTGAATGAGATTAAAGATAATTATACACAAGTTAGACAAAGTCTAAATTAAGAATTTGTTACTAAGAAGTCTGAACTTAATAATATAAAAGATGAACTATCAAATATAAATTGTAATGAACAAATCTTACAAGTAATGAAAGATGTTTGGATAAAATATATCGGAGAATTAGAAGAAGATATATATAAGCCCAATGGTAGAATTTCTGATGCACAGCTTGAAGTTTACAGTCGTTTATGTTCAGATGATTATGGTGATGCAATATACCTGGCAAGATCAATTCTTTCATCACAGAATAGAAGTACTTATTATGATGAATATGATGGTTGTAATGACTTAGTATACAGTAGTCCTAGAAGCACAGTTGTCGAAGATTTTAAAATGGATGTTTCTCCAAACCCTAGTTCAGGAAATATAAATGTTGAATTTAGCATTCCTACCACAGGAAGTCTTGAAGTATATAGTTCAAATGGAATACTTGTTAGTAAAAAAATGCTAGTGGAGGAAGATAAAGTCTCTTTGCAGTTAGAAAATAGCGGAGTCCATATTATCAGGCTCATCCAAGAGAACAAAAAAATGCTAATTAAACGAATAATAAATATCAAATAATAAATAAGAGAGGTGTGAGAGTTAGCTCTTATACCTCTCATAAAATTAGAATAAATGAAATATTTATATTTACTGTTATTCTATTCTATAACTGTAATCGGTATATCAGCCCAGTCAAAACAAGATTATGTTTGGCTTTTCGGAGTGGATGAAGAAACGTTTCCCTTAGAAACGGGTTACATGTTTAATTTTAATAAACCGCCCATGGAGGTTAAAGAACATGATAATAATATCGGGATAGGAAAAGCGAATACTTCTATATGTGATGAAGAAGGTGATTTATTAATGTACATGAATGGTTGTGCGGTCATGAATAGAAATTTTGAAATGATGCCAAATGGTGATAGTCTTAGTTATAATATACTATGGGATTTGGCAAATCATAATTGTAATATAGGAACAATAGGTAGCTTTCAAGATCATTTAATATTACCTGATCCTGGAAAAGAAAATGAATTCTACGTTATACATAAACCTAGGCTGTACAATGGAAATGGATTACAAGATTCTATACCCTTATGGTACAGTAAGGTAGATTTAGAATTAGAAGAAGGACTAGGAGATTTATTATTGAAAAATCAAGTACTTGATAATAGCCGACAGTTCCTGTTAAATTACCTTACTGCTATTAGTCATGAAAATGGAGTAGATTGGTGGATTATTCAAGCTTTAGTCGATGATTCTTTATTTCACACCTTTCTTATAGATGATGATGGTGCAAAGCTAAGCCACATACAAAATAGTCATCATTTTTTTACAACCAATCATACATCGGCATCGGGGACAGCAAAATTTAGCCCTGATGGAACAAGATATGCAATGTATAATGAGGTAGATGGTTTACTTATATATGATTTTGACAGAGGCTCAGGACAATTAACTTTTAGAGAAAGAATTACACCTTATGTACACACTGGGGAAAGTGTTTTTTGCAGTGTAGAGTGGTCACCAAATAGTAGATTTATTTATACTGCGTCGAGTATATTTTTGCACCAGATTGACCTATGGGAAGAAAATATCCAAGAAAACGGTGTACGACTTATAGATACCTACAACGGAACACAAGATCCTTTTTCAACTAATTTCTTTATGATGGCACAGGCACCAGATTGCAAAATATACATGGCACCACAAAGTGGAACTAGATCTTATCATGTGATACATAAGCCAGATGAACTTGGAAGTGATTGTAATTTTGTGCAGAATGGACTGAAACTACCTCAACTTTCTAACTTTGGTGGCATGCCTAACTTCCCAAGATTCAGAGTAGATGAGGAAGAAAAATGTAATCCTTTACTTACGAGTATTTTTGGGAATACAGTATTTTACAGAAGAGAACTTAAAATTTATCCGAGTCCATCCGATGGGAAATATACAATAGAGATGCCAGATGGTTTTTCGGAAGGTATGATGTCTATACTTAATATGGATGGACAGATTATAAGACAGCAAGAAGTATCAAATAAGGAGCTTCTTAGAGAAGTAGATATTTCTTCATTTCCTCGTGGTCTCTACCAAATAGAATTATTCCCTAAAGAAAACATAGAAAGAATATTTTGGGGAATGCAAGTTTCTAAAATTTAAAGGAGTACTCTTGACAACAATGGCTATAACGATCATATCTCACTTATTACCTTGTGAGAGACGACGCATAGCCTAAACCGTTACTTACAATGAATTTAAAGTTCTTCGCTCTTGGAATCAAATTAATTATTTTTAGGGACTCTTTTTAAGCTTAAGACCGTCAAATTATCTAATTATATAAAGTTATTCAACGATAAATTGTGTACGAATTTCAAGTCAATATAAATTTGTTTACACCTAATCGATTTGACTGTGAATCTTCGAGCTTGGGATCGTCAAAAATAATCTTGATATTTTTGGTTGTTTAACGATAAATTTGCCAAGTGATCAACGTCGCTATAATTTTGCTTTAGTTCGAATTTATTTGACTGCGAATCTTCGAATTTATGATCATCAAAAATAAAAAATTTGAGAGCTGCATGTTGCTTAACGATAAATTTTTGACGAGTTCGTTTTGACTAGAAATTTGATCAAGATAGAAAATCTTTGACTTTAAATCTTCGAGCTATATTTTGTTACTAAAATGTTTAAGTCAAAGCTTATCTCGACTATCAAAATTCGATAATATTAAAATTGCTAAAATATGTAAGCCAAAAAGGTGTGGAAAAAACAGTTTCCTATCTTTAGAAAGTAAATGCAAACGATGAGAGTGATCAAAAGCACAGTAAGTAACAATGGCTATGACGATCATATCTCACTGCGTACCTTGTGAGAGACGACGCATAGCCTGAACCGTTGTAGAGCATTAAAAATAAAAGAGAATTGACAATTAGATATGGTGAATTACTAGTAAATTGATTTTGGATCTTCGTTCCTAAATATGTTAAAAATGTGAGTGTAAAAATTACAAACTATATTAAATATGAGTTGTTAAAAGAGAAGATAACAGATGCTTCAATAAACATCGGTAAATGAAAATATATGGCTTTAGTGGTTTAGGTGCTGATAAAAGGGTTTTTAAATATTTATCACTAAAACATCAATTTGTTCCAATAGAATGGATAGAGCCAAAGGGGAGTGAGAGCATAAAACAATACTCAAATAGACTTTCAAAGGTTATTAATATAGAAGAAAAGTTTGGAATTTTAGGTGTTAGTTTTGGAGGATTAATTGCAGTTGAAATTAGCAAAGTTTTAAACCCCGAAGTCACTATTTTAATTTCAACGGTTGAAACCAAGAATGATTTAAGAACTATTTTTAAAATTGTAGGTAGTTTAGGAATTTTAAAATTACTACCATCAAAATTTTTTGATCCACCAAGATTTCTAGCAAAATGGTTTTTTGGTACTAAGAATAATGGTAAATTACTAGATGAAATTTTGAATGATACGGATCTTGATTTTGCAAAGTGGGCTATAAATGAACTAGCAAATTGGAAGAATATCAATAAGGTTCAAAATCGAGTATTAAAAATAGGAGGAACAAACGATAAATTAATGCCAATTGGAAATCAAAAGAGTACAATCAAGATATTAAAGGGTGGACATTTTATGATTATTGAAAATGCAAAGGAGATAAGTAAAATTATAAATGAGAAAACGCTCTACAACAATAAGTAGGACAGCATATCTACTCCCTTCGGTCGCAGAGACGCAGCCTACTATCATCCGTTACCTGCAAGCAAAATGAACAATGAAATTGAGCGATTTAACAATAGAAAGTATTGAAGAATTTGTTTCAGGAGATAATGGATTAACTCCATATTTGACAGGTCCAAAAATTTTGAAACTTTTTAATAAGATCGGATACCAAGATGTCTATAAATATCAAGATGGAGGAATGCCCAATTCACTTAGTAGAAATGATTATGTACTTGAAAAGCTATATGACTTAAATGGACAAAAGAAAATGGCTGTCCTTCTTAAAATGATTGTTGATCCAAGACACTTTGCTCAAGACAACTCTAAAGTGATAGTTGATGCTGTGAATAAAATTAATCCACTTATCCAACAGGATGGATATAGATTTGAGGATTTGAATGGTAACTTTGATGCCAAAAGATTTCAACCAACTGGCATATATAAAAATATCATGCATCATAAATTTTGCATTATAGATTTCAAAACTATTGTTCACGGTTCTTACAATTGGACAAATAAAGCAAGATGGAATAAAGAGACAATTACTATTGATAATAGTAAAGAATTAGCAGAGAAATTCGCAAGAGAATTCATTAAATTAATAAGATAAGCCAAGAGCAAATAAATCAAATGCGAGAAAGTATTCAAATCATAATATTCTTAATCTTTATCATTAGTGCAATATCGAAAAGTGTTTTACATATTAGACTTATAAATAAAAAGCAAAACATTTCCATTTTTAAAAAACCAATAATAATTGGATTTCTTTGCCAACCCTTTGTCCCAATAATTTCCAAAGAGTATGAAAAGGAAAGAAGAACGATAAACTATTTAGTCATTATAGTCTATATTAGTTTAGCATCGGCGTTTAGTATCATACTGTATGAAAACATGAAATAAAGCCAGCAGGTAACATTAGATAACAGAGAATCTTCCCTTTGGTCAGACTCTCGTTATCAAGATCCGTTATAGCCAATTAGAAAAAAATGAAGAGTATAATCATAGTTCTATTAAGTTTATTCATTTGTGATAAATCATTTGCATGTAGTTGCAGTGATTACCTAATTGATTTGCCCATAAAAGAAATGGGATGGACAAAAAGCAAATCAGATAGAATCGAAAGTCTTTCAGATATCATATTTGTGGGAAAATTGATTGGTAAAAGAGAGATTGAAGAGGAGGAGTTGCTTTATCAGAATCAAAAATCTAAGCGACATAGAACAGAACTGATATTTAAGCTGATAAAAACATATAAGGGAAATAATAGTGATACAATAGTAATTCGAACAAACAGAGGTAGTGATGCTTGTGGATTTGGAGCTGAGCTTAACACAGAATGTTTAATATTTGCCAATCAAAATGGAAATGGATTTTATTACACTTATCGCTCAGATTGCTGTAAAAGTATTTCAAAAAAGAAGGAAGAAAAAAGATATAATAAGTATATCAACTTTCTTGAATCAATTACAAATATGATTGATGGGGTTTATGAATTCAAACAAACGAGAAGTTATTGGAATTATGGAGGCATAAACAAACTTGACTCCTTAGATCTAATTAATTACAGTATCAAAAATGGAGTATTTGATGGTGAATGGAAAATCACAGATAGAAAAGGAAGAGTAATAGAGAAAGGTCAATATTCTGATGGAAGAAAAATCGGAACTTGGGAAATCCTATCAATTTATGAAGATGGATGTGAAGGAACTTGCACAGAAAAAGAGTTAATTAAATATCAAAATGGGAATGCCGTAAAATCAGAAATTACAATTGAGGATAAAATATACAACTATGAAACGTTTGGAGAAAACATCTTATCCAAGGAAATTATAATCAAAACGTATGAAAATAAGTAACTGGCTATAACATTAAAGGCTGAAGATTCTATTGAAAATGAATCTTCGGTCGTGTTGGACGAAGCGTGTCCAAGTAGGTGATA
>ENA-ORXM01004420-ORXM01004420.1-marine-metagenome-genome-assembly--contig:-NODE-4420-length-12330-cov-3.042602_pt1 | contig 12330 bp, 9 predicted proteins | sample MGYA00237867_ERZ511480 | MGnify/ENA primary metagenome ERZ511480 (study PRJEB26309, sample SAMN06266103) | marine metagenome | isolation source: Algal blade | place: United Kingdom:Sidmouth, United... | reverse complement strand
GTTTAATAGTGGTTGGAATAAGCAAAAGGGAGCCAATAATCATCGTAATTAAAAACCCTACTTTGGTGTTTTTAGGAGCAAACTCATGTACAAGCATTGCTAATGCAAAAGCTAAACCAATATAAGGCAAATAAGTGTAACGATCGGCTGTGATTACTGCTCCAACAGAGATAAATTGTAAGACTAGAACAATCGTTATAAAGTAAAAACTAATCCCCCAAAAAATGCTTTTAGCAAATTTAAGACTTACAAATGCTAGACCTAATATTAAAGTGGCAACAAGAGGTGCAACTTTGAAGGATAAACCATCATCAAAAGTTTGTTGATCTGGATAAGGATAAAAAGCAGAGAGATTGGTTGGTGCAAAAAAATGGATGATATACTCTATAAAACCATAAGAGGCAAATTGTATGCGTTGTATGATATTAAAATCATTAAAAGAGTTCATAGCAACCGCAGTAGTTCCCTTCCTTAATAGGCCTCCAAAATCACCTCCTGCTTGCACGCTCATAGCAATTGCGCCAAAAAGAATAGAGCAAGCAAAAAATGGAAGGGTAGGTTTCCATGCCACAGGCTTCAAGGTGTTTTTTAATGCAGTTATGGAATTCTCTGCCTTGTCATTCCAAAAGTAAAGAAGTAACATAACCAAAGGAAAAACGACCGCCATAGCTTTGGATAAACAAGATAAAATAAATAGGACAAAGGTGCAATACAGCCATTTGTTTTTGCCTTTTTGTAAATAATTCCAATAGGTTAGCATTCCTAATAAAAAGAAAAAGCTGTAGAGGACATCTTTGCGTTCAGAGACCCACGCAACAGATTCTACGTGCATAGGATGAAAAGCAAAGATAGCTGCTACGAAAGTACTTATTAGTAAATTATTTTTACTCAGACGATAAATTATTAACAATACAAAAATACTATTTAATAAATGCAAAACAATATTCCAAAAAATAAAAGGACGAGCAGAAATGCCTTCAGGGCAAGTAGGACAGGCGTTATTATTCCAACGCATCGTTAGAACTGTCAAAGGATGATAATTTAGGGCAACAGCTGTTTTAAATACATCTCCAATACTGGTGGTGTGTGGACTAACGGTAGGACTAATGACTTGTTTACTACCTTTTAATCGAATGAATGTCGTAACATCGGTTCCTGAACGAACTAAATTATTTTCTGTAACATAAGTATAGTCGTCCCAGTCTACAAATTCATTATTTAATGCTCCTCTATAAACAAAAGCGGTTAGCAAGGCAAGACATAAAGCTACTATGATGAATGCAATAGGGCTTTCTTCAAGCTTCTTTTTGGGATGAATTTCTTTCTTTTTTATCTTTCCTGAGGATTTTTTTTGACCTGTAGAAGGTTTCTTTTTTTTATTATTCTTAGAAGAGGTCATTGATGTTTATTATAATAATGAAATATAAAATTGAAAAAAGCCTTTAAAAACTTTATTTTTGCTAAAATAAATGGCAGATACTAAAATTAAATATTTGGTGTTATTAAACTTTAGTAGATAATAATGTTTAATTTTTTGAGCTATGTACGAGACAATTTTAAAGCACAGTACTCACGAGTGAAACGAGCTAAAAGTTTTTTATATAATATAGAGGCATCGAATCTACTTAACATTTTTTGTTCTGTACATATTTTTTGAGATAAATTGAAAAGATTTCTGCAACAATATATTAAATATAAATACGGGTTGTCTATTTGTTTTGGAAATCCCAACTAAATGGGTAGCAAGAAAGCAAAAATGCATAAAGTATACTAATAATAACGTATGAATTTTACAAAGGAAATTACTCCATTAGTTAAAGCCCTAGAAGAAGGGAACCTTATTTTGTATCCAACAGAAACTATCTGGGGAATAGGTTGTGATGCTACCAATGCTGCTGCGATTGAGAAAATTGATGCTTTAAAGAATCGAAAAGAAGGCAAAAATTATATTTTATTGGTAGATAGTGAAGCCCGTTTAGCAGAATATGTGGACTATATACCTCCAAAGGCTAGTAATCTAATTGCTTATCATACAAGACCTTTGACAATTGTTTATGATCAGCCTAAAAATTTACCCGTTTCTTTGTTAGCAGAAGATGGAAGTATTGCCATCCGAGTAAGCTCAGATCCATTTTGTAAAGCGCTAGTGAACGCTTTTGGCAAACCAATTGTTTCTACATCAGCCAATATTAGTGGTCAACCTTATCCCAAAACTTTTTTAGATATCAATAATAAAATTAGGAAGGGGGTGGCGAGTATTGCGCAATACAAACAATACGAAGAAAGTGAAATGTCTCCTTCTGTTTTAGTAAAAGTAATAGATGGAGAAGACTTAATATTTTTGAGGAAATAAAGCTTTGAAGGTTGTACTCCAACTTTTGAGAATAAAAAAATCAAAGAAGTATTAATAGTACTATTACAATGAACTATTCTTACCTTTGGGACGCAATTTTTTAAAATTTACCCTAACACTACCTAAAATACCCTAGACTAATTAACAAGGATCATGCAAATCGAAATAAAAGAAAAGGAGCAAAAAATATTTAATCTGTTGAGCGAATCCGCCAAAGAACTAGGTTTTCCAACCTATATTATTGGAGGTTATGTTAGAGACCGATTGCTTCAGCGCCCATCTAAAGATATGGATATCGTTTGTGTGGGAAGTGGTATTGAATTGGCTAAAAAATTAGCGACTAAATTGCATCCAAAACCTAAAGTGATTGTTTACAAACGTTTTGGAACAGCCATGTTAAATTACAAAGATTTGGAATTAGAGTTTGTAGGAGCTCGAAAAGAATCTTATCGACAAGATTCTCGCAAGCCAATTGTAGAGGATGGAACTTTAGAGGATGACCAAAATCGTCGTGACTTTACTATTAATGCTTTGGCAATTAGCCTAAATGCTGACAACTATGCTACTTTAGTTGATCCTTTTGGCGGGGTAAAGCACTTGGAAGAAAAGCGTATCCTAACACCTTTAGATCCAAATGTCACTTTCTCAGACGATCCCTTGAGAATGCTGCGAGCGATTCGTTTTGCAACGCAACTTAATTTTACAATAGATGAGGCTACTTTGAAGGCAATATCTGACCAGAAGGAGCGTATTCAGATTATTTCGCAGGAGCGTATTACTACTGAATTGCAAAAAATCATGGCAACGGCTAAGCCTTCTATTGGATACCAATTGTTGTTTGATACAGGCTTGTTAAAATTGATTTTTCCTGCTTTAACGGCAATGCATGGGGTGGATTATAAAAATGGTCAAGGACACAAAGATAATTTTTATCATACTTTGCAAGTTTTAGATAATGTTGCTAAGGTAAGTGATAATATTTGGTTGCGTTGGGTCGCAGTATTGCATGACATCGCTAAGCCTTTGACCAAACGTTTTGTAGATGGTCAAGGATGGACCTTCCATGGACACGAAGCCTTGGGTGCTCGATTTGTACCTAAGTTTTTTAGAAGAATGAAATTGCCTATGGGCAATGAAATGAAATATGTACAAAAACTAGTTGGTTTGCATCAGCGCCCTGTTGTGTTGACTAAAGAAGAGATTACGGATTCTGCTTTGCGCCGCTTGATGTTTGAAGCAGGAGAGGACATTGACGATTTATTGTTGTTTTGTGGAGCAGATTCTACTTCTAAATTTCAGTGGAAGTTGGATAAATATGCCAAAAACCTAAAGGTGCTGACTGCAAAAATTACAGAGTTGGAAGAAAATGATCGCCTTAGAAATTGGCAACCACCGATTTCTGGAGAAGTCATTATGGAAACATTCAATTTAAAACCTTGCCGAGAAGTTGGGCAAATCAAAAATAGTATTCGAGAAGCTATTCTCGATGGGGATATTCAAAATGATTATCAAGAGGCTTTTGACTTTATGTTAAAGAAGGCTAAGGAATTGGGCTTGGAACCAGTGTAGGAAATTTAGGCTAAGATATGAGGATTATATTTTATGTAGGAATCATAGGTTTGCTTCTTTGTTGTCAAAATAGAAATAATACTTCTAGTTTAAAAGAAGAAGGGCAAGACTCAAATAGTCTACAGAATCTGTATAACTTTAGTAAAGAACTCAATTTTGTTCGATATGGAATCTGTAATAATAATTTGATGCTTGGCAATAAGAAGTGTGCCTTCTTTTTTATGAATCAATGCATTTATGAATTTAATTGTCAGTTGGTAGGTTCTAGAATTGAAGTACTTTGGGATTATGAAGTAGATTGTTAAGGCAATAAAGTATCCTAGGGCAAAAGAAGCTATTGGAGCTTTTTCTATGTTAACAGATACTACCTTAGTATTCAAGGCATATGATGAAGAGAAATTAAATTTACTAAATTTGTCTTTTGGAAAATGGTGTGATACCTTATTTCCAAAACATTGGATATTGTTAAATGGAAAATAAAAGTTAGCTCATCAACATGCAAGCAAAAAAAGACCTCAGAACCATTATTCAAGCCCAACGAAATGCCCTTCCAATCTCTCAAAAAGTAATCTATGATGCTCAAATAAGAACAGACTTATGGGAGTTAATTCAAGAAAGGAGTTGCAAAAAGGTACATCTTTATTTGCCTATGGGGGCAGAAATTAATTTGTATCCTCTGATTCAAAAGCTCTTGGATTATCAAATAAAAGTATACACTCCAAAGACGTTAAAAAAACGAAAATTAGAACACTTGGAGTTGCATTCTTTGAAAGAATTAGAAGAAGGACTTTGGGGAACAAAACATCCTAAGAGTAGCAAGGTTTATGAAGGTACTTTTGATCTGATTATTGTGCCAGGTTTAGCATTTGATCCAACTCATAATCGCTTGGGTTATGGAGGTGGTTATTATGATAATTTCTTGAAAAATCATCCACAAGGATACAAAGTAGCAATAGCTTATCCTTTTCAAATCTTAGCAGAAGTTCCTGTGGAAGCACATGATACTAAAGTAGATATTGTTCTTTATCATGAATTAAAATAAGAAAGAGTGAAAAAAAGAATTTTGTTGCCAATGCCAACCTATGGAGGAGATCCTTCTGAGATAGCTATTCCATGGAAACTGTTGAAAGAAAAAGGGCATGAGGTTGTTTTTAGTACCCCAACAGGCGAAAAAGCTACCGCAGATGAAATTATGATAACAGGAAAAGGCTTAGGCATTTTTAAAGGAATCTTGAGAGCACGAAAGGATGCCAGAATTGCTTATGCTGAGATGGAGAAAGAAGTGGCGTTTTGTAATCCTACAAAGTATGAAAACTTAAAAGAGTCTGATTTTGACGCTATCTTTTTGCCAGGGGGACATGATAAAGGAGTGAAAGAATATTTGGAATCTAAGTTATTGCAAGATTTAATTGTCCAGTTTTTTAAATCAAATAAACCTGTAGCAGGGATTTGCCATGGAATTGTTTTGATTGCGAGAAGTATTGACCAAGAAACAGGGAAATCAGTTATTGCTAATTATAAAACAACTTCTTTACTAAAAATGCAAGAATTAGCCGCCTTTAATTTGACAAAACTTTGGTTAGGAGATTATTATCTAACTTATCCAGAAATTACTACACAAGATGAAGTAACTTCCTTGTTAGAAAAAGAAACCAATTTTTTAGCAGGTCCTCGTCCGATTGCTAAAGATAGAATGGATAATTTAAAAGCAGGTTTTGTGGTTCGAGACAGAAATTATTTATCTGGAAGATGGCCAGGAGATCTTTATTCTCTAACAGCAGAATTTATAAATATGTTGAAAGGGCAGTAGGGGATTATCATTTAAATGTCTTTTTTTGAGCCGCAAAGGGCTATTTAGGTCTCTTTTTATGTAGAATAAGTCTAAATAATAAGCTCGATATAATTTTTCGTAAAAAAAATGTATTTTCGCAACCAAAGCCTTTGTATAAAGGTTATATTGTAAGATTACAGTTTGTAACAGATATTTTTAGGAATATCTGAATTTTAAATTGTATCAAAACAAGAAAACCAATTAATTTTAATCAGACAAAATCATTTTATAGCACTATGGCATTTGACATTGATATGATTAAGAAGCATTATGCTTCTTTGCCTTCAAAAATTGAGGCTGCACGCAAAACTCTTGGTAAACCACTTACATTATCAGAGAAAATCTTGTATTCTCACTTGAACGACGATTCTAAGATTCAAGATTATCAACGTGGAGAGGATTATGTATTCTTTTCTCCTGACCGTGTAGCGATGCAAGATGCAACTGCACAAATGGCTTTATTGCAATTTATGATGGCAGGTAAAGATAAAGTTGCTGTGCCTTCTACGGTTCACTGTGATCACTTAATTCAAGCAAAAGTGGGTGCTGATACAGATTTAGAAACGGCTAACGATAAGAATGCAGAAGTTTACGATTTTTTAAGCTCTGTTTCTGATAAATATGGCGTAGGTTTTTGGAAGCCTGGTGCTGGTATTATTCACCAAATTGTCTTGGAAAACTATGCCTTTCCAGGCGGTATGATGATTGGTACAGACTCACACACTGTAAATGCAGGTGGTTTGGGTATGGTTGCTATTGGAATTGGCGGTGCTGACGCAGTAGACGTTATGGCTGGTCTTCCTTGGGAGCTTAAAATGCCTAAATTGATTGGTGTAAAACTAACTGGTAAACTAAATGGTTGGACATCACCTAAAGATGTTATTTTGAAAGTAGCAGGTATTGTAGGAGCTAAAGGTGGTACTGGTTTTATTGTAGAATACTTTGGCGAAGGTGCTGTAAGTATGTCTTGTACAGGTAAAGGTACTATTTGTAACATGGGTGCTGAAATTGGAGCAACAACTTCTACTTTTGGTTACGATGATTCTATGAAACGTTACCTAGATGCTACTGATCGTGCAGATGTTGCTGCTTTGGCAGAAGAGGTAAAAGAGCATTTGACTGGTGATGCTGCTGTTTATGCAGATCCTAAGAAATATTTTGATCAAGTTATTGAAATTGATTTAGATACTTTAGAGCCACACGTAAATGGACCATTTACGCCAGACCGTGCTTGGCCGATTTCTGAATTTGCAAAAGCAGTAGCAGATAATGATTTCCCTTCTAAATTGTCTGTAGGTTTGATTGGTTCTTGTACAAACTCTTCTTACGAAGATTTAACTCGTGCGGCTTCTATAGCTAAACAAGCAGCAGGAAAGAACTTAAAAGCAAAAGCAGAATTTACCATTACTCCAGGTTCTGAGTTAGTACGCTTTACAGCAGAACGTGATGGTTTGTTGGCTGATTTTGAGAAAATTGGCGGAATGGTTCTAGCGAATGCTTGTGGACCTTGTATCGGTATGTGGGCACGTGTTGGTGCTGAGAAAAAAGAAAAAAATGCGATTATTCACTCGTTCAATCGTAACTTTGCGAAACGTGCGGATGGAAATCCTAATACACAAGCTTTTGTTGCCTCTCCAGAATTGGTAACGGCGATGACAATTGCGGGTGATATGACGTTCAATCCTTTGACGGATACTTTAATCAATGAAAATGGAGAAGAGGTAAAACTAGATGCTCCAACAGGTGTTGAATTGCCAACTAAAGGATTTGATGTAGAAGATGCTGGATATATTGCACCTGCTAAAGATGGTTCAGGCATCAACGTTGTTGTAAGCCCAACTTCTGATCGCTTGCAATTATTGACACCATTTAAGCCAATGAATCAAGGCGAGTTGAAAGGTATGCGTCTATTGATTAAAGCGAAAGGAAAATGTACAACGGATCACATCTCTATGGCTGGACCTTGGTTAACTTACCGTGGACATTTGGAGAATATTTCTCAGAACTGTTACATTGGTGCTGTAAACTATTTTAGTGATGAAACTAACAATGTAGCAAACTACGCAGAAGGAAATGAGCCTAACTTTATGCCTGTTCCTGATTCTGCCATCAAATACCAAAAAGCAGGTATTGGCACGGTAGTATTTGGTGAAGATAACTTGGGAGAAGGTTCTTCTCGTGAGCACGCTGCTATGGAGCCTCGCTTCTTGGGTGTGAAAGCGGTTATCGTAAAATCATTTGCACGTATTCACCAAACGAACTTGAAAAAACAAGGAATGTTGGCTTTGACATTTGTCAATCCTGCTGATTATGACTTGGTTCGCCAAGATGATAAAGTGGATATTTTAGGATTTGACACTTTTGCAGAAGATGTAAATTTAACGGTTGTCTTGCATCATGCAGATGGAACAGAGGATTCTTTTGAGGTAGAGCATACTTACAATACGGCTCAAATTGAGTGGGTAAAAGAAGGTTCTGCTTTGAATAAAATACGTAAAGATCAAGGTTTATAGATTACTATAAGCATTGTAATAATATATAAAAGTCTTCTGCTCGTTTTGAGTAGAAGGCTTTTTTTATTAAGTCTTAATATGATAGCGTTTTCACGCTTAAAAACTATAATTTTGAAGGTTGTCTCCAACTTAAAATACATAACATAATAACCCTCTTAGAAATAACGCCATATGCCAACTGTTCAAATACCATATTTCAATAATCTTGAACAAAACTCTGTGAAAGAATACTATTGCACAGATGCTAAAGTTGGAGGAAAAAAAATTACACTTGACCTCAACTTTGCTAAAACTGTAATGGATCAAAAAACATTAGAAGTTCTAAAAAACATTCTAAATAGATTACCAGAAATAGCTCAAGCAAATATTAAAGCATACAGAAATGATTTCTCAAAAAGAGGAGAGACTCATAGCTATATTGAATTCTATTTAGAGGAATTATTTGAAGAAGAATTAAAAGAACTAATTGATATAACTCAAGAAGTTGAAAAGCAGCAGAAAGAAATACTTTCTAAACTAGAGTTAAAAAGAATTGGTTTATATCCTGATGGTAAATACGGAACTAAATATTTTGGAGTTTTCGATTACTCTATAAAAATAAGTGGTGAATTTTCCAATCAATTATTAGTTGTTAAAACGGATGAAAATGGAGTATTGGATCATATAACTTGGGAAAGTTAAATAGGGATATAAATTTCAAAATCTGTATTGCTAAACTTTCTCAACAAATGTAGCCTGGAACTACTTAACTTGCTGGATGTTCTATGAAGTCTACAATCAATGCAACTGCTTTTTCTGCATTATCTTTTAGATAGGGATGTGATTTTTCTTTTAGAGAACCTAGCTTTTTTATAATACCAGAGGTTGTAATAGTTTTTAGATCACCAGTTTTCATGTTAGTATAAAAACTAGAAGCTAAAGTCGCATTAAATTCTTGTTCAAATTGACCTATTTCAGGTAATAATAAAGAAGGTACTCCTAAGTAAGCTAGTTCTCCAATGATTTGATTACCAGAAGTGCTAATGACATAATCAGCCGTTAACATATCTTCTATAAAATGTTGATTTGAAATAGGCTTAAAAACTAAATAGGCTGTATTTTTTCTATCTTCTATACCATAGACAAAAATCTTCCTGTTCATTTGCTTTCCAACCATTTCTAATTCCTGTAAAACACGTTTAATGTAAGTTCCTCTCAGATAAGTTAATATATGTGTACTTTGAGGTTTCCATGGATTTTGTTTCAGTTCAGGTCTTAAAAAAACATCTAGTAAATGTACATTATCTTTGATATCTTCTTTTAATTGAAGTTTGCTCATTTTACTAATGATAATTAAGGATGCATTGGCACAATCTGAAAGAATCCAGTTAAATAGATAGAGATAACTTTTTTGTAAAAAAGACAGTTTAAAAGGAAGTTTGCAATAAGTCATAAAGGAAACACTCGACAAATAAATACAAGGGATTTTGAGCTTTTTTGCGAATTTAGCGGTTACTAATTCTGCATCTGTAATGATGACATCTGGTTGCCAATCTTTGATGGATCGCAGTGCTTTTTTTGTAATAAGAGGTAAGCTAAAAAGCTTGAAAAAAACAGCCACAAAAACATTAATTGGTGCATTGATACTTTCACCAATTATAAGAGGACGATAAGAACGAACCTTAATAACTTGAGAAGAGCTATATCGCAGACATAAGTATTCATAACCTTGGAAATCTGTCAAAAACTTCACATCATAACCTAATTCTATTAATTGACGACCAATGACATCACATCTTGTAGAATGTCCTCGACCCCAGCCATTTACTCCAATTAATATCTTTTTCATGTATATGTTTGTAGTTATGAATGGGAAGAAGAATCCCTAGGATTAGTGTCTTTTGTGTATTTGTTGATAACGGTTAGTGTATGGAGGATAGTATCCGAATAGACAGGTATAGTTTTATATACTAGCGTTTTTAACATCTATTATTACTTTTGCAAGACGACCTTATAACGTTTTTTATTTTTTCTTTCCACCCAAAGATTTTGCCCTTCGAGATGAGATATGCCATGGTATTCAAAAGGTATAAATATTTCATTTTTGTCATTAACAACGCCAAATTTTTTATTTTTTTCGACGACCCATAACTTAATTTTGGGTCTATTCCAGTGTCCTAAAAAACTAATAGAATCATACGCACAGGGTAAAAGAGCTTTGTTCTCGAAATTAACAATACCCCATTTTTCTTTAATTTTAACTTGAAAAACATCCCTTTCCTGTTCGTAATGGGTATTGTACCGAATTTCATCATACGCTGTTGATAGTATATTTTTTCCAGAAAAATCGATTATTCCAGGTTCCCCATTTTGGGAATAAATCAAATATTTAAGATTACACTGAATCACTTCGAGTTTCTCGTATTTAAAATCTATCAAAACACTAAAAGAGGTGTCAAGCACACCATATTGGTTATTTTGGTTTTTGACAATGATTTTGTTGTTGTGAAACAAAATTTCGTCATACATATTAGGTGTATGGCTATATTCAATTTTCTTTTCTTTAAAAAGAGATTTCTTTCTTTTAAAAAAGGCATTGATTTCAATAGGTGTGAAAGACTTATATTTAATAGGTAAAATTATTGAGTTGGACAACGTATCTATAATTCCAGAGACATCACCTATCTTAACGCTAATATAATTTTTGTCAGCGACAAAACCCAAATGCCCCATTTTCCATCTTGGTTTTAAATTGCATATAGATTGTTTTTTCCCTTGTTTATCTAGGCAATAAAAGCTACTATTTTTCAGCACAAGTACAGTGGAGTCCTCTTTGAAGTATTCTGCATAATCATATTCAAGCGGAATGATTTCTTTGAAATTTTTATCCCAAAATCCAAATTTACTATTTTTAGCAACTCTATATAACCCTTGGTGGTGTTTTGTATATTCTAAAATATCGTATTGAGGCGGAATTATTTCTTGATATTGAGCATTTAAGAAGCCCTTTTTTTTATTTTTAACAACAAATATAAATCGCTTTTTAGTATCAGGATGAAAATACCGTGATCGTTCAAGATGAATTTCATTGTAATTATTGAGAGGGATTAGTTTGTTTTCTTCCGTCAAAAAAACGGCATTATAAATAGGCTTAGGCCTGTAATTTTTCCTTTTCTTAAAAGTAAGAAAAAAGACATTTCTACTTTTTTTAGGATTAAGAGGAAAGTCATGATAGTCAATTGTATAACTATCATATACTAGTGGGACTAATGCTATATGTTTGTAATTGATAATCCCACATTTATTATTTTTATGAACAAGAAGATTTTTGTAAAAAGGCTGAATTTCATCATATTGAATCGGTATCACTATATTACCTAGTGAATCTATCAAACCAAATTTTAAGGTTTTTGTTTCTTCGGTATTGGAGCCCAAAAAATCCTTTGTTTCTTGTTCTGCATAGCCTGTCGAAACTTTATAATAACCCAAGAAGTTTAACGAAGGCTGTGGACTTTGATACCAAACCCCACTTCTATAATCTTGGCTACTATGATATGGAAATAAAGCGAATACCCCACGACTCTTTCTATTAAGGGGCGTTTTTTCGAAGTGTTTTGTTAAGGTAGATAAAGAATGTTTTGTATTAAATGCTTTAACGATAGTGCCAGTTGTATCTCTAAAAAAATATTCATTGCCAATGGGCATCGGATGAAACATAGAATGAGGCAGAGCTCTTGGATTGCTTTGCTCCAAAAAAAATATTTTTTTATCCCAAAATCCAATTTGATCAACTTCAATCATTTGAACCCCATTATAAAAAGGATAATAAATGGTATCCATTTGAGTTGGCATTTTAAACTGAAAAGCATCCTCTATGGTTAGAGTACTCAAATTATCTTTTTTTTGTGCGAAAGTACTTCCCCAAAAAAGAAAAAATAAACTTATAATAACTAATGCTTTTTTCATTATTAGATATTGTTTTATAGCATTTAAATTGAGCTATGATTCTATTTATATCCCGTCTGAAATTTACACCTAATTTTATGCCTAGATACCTTTCACTACAGATTTTCCTAAACCAAAGT
>ENA-ORXM01004419-ORXM01004419.1-marine-metagenome-genome-assembly--contig:-NODE-4419-length-12330-cov-3.232678_pt1 | contig 12330 bp, 12 predicted proteins | sample MGYA00237867_ERZ511480 | MGnify/ENA primary metagenome ERZ511480 (study PRJEB26309, sample SAMN06266103) | marine metagenome | isolation source: Algal blade | place: United Kingdom:Sidmouth, United... | reverse complement strand
CAATAACAAAGTGTTAGACTTCTATTTAGGAGGAACACTAGGGACTCAAACACACACAGTAACTGATTTCAATGGAGGACGAAAGGCCGGATTACTGTATGAGATTCATGCAGGGGGACGGTATTCGATTTCTGAGAATTTAGGATTGAATGCTGAACTTGGATATGGTTTAGCGTTAGTGAAAGCAGGAGTGTCGTTTGGATTGTAAACTACTACCCTAATTTTCTGCTCTTACACAGCCAGTTTCATGCGAAACTGGCTTTTAATATACACGAAACGTCATAAATAGATAATAAAATGTACTAGGCAATGTTATAGAACTTTCAGTCTTCCAATATAAAAAGTCATAGGGCTTTTATGAGTGTTCATGTTTTTAAGGAAACATTAATTTTAAAATTTTGTTCGTGGATTCAAACCCACATCTATAAAATTTGTTGGAAGTATGTAAGCTAAATATCCTTGGATATTTTTCTATTTTCAATAATCACTTGCAAGGAATGGTTAAATCAGACAATATTTATCACCAAAATTTGATAAGTACCTAAATGCCGACTTCTATAAATGTTTAATTGTTAGTCATCTTTTGTGTTTTTGATTTATATTAAATTTGGAAATAGTCTATTATTGTGAAATAATCAATTTATAACTTAGTTCAAAGACTAATTTATAGACCTTTAATATGGTTAATATATTCTTTTCAGAAAATCAAATAGTAAATATCAAAAGCATAGTGAGTAAACGCCAACTTGAATTTAAAGATTTTTTTAATAAAATTGCTGAACAATATAATAAGGAGAGGGTGAGCGGAGATGGCAGAATTTTCAATGAACTCATTGAAATGCCAGCCACGAAAGATTTGGTAGGGAAAATAAATTCTGATGATTTTATTCTAGACATAGGTACTGGGATTGGTGCATATGCTGAATTCTTTGGTAAAGAAAATCCTTTGGTTTTCCTGAAGGCAATCGATGTCAGCGAAAAAATGCTCGAAATTGCTGTAAATAAATGTCGACGTTATCCAAATATTAGTTTTGAAGAAATCCCATTTGAGAAATTTGAATCGGATATTAAATTTGATGTGATAGTAGGTGGCTTTATGTTAGGGTATTTTGATGACTTGCCATCGTTTTTTAACAAAGTTGAAAATTTATTAAATGATAAAGGAGTTGCAGTATTTTCGATGCTTCACCCGGTAAGACTTAGTTCGATAAATAGGACCTTATTTTCTTACGAAGTGAGTAATTATTTCGAAGAAAAAACATACAACACTGATTTAAGTTTAAACCAAGGAGAACTTATTCTTAACAAGTGGAATATTAATGACATTTTCGAAGGAATTAAACACACTGAACTTGTTATAACAGATGTTAGAGAACCTATTCCGATCAATACTAAAAGTAAAAAATACTCTAAACAAGCTTTAAATTTTTTTCGAAGTAACCCATCAGTTATAGTATTCAAATTTGAAAAGAGATGCAATTAACCGAGAGTGAAAGAAGAGTAATTCAGATATTCAAGGGTATAGCACTTTGTTATTCTTTTTTATATCCTCTTATTTTTGGCATAACTGTTCTGAGTAATAAGTGGGGTCTAACCCTTGGTACATTCATATTGTTATTCATTTTACATCTTATTTCGTTTGGCCTACGTAGTTCGAAAGTTCACAAGTATTTATATCTCGTGTATAACAACCTCTCCCAAAGTGACATTAAAGGAAATTGGCATCTCACAATTATTTACACCGGAAAAGATGGTAAAAACATCACAAGAAATGGAATATGCACAATTGAAAAAACTTTTACTGGTCACAAGATATTCGGTGATCAAATTTTTAATTCTGAAACCGAAGAAGTTGAAGTTGACACTTGGGTTGCTGAAAATGCTGAAATTTTCAAATATGAAAAAAAAGAGTATTTAATCTACAGGTACACAACATATGACACAAGTCTTGATGACCCAACAAAACTAGGCGTTGTTAATGCGGAAAAGGTTTCAGCAGACAGACTTGAGGGATTCTTCCGAGATATTACTGTTGATGATGGAAAAACATTGAAAGAAGGTATTGTAACACTTCAAAGGAAGAAGTAATAAGTCTGATCTAGAAGCTTTTAATAAAAAAACTCAAGTAAAACATCGGGTATTAGTATGATGGAGGTTCTGGTAATTGCCTATAAATGTTCTTCGCATATCAATTCAGGTGTTGGGTCTTTTATCTACTTATTTAATTTTTGTATTACGAAATCTAATCATGTAAAAGTCATTTACTGACTCATTGTCAACCACTAGTATGTTTATTCCTTAAGAAAATTCGACAGACAAATCTACCAATTGCTTAAAATTATGTAATACGAATTTTCAATAGAAAACGCATAATTATTATACAGAAAAAAATATGAAGAGAATATATACTCAGATGTGTCTCTAAAATTCCGCCTAGAAGGAATGAATAATAGAATTGAAAATTCAATGTATATATTTTGTTTTAGGACTTTGAAAATAACAGTAATGACTTTTGTAATCATAAAAACCACTCAATAAAAATCACCTATAAGGGTGATTTTGTAATGTAGCTTATGTATTTAAGTTGCTGTTAATTCGATAAGAGTATCATACAACTCCATATAATCTTTCTTACATATCAATTCAGGTTTTGGGACATTTGGCGCACCCAAAGTCCCAATATTACTTTTTAGGGTCTCAATTCCTGTAAGAGATACATAACTAAGGCTCTGACGGGAAACATAAAGTTCAAGAAATAGTTTTTCAATTATTTTTACTTTTTCATCTGTATTCGCGAAATCGTAAAGTAGGACAACGTTATTTATGAGTTCAAGAACTTTTAGTATGTCTGCATAGGAATCTCTCTGATTTGATATTATTGACTCATTTTTTTCACTTAATTGCAACAATTCACTTTGCAATTTCAAGTTTTGACTTAAAAACTGTTTAGGTGTATAAACCTCATTTTTAATGAGAGCGAGTTTATTGTCCTCTAGGTATGCGATACTTTCTTTAACATTATTAATTTGATTGTTGAGGTCTTGTTTTATCTTTTTTGATTTTACAAGTTTTTCGTCCTCATAACACATTAAATGTTCTTTAATTTGTTCTGAATCTTGTCTATCGATTACAAATGATGCTAATGAACTTGATATGGACTGCAATATGAAGTCAAGATTAATATTGGGAGTATTGTTTGTGCAATTTGAAGAACATTTCACAAGGAAATAACATATTCCTTTTTTGATGTAAGGGGTATACAAACGATTACAGCCACCACACCGTATCTTTCCTCTCAATGGAAGGTTAAGCTTTTTTTTATATTTCTTCGTTTTACATTTTCTCCCGAGCTCTTTTTGTACTTTTTGAAATAGATGAACATTAATCAATGGCTCATGACTGATGCTTTTTATATATTCACCATGTTCTCCTTTTACCATACCAATGTAAAATGGATTTTTGAGTATTCGATATATATCTTTTTTATGTACAGGTCTTTGAACCTTTTTAATATTCTTTATATCAAAATTAGGATCTAAGAGTTCATCGCTTGTGCGTTTTCTTCTTCTAGGTGGATGAACTAACCCCTGAGACCTTGCATAGTCTTCCAAAGTAGCCGTACTATGTTCACCTGTCGCATATAATTCGAATAAACGTTTGACTATTGGGGCTTTAATAGGATCTATAGGTTTTTCGTCCATAGTCCCACTATTTAGATATCCCAACGGTGCTCGATAGGTACATTTCCCTTTTCGCCTCGCACTTAGTATAGCCAACTTAACCTTTTCACTCGTTACTCTTGAATGATGGTGTGCGAACATTCCATCAATATCTTTATGCAATTGACCTGCACTCGTGTTGTCATAGTTCGCATATACAAATTGAATATCAACGCCACGTCTCATTAATTTGTCCAACAAGGCATCATCAGCCTTGTTCCTACTGATACGATCCCAACATAAACAAACCACTCCTTTTATCTTTTGTTGATTAAGAACCTGGAGAAGTTGTTGAAATTTTGGTCGCTCAATTCTGTATTGCACCTCACCCTTTTTGTTAAATGATAGTTCGTTACTTTCTTTAAAACCTGAATGTTTTTCAATAATTATTCCATTAGCGCAAAAACCTTCAATAGTAATCTGTGCAATTGAAAGATTGTGTTGATGAGAAAATTTAAGATTCTCCTCAATTTGATAATCAATAGAATTTTTTTGATTGTGCTCTTCATCAGTACTCTTTCTGGTGTATACCAAATACTTATCTACATATGCTACATTACTCACATTTTTATTCTTCATAGTATGAATCATTAATATGCTGAGTAATGGTTGTTATTCCACCATCGACAATATCAAACCCCTGTTCCCTCATTCTCTTGTATATCGGTGTAAGTATATCTATGAGTTCACACAGTGATGTAATTGTCTCAGGAGGTAAATGTTTGATGGTCTTTTCAGATCCATCACAAGGAACTTCTACACCCTTACTTTCAGGAATATTCAGTTGACCTTGTAGATTAACCATATCATAATCATAGGACTCAACCTATACATTAAAAGATATGCACTTTGCATATCTTTTTTGATGGTAACAATGCGCTAACGTGAGGATATGAATGATGATATTACTTACTTCGCTGAAACTAACTTTCGAAATGAACGTCAACGTTTTGGCATACGTCAATCAGACAGACTCTTTCATACCTACATCATAGGTAAAAGTGGAGTTGGAAAGTCAACATTGATGAAAACAAAAATAGTTGATGATATTAGAAATAACAGGGGGTTCGCTCTGCTTGATGTTCATTCTGACTTGGTAAACGGAATTGCAACTATAGTAAAATCACATGCGCCTGACCGATTACTTTACCTTGACTTTACCAATTGGGACTTACCGTATCGATACAACCCATTACAGGATGTTCCGTACCAACTACGCTCGAAAGTAGTTTCGCTCCTTCTTGAGGTGTTTCAACTGCTCTCAGGAACTATGGGATGGGGAGTTAAACTTGAACACTTGTTAAGATACGCCCTCTTAGCCCTTGCTGATATGGGTAATGCAACTTTAGCCGATGTGCCACGACTATTTACGAATAAAGAGTATAGGAAGAAATGTATTACATCAATTGTAGATACTGAGGTTCGTGAGTTTTGGACACATGAATTCCCACAGTATTCACGATATGATGTCGTGCCAGTGTTGAATAAGATTGGGAACTTTTTGGCTCATCCAGTAATACGGAATTTTGTTGTGTATAACAAGCAAGACCTAGATTTTAGAACCCTTATTGATAGCCGAACCTGCTTGTTAGTAAACCTTTCAAAAGGTCAACTCGGTACCGATGTTGCACGTATTTTAGGTGCACTGTTACTTACGGCTCTGTGTCATTCTGGACTTTCTCGTTCTGATCAACAAGAATCAGACAGAGTACCATTTTTCTTATATCTCGATGAATTTCACAATTATACCACCATGACGGTTGCCACTATGCTAGCAGAATTGAGAAAGTATAAGTTGGGACTTATCATGGCCAATCAATACTTTAAACAACTGAGACCAGAAATTCGTGATGCGGTGCTTGGTAATGTATCAACCTTGATTTCTTTTAGAGTTGGGTATGAAGATGCGGTGGTACTTGCAAAAGAGATGTATCCGACATTTTCCTACGAAGATTTTGTAAGGTTACCGAACTATCACATTTATTTGAAATTGATGATCAAGGGAAAACCTTCGAATGCTTTTTCGGCTTCGACATCCGGATTTATTCTTCATTTATGAGTTAGACCTGTGGTAAAAACTCAACCCCAAAAGGCATAAAACCTTCTTCAAGTCGTTCTTCTAACTTAGTAGCTTTGATTTTATCAATTTCAACGTGTTCCCTATTTGTACTATTTCTTATCAAATATCTATAAAGTTCCTTTTTCTCAACTTGACTAATTTCATCATTAAACTCAGTAATTTTTTCAAATTCGACATCTGAAATTAGAGAGCTTGTGTTTCTAACATATAATTTAAAATAGGGAATAATATTACCGTTTTCGAGAAACTTGGATATTGTGAATAAGTATGTGTCGTCAATAATTAAGTAGGCATGTTCGAAAATCCTTTTTGACGTATATCTGAGATAAATTGAACGTTTCTCTGAAATTTTTATAAAATCCTCTCCACGTCTTTTTAGGTGTAGTGGTAAATTTTCGTAAAAATCCATTCGATCAAGTTCGTAAGATTGAGTTGTTAAGTGAAACTCGATTGGTTTATGAGTAAGTGTATATAGAATTTCATGTAATAACGAGTTTCTGAGGAACCCATGATGGCTAAACTGGCGTGACATTTCATTGAGCGAATTATTCCATATATCAATATAAACAATCTTATATCGAGCATGAGAAAGAGCAATTCTCAGTTTCCTCAGAATGTCTATATAATCTAAATTTGCCTCTTGGTTATTTGTATCAAAAAACAGATCTGCTTTCATGTTCAAGAATTCTTCACGAATGTTCTCATCAACAAAATATACTTTTGGAAGTCTTAACGCAGTACATATTATATTTTGTTGCTTGTCTGAAAAAAAATCTGATTCAATATAGTTGTAAACTGACTTTCGAGAGATACCAGCAAGCCTTGAAAATGATGAGATTGATAACCCTTCTAAAGATAATAATTCTTTCAACAGTCGCCCGTGATGATTATGTTCTTTCATACTTATAAATAAAAATCTTTTAATTAAAAAGTAATTTAAGATAAACAAAATTATCTGAAATTTGTCCAAATAAAAAGGAAAATGAGTTTTTTTCTACGTTTTACATAATAATTGTGTAAATTGTGTAATAAGTTAATTTTCTCAAGTAAATTAGAAATATTACTTGTTCTTTGAAATGTTGTTCGTTTAGTTTTTGTCAATAACGGTTAACGGCGAAGCCAAGAATTTCGCTCAATTAAAAAAGGGCTAACCAAGAAGGCTAACCCAAAAGATAAGTTTTCATTCTCAACGTTTTGTCTAACATAGAATGAAATTTTAATTAAAGAACAAATATACAAATTTTTATTCTTTATTTAAATAATAACACATTTTTTTAGTTAGCACCTTCTTCATCAGCACTTTTCCACATGTTAAATTTTCTAATATGAAAAATTTTGACCCTAATGGAAAACGCCCGAAGAGGCGTCGTTACCCAACTTTGATTGAAAAAATCATTTTCTTTTCTATCATTATCGGAAGTGTGCTCGTGTATTCACATTGTGCTCATGCACTCAGTGAATTCAGATTTACTGCTATAACAATGATAATGTATGGTTGTGGAGTAACAATTGTTTTGTTTGCTCAAATATTTCCACATCGTGTGCCAAGTAGGATATTGCATAATATCCATACGTTGCACTACATAATTATTTTCATGACCTTATTTATCCTCGTAAGTTATTCAATATCACACCACGATATTTTTGAAGCTTTAGAGGCATTTATTCATGAGTTATTGTTATTTACTTTTCATCTCTGCTTATCTAAACATTAACTATAACCCCCACACAAGTCGTGTGAGGGTTTTGTCTTTACAGACAGTTGATTAACTTTTACTGGATTCTCATGAATGCAAAGAAACATATAACTTTAGGTGAAACCTAAAGTTATGAATCTACTGGAAACCACTTTGCTTATTTTGCTAATTTTACTAATACTATATATCCAGTTCGTCAAACCAAAAAGACATTACCTGTCACGATGGAATGTATTGATTGATGGAGCAAAATTCCCAACCCTGCAATTCTACCAAGATGTAAAAACTGCATTGAGCGAAACTGATTTACAAGGATTATAAACAGAATTAGTAGAGCAATCCATCAACATACTTGAAAGACGAAAATACTTGCGCATACTAATTGGCGAATTTGTTTTTGATGTTATGGCGTCACCTATTGGTCGAGGTACTTTTGTCTCATATTGGTCTTTTCAACGACAACCTTCAGGAGCATTGTACTTATCTAAAATACCTTTTATCGGTTCTACTCTGGCGCGTAAAATTTATCCTCAAACCATGTATCATATAGATGTTGGGACTATGTATTTGAGTTATGTACACCAAGCAATTACCGTAACGGTTGACCAGTATGCAAAACATGAAGGGGTGGCAGGTATTCCCGATGATAAGCGCACACCCATTATGCATGACCCGTTTGATAGAATCACGTAAGCGATGGTCAGATGAGGTCACAAGATGTTACTCGTGCGTTCTATGCATTTGAATCACTGGGGAGAGGGGTAAAACTCATGCCATACCCTGTGGTGATTGAGCCACCGTTGATTCCACTTAGTTCATTTTTCGAACCCACACCACACCATGATGACGGTGAAGGTTTTTCATGGAAAAAAATCTTTTCAAAGAATAACGAAGAACAAAACTTACCAGTACCTGAAGATTCAAATGATATTTCAATCCCTCGATATAAAAACTCAAATACCCTTAACGCCTATACCCTACATTTTGAACAAGTATTTGATACAACCGACATTTCATCGGTTCTCACCTTGCTTTCTTTTACGAACCATCCCCTCTCGTTAGAATGGCACGTCAGTAGAAACAAAATACGATTACAGTTGGTATGTAGTGATTCAGACAGTTCACACGTCTCATCAGCCATAGCAACATACTTGGGTAATGTTCGACTAGAAATTAGCGATGCCCTGTCTTTTGACTTAACCCATGGCGAACATTTCGCTATAGGTGATTTTGCATATGAGTCAGAATATATGTGTCCCATCAATACCTCAAGGGGGGTTACTGATATCGTAGGTATGTTGACCTCACTTTCTCTACAACTACAAAATCAAGAACATCTCCTCGTACAAACCATTATTCATGGAGTATCGCAATCATGGTCATCATATCTACCTAAAGCATGTACCCTCTCAGACGGCACTTCAATTTTAGGAGACTTCAAAGAGTTGCCTCAACTTGTGAAAGAAAAAGTTAGTTCTCCATTATTCTCCGTGGTTCTGCGAACCATTGTCCAGGGAGTGAACAATACTCGCTCAGCACAGATTTTGAAACAATTTAGTCACGGTCTTTCTGATATTTCAAATTCAGGCGTTAACCGACTTGTCCCCCTCTCGAATATTGGATACTCGCAATCGGATCACTTTGATGCAGTCATCAAACGGCAATCAAATCGTTTGGGAATGATTATGAGTCTCAATGAATTGAATACGATCGTTCAATTGCCGAGCGAGCATCAATTAGCACCGTTTACCAGTGATGTTCCATACCGACAGTTGCCCGTACTACAGAATAATCTTCAAGGGGACTTATATATCGGTGAGAATCTATATGAGGGACAACAGAATTCTGTGTATCTGCAGACTGGAACTCTTATGAAGCACCAACATGTCATAGGGTCAAGTGGATACGGAAAATCAACCTACTTACAACACCTTTTTTTGGAGCAAATCAGTAAGGGCTTTGGCGGTATTTTCATTGATCCTCATGGTGACGTTGCGACGGAGTTACTCAATTATATACCTGACCAAAGGAATGATGATGTCATCTATTTTGACCCGAGCGATACCAATAACCCCATCGGTTTTAATATTCTTGAAGCATCAGATGAGTATGAAAAGTTGGTTCTGTCATCTGACATGGTGAGCATCTTTCAGCACCATTCAAGCTCATGGGGTGATGTAATGACAAGCATTCTTTCAAATACCATCAATACCTTAGTTGAAAGTAACGAGCACCATACCTTGTTTGATATCAAACGCTTGTTGCTAGACGCTACCTATAGGCAGAAGGTACTCAACAGCATTGATGACCCTTACCTTACATCATATTTTGAATATGACTTTCCGCTTCACAAAAAGCAAAGTTTAACTCCTATTATCACACGCTTAGATACCTTCTTGCGCCATAAAGTAGTCCGCAATATATTAATCCAACCAACGGGAATCAACTTCAACACCATACTCAAGGAGGGAAAGGTCGTCATCATATCTCTTGCACAAGGTCTTATTGGCCGATCTAACATGGAGATGTTAGGTTCACTGTTGTTAACGAAAATAACCCAAGCTTCATTTGCTCGACAATCCATCCCCCACGTGCAACGCAAACCATTTTTTGTGACTGTTGATGAATTCCACAACTTTATTGCTAATGATGCAACGTTTGAAGAATTAAGTTCTGGCGTTCGAAAATATATGGTGGGGTTAAGCCTTAGTAATCAGCAATATATGCAGATAAAGGGTCGGTCGTCGATGTTGCTTTCAAGTATAGAGAATAACATAGCGTCAAGGGTAGCATTTCGGGTATTTATGGATGATGCTCAGGCATTCACGCGCAATAATGTATACCTCGATGCGCATGATTTTACGCAACTTCCTATAGGTGTAGCATATGTAACAACACCAGAAGAAACCTTTAGTTGTGAAGTACCATGGCAGTATTTTTCTAGGACAAATCATGCTCATCGAATAAAGGGTCAATCTCGGGAGCAATACGGCGTTAGCAAAGAAGAATTAGACCAATACATATCATCACTTTTTAGTAAGAAGCCACAGAAGAAAAAACCTAATCTTAATCAAAAGAATGTGGATACTACAACTGAGGTTGGTCAAGATAACACTGAACATGAGGTACAAAATGAGACTATACAAAAGCCATCAATTGAAAATGATAGTCTCGTTGATGAAGTTGCAACTCGGGAGGCACTACGTGAGCATGAGTATCTTAAGATGCTGACGAAACGTCTTGCACATGATAGAGGGTACAAAGTAATCTTGGAACATACCATTGAGCCTCACGGACGTGTTGATGTCCATGTCGAAAATGACCACGTAAAACTTGCTTTTGAAATTTCAGTAACCAACAGTCCACAATATGAGGTGAACAATATTCAGGGGTGTATTGATGCAGGATACGACCACGTATATTCTGTAAGTAAAAACGCAAAGCATCTTGTGGCCATTGAATCATTGCTACAGGATTCGTTGACTGAGTTAGAGATGGCGCAGGTTTCGTTTATCCAGCCTCACAAACTACCGTTTGCCCTTGACTCGTTTGTACAGAAAGATTCTGAAGTGAAAATTATACGAGGCTATCGGGTAACAACTCGATATAAAGACGTGTGATATAAATGAAATGATTTCTGTATTTTTATTCGTATGAACAACTGTATGTCCTGTGGAACATATACAAGATCAAAGCAAAAACTTTGCTATGCTTGCTTGTGTGAATCTATTGAGCAACCAAGTAACAAGCAGATAAAACCATTTATTCAAGCCCCACTATCATATATTAAAGGTAATATAGCTGAATCGTTGGTATTGAATTTGTTTGTTGGATGTCAATTCCAAGTTAGTAGGATTGGAGTAGAACACCGAGCTGGTCATCGGTGTGGTAATGCCCTTAAACAAGCTGGGTATACTCAAATTGATGTCTCACACATTTCCTCTACTCCTGATTTAATGATTACTAACCCACAGACCAATACCGCTGAACTTGTTGAGGTAAAATACAGAAGTGATGCGCGTGTACCGTATAGCGATTTGTTGAAGATCAAAACAGAAAATACTATCTTACTGTTGTTCTCCAAAAAACGACCAATATATTGTTTACGTCTCAAAGAAATCTTTGAGCGTGGAACGTCATTTATACCGAAAGAACATCAGACACTCAAAGCCGTTAACCCGTTTAATATTGATGTGGGTATGATTGAAATATTTGAGGCCTATTCCAAAATGATTTTTGAAGGCGTTGTACCTCTTAATACATTACCAGAGTCTATTGCTCAATAAATGAGTATATTTCTTGTTCTGATTGAATGAGGAAGGCATACTCTTGATTTTCGTAGATGAGAAGTAACCTTCCATCGTGAAATTGTTTGACGATATAGTGTAAGTCATGAGCATACAGTAATTTTTGCAGGTCCTTTCGTTCAACTTCTCCGTAGCGTTCTAATCCTTTTTTAATATGTCCTCTGTGAATTAATTGGGGTTTGTTACCACTCATACCCGAAAACATATTTAGCAAGCAATGCGATGATAGTTATTATAAGGATAATACAGAATGAACCCTTAACTAAGTTATCACCTACATCTTCAAACTCTTCATGTCTCATGAATCAAAAATACATTATGAAGCCTGCAAGGTGGCAATAGGCACCTCTATTTTATCATAAAATACACAAACACAATTTTTTACAAGAAAAAATTCAATGCCCCTTTTTGGTGTAATGCTGATAATGCTTGTGTAGCCTTCCCCAAAAATGTAGCCTTCCCCTTTTTAGGACACCTTAAAGTTCGATAAATAATTATTATTTAGTTCAGATTTGATGAAGAATTTA
>ENA-ORXM01004418-ORXM01004418.1-marine-metagenome-genome-assembly--contig:-NODE-4418-length-12334-cov-3.509668_pt1 | contig 12334 bp, 13 predicted proteins | sample MGYA00237867_ERZ511480 | MGnify/ENA primary metagenome ERZ511480 (study PRJEB26309, sample SAMN06266103) | marine metagenome | isolation source: Algal blade | place: United Kingdom:Sidmouth, United... | reverse complement strand
CATTTCAATTTTATCTTCATCTATTAAAACATCATCAGGATTAAAGTTATTTGGAATAAATGCAAGGTAATATCCGCCACCTCCAGCACCACATAACTTAACATACCCGCTTCCAGTGTCTAATAAACTCTTAGCCAAGTCATTCATTTTGGGAGTATACATTTCATTTAAAAACTCGAGTTGAAGTTGAGATAATTGGCTTATTAAATCTACAACTTCTCTACCTTCAATTATGTTTTTAATAATTAAATCATTGATTGGGTTGTATTTTTCTTTCATTTCTTTAACAAATCCTAAATTTTGACATTTTTTCTGGAAGATTTGTATAAATGCATTGGCCTGCCTTGAAACGCCTGTATTAATCAAAAATATTCTCATTCCGTTTATAGAAATTTTTTTATCAAGACTTTTAAAAACTTTTAAGTTTTCAAAGAACATAGACGTATTCAAATAACTAATAAGTGGATCAACTCCAGAACTCTTACCATGAAAATACCCCTCAATCAGTGCCAAGCACTTTAAGATATCCTCTTGCCTTGCTCCCAGGATTTTACAGTGATCAAAAATTGCTGCACATAAAGCGCCTGAACTCCCTAGTCCCATTCCTATGGGGATATTAGAATCAAAATACCATCCTTGATCTACAAGAGACTTAAATTTTTTCAAGTCAAAAAAAGGATTTTCATCTGCAAGTGCTTCTAAATAATGAATAAGACCTTGGAAATCAAACTCTTGTTTTATTTTTTTTTTCAAAAAAATAACTTGTCCACTAAATCGATTATAAGCTGTTGCTAAGGCCTGAGAACCTTGCAAAACACTATACTCTCCAAAAAGAAACAACTTTGAAGGGTAAGTTTTCAAATTAAGATCTCATCTTCAATAAAATCTTCAAAGTGTGAGGAATGTTCATGAAGAAAGCTTTTTACTTTTTGATGATAAGAATTGTCATAGATCAAGTGGATATTAGCTCCAGCATCCATAGTATAGGTGACGTTTTTCTTACCAAGCTCTTGATCTATTAAATTTATCATTTCGAGTGATTTAGGATGTAATAAAAAATAGGGTTCTAAGCTACTCATCATTAAAGCATGTAGGCTCATCGCCTCTATTCTAGTTATTTTATTAAAATCATCCCAATTTCCATCAATAAGCGCGTTGGTCATTAATTGATGATTTTTTTTGGCTTGCTTATATCTTGCATCTCTATAAGGATGATCCACCATTGATTCATGCCCCTTGGTTGAACTAATCTTTTTGGGATTAGAATCAACAATAATAACTGTATCCCGTAGCTTTTTAAATACTGAATGAACTTTTACATCCGAACTATATAAGTCACTTGAATTTTGTATATAATTCACTCGCCCCCAACTCTGAAACCCAGGGCCTAATGACCTACAAGCACTCCCTGATAAAAGCCTAGCATAATTTGAAAGTTCACTTGAGGATAAGTTTAACTTCAATAAATCATTCAAGATTAAAACATAGCAAGACATAGAAGAGGCAGATGAAGCAATCCCACTAGAGTGAGGAAATGAGTTAGTACTTTCTATTTTGATTTTAACATTTGGTAGACTTATTGGCAGTCGCTTCATTCTTGATAAGATATTATCTCTAAATTTACTATTTTCTTGAGCATTAAAGCTAAATTCAAGTCCAAAGCGATCGAATTCTATAGAGGTACCTTTCATCGAGGTAATGCAATTTTTAAGCGTAAAACTTAAGGAAGGGTTACAAGGAATTTGTTGATCAAGTTTTCCCCAATACTTCACTAAAGCAATATTTGAATGACCAATATGCTCTACTGAATTCATTTTAAGAAAATACTAGAGTCGGTAATTAAATCTTTATAAGCAATGACTGTATCATACCCTAATTGGTTAAAATATGAATTTATATAATCAGGCCCAAGACTACTTACGGCAAGAGCGAAGTCACCTCCCCATGCACCTAGAGATTTCACCTCACCTTGAAAGTCTTTAAAATATAGATCTTTTACTTTCTGCCTTTTAATAACTCGGGAAATAATATCTTCATGTTCAGCTACATATTTTTGAAAGTCTTCGAGGTTAGAACACTTTAAAATTAATGTTGTGATTTCAGATATCCTATCAATATTTTGCTGAAAGTCTTTATTACGTTCAAGTGAATTATAATATTTTATCTCAGATTGAGTATTTTTCTTTTCTTTTAGATGAACAAAAAACAAAGAGTCTTTAAAAGGAAAATTGAGATTTAGTAATTTCCATTCTTGTTGATCATCTTCTGTTTTATAAATGACTGGGCCTTTGGCTTCAGCAACCGCAATATCATAGCCAGAACCACCAAAGGTTTTTCTAGATAATTCAAACGGACTCACATAGGCCCATTGAGAAATATTAAATAATAAAGTTGAGCTCGAACCTAAACCCCAGTTTAGCGGAAACTCCACTTTTGAAGTAACGAAATATTCTTTTTCTTCTCTCAAAAAATGGATATTTAATTGCCTCACAGCTCGGAAAATACTTTGTAACTTTTCACCTAATGCTGAATCGGTACTATCTATAATTGAAAAGTCATTCAAACGAAACTTCACACCAACCCATTTTTTATATTGGTAATCTAATCCAGTCCAATTTAGAGTCGGTGAAGAAAATGTTTTTTTAGATTTAATATTTAAAGATTGTCCAAGCATAGTCGGAAGAGCTAAAGAACTCGCACCATCTAGCACTAAGTACTCACCAGTTAACATAATCTTTCCAGGTGAATAAAAATTATGAAATCCTAAGCTTCTACTATCTAGAGCACTCGTTTGGCTTCTAAAACTCTTAAGGGTTGAGATTATTGGATTTAAAATTTTCATAATTAATTTTTTCAACATATCTGTTTTAGTGGAAATTGGTAATAACTAAAATGTATTTATGCTCAATGAGAATCTTCAATAAGAAATGATCGAACTTCAGCAAAACTTACGACCTTATTTGAAAAATATACTTTAGCGGCTTTAATTTGCTCATCAGAGGCATCAAATTGGGCCAAAATATTGAGCAGATGCATCTTCATGTGACCTTGTTGAATTCCTGTTGTGATAAGAGACCTCACTGCTGAGAAGTTCTGTGCTAGCCCTAAACAAGCTATAATTCTCATCAACTCTTGAGCATTGGGTTGAGCTAAGAGATCAAGAGATAGAGAAGCCAGAGGATGTAGTTTAGTTAAACCACCTATAGTTCCTACTGAAATAGGTAATTCAATCGAGAATTTAAAAAGCCCATCAATTATAGAAGCTCTAGTCAAACTTCTATATTGTCCATCTTTGGCAGCATAAGCATGAGCACAGGCCTCAATAGCTCTAAAATCATTACCTGTAGCCAAGATCAGTGAATCAATCCCATTCATGATTCCTTTATTATGAGTGACGGCCCTATCTGTATCAAAATGAGCTATATCAATAGCTTTTTTAAACTTATTAAGAAAGTCAGCTGCTTTCATCCCATCAATGTCAAAGTCAGCTATCTCAAGACAAACCTCAGAAGTAACAACACATTCAGGAGTATAATTTGAAAGTATGGAAAAAATTATTTCAAAATGGTTTTCAAAATAATTTTCAACCATAATAGAGTTAAAACTATCAGCTATTTGCTCTAGAATAGAATTTATAAAATTTGCTCCCATGGCATCACAGGTTTGAACTTTCAGCTCTATCTTAAAAGTATTAGATAAATCAGTCAGAGTTTTCATCCGAATAGATTCAATACCGCCGCCACGCTCATCCATATTTTGAGTTAATTCTCTTGTATTATTTAATAAGATCTCTTTAGAATCTTCAAAAACTTTAAAAAGAATTCTCTTATCTAGATCAAAGCTACAATAAATATGACCAACTTTTGTAACTGACTTTATTTGTGTTTTAAAGCCACCATGACCAGCCCAGAATTTTGCAGCCTTAGCCGCGGCCGCAACAACAGAACTCTCCTCTGTCACCATAGGAATGGTATATTTTTTTCCATCGATCAAAAAATGAGGGGCAACACCATAAGGAAGATGAAAATTTGCGATGGTATTTTCACTAAAGTTTTCAAATCTCTTTTGAAGCTTTTTTTCCTTATATTCAGTGTCAACAAGAGCAACTTTGTCCGAACAATTCAGCTCAGATAAAATATAATTTATTTTTTCTTGTTTGCTTAATTTAGAAAATCCAATATTCATTAATGCTTTATTGTTAAAAAGTTTTCTGCCAATCTCATTTTTAAAATAAAACTTGTAATATAACTCTTTAGGTTCTCATGTCCGAGATCGGCCATTTCTAAAACTTTATGGGCCTGTCCTATCACAGAATTATTATTTGAAATACTTTTATGATAATAAGCTTCTAAAGGATCATTCATACCACCAGAGATAATGACATCCATTTGTGAGCCAATCTCGTTGAGATAGTTAATCATATTAATAGACGGTTCTCCGATTGATTCAAAATCTGTTAACTTAGACTTTGATCTTATCTGTTCAAGCTTGGTAAAATTTGTTCCACCAAAGCCTGCTAATTCTAAACCTTCAATTCCAATATCACTTAATGCTTTTAATGATCTTCTCCCCATCCCTTGACCAATCTCTTTTACAACAATTGTTCCAAGAAACTTTGCTTTGAATTTTTCAATAATATCAATAGGTCTATCAATAATTAAATCACCTTCAGGTTGAAAAAATTCCTGAAGTGGATTGACATGAATAATTAAACCATCTGCTCTAAGCATATTCATGAGATCATTGAGTTTTTCCAATTCATTATTTTTTAAAAGATCTGCAATTTGAGCGATCCCCAAATTCATAAAAAATGGAGCATCTGGCCCTAACAAATCTCTTAAATCAAAATCACTAAACAATGAAGGGTCTTCCATGAGAGCTCGACAAGAACCAAGCCCCATTCCCAAACCCAGCTCACCACAAACGCTAGCAAAGATTTGATTATACTTTTTTGAGTTTTTTCCTCCACCAGTCATACTGGAGATCCAAAATGGATAATTCATTTTTTTACCAAGAAAAATAAAAGGTGCTGGTTTAAAATCAGGATGAACACCATACATTGGTTCATATTCAAACCTCTGATCTCTAAATAATTGTTGAGAGACTTTGGCTAGATCTATATGATCATCTTTTCTTGTAGTTATTTCTGACATAACTTTGTTTTATCAAAACAAAATCTCTTTTTCCACCATCGAAATTTTTTATAATTGATGAAATATTTCCCCGAAGTAAGAGTTGAGACTCTCTATTCAAGTCACATGCTAGAAAGAACCTATCTGTAGAACCAGTGTTTTCAATATCAGATAACACCCTAGTTAATCGATAAGCTGTATCCATTAACGCATTGCAACTTCTGAGAGTACAAAAATCTTTAAACCATTTTGAGCGATCCGGATTCTTCAGTGGTGGAAAGCCCATAAAGTGAAAGCTATCTACGTTAAATCCACTTAAAGCTAGGGCCAACATTAAGGAGTTACAAAATACTCCGCAATCAACTTTGATTTTAGCTTCATGGCATGCATTGACTAACTGAGCTCCCGGGTCACAAAAAACAGGTATACCTTCATCACTAATAAGATAAATATTTTTTCCATTTCTAAGCTGAGCAAGCAGTTCAGACTGATCTTTGATTTGGTTATGCTCATTAAAGTATCGAAAATTATCAATAAATGATCTATCAAGTCCCCAAGCGATCCATCTTCTGCGAGAAGATTTTGGCTCTTCAAGAAGAAAAATACTTTTATTTGGATTTAAACACGCCTCTTTGAGAATATTTAAGTTCTCAGAATGAAGAGGCGATGAGTTATTTAAAGGCGTTGGAATTAAAGTTAACTTTCCTTGGGACATTTAACTTATAAGCTTAGCTACATTTAGCACAATCTTTTCCTTCGGTAGCTGCCTTTGTACAACATGCATGAGATGAGCTTTTCACTGCACATGCGCCAGTAGTACATTTCTTACCTTCTGCTTTTGCTTGAGCACAACACGATTTTTTGACAGCACAAGCACCACTGGCACACTTCTTACCTTCTGCTTTTGCTTGAGCACAATTTGATTTTTTTACTCCACAAGCACCACTTGCGCACTTCTTACCTTCTGCTTTTGCTTTAGTACAACATGACTTTTTATCAGCACTTGCACCTTTGACACTATTTGCTTTTTTAATAGCACATTTATTGCCATTGCAATTTGCTTTTTGATATGAGGCACATGAGAACATAAATCCTAATACAATTAGCATTCTAAAAAATTTCATCTTCATTCCTTTATTAATCGATATGTTTGAAATCAGCTTCAATTATATCTTCCTTCTTATTTTGACTTTTATCAACTGGAGGAGTCATATTCTTAAACATAAATGACAAATTCTTAATGATTCTATAGATCATAAATAGACCGATCAGGTATAGTATTATTCTAGGCATAGTTACCTTCCTTCACTTTTAGAATATTATAGTAGTTTTTCTTATCCTGAATAAAATCTTCAGATATGATAATAAATGAATTATCGAGAAGATACTCTTTTACAGTTAAAAGGTTTTTTTGAGGAGCAAGAATGAACTCACTCTTAATTTCACTGTGAGTTTGCTTTAGAGACTTTAAAATTTTTATACATGTCCACCCACCAACTCCTGCCATCACTATAGACTCATCTGGTCTATTCTCAATTTCTATTTTTGTTGCATCTCTTGCTTGGAATTCACAATTTGATTTATCTATACTGTTTTTTAAATTCTCTATTATATGGGGAACAATATCTACAAAATACACTTTTTTCTTTTTATCCATTAAGGACTTACCTATGAGTCCATGGTCACAGCAAAGATCCCAAACTATAGTTGAATCAGCTGAGATGAGCTTTTTAATTTTTTCTAGTCTGAAACTTAACTTACTCAATGAGTGCACTCCCAAGGCATATTTCATCATTATAAAAAGCAACTATTTGTTTTTTACAAACAGCTCTTTGAGGTTGTTTAAAATCTATTTCTAATAAGCCATTAATGTATTTGACAGTACAATCTTGATCTAATTGTCGATAACGGATTTTTGCCTTACACTGAAAGTTATCACTTGGCTTAAAGTTTATCCAGTTTAACTCTTTAGCTTTAATGTTCTTTCTAAATAATTCAGGATGATCTTTTTCTCGCTCAACATAAACGATATTTTTAGTATGATCCTTTTTTATGACATACCACGGCTCACCTGGACCACCTAGGCCTAACCCTTTCCTTTGGCCTAAAGTAAAAAAACACGCTCCATCATGAGCTCCAACAATTGTTCCGTCTAATTTTTGGAACTCTCCCTTGGTGGAATCAATATATTCACTTAAAAATTTTCTAAAGTTTCGTTCACCAATAAAACATACACCAGTCGAATCTTTTTTCTTAGCATTAACCAAGTTAAAATGTTGTGCTATCTCTCTGACTTTTGTCTTTTCTAAAAGTCCAAGAGGAAAAAGTACTCTGTCTAAAACTTCGCCATTAATTCCTGATAAAAAGTAGGATTGATCTTTTTTATGATCTCTTCCTTTAGCCAAGTGCCAAGTGCTATCAGTATAGATTCGGCTACAATAATGTCCTGTTGCCACATAATCGACACCAAGACTAAGAGCACTCTTAAAGAAATGATTAAATTTTATTTCTATATTACAAAAGACATCAGGATTAGGAGTATCACCATTTTTATAATCTTCGATAAAGTTTTTGAATACAGATTCATAATATTCTTTTGAGAAGTCAAAAGCATAATATGGTATATCTAAGGACTCGCAAACTTTCATGACATCTTTATAATCTGATTCAGCATTACAATTTCCATGCTCATCCACTTCGTTCCAATTTTTCATAAAACCGGCAATAACATCATGACCTTGAGACTTAAGAATTAAAGCTGCAACTGCAGAATCAACACCTCCACTCATACCAACCATGATCTTAGATGATTTATCTAAAATCTGGGGGATATTAAATTGAGATAAGTCTAAGATCATTTAAAGATTTAGATCGAACTTAAATTCATTTACATTTATTTTAGGTTCATGCCAGACACCATAATTTCCGGCCATGATTAATTTTTGAACATAACTATCAACAAGAGCTCTATAAGTTATTTTTTCATAAAAACGTATATCAACTTTAGATCCAGACTTATTAAGTGCTCCAATAAGAGCTGCAAGATAAGTTTGCCTATTCTCTGTATCAGTATTAATTTTACAAAACCCAGCTCCAATAAGACCTTTAATTTGTTCCCAATCTGTTCCTACAAAATTTTTCCATGTATTTACTTCATCTTTTAATCCAAGAGCTGATAAATTTTCAATAGCATAATCTACAACTTGTGGGTAAAGAGTGGATGCTCCATGGGCCACGAATATAATTTCATCATTGATTTTATTAGCTAGTTTTAAACATTCATGAGCTAATTCAACATTAAGTTTTACTTTATCTCCAGGTTTACCTTTATTAGGTCCATGCATAGTACCTATCGTTGGAGCTAATAGTAAAACCCCTGTATTTTCTAAAAACTCTTTTAACTCTACAGGATCTGTATAAGTACTAATCTCGCTATGAGTATCTTCATCTTCAACTCCTGCCAAGACTCCGAGTTCACCTTCAACGCTAACTCCTTTGGGATGAGCTAGTTCTACCACTTCCCTTGTTGCCTCCATATTCACTTTTAAGCTTGTTGCACGCTTATTGGCATGATCGGTTGAATTATCGGCCATTACTGAAGTGAACATTTCAATGGCACCTCTAATGACCTTTCTCCCATGCTCTCCAATATTATCTCCATGATCTAAATGGGTTGCTATTTGAACACTTGATTTACTGGCCCTAAATTTTACAAGTCCATGGATGGCTTCAAGACCTTGAAGAGCATCTCCATGGCCAAAGTGTTTAAGAGCAGAGTTTGAAAATGCTAAGATTCCTGATGATCCCAGGATATCAAAGGCCTCACATGCCGCTTGTATACCATCGTAAGTAGTTACATTAAATGCTGGTAGAGCATATCCCTCAACTAATTTGTTTCCTTTCTTTCCATTTTTTGCCATTAAAATTAGTTCATGAGCCGATCTCATATTCTCAGAAAATTTAATAGACTTATTTAAACTAGGTGCATTCATTTGTATCTCCTCTACTTGAAACCTATGTATAGTATGAAGTGCGTCAAAAATCAAAATTGGTTATAATTATCAATATTTTAATATCTGATTACTTTGGTCTTTAAGATATGAAGATATGATTAAGTATCTTGGAAATATCTGCTGCGACTGGCTTCCAGAAAATAAGTTTCTTACAATATCCTTAGTGAGAGTTACAAAAGCCATTCTTATTTTGATTTTTTTATTTAATACTAATCCTCTTTCAGCAGGTACTGATATGAATCAAAGAAGAATAAAAGTAATATCTTGGAATGTTTTTGCACTCCCTTGGCCAATTAATTGGAGAAGCAATAAAGTTGCAAGAGCAAAACTAATTACAAAACATCTCCTAGCAAATGACTATGATATCATAGCTATACAAGAAGCATTTAAGAAAAGAGTTTATAAGCACTTTCTAAAAAAATTAGGAAAAAAATATCCTTATTCATCTGGTAAACCGCCAAAGTCTAAAACTTTACCAGTAATTACAAATAGTGGATTAATGATTTTCAGTAAATTTCCCATAACTAAACAACAAATTGAGTATTTTGAAACTTCGCGAGGTACAGACAGACTCTCGTCAAAAGGAGCATTAATTACTTCAATTGATGTCGATGGTAGAGAGTTTGAATTCGTTGTAAGTCATATGCAGGCCGGCGGTGAGGACAAAGCTTGGATAAGAAGAAAGCAATTTGATAGAATTAATCGAGTTTTGTCTGAAAGAGATTTCAAAACTCCAATTATTATTGTTGGAGATTTAAATATTGATAGATATAAAGATGAATTTTTTGACATGATTGAATATTTCAATGCTCAGTATTATGAAGTTGATGGCATGAAATTCACAATAGATCATTGTTTAAATACCCTCAAAAAATGCCCTACTCCAAATGTTCAAGAACATCTTGATCACTTTATAAGCTATGATAATGATGCAATTTTAGATGTCGAAGATCTTCATATTGAAAGACCTTTAGGGAAGTATCGATATAAATTTGGAAAAAAACATGATGGGCGAGACCTATCAGATCACTTCCCAATTACTGGAACAATCGTCATAGATTAAATTTAGAGGTATTTACTCTAGAGACTTTTTCTAATATCCATTAAAATTTCATGATATTTATAAGAAGCTGGAACATTACTTTTTTGATGATGATCTGGCAGGAGCTTAAGTCCCTTCGTCTTGAACAAAAGTTTTTTCAACTCAAAGTTTTGCATAACCTTTGCTCTTATTGCTTTATAAATTAATTTATAATGAAATTTCGATCCAGAATCATGATCTTTATAATTAAAACGTACACCTTTATAACTTACCCAATCAAAGCCATATTTCTTATTGATAACATTGGCTAGGTCTCCAGCTTTCTTGGCTTCAAAACCATGCATTTGACTTACAGCGTCTCTTTTAAATGGATAATCATACTCTGATCTTGGATCCATGCTCTTATTTGCCTCAGGGTACTTCATCATTTGCCAAAAGCCCTCTACACTAGCAAACCTCTTCCTATCGACAATAAACGGTGCGTGACCAAAGTTACTAAAAACTCCCAATTCATTTCTTTTTGAAAGAATAACTTCATTTTTCGATCTATCTGCTTCATGAGGTAATATCTCCCAACTGGGAGCATTTGGATCATCAATTTTCTCCCACCAGTGATCTGGGTAAGAAAAACTTAAAGTAGAAGAAATAACAAGTAGGATTTTTAAAATATTCATATCTGAATTTTTATAACAACTGGCAAATGATCAGAAAACCCTTTTTTTGCTTTCGGGTCAAATCTATAGGGTACATCTTTATAAATTGTAATATCCCCAGTTGATCTATCTTCCCACTCAATGTCTGTAAGCATATACTTATGAGCTAAGATATTGAAATCTTGATAATTTACTTTAAAACGTCCACTTCTTTTATAGACAAATATTTTATCCAATGATCCCCAGTTGCCTTTATAGAAGTGAGATCCACCTTTAAGTGTTTTACGATATCTTGATAGCTTCCTACCTTTGACTTCAACATCATAAAAATTGGGAATAATATGCTCTGTTAAGCCATTGATCTCATCATCATCTACTGTATTAAAATCTCCCGTTGCTATCACTACATTAGATTTCTTTTTCTTTTTAGCTACATTTAAAAGAGTTTCAGCTGCTTTAAGTCTAGTTAAGTCATCGTTACTTTGACTTGGCCAATGGTTTGCAAAGACAGTCACCAACTTTCCACCAATATTTAAATTAGCTTCTAAGATTCCTCTCGTAGGTCTACTAGAATAATCAGAAATATCAACCTTATGATATTTTTGAGAAACAATTTTATGTTTTGCAAAAATTGCGACATCAATCCCTCTTCTATCTGGACCTTCAATTAATGAAATATAACGATATCCCTTCTTGGCTAACCCTTTCGTGATTAAATCTTTAAGAGCATTCTTATTTTCTAACTCTTGAAGAACAACAATATCAGCACCTTTTCCAGAATCGTACGAAGCAATAACTTTAGCCATATTTTTAATTTTTGCGAGATAAACAGAATTGCTCCAATCAAAATTCAAGCAATTTTCCCGATAAAAAGGATTGGATAGACCTTCACAGTATTCTTTTACAATCCTTGATCTCTTCTTAATTTTCAGAGGTAGATAAGTATAGTCTTCTTTATTCTTATCATGATAAGTATCAAAAAAATTCTCTAGGTTATAAGTCATAACTGAAAAAGTTTTAGACTCTACGTTTAATCCTAGAAACAGCAACGACATAAAAATGATTTTCATATAACCCCGATTAATTTGATTTGTTATTAAAGATGATACTGATAGACACTTCACTGACAAGTGAAAATCATTAAAGTCAGAAAGATGGGCTTACATGTAAGAGATCTTTAGTACTCTTAACACAAACTTTAAATGGCATATTTTAATAATAGGAGTAGATAACTTTGTGCGTTAAATCTCAGATGAAACTAAAAACTCATCCAAATCAGAACCGCAATCTTTTAAAATCCAAGTATCATCAGGTGCAATATTTTTATGATTTTTTATATGAAAGCCCTTATACCAGTACCTTCCCATAAAAAACATTGCTCTGGCTAATTCATCCCTTTGCTTTTGAGGTGATTGAGTCCTATCACGCAACTCGTACAAACCTTTTTCAGCTTGTTTAAATAATTTATCAGCTAATTTATGTTTACCAATTCTA
>ENA-ORXM01004416-ORXM01004416.1-marine-metagenome-genome-assembly--contig:-NODE-4416-length-12347-cov-2.857457_pt1 | contig 12347 bp, 7 predicted proteins | sample MGYA00237867_ERZ511480 | MGnify/ENA primary metagenome ERZ511480 (study PRJEB26309, sample SAMN06266103) | marine metagenome | isolation source: Algal blade | place: United Kingdom:Sidmouth, United... | reverse complement strand
GGATCTTTTCCTGAACGAAATTGCACTCCTTGATGATGCGATGGTAAAAATCCGTTACCCCAAGCGGCAGAACTCAAAGGCTGTGCGCCTCCTCCTTTTGAAAGCATGACTACAAAGTTGGGTAAGTCTTTGTTATCACTCCCAAGACCATAACTCAACCAAGAACCGATCGATGGTCGGCCACTCAGTTGTGAACCGGTTTGCATGAACATCACCGCTGGTTCGTGGTTGATGGCATCCGTACGCATTGATTTGATGATACAGAGGTCATCGACCACTTTGGCCGTATGCGGAAAAATTTCACTTACCCATGCTCCTGACTGCCCATATTGCTTAAAATCATATATCGATTGTACCAACGGAAAGGTAGACTGATCGGAAACCATGCCCGAATTTCGTTGTGTACCTTGTACTGAAGGCGGAATCTCCTTACCATGCCATTTGGCCAGCGCAGGCTTATAGTCGAAAGTTTCCAGTTGTGAAGGACCACCACTTTGAAAAAGATAGATAACCCGCTTTGCCTTTGCCGGAAAATGAGTGCCATTTAATAGATGTGCTGGATTACGAGACTGGTTACCGATAAGCAAATCGTTGGCAAAACCCGATGCAGGTCCTAACATGCTCGAAAGTGCTATGGAACCAAAGCCCAAAGATGCCTTTTTAAGGAATCCCCTTCTTGTATCGGTAAATTTTAAGTCTCTAGTCAAATCGTCCATAGCTATATTTTATCGTATTGTAAATCCGTCTGCCGTATTCAATATTCCGTTGATTACCGTTGCCAAGGAAGCCACCTCAATAACATCCAATGCTTTTTTTGGCGTTGAACTCCCTATTCTAACATAGGCCATAGCATCTTCTTTAGCAGCTGTAAAACGTCGTATTTCATCCGAATAAAATTTCTTTAGAATAGTCATTTCATTCCTATTGGGCGGTCTTCCAACAGCAAGTGAATAAGCTTTTTTAATTCGTTCATTGTCTTCTGCATAGTCTATCAAAAGATTTTCGGCTATCACCCTTGAAGCTTCTACGAATTGGGGATCGTTCAATAGCACTAAGGCTTGAAGCGGCGTACTGGTCTCTCGCCGTTTCACGGTGCACACCCCACGTTCGCCCACATCGAAAATTAGCATCGAAGGTGGTGGTGAAGTCCGTTTCCAAATGGTGTATAAACTTCTTCGATACAATCCTTCTCCGGGTTCCTGCAGGTATCTGTAGCGCCAACCTTTGTTGCTTATTTCGTCCCAAAGACCTTCGGGTTGATATGGGTATTCACTTGGCCCTCCAATTTTATGGGACAAAAGCCCACTAATAGCAAGTGCATTGTCACGCACCATTTCGGCCGTCATGCGAAAACTGGGGCCACGTGCAAGCAGTATATTGTCGGTATCGATTTCCAACAGTTCTTGATTGACCACCGAACTCTGACGGTAGGTTTCAGACAACACAATAAGCTTGTGCATTTTTTTTATATCCCATCCAGATTCTTGAAATTCCACGGCAAGCCAATCTAACAGCTCTGGGTGCGAGGGTAAATCGCCTTGATTTCCAAAATCATCAGAGGAGCCTACAAGCCCTCTGCCAAAATGCATTTGCCACAATCGATTGACATACACCCTAGACGTCAAAGGATTTTCTGGGTCGAAAAGCCACTTGGTAAGTCCAAGACGGTTTCTAGGGAAATCTTTATTAAAAGGTAAAACCGCCTCAATGGCATCCGGAAAAACCTCATCGGTCGGCGAATCGTACATTCCCCGGTCTAAAATATAGGTTGGTCTAGGCTCGGGCATATCTCCCAAAACCATGATTTCTGGTATCGTATCGACCAAACCGATCTGCTCTTTTCTTAAGGTACGAAGTTCATTTTCAATGGACTGCTTTTTAGAATCCGTATGCTTGTAAAAATTAGAAATAAGTTGTAAGTTTTTTGAATCGTCAGAGTTTCCAAGAATTTTCTCCACATTTTTGGTATCATAGCCGTATAGCACTTCTAAGGCAGATAGTTCTTTGGAATGTATGGTCAGTTCGTCAAGGCCTCCATTGATGAACGTTTTCATTTTGTCGCGATTACCTAACTGAAAGCCTGCAAAATAATAGGTATGAATGTTAGGTTCGTAGGTAATCGATTTATAAAGATTGTTTATCTCGACATCAACTTCCACTTCCTTTCCATTCAAATAGATGTGAACACCTTCAGCCTTGCCGAATCCATCGTAAGAAACTGTTACGTTCGTCCATTCCTTAACTGGAATGGTATTTTTAGTCTTCACTTGAATCGCGTTGGTAGGCCAAGATTGGGCGATAATGAATTTTGGACGGTTATTTTCTAGATGCAAGGAATAGCCATTGAGACCAAGTCTCAAATCTTCGCAATGATAAAAAATTCCGGTTTCCTCATATTCGATATCCGGAAATACGCTCAAAGAAACCGTAAAGGCATCTGTCTGATCGAACCAGCCTACTTTTTCAGGCAGTACAAGAGTCGTAAAATCATTCAGAAATACACCATTTCCTTTAGCGCCTTTCTTAATATCAGGCTCGTTTATTTTTACGGGTTTTCCTTTCGAAACCGAATTCGGCCCGTAAAATTTTTTGTTGCCTTGGGCAATTAGTTTGTCAAAGTCATAGTGGACGACCAATTCTTTCTCATAGGTATTTTGAACCACTTTAAATGTATTAGAAACCTTCGATATAGCATTGGGGTTGATTTTATCCGATTCCTTTACCACTTCAACCAATCGTTTTTTTGTTTTTTCGATGTTCTTACCGATATACTCCAAAACTTTTTCCTGTTCAGTATTAGTCAACAAAAGCGAAGGTCCGGGTACTTGTCCGGGGCCATATACTGCAGTACCAATTTCATCGGTACTATTAAAAAAAGCGGCCATTTCGTAATGTTCTCTCTGGCTTATGGCATCATATTTATGGTCGTGACATCGGGCACATTCAACACTCAACCCTAAAAACGCCTTGCCCGTAGTCAAAACACGGTCAGCAACGTATTCTTGACGATACTCTTCAAAAATAATACCCGCTTCGGAGTTCTTTTTGTGCAATCTGTTGAATGCCGTTGCTAGAATACTCTCTTTGGTCGGGTTTTCAACAAGGTCACCGGCCAACTGCCATGTGGTGAATTGTTCATACGACATATTTTCATTGAACGCCTTAATAACCCAGTCGCGATACGGACTATTATCTCGATGCTTATCATCTAAGTATCCATCGCTTTCGGCATAGCGCGCAACATCCATCCAATCAGCTGCCATTCGTTCACCATAAGCCGGTGATGCTAATAATCGATCCACCAACTTCTCGTACCCATCTTCCGAATCGTCTTTTACAAAATCCTCTATTTGTTCCAAACTTGGCGGTAGCCCTGTAAGATCAAAACTCAATCTTCTTATTAAGCTTTCTTTTGTAGCTCGATCTGAAGGTGATAAATCTTCATTTTTCAATTTATTTAATACGAAATAATCGATTTCATTCTTCGCCCATTCTTTACTATAACTTTCAGGAAGTTTCTCTTTCTTCGGAGAAATAAAAGACCAATGCTTTTTATATTCAGCACCTTGTTCAACCCATTTCGTCAAAACAGCTTTTTCATAGGTACTCAAGGTTACATTGAATTCTGGTGGAGGCATAATGACCTCAGGATCTTTCGACAGTATCCGATTGACCAATTCACTACTATTGGGATTTCCGGGAATAATGGCTTTCTTTCCAGAATCCTTGAGGGCTTCAAAAGCATTCTTTTCAATATCCAATCTGAGTCCCGCTTTTTGATTTGCCATGTCAGGACCATGGCACGCAAAACATTTATCAGAAAGAATGGGTTTTACATGATGATTGAAATCGACTTTTTCAGGTAAGCTTGTATAGGCTTCCTCGATTTCCTCAGGTGCATTCCACACACAGCTAGCTAATGACAGCGAAATAAATAAGATGTTAATTGTATGACAAATCCTTATGTCTCTACTCATATCTTCCTCAAGATACGATGATTTTTAACAGTTAATGCGTTAATAAACTGTTTCATTAACCGTTAATAAAATTTAGTTATCTTTAGCTAAACCTTTGATTTTTATGGCTTCAGAAGCGTATAGACAGCATCTATCTAAAATAATAGAGAGCAAGTCATTCGGTAATTCTACTACCTATGCCAACCTTTTACGCTATTTAGTCCGATGTACTTTAGACGAAGACATTCCAAAGGAAACCACAATTGCTTCCGAAATTTTTGGCAAGAACGATTTCGACCCTTCGCAAAGCACTTTAATTCGTGTTTACGTATACAATCTTAGAAAAAAGCTGGACACCTATTATAAAAAGGAAGGTGTTGCAGACAAAAAAAGAATTCGTATTCCCAAAGGAAGTTATGCCGTGGAATTCGTGGATCGAAATAAGATTTCTTCTGATAAAACCGAATCGATAAAGAAAAAATGGATCATTCTGATTATCGGAGCGCTGTTAGTATCACTTGCATTCAACATGTATTCAAGTTGGGGAAATAGCGAGGATGCCTTGGTAAACAAAGATGGACTTTGGAAAGACCTTATCAAAAGTGAGCGTCCTAAAATGTTAGTGCTAGGCGACCTCTTTGTCTATGCCGAAACCGATACAGCAGTAGGCCCAGTAAGAACCATTAGAGACCCTAACATCAATTCGCTACAACAATTCGAGAACTTCAAATTGCAAAACACGCGTACTGATTTAGAAATCGAGCCGTTAACCTATACTCATCTTATACTGGGCAGTACACAATGGATTAAGAGGCTAAGTGAGATTTTCTATTCCATCAATAGTGATTACACCATACGCATCATGTCACGGTTCAACCCTAAACAACTTCAAGATTATGATATTTTGGTCGTGGGCATGCATAAAACTTTAGGCGTATTCAGGTCTTTCTACAATAATACTGCTTTCAAGTACGACGTTGAAGAAAATGCATTCCTTTATCAAGCAAATGATGAAAAGCAACGTATTTCTTACCAACCCAGCGGAGATGCCGATGCTTATCATACCGATTACAGTTTAATGGCCAAAATACCAGGACCCAATAATAATAGCATATACGTGTTTTCAGGAATATGGGATACCGGCGCTACCCAAAGCCTTAAGAATTTCACGGACAAAAAGTTGTTGGCCGAATTAGAATCTCAATTAAAAAAGGAATTTGGATATCTACCAGAATTTTTCGAAGTGCTTTTTGAGGTCAACGGAGTTGATAGAATGGAATTGAGCAGTAAAATATTGCACATGAATAAATTGGAATAGTTTGCTCTTCAGAAAATAATCTTAATTTCAGCCTTATGAAAAAACATCACTTGAAAATAAAAACATTGCAATTGTTATGTCTAAGTCTATTGATTTTTGGATGTAAACAAGAGAAAAAAGAAACGCAGACCGTACCAGAAACAGATCAGATAAAAGAACCTAGTTCTATTGAAGAAAATAAAGGTTTAGTACTACTTGAAAAATGCCTTCAAGCACACGGTGGTTTAGATTTATGGAAATCTTTTGAAGGCTTAGAATATAATCTAAATGACAACGGTAAAGACGTCTATCAATTGACTCATCTGAAGGATCGTAGAGCCTACCTTAAATCAAAAAAATACGAAGTTGGCTTTGATGGAAAGGTGGCTTGGTCGCTACCCGATGCAAATGAGGTTTCAGGCAAATCAGCAGCATTTTATTATAATTTGGACTTTTATTTCATTGGTGTGCCTTTTTTATTAAAAGATCGTGGCGTTCATGCCACGTACGAAGGCAAAGCTAAGGTAAACGAAAAAGAATATGAATCGCTAAAGATAACTTTTGGGTCTGGAGTTGGGTTTACTCCAGAAGATGTCTACTATCTTTATCTTGACCCTGAAACGTATGTATTGCAAATACTTACTTATTCCATTTCCTATTTTGATAAAGAAAATGCAGGAATCAATAGTGCGAAGGTGTATTCAGATTACCGTGAAGTACAAGGACTGATGATGCCTCATAAAATGGAGAACTTCGAATGGACAAATGACCAAATGGGGAAAAGTAAAAACCACTTGCGCATTTTTCGAGATATCAAATTCTTACATGAAATTCAAAATGAAGCGTTATTCGAAATGCCGAATGGAGCTATTTCTGAAGTGCTAAAATAAAATCTCCCATACTAAAAATCAATGAGCATTTCGTGTACACTAGATTTGAAATATGACGATGCTGCTCTAAAAAAAATAATATTCTGATAGAAGTGTAACCATTGTAACTTTACACTTTAAATATTCACTCTATTTTGCGTCAAATTAAAAATAAATGGAAGTAATTCTTCAACCTTGGCCTTGGTATGTTTCTGGCCCACTAATCGCCCTGACAATGGCTATTTTAGTTTTCTTCGGGAAAACTTTTGGCATGTCATCAAACCTTCGAACGCTGTGCACAATTGGTGGCGCTGGAAAATATGCCGATTTTTTCAAGTTCGATTGGAAAGCTCAACAATGGAATTTAACTGTAGTTCTAGGAGCAATTATTGGTGGTTTTATTGCCGTGCAGTTTCTATCAGATGGTTCGGCGATTGACCTAAGCCCTGAAACAATTACAGATTTAAAAACCTTAGGTTTTGAAAATGCAGGTGCGACATTGTTGCCTGCTGAAATTTATGATTGGGATAGTATTTTAACCTTAAAAGGGTTTTCAATTTTGTTAATCGCAGGATTTCTCGTAGGTTTTGGAACGCGTTATGCTGGCGGATGTACCTCTGGCCACGCAATAACAGGCTTGAGCAATTTACAGTTACCTTCCTTAATAGCCGTTATCGGATTTTTTATCGGAGGATTATTAATGACACACTTTTTACTTCCCCTAATCTTTTAAATATGAAATTTCTAAAATTCTTATTCGTTGGTATTTTCTTTGGAATTGTTCTCGTAAAATCGGAAGCTGTTTCTTGGTACCGTATTTTTGAAATGTTCAAGTTTCAATCGTTTCATATGTACGGCATAATAGGTTCTGCTGTCGGACTAGGCATCTTGTTTCTTTGGGGCTTCAAAAAATTCAAAGTAAAAAGTATTGAGGGTAATGAAATACATCTTCCTCCAAAAAACAAAAGCTTTGCTCGCTATATCTTAGGTGGTATTATTTTCGGATTAGGATGGGCCTTAGCTGGAGCTTGCCCAGGACCGATGTATATTCTCTTAGGAACAGGTATTTCTAGTATGCTTTTAGTTATAGCTGCAGCTATGCTTGGTACTTTTGCGTATGGCTTGCTAAGAAATAGACTACCACACTAATTCTGATATACCCTTATATAGTCAAGAATGAATTCTTGAGGTAATACACTATCATCGATATCGTGTCCACCAAAGTTACCACCGATAGCACTATTTACAATCAAATAAAAAGCCTGATCAAAAGGCCAAATAGCTTCCGTTTTTTCTTTAGGAGCGAAAGAGCACATCAAATTTCCATCTACATAAAAGTCGATCTTCTCGGGCGACCAGTCCGCCTCGTAAATATGAAAACCTTCTTCAATAGTATCAACTTTTGTTTTCTTAGTATTAATGGTGTTTCCATGACTGTCTTTGGTGTGTAAAGAATTGAATACCATGTGTGGTTCACGTCCCACATATTCTAAAATATCAATCTCTCCACAAAGTGGCCAGCCAACTTCTCTATGGTTGGAACCTAACATCCAAATGGCAGGCCAGATTCCTTTTCCTACTGGTAACTTTGCCTTCGCTTCTACTCTTCCATAGGTGAACTCGAATTTTTTTTCAGTAGTTATTCTTGTTGAAGTATAAGCTGAATCTTCCTTTCGAATTGCAATATGCAAGAATCCATCTTTCAATGTATGATTGTTCTTCGTATAGATTTGTGGTTCATTATTACCCCATCCGCATAGGTCAGGACAACCATCACCCAATTCATAGTTCCAATTATTCTGATTTAATTCGGCGTCATTAAACTCATCTGACCAAATCAATTTCTTGTCTGTTTTGCAACTTGTACAAACAAGAACCCATAGAATTAATGCAAACCATCTCATATTTCTATTCTTCTAAAATAAAACTAGCTTCAAGTTTAGTATTTGAACTAACACCAATGAACACTTTGAAATCACCGGCTTCCGACTCCCATTTGTTATTTGCTGAATAGAACTCCAATGTTTTTGAATCAATAGCAAAACTTACCTTTTTGGTTTCCCCTGGTTTTAGACTCACCAATTGAAAATCTTTAAGTTCTTTTACAGGTCGTGTAGTGCTGGCAAATAAATCTTGAATATATAATTGAACTACTTCTTTTCCTTCATACTTACCTGTATTCGACAAATCGAAAGTAACTTTCAAATCATCATTTTTACGCATCGTTTCTGAACTGATTTGAACATTCTCATATTTAAAATCAGTATAACTCAAACCATAACCGAATTCATATAATGGGTCGTTGACTTCATCATTATAATGCGTCCAAAAAACCAAGTTTGAACCTGGGTTTGTAGGTCTCCCGGTGCTTTTGTAATTATAGTATAAGGGTATTTGACCTACACTTCTAGGAAAAGTCATGGGCAACTTACCGCTAGGGTTATAGTCACCATATAGTACTTGAGCGATTGCATCACCACTTTTAGTACCTAATTGCCAAGCTTCAACGATGGCTGGTACATTTTCGTCTGCCCAATTGATAGTTAAAGGTCTTCCATTCATCAATACCAAAACTATATTTTTGTTTGCAGCATGAACCGCTTCTAAAAGCTCTTGCTGAAGCCCCGGAAGATCTAAACTTGCTCTGCTCCTTCCTTCACCAGTTTGGTAGCCATGCTCTCCTAAAACCATAACAACAACGTCATTATTCTTAGCCACTTCGACTGCTTCTAAAATACCACTTCTATCCGTAGTATTTATATCTAGTTCAAAAACAAAAGCTTGTTGCCCTTTTACAAACTCCACTCCTTTTTGATGGCTAAGTGTATTTCCTTCATATTGCCGCAATCCTTCCATAACAGAAACAGCAGTATTGTCATCGGCGGCTAATCTCCAGCCACCTAAGGGACTATTCTTATCATCAGCCAAGGGACCAATTACAGCTATTTTTAAGCCTTCTTTTTTTAAGGGTAAGAGGTTATTTTCATTTTTTAAGAGTACTATGGATTTCTTAGCCATATCTAAAGCAATATTCATGTTCTTATCACTTCCTATAACAGCTTTTTCTCGTTCTTCATCACAATATTTATATGGGTCATCAAATAGGCCTAACTCATATTTCACTCTTAAAATTCTTCTGACCGCATCATCAATTTTATCTTCAGACACTTTACCTTCATCTACTAAATTCTTTAAGTGCTTTACGTATAAATACGATTCCATATCCATATCAGAGCCCGCATTTGCGGCACTTTCTGCTGCTGCTTTTCCGTCTTTGGAATACCCATGATTTACCATTTCGACCATTGATCCCCAATCTGAGACCATAAATCCTTGGTAGTTCCATTCTTTTTTCAAAATATCACGTTGCAAATACGCATTACCTGTTGCAGGAACTCCGTTAAGCTCATTGAACGAATTCATAAAGGTTTTTACATCGGCTTTCATTGCAGCCATAAATGGTGGAAAAATTGTATTATAAAGTGTAGATGTTCCAACATCGACCGTGTTGTAATCTCTACCAGCTTCTGAAAAACCATAGCCTGCAAAATGCTTGGCACAAGCAGCGATTGTATTCGTTGCCTTAAGATCATCTCCTTGAAAACCTTTTACCCGAGCATACGCAATTTTACTTGCTAAAAAAGGATCTTCTCCCGCTCCTTCCATAACCCTTCCCCAACGTGCATCCCTCGAAATATCAACCATTGGTGCGAAAGTCCAATTAATTCCACTCGCCGCAGATTCCGCAGCAGACATGGCAGACGACTCTTTTATAGCCTCCATATCCCAACTTGCAGATTCTGCCAAAGGTATTGGACTTATAGTTTTATAGCCATGAATTGCATCGAAACCGATAATCAACGGAATGCCTAAACGAGATTCTTCAACTACAATTTTTTGAACTTTACGAACTTCTTCGACCCCTTTTATATTAAGCATTGAACCTACCCAACCTTTTTTAAGATGTTCGTATTTATTTGCAGCATCGCCTTCTTCTGGTACCGGACCAGTAACATTCCAAAAACCATTGTATTGATTCATCTGACCTACTTTTTCTTCGAGGGTCATCATTGCTAAAAGAGAATCAATCTTTCCTTCTATGATATTATCAAAATTTTGCTGCGCAAAGGAATTTTGGCAATACGTCAAAATACTGAAAGTGATAAGTAAAAGCTTTTTCATACGATTCTATTAATTAAAAAGGGCCAATGGTAGGTATACCATTGGCCCTAATAAAATATTTAATTCATTTTATTGATAAACTCTAATATAATCTACCTCCATGGTATCTTCCGTAAAGGCAGGATCAATATTGCCACCAAGCGTGCCACCCATGGCGATGTTCATAATGAAGAAGAAATCATTATTAAAAGGCGTATCGGTAGAATTAACAAAACTTAGATGAACCAATTCATCATCTACAACAAATTTTATATAATCTGGAGTCCATTCTACGGTATAGTTATGGAATTCAGATGTAGCTGTCGGTACAGACGTTGAAGCAGTTACTGCTGTTCCACCAGAATTTCCAGGATAGTGTAGCGCACTAGAAGTTGTATTAGCATTGTTGCCAACATGCTCCATAATGTCCATTTCACCACTTGCTGGCCAGCTTACTTCTTCGAAATTAGCTCCTAACATCCATAAGGCAGGCCATGTACCTCCTGCAGAAGGAAGCTTGGCTCTAACTTCTACTCTACCATAAGTAAACTCTTGTAAGTTCTCAGATTTAATTCTTGCCGAAGTGTAAGGAGCATCTCCCATTGGACTAACCCCGAAATCAAAGAATAAAACCACTCTATTATAAGTATAGGTAGGATCAACCGCAGGAGTCCCTGCACTTAAATCAAACGTTAATGTCTCCCATGCCTCAGCTACTGTTGTATTTACGTCAATTTCGGTGGCTTTTGTATTATCGCCTTGGTCTTCAATCTTAAGTTTAACTACCGCACCTACTGCCGGAGACCACACTTTCACACTAATACTTGAAGAATTTACCAAATCTAGTGGAGTGGCTACGTCGAAGAATGATCCAGCCCATGTTTCAGCGCCTACTGGTTTTGTAGACTCTGCAACTTTGGTAGATGTATTTTCACCACTAGCATCCGGATTATCAATAACTTGAGATGAAGTTCCACCAAACCCAGTAAAAGCGGGTGCAGTACCTTCAAAATCTTCTATGGTCGAAGTAGCCCCCCCAGTTGCAGTTAAGGTCACATCATCAAAATAGTGGATTGCACCAGTTGAGCTTCCTGCATCCGCAGCTTTAGCCGTAATTTTTAGTACACCACCTTCAACAATAACATTTTCAGCATCGTTAGTATATGATTGCGACTCTCCGTTACCCCAGCCACCTGCACCAAGATCATAGGTCCAATTGGCAGGATCGGGAGCACCGTCTACATCAAATTCATCAGACCATACCAAATCGTTATAAATTGTAACCAGATTTTCTTCTACTACACCAGTCGAAGCTTCTGCAGAAAATCTGTGGTACCATGCTAAATCAGGATTTGCTGCATCGTAAGTTCTTACATGTAAAGAAGTCTCCGTAATTGATAAAATTTCATATGTTGATGAACCAACATAATATCCCATGAAACCGCCATCGGAAAAATCTAATTGAACACCAGTTGTTTCTTCAGCAGGTACATTACCTTCTACCATTGATATCGAAACCGCCTTTTCACCCGATGCATCAAAATCATAACAAAGGTCAGTATCTCCTGAACCGCCTGCTACTGCAAGATGACTTGCGTTGAAATAAGTTTGCCCTTTATTATCTAATGTATATGTTAATTCTCCACTTGCATTAACTGAAAAGGTCAACTCATCATCGCATAAACAATCTGATTCTTCACTACCACATTTTTCGAATGCCTGAGCAGCGTACCATTTAGGATACCACCAATCACCATCAATACCATCACGTGCCGGCCCTACACCAAGATGACCTGGTTCGGAGGCAGCTAAAAACCATGTTTTCGAACTACCACTAGTCAATAAATTAACTTCTGCTGGAACCTCTGCTTCGATACTAATACTAACAGTTATAGTCTCAGTTATACTTCCTCCGTTAGCATCAAACGCGGTTACGGTGATGGTGTAGGTATTATCACCTACCATATCATACGATTTTACATAGTAACCAGTTAGTGATTCTCCTGTAGTACCATCTCCAAAATCGAAGGTATAGGATTGTGCTCCTTCCGCTGCAGCTGTAAT
>ENA-ORXM01004414-ORXM01004414.1-marine-metagenome-genome-assembly--contig:-NODE-4414-length-12357-cov-3.430700_pt1 | contig 12357 bp, 9 predicted proteins | sample MGYA00237867_ERZ511480 | MGnify/ENA primary metagenome ERZ511480 (study PRJEB26309, sample SAMN06266103) | marine metagenome | isolation source: Algal blade | place: United Kingdom:Sidmouth, United... | reverse complement strand
CCGTGTGGCGAGCGCATCAGACCGATGTCCGAGCCGGCCGCGAATCGCGCTCGGGGGCCGCTACTGCACCTTTTCGGCGGTTTGGGCGAAGACATCCTTCATCGGTACTCGTCGCACGCGTCAGTCACGGGTTCGGGGCCGTGGCGGCGCGAACTGTCCCGCGTAAGCACGAGGTGCGCGCCGGCTGGGCCGAGCGACTTCCGTGCGCCTACAATCGTGCCGGAGTGGCACGTCGACGGATCGAGCGGCTGGCCCGACCCATGCGCGGGCTAGCCGGGACGTAGAAGGTGACGTAGAAGGTTAGAACGCGCCCCGTGCCCGACGGGTAGCGACCGCTACACGCTCGAGCGATTTATCCACGAGGGGGAGCCACGTGCCGCAGGAAGACTACGTGATCTGGCGCCGTCCGCGCCACCACATGGATGTCGAGAACCCGAACGAGCACGTGCAGTGGGTCGAGCTGTTCTTCGATCTGATCCACGTGGTCACGATCTTCATCCTCGGCAACTACCTGTCGGACCATCTCGACCTGCAGGGCTTTCTCGTCTTCAGCGGCCTCTTTCTCGCCGTGTTCTTCGCCTGGGCCGACAGCTCGATCTACAACTCGCTCTACATCTCGACCGACGTGCCGCACCGCGCCGTCATGGCGCTGCAGATCGTGACGATGATGGTGATCGCCGCCGCGATCCCCGCGGTGGGCGCCGGCGGCTGGCCCTATTTCGCGCTCGGCTACGCCCTGAACCGGGCGCTGACCGGCTGGCTCTACTGGCGCGCCCGCCACGTCGGGGCCGGCGGCAACCGCCTCGCCCTCGAGCAGGGACGCAACTTCCTCGCGCTCGCCGCCCTCTTCGCCGTCTCCGCCCTGCTGCCGCGCCCACTCGCCTACTGGACGTTCGGGCTCGGCGTGGTGCTCGTGCAGGTGCAGTACGTCGCCCCGCGCCTCGGCACGCTGCGCTTCGAGCGCTTCGCGCCGCGGCTCGGGCACCTGTCCGAGCGCTTTGCTCTGCTGATGCTGATCCTTCTCGGCGAGGGCTTCTTCAAGCTCGTGGTCACGCTCGCCGACAAGGGCATCGACAAGGTAGGCCCGGGCACGCTGATCAATCTCGTGATCGGCGGGTTGTCGCTGTTCGCGCTGGCGTGGATTTACTTCGATGCCGTCGGCAACGCGCCACCCCGCAGCAACGAGCGCTCGGTCTCTCTCCGCTACTGGTTCGCGCACATCGCGGCGATGTGGGGAGCGGTGCTGATCGGAGTCGCGCTGGCGGGGGAGGTCTACGTCGGGCTGTGGGAACCCTTCCCCTCGGGCTACGCCGTGCTCGGCACGATCGGCCTGGGGGTCTTCCTCGTCTCGATCGGGGTGTTGCAGACACAGATCGAGGGACGGGAGACGGTCCGCCGCCACTACTCGGGCGGGGTACGGCTGTTCGGCATCGCAACGGCGCTGCTCGTTCTCGCCGTGCACCCGTTCGTGCCGGCGGTGGTCGGGAACCTCGGCTGGGGTCTGGCGCTGTTCAGCCAGATCGCCGTACCCCTACGCCGCGCCATCGCCGAGCGGCACGAACAGCGTGAGGGTGGCAGCGAACGTCGACGCAGCCGACGTCGCGACTAGCGTGCGCCCGCCGCACGTCGCATCCCACCTACGGCGCGACCGTCCTCTACCCACCGATCGGTGAGAGCAGCTCCGGGTTCACCACGAGATTGCGGACGCCTTGGGCGCCACCCTCGTCGAAGAGATTGTCGTCCAGCCATCGCGCCACGGTAGAGATGTCGACCTTCGTCACTCTCGGGTACACCGACCAGCTCACCTGGAACGGCGAGCCCTCCGTGTTGTAGCCGGGACCTGTCGTCGATCCGGCGTACGCCACGGGGGTGCCGGCGTCCGCCACCTGAAGATTGACTGCCTGATGGTAGCCGTCGACGACCTCGAGCGCCGCCAGCTCCGCGAAATCGGCAGCCGAATCGTCGTTCACCAGAACGTAGACGAACGCCTCCACGCGGAGTTGGGGATTGGCTACCGCTTCGCTCAGACAGGACCCGAGCGTCGGGCCGGGCTTCACCTGAGCGGTGGTATGGACGTAGTGGATCTCGATGGTGTCGCCCGGCTGCAGATCGCCTTGCTCGCCCTCGCCGACCGCCACGTCGAGCGGCGCCAGCTCCGCTTCGGTGAGCTGCCCATCGTAGAGGTACCCGCTCCCGTAGCCCTCCCCGTTGCCGTTGCCGGCGTAGGTGGTGAACTCGCCTCCCCTGTGCTCGGCGCCCTCGTGAAAGTGGATGTTGCAAAGGTTCATGCGACCAAACGGCGGGGCCGCCTCGAAGACGCGGTCGTTCGCTCCACCGCTCGCATCGATGTCGCGCGGCGCCTGTGGGCCGAAACCCTCGCCCGCCGTGGCTGCGGTCAGTGCCGCGCGCTGCTCGGCGATCACCTCCCGCCCGACGACCTCCTTCTCGTTCCGAGCGACCTCCTCCGCAGTGCCGGTCACCGTGCACGCGGTGCCGGCGATCGTACCGGCGAGGCAAAGCGTCGCTGCCAGGTCGAACTTGCCCATCGGTCTGTCTCCACGGTCGGCGTTATCTTCACGAGCAAGATCTTCACGAGCAAGGCCGCCGTGAAGGAGGACCGAACCCGGAGCACCGCTCCGAACCCTTCTCGCCACCCTCGACGCGATCCACGAGCGGATTATCCGCCCGGTGCTCCTCCGATCGCAACCACGACACCGTCAACGCTCCGTCGGTGCGCTGGCGCCTGGTCGCGCAGGCTCGGTACGAGCCTGCGGCATTCCGAGGTCCGATCGAGTCCGCACCTTGTACGGTGTTCACCGTGCGACCTATCACTCGATAGAGAGGGGTCGGGGATTCCGATCGCGGCTCGTGACACCGCCGCAGCGCACAGCGGGTCGAGTCGTCCCGACGCCGCCGAAGTGCACGCTGCAGGTCACGAACGTCGTCGGCGAACGGTGTCAGGATCGAGGCTTCAGCATCTCGTCGCCCGGGTGATTCTCGAATCGTTTTTCGTCCTGCACGTACGCCATCACGGTCCGCACATCCCGATGGCGCGACTGTGCGGCCATGCGGAAGAGGTCGCCGCCGTTCCTCGCCGCCTGCGTGAGGAAGCCGTGGCGAAGGCTATGCGCGGAGAGCTCGTCGGGATGTCGTCCGATCGCCGCCGCCCCGCGCTTGACGACGGCTGCGACGCTCTGCGCCGATAGGCGATGCGGTGAGGGAACGTCGCCGCGAAAGAATCGTCTGAACACCGCCCCCTCGCGTACGTTCGCCGCTCGTGTCCAGCACTCGACGGCCTCGACCGGACAGTACGGCGAGTTCGGCCTAGCCGGCACGGCGATCGTCTGGCCGTCGCCACCCTGATCGCCCTTCGAGTGCGCGATAGTGACGAGCAACCCCTTGTCGCGGCGCTCGAGATGCGCGATGTCGAGCGCGACGAGCTCGGAGCGGCGCAGGGCGCCGGCGAACCCGAGCAGCAGCACCGCCCGATCGCGAAGCCCGACGAGCGACCGAAGGTCGAGCGCGTCGACCATGCAGCGGATGTCGTCGTCGAGCACCGGGCGTGTGCGTCCGGCGGGCACATGGCGGCGCGCGTTGACGATACCGCGCAGTACCTCGCCTACCTCGGGTGCCGCGTGCGGCGAGACCAGCCGCGCCCCGAGGTGCATCAATCGGATGGCAGCGAGCCGCCGTCGCAAGGTCGACGGCGCGAGGCCGTTCGGTCGATCTGCACTCGGCGAGGCCTCGACGGCGAGGAACCGCGCCACGGTACGGGGTTCAGCCGGCAGCGGGGAGAGGCTGGTCGCTGAGCACCAGCTCGAGAACCGCCGCCAATCCCCCTCATAGGCACGCCAGGTGCTCGCCGCCCGACTGCGGTTCGCGTACCCGCGTGCGGCCTCGTCCGCGGCGGCGAGCACGGCGGTACCGGCGCGTCCTTCGCCGATCACCGCTCGGGCGACGTCGCTACTCGTTACGGAATCGCTCATTCGAGCAGTATGACCAAGATTCGCCAATCTAACTAGCGAGAATTCATGTTATCGCTAGTGGTCTGCCACTTGATCGGAGCCAATCCAATATATGGCATTCCCCTACCCGTTATGATACGTTACGATTTTAATCGAGATGCGGGCGCATGGGCCGCAGAGGAATCACCCGCGAAGCGGTGGAGCGCGTGTACGACACGTTGCTCACCGCGGGCTTGACCCCGTCGGTACGTACCGTGCGCGAGAAGCTCGGCGATACCGGCAGCCTCACAACCATCGCCGAGCACCTCCGAGCGATCCATCTCGAGCGCCAGGACGGACCCGGACCCCCTCTACCGGACCCGCTCGCTCGCAAGCTTCTCGAGGGCGCCTCGAGCTTCTGGCGGGATCTGTCCGAGGCGGCCGATCAAGTCGTGGAGGAGATCCGTGAAGCGGCGACCGCTGATGTCGCGGCCGCCCACGCCAAGCGCGACGAGGCGTTCGAGCAGGTGGCGCGTGCCGAGGAGGAGCTCGGCGCGCGGCGGGCTACGCTCGACGCCCTCGAACGTCACCTCGCGCAGACCACCACTCGTCTCGAACGGACCGAGGCCGAGCTCGCCGCGTCCCTTTCGGCACAGGATGCTGCGGAGGAGCGAGCACGCGTTCGTCGCGACGAGCGCGACGTACTGGAGCGCGACCTCGCCGCAGCGCAGGAGGAGTTCGCGCGTCGACAGTCGCAGTGGCAGAACGAGCGTACGACTCTGGAGGCTCGGACTCACGCGCTGCAGCGCACACTCGAGGACGCGCACGCCACTCGTGAGCGCGAACGAGACGATCTGGGGTCGCGCATCTCGGAGCTCGAGACTCGACGTGCCGAGATGGCGACCGCCCTGGCCCGCGCCGAAGAGCGCGGCGTGTCGCTGACGAACGCCCTCGAGGTGCGCTCGAGCGAGTGCGACGACGCTCGTGCGGAGGTGAAGGCACTGCGCACTCGGCTGCAAGCGGCACTCGAGGAGCGCGACACGCTCAGCGCCGAACGAGCAGCCTCGGCGCGCGAGGCCGAGACGGCCACCCTGCTCGAACGACTCGTCGACGACGACCGGACCGGCCGCGTGCTCGCCCTGCTCGAGTCGATCGATGCCCGGGTCGGCAAAGCCGACACCGACAACCATGTACGGCAACGGGGCGAGCGGGATGGAGGCTGAGCGGGGAGGAATACGCGACGGACGAGCGCGAACGCTTCCCCCGTGTCCGCCCCGGAGATCACTTGGCGCGAGGCGGGAGCGCGGCGTACGGTGCCGATCTCGAACGACCGTCGCGACAACCTCGAAACGCCACCCACGCGAGCTCGCCGCTCGCATCGAGATCCACCCTGCACCAACGTGTCGAATAGTCTTCACCACGAAGCTCGAGCGGCGTAGAGTGACCGCACTCCCGTTCCGCCGACTACCCGGAGGCTCTCCTCCATGGTACGTGCCCTACACGCCCCCCTGCCGCCCGAGCTCGAGTCCGCCGAGATCGACCCGCGCTCCGTCCATGCATTTCGGCACGGGTCTCCGAGCCCGCTCGTCCGCTGGCACGTTCACCATGACTACGAGCTACACCTGATTCAAGCCAGTACGGGCAAGATGTTCGTCGGCGATCACGTCGGCACGTTTTCGCCCGGCCAGCTCGTCATGACCGGCCCTCGTCTGCCTCACAATTGGGTCAGCGAAACCTCGCTGACCGAGCCGGTGGCGACGCGAGACAGCGTCATTCAGTTCCGAGAGAATCTGATCCCTGCAACTGCCGCTCACGCTCCCGAGCTCACCGCTCTGCTACCGCTCCTCGAACGCTCGCGTTGCGGGATCGAGTTTCACGGTCGCGCGCTCTCGGATGCCGAGGCCTGGTTCGACGCCGTCATTGCCGCGGAGGGGTCGACGCGTGTCGGCTTGATCATCGAGTTTCTGGGGCACCTTTCTCGAACGCGTGACTACCGCCTGCTGTCGACCACGTGGGCGTTCGCGAAGGCGGATGTTGTGTCGCTCGATGTGCTGGACCGCGTCATTCGGCACATCACGGAGCACCACGCAACCGACATTCGAATCGCCTCCACCGCCGAACTGGCCGGGATGAGCAGCACTCACTTTTCTCGCTTCTTCAACAAGCTCACAGGTCATAGCTTCACCCAGTTCCTCAATCGCGTACGCGTGGCGCATGCGTGCAGGCTACTGAGCGAGTCCGACGAGCCGGTCACGGAGATCGCCTACAAGGTCGGCTACAACAACATCGCGAACTTCAATCGCCGGTTTCTCGAATCGAAGAACCTGACGCCAAGCGAGTACCGCAAACTGTGTCTGACGGGGCATCGGTCGCACACCATCGTTCCGACGTGAGACTGACGAGAGTTCAAGTTGTCACACGCCGTCGATCCTCCGCGATCATCCGTCCCGACCGAAGCAAACCGTCGGTGAAGCGCGCACGGCACTCTACGCGTATACGTAGCCGCGTCGCACGTTTCCCGTTCCATCCGTCCGGTACAGCCGCCCGATGACCTTGGCTCGGACCACTCTCGGCATCGACGCGCGGAACGATCTTTCGAGAGAGGTAAGGGGTAGAGAAGTACCGAGTGACACCGCCCCTCCCCCGCGATCCGGTAGCGGCGAGCGAAGTCCTTGCTCGGACCTTAGACCCTGCCCTTCGATCTCGACAGCGAGCAAGGGTCGCGGATGCGCTTCTCGAAATACTCCGCGTACAGCTCCCGAACACGACTCATGAAACGCAGTCAAATCCGAACTCACCACGGAAGATGATCCATGAACGTACTCATCTACAGCAACGAATACCCCCCCTACAACTACGGCGGCGCCGGCGTGCATGTGGAATATCTCACCCGCGAGCTCTCCAGACTAGCGGATGTCGATGTCGACGTCCGTACCTTCGGCGATCAGGATGAACCGAACTATCCGCTGAGAATCAAAGGCTACCCGGTCGACACCGCCGGCTTCGACGCCCCGAAGTTCCTTCATTCGATCTTCGGCAGCTCCCAGCGTGCCGTCAGCTACAACGCCGATGGCAACGAGGCCGACGTCGTCCACTGTCACACCTGGTACACGCACCTCGCCGGCATCATGACGAAGCTCAACTACGGCATCCCGCTCGTCGTCACCGGTCACTCGCTCGAACCGCTACGCCCCTGGAAGCGCGAACAACTCGGTGGCGGCTACGATTTCAGCTCCTGGGTCGAGAAGACTGCATTGGAGATGGCGGACGCTGTCGTGGCTGTCTCGGAGGGCACCAAGAACGACATTCTTAAATACTTCAACGTAGCGTCCGACAGAGTACACGTCATCTACAACGGCATCGACACCGACGAATACCAGCGCGTCGATCCGGCGCCTGCACTGGCGAAATTCAACGTGCCTGACGACAAGCCCTTCGTCCTGTTCGTGGGGCGCATCACTCGACAGAAGGGCATCATCCATCTCGTCGAGGCCATTCGACACATGCGCGAAGGCTACAACATCGTGTTGTGTGCCGGCGCCCCCGACACGAAGGAGATCGCAGCCGAGATGGAAGCCGCCGTCGCTGAAGTCCGCAAGGAGCGCGAGGGAATCTACTGGATCGACAAGATGGTCGACAAGAGCGACGTCATCCAGCTGTACTCCGGCGCCGCCGTATTCTGCTGCCCCTCGATCTACGAGCCGTTCGGCATCATCAATCTCGAGGCGATGGCTTGCGAAACGCCCGTCGTCGGCTCGATGGTCGGTGGCATTCCCGAGGTTGTCGTGCACGACGAAACCGGCTTCCTCGTTCCCGTGGCGCAACAGAACGCGAGCCCCTTCGCTCCGCTTCATCCCGGGTCCTACGCGAAGGATCTCGCTCACAACATCAATCGCCTGATGGAGGATCCCGAGAAGCGAGAGCGCTTCGCCAAGGCCGGACGCAAGCGCGCCGTCGAGCAATTCAGCTGGACGAGCATCGCCCAGCAAACTCGCGACCTCTATAGCTCCTTTACGAAGTAGTGCGTCACGCCCTGCGTCTCTAGCCCCTCGCGAGCCTCGAACCAGCCCAGCCGGATGGCGCTCGAGCGACTCGCTGTCTCGTCGCGACACTCGCGGCTCGTCCACTATCGTGAACGCGACGAACCCCCGGTTCGGTCGAGATCAGCGCGCTTGCGGTCGCGAGGACCGATCCCTCGCGATACGACTGCCGCAACTCGCGAGCGGGCGAGCGCCGCCAGCGAAACGCGACTACCCTCGCCGCGAGCCCGAAGAGCGGCTTACGTCGCTCGGCTCGGTGGGGCTCCCGGCGAGGCGTCGGCACGGTCGGCGTTGCCGAAGCGAATCCTGAACTCGGCACCGATCCCCGGGCGACCGCTCGCGACGATGTCGTGGCCGAGCCGACGGCAAATCTTGCGGCAGGTGTTCAGCCCGATGCCACTGCCCTCGATTTCCGCGCCGCAAGCGCGGACGAACGGTTCGAAGATCTTCTCGGCGAGCGCCTCGTCGAAACCCTGTCCGTTGTCCCGCACGAGCAGCTCCAGCGCCCCGTCCGAGGCCGTTCCCGACGCGATGCGAACGGACAGCGGACGCTCCTCGTCACGGTACTTGATTGCGTTGCTCAGCAGATTGTAGAGAACTTGGCGCAGCAGCACGCCGTCGCTCTCGACGACGCCCAGTGGACGCTCGAGCGCGACGGCTGCACCCGCCTTCGCGACGAGCGGGTCGAGATCCTCGAGGACGCCGTCGACCACGGTCTCCAGGGAAAGTGGCTCCCGCACCAACTCCGCATCGTCAGCCATCGCCCGATCGAGAAGGTCGCCGATCAGTCTCCGCAACCGGCGCGAGGACCGCCTTGCCCGTTCCAACAGATCGGCGCCGCCTTCGGGAAGACGCCCGCCACAATCCTCCTCGAGAAACGACAGCACGAGCTCGATCTGCATCAACGGCGCCTTGAGGTCGTGCGCTGCGTGCCCGGAAAACTGCTCGAGCCGCTGCAGCCGACTCTCGCTCTCCAGCCGGCGGCGCCGCTCGAGCGCCTGCCGCTCGCGCGATGCACGAAGCGCCGTGTTGAGCTTCTCGAAGGCGTGCGAGAGCGGCTGCTCTCCTCCGAACGTGATCAGGTACGAGCACATCGGGCGTCCCTCGAGAGGGAGCGCCGCGACCCGACACGAGAACCGTCGCGACTTGCCCGCGCCGTCGTGTAGCCGCACCACGATGCTCCCGCCGCTGGCGGCGGTCTTCACATCGGTCATGATCGTGGTCGAATGAGAGCTGGAGAGCTCCCCGACGTCCAGCCCGTCGAGCTCCCGCCCCAGCAACCCGCGAACCGCGCGGTTCGCCGCGAGCACGATCCCCGTGGCGTCGACGATCAGCGCGCTGTCGGCAGAACGTTCGAATGCAGCACGGAGAACCTCTTCCCCGACCGTCCGCTCACCCAAAGTATTCACGACCGGTGCCCTGACCGGAGAGATCGATCACCACCCGGCAGCGCTCGTCACCTCGGGAGATCGCCTCGCTGATCTCGACGCTGACGTGGCCGAGGTTGTCGGCGGCGATCCGTCCGAAGACGTTCGACGTCATCATGCACAGAGACTCCCGTCCGACGACGAAGTCGCCGAAGGGACATCGACCGTTGACGAGCACGATACGCCGCTCGTCGATGCTCTCGACCCGGAACCCGCCGTCGATGCGGCGCTTGAGATCGACCAGCACGCCGGCGACCTGTTCGCGGTCGAGCGGCGTCGCGCCGATGTGATCGCGGTACTCGCCGTTCATCTTCTCGCCGAGGCGGCCGCCGACGACGCTGACGAACCCTTCCGCCTCTTCGAGGCCGGCCGTATCCTCGATGACTCCGGCGAGCTCGCGAAGGAGCTCGCGCAAGAACCGATCGCGATCGCGTTCGATCGGGAGCTCCCGGTAACGGGCATCGATCTCGTGCATGGAACTCGCTCCAGGGCGGCGTCTCGCGCCTCGTGACCTGCCGGACAGCCGCGGGAGGGAGTCCCGAGACGACGTGGTCGCGCTTAGTCGCATCGTTCGTGCCATCGGCCATGCGCGCCTCGGCTCTCGTGCTTTCGCCGGCGTGAACCAGACCACCCGGACGCCCCTGGAGCGGGCTTAACCGACGTTCCTGCCCTCGCCCTCGCCCTCGCCCTCGCCCTCGCCCTCGCTGTCGCTGTCGCTGTCGTTGTCGTCGTCGTTCGACCGGTCACGGATCGCTCGGATCGAGCGATGCCGGTCCCTCGCTTCCTGCACCCAGTCTCGACGACCGGAGAGAACGGCGGCGCCTCACGAGTCGGCGAAGGAGTGAGGCCGTCACCGAACGGCTCGCCCGGGCCGGAGAAAGCTCGTTCGATCGGCGAGCGGCGCTCGCTGATACCGTGTCACGCTTGCAGCACTCACCCGTTCGTTCGACTCTGCCGCTGCCGCTCGAGCGGTCGCCCGAGCGAGAGCGAGTCTGTCGGCCTGCATCTCAGCGCGTCGCTCGGCCGTAGTACCGAGTCCGGTCTCCACAACTGCGTCTAGAGAGAAGCCAATGTCACTCATACGAACGACGGCCACGGCGTGCCTGTCACGTCATTCGGGCGTCGCGCTCGGCATCATCATGGCGATCGCCGGCGCTCAGGCTCAGGCCTCGAGCCACCGCGAGGCACCCTACGTCACGCAGAACCCCAAGATCGACGCGACCGACTTCTACCTGTTCTCGAGCTACGAATCCGGCCGCGAGGACTATGTCACGCTGATCGCCAACTACGTGCCGCTCCAGGACGCCTACGGTGGACCGAACTACTTCGCGCTCGACCCCACCGCGATCTACGAGATCCACGTCGACAACGACGCGGACGCGATCGAGAACCTGACGTTCCGCTTCACGTTCGACAATGCGCTCGGTGGCGCCAATGGCGAGGGCATCGCCCTCGACATCGATGGGGAGAGCGTCGCCATCCCGCTCAAGGCGGCCGGCGCGCTCGCCGCCGGCATGCTCGAGGCGGCGAACTTCTCCGAAACCTACAGCGTGTCGATGATCAGCGGAGATCGCCGCAGCGGCGAGAGAAGCGCGGTGGCCAGCGCGACCGACGGCGGTCAGACCGAGTTCGCCAAGCCGTTCGACTACATCGGGACCAAGACCTTCGCCGACTACCCCGCGTACGTGAACAGCCTCGGCAACTCCGGCGACGCGTGGAACGACGTGACGTTCGCGGGCTGCCCGGCCGGGATGCAGGACGGACGCGTGTTCGTCGGGCAACGCAAGGACCCGTTCGCCATCGCCCTCGGGGCGATCTTCGACCTGGTGAACCTCGACCCGCTCTCGGATGTCGAGGACGCGGCCGGGGACGACTTGGCCGACAAGAACGTCACCGCGCTCGCGCTCGAGGTGCACAAAGGCTGCCTGACCGGCAGCGGCAACGGCGTCATCGGTGCCTGGACGACGGCGAGCCGCCCGCAGGCGACGATCTACGACCCGACGCCGAGCTTCGAAAGCCCCGAGGTGACGGGCGGCGCCTACGTGCAGCTCTCGCGCCTGGGCAATCCGCTGGTCAACGAGGTGGTCATCGGCCTGCCCGACAAGGATCGCTTCAATGCCAGCGAGCCGAAGGATGACACCCAGTTCGCCGCCTACGTGACCAATCCGACGCTACCGGCGATCCTGGACCTCGTGTTCAACTCGGACGGCGGGCTCAACCCCGACGGCAGCATCGCCCCGAGCAACTTCCCACGCGGAGACCTGGTCGCCGCTTTCCTGACCGGCGTGGAGAACGTCACTCAGATGCAGCCAGCCGAGGGCGCCGACCTGCAGCCGTCCGAGATGCTGCGCCTCAATACCGGTGTCACGGCAACGGCCATGGCCGATCAGCAGCCGCTCGGCGTGGCCGCTGGAGACCTCGCCGGCTTCCCGAATGGGCGACGGCCTGGCGACGACGTCACCGATATCGCGCTACGCGCCGTAATGGGCGCGTTTTGCCACGATCTGCCGATCGGGGAGGACGGGGCGCCGGCCAACCTACTGCTGTGTGGCGGCGAGACGGCCGAGGAGAACCGGGCGGCGGCCCCGGTCGGTACCGCCGCCCTCAACGATGGTGTGCCGCAGAGCGCGATGCAGTTCGGCAACGCGTTCCCCTACCTCGCGGCACCGCTGCCGGGAGCGGGCAATTGAGCGCGCGCGGGCACCGCAGGGTACGGCGCGGAGCGGCGCTGACACTGACCGTGGCACTCGCCCTCGCCGGCTGCAGCTCGAGCGACGACGACAGCGATGGCGATAGTGGCGTCGATGGCGGCACCAGCAGCAGCGGCGGCACTGGCGGAACCAGCGGTACTGGCGGCACCAGTGGCACTGGCGGTACTGGCGGTACTGGCGGTACTGGCGGCACCAGTGGCACTGGGGGCACCAGTGGCACTGGCGGCACTGGGGG
>ENA-ORXM01004413-ORXM01004413.1-marine-metagenome-genome-assembly--contig:-NODE-4413-length-12360-cov-3.316128_pt1 | contig 12360 bp, 10 predicted proteins | sample MGYA00237867_ERZ511480 | MGnify/ENA primary metagenome ERZ511480 (study PRJEB26309, sample SAMN06266103) | marine metagenome | isolation source: Algal blade | place: United Kingdom:Sidmouth, United... | reverse complement strand
GCGTGCGACGATGCGTGCGGACGACTCCGAGGCGCGAGCCGAGCTCGATCGACTGCTGCACCTCAAGGCGACCGACCTCGAGCTGCCGCCGGCCGAGGCGAGCGGTGGCCACGCGGCGGACGGATGGCGGCCGCTCGACTCCGCCGAACCGCTCGTGCGGCTCCGGGGGGCGACCATCCGCTACGGCGACGCGACCGTTTTCGAGGACATCGATTGGACTATCGAGCGCGGCGAACACTGGCAGCTGATCGGACCGAACGGCAGCGGCAAGACGGGCCTTCTGTCGCTGATCACCGGCGATCATCCGCAGTGCTACGTCAACGACATTCTCGCCTTTGGCTATCGGCGCGGCTCGGGCGAGAGTATCTGGGACATCAAGCGCCATATCGGCTACGTGTCGACGGCGCTGCAGTGGGAGTACAACGTCGGCACGAGCCTTCGCAACGTGATCATCTCGGGCTTCCACGACAGCATCGGGCTGTACACGAAGTGCAGCGACGAGCAGCGGCGCATCGCCGACGCCTGGCTCGATCTGCTCGGTATGGGCGGGCGCGCCGACGAGCCGTTCAACCGCCTCTCCCACGGTGATCGACGACTGTTGTTGATAGCGCGCGCGATGGTCAAGCACCCGCCGCTCCTGATCCTCGACGAGCCCTGTCTCGGACTCGACGACATGAACCGTCGTTTGGTGCTCGCGCTGATCGAGCGAATCTGCGCGGGCGGGACGACGACGGTGCTGTACGTCAATCACCATGCCGAGGACCGCATTCCGGGTATCGAACGGCGGCTGGAGCTCGGACAGGCTCCGGCGACGCCCGAGGAGAACGTGGGGCGCATCGGCTGACCGAGGCGACATCGAGGCCGCGCCGCCGGATGTGCAACGATACGTCGCTCGGGAGAGGTCGCGCCGTCGGCCTTTCCCCGGCCGCGGTGGGGACATGAGAGACACTCGAACAAGCGAGCGGCGGCAGCCGAGCGGAACCGACTCGACGCTCGTGACGGCGGGCGAGCGACTGAGCCGGGCGCTGTTTCTCGGCTCGGCCGGCGCGCTGGCCGTCGGTGCGGTATTCGGTGCCGGCGTCCACTTCGCCAACGAGAAGATCTGGCCCTACAAGCCTGTCGAGCGCGCCTTCGACGTGCTCGGCGATGCGCTCGAGTACGGCGCCTTCGCGCCGAAACACGCCGTCGGCGAGGCGCCGCGGAACGCCTCTCGCGAGATCTGGACGCTGCACGCGCCCGAGTCTCTCGCGCCGGGTTACCGCGCGATCATGGGCTACTTCGGCGATGTCGCCGACTTCGGTGTCCGCATCTTCGACGACGGCGGCGAGGAGGTTCACCGCCGCGTGTTGAACTACGCGGTCCAGGATCCCGACGGCCCCGCCGGCGGTTCCGAGGCGCCGCATGCCTTCCACTTCCTGCCCGACGGCTCCGTCCTGGTCAATACCGACAAGGGCGACCTGATGGCGCGATACGACGCCTGCGGTGAACCGATCTGGACCCGAGAGGGTGCCTTCCACCACTCGTTCGCGCCCGACCCTCGCGGTGGCGTCTGGACATGGCTCGGCGAGACGTCCGCTTTCGATCAGTACCAGTACCTCGTGCGCTTCGACCCGCAGAGCGGGGAGACCCTCGAGCGGATCGCACTGGTCGAGGACATCATCGACGCGTCGCCGGAGCACCGTCTGCTCTTCACGGTCGTTCCCGGCGAGAAGATCGAGCACCAGCGTGGCTACCGGGGTGTGCCCGACACGTTCCACCCGAACGATCTCGAGGTGCTCACGCCCGAGATGGCTGCGGCGTTTCCCGACTTCGAGGCCGGCGACCTCCTGATGAGCTTCAGGAACATCAGTCTCGTGGCGGTGTTCGACCCGAGCGCGCGCGAGTTTCGCTGGTGGAGTCACGGACCCTGGATCGAGCAGCACGATCCGGACTTCCTGCCGAGCGGCGAGATCAGCGTGTTCAACAACAACCGCAAGGGCCGGCGACGGACCTCCAGCATCGTCGCGATCGATCCGGTCAGCCGGGCGGTGCGCGACGTGCCGGTGGCGCCGGACTTCCGCTTCTTCACCCAGTACATGGGCAAGCACGGCTACCTCGACGACGGCACGCTGCAGGTCGTCGTACCGTTCGAGGGACGCGCGCTCGAGTTCGACCCGAGCGGCTCCCTCACGCTCGAGATCAACAACGTGTTCGGCGACGTGCACAACGCCTTCGTGTCGGACTACGCGCTGCTCGCACCCGACTTCTTCGACACCGATCCCGCTCGGTTCAGCTGTGACTGAGAAGCCGCGGAGCCGACCGGTTCCGGAGCACCGGGGGCGATTCGGTATTACTCTTCGGAAATGATGTTTCGAGCGCTCGCGGCAGCCCCTTCGACGACACCGCCGCCCGCTCGCGCGCGAGCGCGGTCGGCGACCGGTGACGACCCCGGACGCCGGTGGGCGGTGCCGAGGGAGCCTTGAACTTCGCCCCCCGTGCGGTTCCTCCGAGGAGCTGGCGTCAGTGGCTCGCCTGCGCGATCGAGCTCTCGACACGGCGTCTCGGAGCGTTCGTCGGCTTCGGCGTGGCCTGCGTCGCGCTGCACGCGGTGCCGCACGCCGTCGGGCTCGGTACCGCGCTCGTGCCCCTCGCGCTCGGGATCGGCTGCCTGATCGCCGAGTGCAGCGACCGGGGGCGCCCGATCCTCTCGACGCTGCGCGACACGCCCCGACGCGTCCACGTCCGGCTGCTGCTGGCGGGGCTCGTGTTCGGGCTGTGCTTTTGGTGCATCGGATTTCTGGTGAGCGCCCCGGCCGAGCTGCTCGGACTCGAGCCCGAACGGTTGCCGGGCTCGACGGTCGGTCCGTTCGCGAGCCCGGGCGCGCCCGATCGGCTGCCCCCGGGTGCGGCCGCCGACTCCTATGCACGCCTGATCGAGACGCTCTGCGGCGCTTGGTTTCTGGCCGCCGCCGTCGCGCTCTTCGGCACCAGCGTCCTGATCGGGTTCTTCGTCCCCTTGCTCGCCCTCGGCAGAGTTCCCCTGCGCGAAGCGCTCGTGCTTGCGCTGGCGGCCACCCGACTGAACGATTTCGTCATTCTGTTCGTCGCTGCCCTGGCCGGAACGGCGCTGCTCGGGTTGGTGACCCCGTTCCTCGTGCTCCCATGGACGGCGGTCGTCTCGTCGGTTCTCTACACGGCCTACCGCGACGTCTTCCTCGCTCGGACGGAGAACGCGCCGGCAGCGCTCCGAGCGGCGACCGTGGCGTCGAGAGGACCGCGGCAGGTCTGAGGAATCGACATCGGGTGCTCGATCGGACCGATCGGATCGGGTCGACGACGCGCCGTGCGTCGCTCTTGCACACGCCCCGTTCGGCACCGCCGCGCGGGGTTAGACTGCTCTGGCGACTCGACCGGCATCCCCGCATGGCTCAGACCGATACCCCGCAACGGGGGCGCTCCCGTGGCGTCTACCTGCTCCCGAACCTGTTCACGACGAGCGCGCTGTTCGCGGGGTTCTACAGCATCATCGCCTCCTACAACGGCGACTATCGGCCGGCGGCGATCGCGATCATCGCGGCGATGGTGCTCGACGGGTTCGACGGGCGTGTCGCGCGCATGACCGGGACCTCGACGGCGTTCGGCGCCGAGTACGACAGCATGGCCGACATGATCTCCTCGGGCATGGCGCCGGCCTTCCTCGCCTACACCTTCGCGCTGTCGAGCCTGCCCCCGGTCGAGTACGGTCAGCTCGGCTGGGTGGCGGCATTCGTCTACACCGCCTGTTGTGGGCTTCGGCTCGCCCGCTTCAACGTCGCCGTCGGCACCGCCGACAAGCGCTTTTTCCAGGGGCTCGCCTGCCCTTCGGCCGCCGCCGTCAACGCCAGTCTCGTCTGGGTGGCCGTCGACATGGGGATCGAGGGGAGCGAGCTCGTCGTGCTGATGCTGCTGGTGACGGTCGGTACGGGGCTGCTGATGGTCAGCACGTTCACGTACTACAGCTTCAAGGATCTCGGGACGAGCCGGAAGGTGCCGTTCGCGATGGCCACCGGGATCCTGCTGCTGTTCGTCGTGACGGCGGTCGACCCGGCCAAGATGATCCTGATCGCCTCGTCGCTGTACGCGCTGTCGGGGCCGGTCTACGCCGCGTTCCGCCGGTTCCGGAAGCGGAATCGGCTGGGCGTGCGCTGACGGCCCCGGTATCGGTCCGCGCTCGTGCCCTACACCGAGCGGCAGCGGCGATGCTTGTCGGCGATGGGTCTCGTCGCATGGCGAAGGCGTGCCGCCGCGGGCGTCGTCGCGCCCCCCCCGTCGGCGACCGTGCAACCCTCGGAGGTGGCGACCGAAGCCGACGCCGAAGCCGAAGCCGAGCCGCTTGCCGCACCGACGCTCGCCACTCCGCTGCCGAGCGAGCCGACCGCGCTTGCCGCCTGGTTGCCCGCGCAGCCGCTGGCCCCGTTCAGTTGGCAGGGACGGTGGCTGACGCGCATCGGCCGTGACGACGCGCCGCTGCTCGTCATCATCGAGAGGGCAGCGGCCGAGACGCCGCCGCTCGGCGGCGAGGCGGCCGAGCTCTTCGAGCGCATGCTCGAGGCGATCGGGCGGTCGCGGCGCGACACCTGCCAGTGCGTGCTCGCCGGCATGCCGCAGCCGGACGGGGACACGGTCGCCACGCTCGCGGGGCCGCATCGCCGCGCGACCTTGGTGCTGCTCCAGGAGCTCGATGCCGCGCTCGACGCCGCCGCTTGCCGGCTTCCCGGGAATCCTCTCGGCGGTCCCGCCTGGTGCCTGCCTCACCCCGAGCGGTTGCTCGCGGAGCCGTTGGGCAAGCGTCAGGCGTGGCTGGTGCTGAAAGCGCTCCGTCGCCACTTGCCCGAGCACCCGTGAGCGCGAGCGACGATGTCGTGCGGCTCGCCTTCGAGCCGATGCGTCTCGGGGACGTCGCGCTCGTCGGGACGATGGAGCGCCGCAACTACGCGTTCCCGTGGAGCGACGCGATCTTCCGCGACTGTCTGCGGGCAGGCTATACCTGCGAGCTGGTTCGGCTCGACGGGGAGCTGGTCGGCTACGGCATCCTGCAGACAGGGGCGGAGGAGGGACACATCCTCAACCTCTGCATCGACGAGGCCTCCCAACGTCGCGGCTTCGCCCGGCTCCTGCTCGAGCACCTCGTGGCACGCGCCGAGCAGGCCGGGGCACGCGTGATCTTCCTCGAGGTCCGCCCATCCAATCCGCGGGCGATGACGCTGTACCGCCGGGCGGGGTTCAACGAGATCGGGCTCAGGAAAGGCTACTACGAGGCAGCGGGCGGCCGCGAGGACGCGCTCGTCATGGCGCGCAGCCTCGTCGCTCCGGACGAGGATCCGATGAGAGGGGCGCTCGGCCCCCCTTCCTGAGCGCCCGCCCCGCTGCTCGCTCGTCCCCCTCTTCCGAGAGGGTGCACACCGGGGCCGGCGGCGCTCTCTCGGGGGGGGGCACTCATCTCAGATAGCGTCCGGCGAAGTCGTCGGGGTTGCGCGTCGCGCCGTCGCCGATGATGTAGAGCAGCTCGACCGTGTCGGAGAAGTCCAGCCTGACGTTCGGGTTCAGGTAGACGAAGGCGGCGTTCCAGGCATTGTTGTAGCGGCTGGAGCGGGCCCGCGAGACGAAGGAGCTCGAGCGCTGGTTGAGATTGGCCGTGGCGTTCGTGTGGTTGCCGTCCTCGAGACGAATGTAATCGGTCACCGATCTGACGAAGCGCAGATCACGGCTCTCCGTGTTGCGCTCGTTCCAGGTCGAGTGCTGGACGACATGGATGCGCCGGCGATCGAGCCCCGGGTAGCGGCTCGCGAGCAGGCGCAGCACGTCGGCGGTGAAGTCGGACGGCCCGCCCTCGGCGATCCAGACATCGGCACCGTTGGCGAGCACGCCGGCGAAGGCGTCGGTCGCGCTCGAGACGGCGCCGGAGCGATCCGTCTCCGCGTTCAGTGCGCTGCCGAAGCTCGCGTCGACGACCGATTGGCTCTGCCGCTTGTACTGGCCGCGGCGCGGGTCGCCACAGGTGCCGTTGACGACGAGCGGCGTGATCCCGAGCGTCTGCGTGAGGCTGAAACCGGCCGCCATCGCGTGTCCGTCGTCGGTGTCGGGACAGTTGTCGTAGTGCAGCGAGAGCAGGTCACCGCCGCCGAGCCTGCCGACGCCGCCCGACCCCGAAGGCGCGGGGGCCGTGACCGGAGGGGGAGGCTCGGGCGCCGGCGGAGGAGGGGCAGGCTCGGGTGCCGGCGGGGCGGGAGGCGCGGGTCGAGGCGCCGGCGGAACGGTGGGGGAGGGCGCGCGTGCGCTCCCGCCCGGAGCGCCCGCGCCGATGACGCCGGAGCTGCACGACCAGCCGCCGTTCGGCAGCGGATCGCAGTCGAGGCGCGCGATGCCGGCGCAGCGCCTCTGGTAGAGGCCGACCGCCTCGCCGAGCGAGCCGCCGCTTCCGGTCTCCACGGCGCATACGCTGCCGTCCGTCGGCTGAGTGGGAGCAGGAGGCAGGACGGGATCGGGTCTCGGAGCGGGCTCGGCGACGAGGACCGGCGGGGCGTCCGGAGCCCGGGAGCCGTCGGCGGCGGCCACGCCGATGACGCCGGAGCTGCACATCCAGGCGCCGTCGGCGGCCGGATCGCAGTCACGCCGGGCGAGGCCGGGACACGACTGCGCGTACAGCGCCTTCGCCGCCGCCAGCGTGCCGGAGGGTGGGGTCGAGACGGAACACAGCGGCGCCTCCTGCGCGTTCGCGGTCGGGCCGCCGAGGGGAAGCACCGCTACCAGGACAGGCAGGAACAGACGAGCTCTCATTCGTCGAGATTTCCGTATGTGAAGGAATCGGCAAACGCCGACGAGGACGCATGGTAGAGAGCGCGGCGGACATATTTCCATGACCGGGGTGTCATATTTTTGACATTGTGATCCCGTTCCGCTCGAAACCCTGATCCGATGCTCGTTTCGGCGTCGAGCGCCGATACGCGACAAGCACGGTATCGCGGGGTAACGGGGTGGGGGCGACGTCCGCAGTCGGGCACGGGTCAACGCCGCTCGCTACACTAGGGGGTTTCCCCGGCGTTCCCTTCGCCCAGATTTCTCCATGAGCATTCCCGACGAGACGGCGCGGCGGCGCACGTTCGCGATCATCTCCCACCCGGACGCGGGCAAGACGACGCTGACCGAGAAGCTCCTCCTGTTCGGCGGCGCGATCCAGCTCGCCGGTACCGTCAAGGGTCGCAAGGCCGCGCGTCACGCCACCAGCGACTGGATGGCGATGGAGAAGGAGCGCGGCATCTCGGTGACCTCCTCGGTCATGCAGTTCCCCTACGGCGAGCACGTCGTGAACCTCCTCGACACGCCCGGTCACGAGGACTTCTCGGAGGACACCTACCGGACTCTGACCGCCGTGGACTCGGCGCTGATGGTCATCGACGTCGCCCGTGGCGTCGAGGCGCGCACCGAGAAGCTCATGGAAGTCTGTCGCCTCAGGGCGACGCCGGTCATGACCTTCATCAACAAGCTCGATCGCGAGGGGCGTGATCCGATCGAGCTGATGGACGAGGTGGAGGAGATGCTCGGCATCCGCTGTGCCCCGGTGACCTGGCCGATCGGCATGGGCAAGCGTTTCAAGGGCGTCTATCACCTGCACACCGGAACGGTCCATCTCTACTCGCCGAACCACGGCGGCCGCGTGCGCGAGGGGGAGACCATCGCCGACATCGACGCCCCCCGGCTCGACGAGCTCGTGGGCGACATGGCCAGAGAGCTCCGCGAAGAGCTCGAGCTCGTCGAGGGGGCTTGCCACGAGTTCGACCACGAGGCCTATCTCGCCGGGGAGCTGACGCCCGTCTACTTCGGCTCGGCGATGAACAACTTCGGGGTCGCCGAGCTCCTGGACGACTTCGTGAAGTACGCCCCCTCGCCCCGGCCTCGCGAGACGCTCTCGCGCACGGTGATGCCGACCGAGCCGGCCTTCAGCGGCTTCGCGTTCAAGATCCAGGCGAACATGGATCCCCAGCACAGGGATCGGGTCGCCTTCGTGCGCATCTGCTCCGGCAAGTACGACAAGGGCATGAAGGCGCACCACGTGCGGCTCGGCAAGGAGGTCAGGCTGAGCGACGCGCTGACCTTCATGGCCGCCGATCGCGGCCATGTCGACGAGGCGTTCAGCGGCGACATCATCGGGCTGCACAACCACGGCACGATCCGCATCGGCGACACCTTCACCGCCGGGGAGGAGCTCGTCTTCACCGGTATCCCGAACTTCGCCCCCGAGCTCTTCCGACGCGCGGCGCTGAAGGATCCGCTCAAGATGAAGGCCCTCCAGAAGGGCCTCGATCAGCTCTGCGAGGAGGGGGCGACTCAGCTCTTTCGACCGCTGATCAACAACGACCTGATCCTCGGTGCCGTCGGAATCCTGCAGTTCGAGGTCGTCGCCCAGCGTCTGGCCGACGAGTACAAGGTCGAGTGCCGCTTCGAGTCGGTGACGACGAGTCAGGCTCGGTGGATCCGCTCGGCCGACGAGAAACGGCTCGCCGACTTTCGCGGCAAGCTCGAGGGCAACCTCGCACTCGATCACGCCGGCGAGCTCGTCTACCTCGCCCCGACGCGGGTGAACCTGCAGATGGCCGAGGAGCGCTGGCCGGAGGTGGAGTTCCTGGCCACGCGCGAGCAGGTGTTCAACTGATCGTCGGGCCATGCCCGGGCCGCGAGCGAGGTGCGCCGTCGGGCACGGTTCTCTGGCGCGAGACGCGCTGCGGCTCGTGCCACTGACCGGATGCGACGCGGCCCGGACGCGGCGCGACGATCGGTGAGCGCCGAAGCAGAGTACAGGTGTTGTAAAAGCGGGACGGTCGGTCCGTTGTTTTTGTGCTACACCTACCCTGTCCCGGACTTGCTCGGAAACTCGTCCCAATCCAATGATCAAGACCCAGCTCGCGACTCGACGCATCGCATTCGCCGCCGCGCTCGCCACGATCGGCATCGGTTCGGCCCACGCCGAAGCGTTCGGACTGCTCAACGGTCGCTCGGCCGACCCCGGCTCGCTCCCGCCGCTATCGGTCGAAGGCGGGTTCGTCGCCGGCGACCTGTACGAGACTCTCGGGTTGCGGGTGAACTATCGCCTGACTCCGGATCTCGTTCTCTACGGCGATCTCGGCCTGGTCGAGGTGGGCCGGGCGGACGAGGAGACCGGCTATGGAGTGGGAGTGTTCTACTTCCTCGCCTTCCAGCAGATGTTGCCGGGGCAGGACGTGGCGCTCAAGGCGAGCTATCACCTCGCAAGCGCGGAGTTCGACGAGCTGGTCGACCCTGATCCGACCGACGACGATCCCGCTCTGGTATCCCGGAGCGCCAGCGTGGACTACGACAGCGTGGCGCTCGAAGTGCTGGTGAGCAGTCGCGATCCGATCGCCGAGAACGGCGTGAGCTGGTACTTGAACGGGGGCGTGAACATCATCGGCGGGGGCAACGCGGACTCGACCGAGCTGCTCGTCGGCGGCGGTGCCTACATGCCGTTCGGCCCGGGCGAGGTCTACGGCGGGATCGACTTCGTCGACGAGCTCCAATTCGGTGTCGGCTACCGCTACTTCGTGCGCTAGGGCCGCCTTCGGAGTCTCGATCCCGCAGTACCCGGCCCGTCCGGATAGCTCGATGCAAGTCGCCGCAAGTCGCCTTCGAGTTGCCCTCGAGTTGCCTTGAACGACCCACGATCCGCCAACCGTCACGAGGAACCGTCATGACTCGCCATCTCTCCGTCTCCGGAGCTCCCTTTCGACCGCTGTCGCTGTCCGCGGTGCTTCTCGCCGGCGCGATCGTCCCGGGCGTCGCCCTTGCCCAGTCGAGCGGCGACATCACCGACAAGTTCGGCATCAGTCTGAGGCTGGGGCTGGAGTTCGAGACCGAGCCGGACGCGGCGCTCGATCTGGAGGACTTCGCCTCGCGTCTGACCTGGAACGATACGCTCGACACCGGAACCGGGCTCGACGTACTCGCCTTCATCGATCTCGGCTACGGCCTGAACCAGGCGGTGTTCACCCGCGAGGCATGGCTCGGGGTGGAGGCCGATTTCGGCGCGATCAAGGGCGGAACACAGTTCCGCGCCTTCTACGACACGACCAGCTCGTTCACCGATGTCGGCTGGTGGGACACCTGCTACGCGGCCATCGGCTGCGCGCGCGCGCCGGGGGTGCTCAAGTACGAGAACGAGCTGTCGCCGACGCTGCGCGTCATCGCCTCGGCCACGCTGACCGACACGATCTTCGACGACGACGAGCCGCTGGCCGGCCCGGATGCGGGCGTCGCCGCCGGGAACGAGAACGAGTTCATCGAGCAGCTCGAGGCTGGCGCGGTGGCCGATGTCGGCGACCTCGAGGTCGGAGGAGCGTTCGGTGTCGATCTCAGCGGCGACACCGGGTTCGCGATCGGCGCGGCGGCGCGTACCGCGCTCAGCGAGGAGCTCGACGTCTCCGCGATGCTGCAGTTCGCCAGTGAGGACTACAACGACATCGTCACCGCCGGCGACGGTCGCGTGCTGAACGTTCCCCGGGCCGGCGAGAACCTCGTCCTCGCGAGCCTCGCCGCCAGCGCGGAGAGGGTCTACGGCTTGTTGGCGATCGGCGATGCCAACGACACGGTCTTCGGCGCGACGGCGGGCTATGTCTATCCTCTGGTGGGTGGCTCGAAGATCTACGCCGAGGTCTCCGGAGTCGATGACGGGTCGGACAACTCCGACTTCAACCTGCAGGCGCGCGGCGTGTTCGTCTACCACTTCGGTGCCGAGGAGGCGGCGCGACGGCGCTGATCGGCCGACCGCCGGACCCGCCTTTCCGATATCGGTCGGCCCGAGCCTCGTCGCTCGGGCCGACTCCGGTAGGCTCAGCGACACCCGAGCGCCTCTCGGGGCGCTATCGGCGGGGCTGTCGGCAACCTGCGGCCGGCCATCGCGGTGCCCGAGCAAACCCGACGCACCCGATCTGTCGTACCGTCGGACGACCTCTACAGCGAACGACAGTCCTCCGATGCCTAGCCAGAACGATCCCATCCAGACCGACGTCGTCATCATCGGCGCGGGTCCCGTCGGACTCTTCCAAGTGTTCGAGCTCGGCCTCCAGGGCCTGAGCGCACACGTCGTCGACGCGCTCCCTCAGCCGGGCGGGCAGTGCACCGAGCTCTACCCCGACAAGCCGATCTTCGACATCCCCGCCGTGCCCGAGTGCACCGGCCAGGAGCTCGTCGACAGCTTGCTCAAGCAGATCGCCCCGTTCGAGCCGGTCATGCACCTCGAGCAGACCGTCGAGGCGCTAGAGCGGCGCGGCGATCTCGACTTCCGGGTGGCCACGTCCGCCGGTACCGAGTTCGCGTGCAAGGCGGTCGTCATCGCCGCGGGGGCGGGCAGCTTCACGCCAGTGAGGCTCCGCACCCCCGGTATCGAGCGTTTCGAGGGGGACCAGCTCCTCTATCGCGTCAAGGATCCCGCCCGGCACGCCGGGCGCGACGTGGTCATCCTCGGCGGCGGCGACTCGGCGCTCGACTGGGCGCTGACCCTCGCCGGTGTCGCCAAGAGCCTGACCCTGGTCAATCGCACCGAGAAATTCCGCGGCGCCGAGGCGTCGGTCAGGAAGCTCGAGGCGCTCGCGGAGGCCGGAGAGGTGCGTATTCTGCTCGGCCAGACCACGGGCTTCGCCGAGGAGGACGGACGGCTCGTCTCGCTCGAGATGACGCTGCGCGACGAGCAGAAGTCGACCCTCACCCTGCCGGCGGACGATCTCCTCGTCTTCTTCGGGCTCTCCCCCAAGCTCGGACCGATCGAGAGCTGGGATCTCGCCCTCGACAAGAAGCTGGTGACGATCGATCAGTCGACCTTCGAGACCTCGGTGGCGGGTGTCTACGCGATCGGTGACATCAACACCTATCCGGGCAAGAAGAAGCTGATCCTCTCGGGCTTCCACGAGGCCGCCCTCGCCGCCTTCTCGATCAAGGAGCGGCTGAACCCCGGCAAGAAGGTGCACCTGCAGTACACGACGACCAGTCCGATCATGCACGAGCGACTCGGTGTGGACGATCCCTACGCCGGCGACGTCGAGGCCGCCTGATGTACCGCTACACCGAGCACGACCGGGAATTTCTCGAGGCGCGCGTCGAGGAGTTCCGCGACCAGACGGCCCGCTACCTCGCCGGCGCTCTCGGCGAGGACGAGTTCAAGCAGCTGCGCCTTCGGAACGGGCTCTACGTCCAGCGTCACGCCCCGATGCTGCGCGTGGCGATCCCCTACGGGATGCTCGGCAGCGATCAGCTCAGGATGCTCGCGCACGTGTCGCGCAAGTACGACCGCGGCTGCGCTCACCTGACCACCCGCCAGAACGTGCAGTTCAACTGGCC
>ENA-ORXM01004412-ORXM01004412.1-marine-metagenome-genome-assembly--contig:-NODE-4412-length-12363-cov-4.361957_pt1 | contig 12363 bp, 5 predicted proteins | sample MGYA00237867_ERZ511480 | MGnify/ENA primary metagenome ERZ511480 (study PRJEB26309, sample SAMN06266103) | marine metagenome | isolation source: Algal blade | place: United Kingdom:Sidmouth, United... | reverse complement strand
TGTGTTTCTGACTTTGGAGACTACTCGTGGCATATGCGCTATATCGTCCACCTGTTCCTCAGTCAGTCAGGACTCGATACCCAGACCAGATCGGGAATGTATGGTAAGGCCGGATATATGAGTCGCAGCGATCCCCGTACTAGCCGTCACAGCCAGCGGGATAGCCTGTTCCTGACATCGCTGGATATACTGATTGAGCACATAAGTCTTCCCACTCCCCGCCTGCCCAGTGAGGAAGATATTTTTGCCTGATTTCATGAGGTGTAGCGCAGTCTGTTGATCCATATAGTGTAGTGAGATAAAGGTTTTGAGTGTAGGAACATATGTTCTTTTTTCAAGTGAGAAAAAATTAATTTAGTTACTTTTTATTCGATTATGTATTTGAAATATTGGATTCTCTTTATGAAGATCAAAAGCATTCATTCCTTTGTATTTATGTATCCGCATCCTCTCAAACTCATCTTGAGGGCATATGTTCTTTAAAAAATCAAAAACCTTACACTTTTCACCTGATGATAATTTGTGAGAGGTTAATATTTCGTATATCAATGACTTATATCTTCAGTTTATATTATTGGTATATAACTTCGGTAACTTATTATTTTTTTGTATTTGTTTAAGTAAGATCTTCGCTTGCTGTAAATTATTAGATAAACAAATTATCATAAAAGATGTTAATTCTTCATCATCATACTTATCCACATCAAAATCATCTCCCAAAAACTTTAAATATTCTATAAATCTCTCCTCAGTCAAGCTCATATCATTGATGAGGTGGTGGACGATGGATTTTCAGTTGATGTTGTAGAAATCGATACGCATAATGTGAACGTAGTTCTCATAGAATTCTTGCACGGTTTTAATTTTATCATTCTCTCGATGTTTTTTATATAGACTTCAAACGTAACGTTTTGCTGCATATGTATTTAATGTCAACATTCTATTTATATACTCAAATTTATCATTCAATAAATCAAATTTGTCCTGAGTAAAATCATTCTCTAGCCACTCCGTATGGTATGATCGTTGAAATCACAAATCCAATATAGCATCAACAAACTCTCCTCTATTGAGTTTGGTAGCAAGACGTCGCATACTATTTATATATGTTTTCCAAAAATAATGATCCTGTTCTTCGATATTTTTTGATGAGTTTGTGAAGTCTTTCCATAGCGATGTCTGCAGCACACTCTCCTCGCCTAGCTTCACACAATGAGTCAGCAACTCAAACTGTTTTTCAAATTTCTCTTCTGCGTCAAAAAAATTGTTTATCAACTCTTGACAAAACTTCTCTACACTAATATGTTTTTCGTATCATGGCACTCTCAATACATCTGCTCAGTCAAATCAAAGCTCGAACAATGAATATAAGGTGCTCAAAACATCTTTTTCATTGCATCTAGATGTATCTAAACTTATCTGTTCGATAGTCTTACTATTATGCGGCATCTTCCTTTTGTTGTAGCTGGGTACTACTCAAGACTGAGTCCACATATTTTGCACATACTCCTCTTGTATTTTTACAAACCAGTCAAAAGCCTTTTCAGAGAGTATTGATTTATTGGTTTCCTTATCATTAGGTAAGGATTTCACTATTGCGGCTTCTAGATTATTACCTCTATCTATCGATTGTTTAAGTTTGTCGAAAAATGAAATAATATTAGTAGATGATAAATTTAACTTCTCTAACTCTCTCTTGTTGCTATAAGGATGATCTACAAAAACCTTTTGAAAACGATTAAGGGTAAGTCTGTTTTTTTTGGTAAAAACTTCACGCATATTTCATATCGTCTCCATAAAGTGAGTATGCTCTGGAGCATATGGTGCATAAAAAGATTCTCATATCTTCTCACATAGAGCCACAATAGTTACTTCATCAAGATCTTTTGGTAATGCTTGAAATAATTTGTAAACCTGTTTTTTTAGTAATTTTTTTTCACTTTTCATCATATCAGATGTCTCATCGAATAGTACTGTAAAAAGTGCTAACACAATACCATGTGTGTGCAACCCAGTGAGATAGTGGTCTTTCCAGTCTATCGCATCACTTGATACAAGTGCTGCATCTATTTTTTGATGGATATTACGCAACACCATTGGATCTTCTGTCTGCGACTCCCCCATACGTAGATATTCTATCTGCTTAGCAGATCGAGGTAGCAGATACATAAGCTGTCTTATTTTTCGCTTTTGTTCGATAGACAAATCTCATCAGGTATCATTATACACATTCCATCTCCTATCTAGATAACTAATGCATACAGATTCAAAACCTTTATCTGTGCATCACTTTTTTATATAACGATCAAATATTTTTCAAACATCTTTTGGCAATTCCTCCTTTCGCATCGGCTTAGACATTGAACTTTCAATGACACGTATCTTTTTGTTCAAAAAATCTTTCCGTGTTATGTGCATTTCATTTCATTCTATAGATCTCATGATACTTCGCAATTTCACAGGTATCGAGTTGGTAATGCCTATGGTCTGCAAAAGATCTAAATATATCTCATTGGTATATGGTTGAGATAATTTGGATTGGAAAGCATGTACAGCCTGCTGTTCTGACTTATTAAGTTCATTTTGTTGTAGATTATCAGAAGATAGTATCACTCATCATAAATCAATGGGTAGCTCTTCGCCAATAAGCTCTGCAATATAGGTTAAATCCAAATATTTATGCCAATACTCTCTCTGCCTGATTTCATACTCATTTAGTTGAGTATCGGCCTTTTCAAGCTCTCTTTCTGATGATTCAAAGACCTCTAAGGTCACATCTCCACTCTCTTTGACTATCTTTTTTATATCGTGTGAAGCTTCACTTGCGATTTTCACAAGATTTGTGGTATCTTCTTGCACATATTGCACAAAAAGATCTTTTTGTTTTGGTTTTTTGGGTCATCTCCTCTTTCTAGCCATAGACATATATGATTAAACATGTTTATTATACTGAAAAAGCTTTTGAAAAACAAAAAACCGCCCCTTGCGGAGCGATTCTTTTTTAGATTATAAGATCAAATAATGATATTGTTCAATATCAAGAGCAATATCAAGAGCAATATCAAGAGCAATATCAAGAGAAAGAGACAAAACCTCGTGACAAACGAGTGTTTGATGTAACATTATTTCAAAACGTTGTTACCCGTTTGTAGGGCTATACATACGATATATATGTCATTGAGCTAAAAGCCACTCAATACAACATATATATCTAGTGTAGATATAACGTACTACGATATGCTATAAACTAATATAGCTGCATTCTCAAGTTAGAAAGATGATTCATCCCCACGTTCCCGTAGGGATACCTTGTTACGACTTTATCCCAGTTACTGATTTTCTTCTCAATACACATGGTGCATCTTCAAAGAACCTCAACTTCCATGATATGACGGGCGGTGAGTGCAAGGAACAGGGACATATTCACGGTGGTATGGCTGACCCACCATTACTAGCAAATCCAACTTCATGCAGTCGAGTTCCAGACTGCAATCCGCACTGAGGATAGTTTTAGGGATTGGCTCCGCCTCGCGACTTCGCTACCTGCTGTACTACCCATTGTATTGTCTCTGACGCCCTAGGTGTAAGAGCCATAGTGACCTGACGTCATCCTCTCCTTCCTCCTCGTTACCGAGGCAGTCTCGCTAGACATACTAACTAGCGATGAGGGTTGCGCTCGTTTCCGGACTTAACCGGACACCTTGCGGCACGAGCTGACGACGGCCATGCAGCATCTGTCACTGAGCTCCCGAAGGCACTCCAGTCTTTCGATAGGATTCTCAGGATGTCAAACCTAGGTAAGATTCTTGGCGTATTATCCAATTAATCGAGGCAATCCTCTGCTTGTGTGTTCCCCCGCCTATCCCTTTGAGTTTCGGTCTTGCGACTATACTACTCAGGCGACTCGCTTAACGCGTTAGCTTACGACACACCTCCCAATAAAGGGAAATACATCTAGCGAGCATAATTTACGGTTTGGACTACCGGGGTATCTAATCCCGTTTGCTACCCAAACTTTCGTCCCTGACCGTCAGACTTGATATAGTGAGCTGCCTTCGCTTTCGGTATTCCTTCCAATATCAACGGATTTCACCCCTCCACTGGAAATTCTACTCACCTCTATCAGTCTCTAGTCACACAGTATCCACTCCCTCTCCAATGTTGAGCACTGGTTTTTAAAAGTAGACTTATGTAACCGGCTGCGGACGCTTTACGCCCAGTAAATCCGGATAACGCTTGCGACCTACGTATTACCGCGGCTGCTGGCACGTAGTTAGCCGTCGCTTATTCCTGGAGTACCGTCAGTCGTCTTCCTCCAGAAAAGGAGTTTACACACCGTAATGCTTCGTCCTCCACGCAGGGTGGCTGCATCAGAGTTTCCTCCATTGTGCAATATTCCCCACTGCTGCCCCCCGTAGGGGTATGGACCGTGTCTCAGTTCCATTGTGGCTGATCGTCCTCTCAGACCAGCTATCCATCATCGACTTGGTGAGCTTTTACCTCACCAACTATCTAGTAGACCGCACCCCTCTCTTAAAGCGATAAATCTTTCCCCCGTAGGGATTATGGCGGATTAGCACCGTTTCCGATGTTGTCCCCCACTTCAAGGTAAGTAAGTACGTGTTACGCACCCGTCTGCCACTCTCCCGAAGGAGCGTTCGACTTGCATGTGTTAGGCCCCCTGCTAGCGTTCATCCTGAGCCAGGGTCAAACTCTTCACGAAGTATATACTCTCGCATACGCGAGATTGGTACTTATAAAGTGTTTATCACTTAGCTTTATCTCTTTCTCTTAATGTTGTTGGATGTATTATTATAGGGTCTAAATATAATAATATTCACTGTATTATTTGATCTCGATAGTATCGTGTGGGATAGGTAGGTAGACATTATACTGTATCAAAGATACACTATAGAAGTCTTGATTAACTATACTCAAAATACAATTGTTGCATTGAATAATACTTCTCCGGATAAGGAAAGATATATCAAAAATTGCAGTATGAGCGTTCAATTTCAGGCCATCTGAATTGTTGAACTGTTCACTTTACTATCTAACTATTAATGAAGACACTTATTATGAATAATATTGTACGTGAGATACTGACTATTTCACATACAATTCATATATAAGGATGCATTCGCATCTATGGTGGCACCAATCTACTTTCCCAGCGGCGGAAGCCACAAGTATCATCGACTAGAAATGGCTTGACTTCTGTGTTCGGAATGGGAACAGGTATTTCCCACTTCTACATAGACACCACCATAGATACAAAAACTGTACAATGATTATTGTTATTATTTGTAATTTCCATTTATATTAGTTCTCAACTGAGATCTCAGAAATAATCTAAGATGCTCTCAAGAGCAAGAATATAAGGAAAAGTATCGCTAATTACAGACGAATATATCAGTTTTTTGGAAGAACAATAAGTTTGTCGACCTATTAGTACTTCTTTGCTAAATCTATTACTAGACGTACACATGAAGCCTATCAACCCTGTAGTCTGCAGGGGGTCTTTTTCCCGAAGGAATGGCAATCTAATCTTAGAATTGGCTTCCCACTTAGATGCTTTCAGTGGTTATCCGTACCCAGTATAGCTACTCAGCAGTGCTTCTGGCAAAACAACTGATGCACCAGAGACTGGTCCACTTCGGTCCTCTCGTACTAGAAGCAGATTTCTTCAAATTACCTACGAACACGGCAGATAGGGGCCGAACTGTCTCACGACGTTCTGAACCCAGCTCGCGTACCGCTTTAATGGGCGAACAGCCCAACCCTTGGGACCTTCTCCAGCCCCAGGATGCGACGAGCCGACATCGAGGTGCCAAACGGGATCGTCGATATGGACTCTTGGATCCCATTAGCCTGTTATCCCCGGAGTAGCTTTTATCCGTTGAGCGGACTCCTTTCCACACAGGAAGTCCGGATCACTTTCACCGCGTTTCCGCTCTGTTCGACCTGTCAGTCTCACAGTTAAGCTAGCTTTTGTGAATATACTTTCATTACGGTTTCCATCCGTAGTAAGCTAACCTTTGTACGCCTCCGTTACTCTTTAGGAGGCACCCGCCCCAGGTAAACTACCCAACACACACTGTCCCCCAATTCTTGGGGTTAGTGCAGCAACATACAATAAGTGGTATCTCACTGGCGACTCCACGAAGACCAAAGTCTCCGTCTCAAAGTCTCCCACTTATACTGAGCATTGTATGCCACTACACAATATCTATCTGTAGTAAAGCTTCACGGGGTCTTTCCGTCTAACCGCGTTTATCCGGTATTTTTACCGGAATTATAATTTCACCGAGCCTAGGAACAAGACAGTATGGAGATGGTTGTGCCATTCATGCGGGTCGGAACTTACCCGACAAGGAATTTCGCTACCTTAGGACCGTCATAGTTACGGCCGTCGTTTATCAGTGCTTCGTCTGCGAGCTTTCACAAGCAGGTTTGACATTCTGATACTGGACAGGCATCACCCTCTATACATCCACTTACGTGTTAGCAGAGAGCTGTGTTTTTGATAAACAGTCCCCCCCATGTCATTCGCTGCGCCCTGACCGGAGTCAGGGAGTCCTTATCCCGAAGTTACGGACGCTATTTTGCAGAGTTCCTTATTCACTAGTTAACTCGATCGCCTTAGTATTCTCTACGTATCCACATGTGTCTGTTCTGGGTACGAGTACAATATACCGTAACGTTGAGAAGTTTTTCTTGACACCAGAACTATATATGCAGTTTCAACCGAAGTATCCACCTTCGCGCAACTTGATTTTACTATAGACGGATTTTCCTATCTATACCATCCCGCGGATGCGGGATCATCTCGTATTGCAAGCCTCAATCCTTAAGAGACATATACACATCCCGATGTGTCACTCCTTCACTAATATATTGCAGGGCTGGAATATTAACCAGCTTTCCATCGACATAGCCGTTCGGCTTAGCCTTAGGTCCCGCCTAACCCTACGCTGATGAACATTGCGTAGGAAACCTTAGATATTCGGCGTCATAGATTTTCACTATGAGACGTTACTCATGCCAACATTGTTACTTGTTAGCGGTCCACTATTCCTTACAGACTAGCTTCATCCTACTAACATCACTCCTTTACCGCTCTATCTCAAAAGAGACGAGCTTTCGACTTCGGTATATAGCTTAGCTCCGTTACATCTTAGGCACCCCCCCACTTGTCCAGTGAGCTGTTACGCACTCTTTAAAGGATTGCTGCTTCTGAGCAAACCTCCTGGATGTCTGAGCAGGGGGACATCCTTCTCCACTTAGCTATAATTTAGGAACCTTAGTCAGAAATCTGGGCTGTTTCCCTCTCGGCCGTGAGACTTATCTCACACGGCCTCACTGCTTAGTATGCTTCCACGATATTCGAAGTTTGGTAAGAGTTGGTAAGGTCTCTCGACCCCCCTAGTCTTTCCAGAGCTCTACCCTCGTGGGTGCTACTAAACGCTGCACCTATATGCATTTCAAGGAGAACCAGCTATTACTATGTTCGATGAGCTTTTCACTCCTATCCACAGGTCATCGGAAGGACTTGTAACTCCTAACCGTTCGGTCCTCCAGTATGATTTCTCATACCTTCAACCTGCCCATGGATAGCTCACATAGTTTCGGGTCTAGTACTAGCAACTAGTCGCCCTATTCAGGCTCGCTTTCACTACGGCTCCAATACTACGTATCTTAACCTTGCTACTAATACTAACTCGTTGGCCCATTCGACAATAGGTACGTCATCACCCAGAATAAATTCAGAGGCTCTGACTCCTTTGTAGGCTAAAGATTTCAGGTACTATTTCACTCCCCTTCCGGGGTACTTTTCACCTTTCCCTCACGGTACTATACTCTATCGGTGTAAAGAAGTATTTAGTCTTAGACAGTGGTCTGCCCAGATTCAAGCCGAATTTCACGTGTTCGACCCTACTTGGGAGCATATAATAGTGTATGCAATATTTCGAGTACGGGGCTATAACCCTCTGTGACAACGCTTCCCAACGTCTTCCTCTATAATACATAACTCCTATCGAGCATTCATAACTACTCATAATATGTCCCGCGACCCCATTATAACAACGATTATGATCTTACATTATAATGGTTTAGACTATTCCCAGTTCGTTCGTCACTACTACGGGAATCTCTTACGATTTATTTTCCTCTAGCTACTAAGATATTTCAATTCGCTAGCTTACCGTCTCCTTATCGGAGCAGTCCGTTATACAGACTAGGTTTCCCCATTCGGAAATTTGTGGTTATAACGGCTATTGGTACCTTACCACAACTTTTCGCAACCAATTACGTCCTTCGTCGGCTTCTTTACCCAAGGCATCCGTCTTTAGCCAATAAATAAACTTATTGTTTCTTCCAAAAAATTGATATATCGATCTGTTAATGAACAATTTTTACAAATAATAAACCACCTCTTCTGCGAGGCAGTTGGGTATGTATACAAAAGTATATACCTAAGTCAAATGAAAATACACTTTTTATGTACTTTTTTTGACTTTACCCTTACTTGACTTAAATTTGTTTTGGAAAGCCAGTATTTGCTATAGCTTCTACGAAGAAAACTATAAAAAAGACTGTTATTTTTTTCCGATAAAAAAAATAGACACTGTGTCTAAAATTTTTAGGGATCAATTTGGTGCTTATGACCAAACAAATGAATGGCCACATCCACGGATAAATCCGAATTGATGTGTTGGTGCTTTTTAGTCATGTGCAAAATGATTACAAGAGTAAATTGGACTTTCACGACTTTTTATGTGAAAGTGTTCTTGTAAAGCCAATGGAGATATCATATAGCTAATCGAATAGTCCCTTACTCTCACTGACTATCGTATAAGCTCATTTCTTTTCTAGTTTTTGATAATATTTCTGACGCTTCTTGTACTGAGCTTCTAGGAATGGAATATGCTGGTCTCTGATGTCATATATAGTCCTATTAGTTACCTCTCCTCTTTCTACTCTTCAGATATACTGAATGAGCTTTCACTCGAATGAGAATGGATATACAAGAAAGAGTGAATCAAAGCTTGGTCAGTCTCGTCACTCCCCTACATACTGTCAGGTAGCGATCACAATCTGATGATGGCCTTGCTTGAGTTGCTGATCTTTTGTTTTCTTGAGACTCTTTGAATCGGATCATGATAAGGTGATAATTTCTCCTATGTCTCTAAGGTAGATACTCAATAGATCTATATGCTCTTTACGCTCTGTGAGAATAAGTACTGTACGTCAGGACTCTATCTCTTGTTTCACATGCCTTGCTATAAGCTGATTTCTTTCATCATTGAATATCAAAGTCTTATATAAAATCTGATAGTCATCTTTCTTTGCATCAAATGGTAAGTAAAATTGCGATGGAATAATTTGTATCTTATTTTCGTTTGCTTGCTTCTGCTCTCTTACAACTGTAGCTACTATCGCTCCTATATAGTAGTAAATCAGTTTCTCATCATTTTGTTTACGCATTGGTGTTGCTGTCAGACCATACAGATAATAGCTATTGAATTTAGTAATTGTTGCACGAAATGATTTTGCAGGTATATGGTGACACTCATCTACAATAATCATCCCAAAACTTTTGCAAAAATCGTCATCCTGCTTCCCTAGGGATTGAATCATAGCAACGGTTATTTTATCTCATTGCTTTTTCTTACCTCATCAGATTTGTCCTATCTGATCTACTGGTATTCATAGAAATTGATTGATTCTCTCTTTTCGTTGCTCAAGGAGCTGTTTACGATGCACGATAATAAGTGTTGGTTGCTTTTTATGTGTGATCATTCGTAATGCCATTACTGTCTTACCAGATCATGGTGGGGCAACAAGCACTCCTTGATCGTGAGCTAAGCATTCTTGTACTGGTGTTACTTGATATGGATGTAGCGATATAGATTCTTCAAACTCAATTGATTCGCAATATTTCTTATGATTATGCACTTTATATTCTACTCCATTCTCCTCACAATAGCTCAGCAGGTTTGGCAAGAATCCCCTTGGTAGTACAACACGACCATCTGATTGCTCTGTTATGAGTTTAAAATACTTCTCTATTTTATGCACACTGAGCTTCATTCTCTTTTTCTGAGCATATTCTGTATTGAAAATATTGAGTTCATTTTTTAGAAATACGGTGATTGATGACGAAAGCTGCTCTCTTTGTAATGAGATAACATGAGAAAGACTTATATCAAGTATGTAAGCAGCCTTACTCCTTTTCTCTTTACTGTGCTTGGTTTGCTCTCACTTTGCTCCAAATGTGTATGTACTCTCAGATGGTCATGCACAAAGTTCACCATATAGTTCGTTTAGCTTCTCAAGTGAGACAAACTCTATTTTGCTTAAAAATTCTCGTTGATCTGGATATGGCTCATACGTTTCAGGATCTACAAAGACGCTTGTTCATCATTTCACTTTCTCTCATTGAAGTGGCAATGCGATCAGATTCCCAAATCATTCTCCACTATGAGCATGTTGATTAGGGAATAGGCGATCAAAACTGATCTCTTTTTCGAAGATAGAAATTTCAAATGCTTCTCTCAGGAGTTCAAACATTATGCTTCTGCCATGAAATGCATCATATTTATCTTCAAAGAAAATCCATACGTGAGCTCCATTCCCTGAGCGAGAAATTTCGATATACGCTGGAAGATTGTATGAGAAACAAGCATCATAGAGCTTCTTTGCATCCTCTTTCCAGTTTGATTTATCAAAATCAGCTGAGATAAAGTAGGAGGTATTATCTGTAAGCAATGGATACACACCAACTACTTCTTTTCAGGCAAGATGCATATGAATAACTGTTTCTGTGAGTCTATTCTTTGTTTTGTTTGGAAAATCTTTCAATGTTCCTCAATTTGCTCTATGAACATTGAATTCCTGTCGATCAAAACTATATGATGGTGCATACCCACTCTTTTCTCATTGTGTCCAACGTCTTGCATAAACATCTTCTCTCCCACGAAAGACAGATCTGTAGAGTTCAATTTTTTGTTGGAGTGTAAGACTCATCTATGGGTTTTCATCAAATAAAATGTTAGATAAGTTCTCTCACAAACTCAAAGGTGTCATCAAACTCAAAGGTATCTGCATTGTGAATTACTGGCACTAGGTCTGTCTCGATCTGCTTCTTTAGCTCATCATATGCATCATACAGCACAATTTCTCATCATACCTCATCTACTTTGTACTTGATCAAGTCCATGATCGTTTCAAAAACAAATCAATGTTTTTTTGCATATCGTATATCGTACAAATCTCTAATTGCAGGTTTTTTCCTTGTTAGTCAAGCTCTCACTTTCTCTGCCATTGCTTCTTCTAGTGAGATGCATTGAATAGTCTGATCATCAAAGAGCCTTTCTCCTGTAAGTGGATGAGTGAAAATGTCTTTTATCTTCTGCTGTTGTGTAGGAAGCTGATATCAGTCTATAATCTTGAAATCGAACTGTATCGTCTGTTCTTTCTCATCGATATCTGATTTATATGATCGTCTCATACCACCAAAGCGAGATTCATCTCTCTTTCTCTGCTCTATGAGAGTCATTCCCAGCGAGCTGAGGTATATACCAAGCTGGTCAAAAATAGTTTCTAATAGTTTGCTTCTTCCTTTTCTATTTGCAGATGAGACAACTGAAAAATCCAAATCCTCACTCAATCTATAATATCAAAAATAACATTTATTGAGGCAAGTCCCTCACTTGAAGACAAGATCTGGTGTATTGACTGCACTCCAATGCAGAATATGTGTAAGCCAGAAGTCTTTCTCTATCTTATAGAGATTGTATCAAGGTAGGCATTGCTTGAGATAATCGCTCCATGTTGAAGCCGAGCTTCTTGTAGAGGCGAGAATATTGAGAATAGTATTATCCATAGCGATCTGTTATTTCAGATAAAATACGACGTGAAGCATATTCTCATGCCAACGAGAAGAGTTTTTTCTTATCAATAGTTGAAGGCAATACTTCAAGAAACTCAAAACTTGCTCATTCTCTTAGCATTTGAATAAGCAGTCTCTCAGGTGAAAGTACTTGTATAGACTCTCATCTCACATCAATATCTGCAATTCAGTAGAAAAAAGATGGTCTCACTTTCTTGAATCTATACTTGTAGACTCCATCTATCGTCTTCACTCCAGATATTTTTGTATTATATATTGTATATCGTTCTGGAACTTGCGTGGTAAAATCATATTCGTATGCCATTGATATCCCACCAAAGGCATATTCTCATCAGTCAAAGTATCTTCCTCATATCAGATATGGATCAGCCTGTATGGCTGACTGCTTATTGATATATCGAACTCCTCATTTGATAGGCACAACTATCGATCTTCTTGCTAACTCT
>ENA-ORXM01004411-ORXM01004411.1-marine-metagenome-genome-assembly--contig:-NODE-4411-length-12366-cov-3.071039_pt1 | contig 12366 bp, 7 predicted proteins | sample MGYA00237867_ERZ511480 | MGnify/ENA primary metagenome ERZ511480 (study PRJEB26309, sample SAMN06266103) | marine metagenome | isolation source: Algal blade | place: United Kingdom:Sidmouth, United... | reverse complement strand
AGAAGACCAAGGCCATAACCTGACGGGCACTTTATCGCGCAGTCTCGAATATAAAATAGAGGGAGTCGCTGGCGCAGTTGTTGCGACAATGACGGGCCGAAATTATTCTTTATTTGTAAATAATCCTACTGCGCCGGGGGTGTTCGCTAGGGGACATAACACCGGAAAATCCGGCAAAAAAACTTCATTGCTTATTGAGGGATTGAAGAATTTTTGGATTTTAAAAAAGGGGCTAGATGAAAAAGAAGCTACACGGGCATCGTTCGCAACATTGGCAAAGTGGAAAGTTGAAGGCAGGCCAACTAAAAATAGTTTTACATTTTCAAAAAACGGTAGGCGTTTAGGTTTTGTAGATTACGTATTAAATAATAAAGTAGACGAAGCATATAAAATATTATCGGAACGGTCATTCGATAAGTTCGTGGTTATTTTTCAAAATATGATTAACCGACATTTTAAAACTGTTATTTAAATTAACTATAAATGGCCGACCAAAAATTTAGGACGTTATTCGAATTTGTAATAGGCGAAACGTCCGCTTCAGTAGAACAATTAACCAAGGTAGAAGATGGGTTAAAAAGAATGCGTAAAGAGTTACGCACTTTAAAGTCGGAACGCGATAAGCTTAATGATTTAGTTGCGCCTAATAAGGACGAAATAAATAGGCTCGAAGAGGTAAATAAGGAAATTAAATTATTAGCTACTCAAGAAAAATTAGCAGCAGAGCAAGCAAGACAATTACGCCGCGATACTAAATTACTTACCCGTGAAGCCATAGCACTAGACAAAGGTTTACCGGTTGATTCTTTTGAAGTCCTTAGAATTTCATCGATTAAATTGACAAAAGAATACGATAAATTAAGTAGAGCACAAAGAACAAACAGTAAGGAAGGCAGAAAAATTAAAAAAGAATTAGCCGCTATTAATGAAGAAATACGGGAAGGCGGTGTAGAAGTAAATAATTTCCGTGCGAACGTCGGTAACTATACACAATCATTTAAACGTGCGGGATTATCCATAGCCGCAGCTTTCGGACTAACGGGCGGTATATCTACAGTAGCGCAAAATATAGCCAATATAACGAAGGAATCTGTTCAATTAGCCAACGAGGCAAAAGGTATAGACTTTGCTTTTAATAGAATCGATAATAGTATAGCAATTTTAGACCGTGCTAAAGAATCAACGCAGGGGCTGTTATCCGATTTAGATATTAAAAAATCTATAGTTGAATTTGATAACTTTGGTATTGAGTTAGAACAATTACCGGAACTTTTAGAATTTGTTTCTGTACGTGCAGCGCAAACCGGAAAATCTTTCGATACGTTAAGGGATTCTTTAATCGAGGGACTTTCAAAAGAATCTAAATTGCGTATAGATAACTTAGGTATTTCCACACAGGAACTTAATGACGAATTAGAGAAAACACCTAATTTTGTACAAGCTGTGGGCAATATCGCAAAACGTGAAATAGCTGAAGCAGGTGACGTAATTAATGAAGCCGATAAAGCGCAACAAAGATTTAACGCGACCACGGAAAATGCGCAAGTATTATTAGGACAATTAATTAATAAAGGATTAAAGCCAGCGATAGGCTCTTTAGGTAATTTTATCGAATTAATTTCAAACGGTTTATTTGGCGAAGAACTTTCTGATAGTTTACGCGAAGAACAATTAGGACTTAATTTATTAGTAACGGAATTAAATAGCGCAAACGTTTCACAGGAACGCCGTAACTCTTTAATTAAAACAATTAAAGATAACTATCCCGAATATAACGCCTTAATCGATGTAGAAACCGCAAGTAACGGCGAACTAGCATTTGCACTAAAACAAATAAACGAAGAATATATTAATAGAATTGTTCTGCAAAAAGAAGTAGAAAAAGGTGAAGCGATAGCTAACAGAGCCGCTAGCCAACAGTCTACAGTTATAGATTTACAACGGGAATTATTTCAGAAATTAAATAGTGCGGTTATAGACTATGGGCTACAAACTGAAGTAACCTTTAGCGAAGTAGAGCAAAGCGCAAAAAATGTTTTATCGGCTTTAAATGACGAAGATTTAAATTTCTTTCAGCGCAATTTTGGAACGCCTGACGAAATAGAAGATATTTTAAATAACATTGAATTAATAGGCGGTTTTGCTAATCAATCTGCGGCAGAATATTCTGAGCAAGTCAACGCCGTAGAAATATTAAAAATACAATTAGGGTTAGTTACAGAACAAGAGCGCGAATATTCCAAAGTTCAACAAGAAAGATTAGACGCGTACAATAAAAGATTTGGTACACAATTAACGGCCTTAAATGACGAGCAAAATAAACAATTAGACGCAGCTATAGCCAAAGAAAAAAGATTATCTAAGCAGCGCGATAAGGACGTAGAAAAACAATTAACCGGATTAAAAAAGTTAGAAACAGAGTTAAGTAAATTAAATTCTGAATTGCAATCTACTGAGGGGGAAAATGCTATTAGAAATAAATTAATAGAAATTACAAATAAGCAAGCCGAGGTAGATAAATTAAAAGCGACTATAAATGAAATACGTTCGGGTTTAAACACGCCTTTAGACGTGGGCACGACAACAGCGGATAGCGGTATTTCTAGTTTCGGCGCACCCGTTTCCGGCGAACGTTCCGTAGACGAAGACCCTTTAACCTTCGAACGAATATTTTTAGAAGAGCGTGCAGAATTAAGAAATAAATTTAATTTAGAAGACTTAAAGGAACGCGAAAAATTTGAAAAAGAATTAAAGGAATTAGGCATACAGCAAGATTTAAGAAAGCTTGATGCGCAATTAATTAATTTTCAAGGCACAACCGAACAGCGTTTAACCCTTGAAGAAGAAATAGCGTCTAAAGAATTGGAGTTATTAGATTCTAAAAACGCTAAACGTTTAGAAAAAACTGAGCAGCAAGCAGCATTAGAAAATGAAATTAAACAGGCTGCAATTAGTGCAGGGTTTGAATTAGTTAAAGGTTTAATAGATAATGCTTTTAACGCAGAAATAGAAGCTACTAGAAGGGCATCCGACAGGCGTATAGATATATTAAAAGGTGAATACGAAGTTAGAAAAAATGCTGCCGAGGGAAATAAAGAACTGCAAACACAAATTGAATTAGAGCGCGTACAAAAGGAAAAAGAAATACGCAAGCAACAATTTCAAGAAGAAAAAAGATTAAAAAAACAACAAGCACTAGCGGCGGGAGCGTTAGCTATTATACAAGCCTTTGCGCAATTAGGCCCGATAGGTGGAGCGATTGCGGCCGCCGTGGTAGCAGTAACTACAGCTATACAAATAGACCAAATAAATAAAACTAAGTTTGCTAAAGGTGGATTTACTGGCGTCGGTTACGGCGCACCCGACGACACGGGACATAAACCGGCAGGTATTGTACATGCTGATGAATACGTATCTACAAAAAAACAAGTAGTAAAATATCCTGAACTATTTAATTTTTTAGAAAAAGATCGTTTAGGTAAATACGCGCGTGGGGGTTTTACAGGAACTAACGCACCGCAAGTTATAGGAACTTCTAATTTTAATAGCGGCCCTAGCATATCAATTATCGCGCCTGAAAATATGATCGAGTTTGCAGAATTAGTCGCACCTATTTTAGCAGCGCAAACCGCAGAGGCTACGGGTGATGCAACATATAAAGGCACATTCCAAGCGCAAAACGAAACATTGCGCGAAGCAGAAAGACAAGGTGAATTAGAAGCTAGCACTAATATTTAATTAATGATTTAAATCTAATATAAAATGGCAGTTACATTAACGAACGATGCAGATATAAAAACATTATACGCGGCATACAACCCTATAGTATTTAAATTATCCATTAGTGATTTAGGAACAGCACCAATAACAAAAAGAATAATGTATCAAGTTTTAGACGACGCTGTAGAAATTACAAAAGCTGAAGTTACAAGCCCTAAAAGTGCAGGTGTTGCAATACACGTAAATGTTAGCGATGACGTTCAAGGTTATGTATTTACGCTGATACCTCCGCCCACGCATACCAACGGAGGTACGACATTTGAAGATGTTAATATTATAAAAGAATTTACATTTAAATGGGATGAGCATACGTATAATTCTGACACTGACGAAGAAACAATAATAGCGGGCGGTACAAAAACATTTAAAATAATTAATGCGGCTTTACAACCTTACGAACTAGATTTCTTCGACGACGGCCCTACAGGCAAATATTTTTTAGGGATGCCAGCCCCTAATATGTACGCACATTTAGGACACATGGAATATGTTTGGTGTGCAAATGCGGTAAGTGTAGAATATCAATTTAATTATTCTGATTTTAATCAAGAAACTTTTACACGCGCTTTAAATAATATTCAAGCCGTGCCCTTGTGCTTTGACGAAGAGGCGTGGCGTGCTATAACTGCTTACGCGACTATAGGCAACAGAAAATGGCACAGCCTACATAACATTAAAACAATTATAGATTTCGGTTTAGGTGCTTTAAATAAAGTAGTATTTGAACGCAATTTAACATGTGAACAAACTACTAATAAAATATTTAAAACCGTCGAATTTTTAGATTTAAAAGGTGGTCGCGGTGCAGTGTCATTCGAAGAAGTTACGGACGGCTCTATAACGACAAACGGAACGGAAATATGTAGATACCACAATACCGAAATAACACCTACAGGTTCGGACTACACTACGCCTAGTACGGTAGGCGGGCAAACTATAATAGATAAAAAAGCTGTAGAAAATATAACCTTAATTACCGAGGCTGCATATGACGTTAGAACTAAAGAATATTACAAGAATTTTATTGCGTCAACAGAGTATCACATCTATGAAAACGTGCCTACAAATACCCCCGGGGGTGGGCCTAATTTCGGATATAAAAAAGTAAAAAAGAAATTCATTATTTTAGGTGGCTCAGTCAAAGTTTATTCTGAAGGCGCGAAATTAAATATGTCAGTAACTGGATTTATAGCGAACGAAATTAATAACCAAAAGCATAGCAGATAATGGCAGATTGCGTTAAAATACAAGCCTTTCCATCAAACCCGCCAGCTATATTTTTAGATGAAGGTTTATTTTTTATAGACTTGCCTAAAGATTTTAGCCAAAGGCTAACTAAAAAATTAGAGCAATTAACGGACATAAATAAATTCCAAGTAGCGGGACTATTGAATTTTTCTTTTACAAGTACGCCAAAAAATGATTGGTTATTAAAGCACATTATATTACCCAATACTTTAGAAAATACTTACGCGCCCTTACCGGTAGTATGTTTTGTCGGGAGCCATACATTACGTAACGATCAACTCTACGTTTCTAAAGGCACTAGAAATAATTATACGTGCCAATTAGTAGACCGAAATCACTGGCTACCGCAAATAAAAGATAAATATTTAAGTTCTTTAGATTTAGGCAATTTTGTGATAGACCCCGCCACTATGGCCAGCTATATGACGCAAGTACGTTACCTAGACACTGACACAAAAGGTTTTAATTTTCCTGTGGCTTGGTATGGTAATTTATTTAATCCGTACAATCCTAATTTCGATTATTTAGATTTAAGGCCGTGGTTTTACTCGTTATATACTTTAAGGGAAATATTCACGCAACATACTGACGGGTGGAGTTTTAAATGTCCTGTACTAGAAACTGATGTAGGCAGATCGATAGCCACATACATACTAGATAAAGATTTTTTAAATAGCGGTAACGACTCTCTAAGCAATAAATATTTTAAAGCTGAATTAGAAAATGATTTCGACGTTTTAAACTTCACGGGTAATGGTACACCCGAACCCACCAACGCCACAACCATTATTTTTGAAACTGAAGTAGCAGACGTAGGTAATAACTATGATAATATTACAGGAGCATTCACCGGACACGTAATATCTGACTTTGCTAGTAGGGGGACTTTAAACATTAAAATAGAACAGGATTTTTTCGAATATGATACCGACAGCGTTCAGCTGGAATTAATACTACAAACCAATAATGACGTAGATATAATATTAGATACTTTTTTATTTGAAGCTGCCGATTTAGAATTTCCTAGCGTTCCTTATTTTTTAACTTCTACGGGGTTTTCAACGGGCGAAGGCGTACCGGTATTGCCCGGCAATAAAGTAATTATTCGAGGTAGTTATAGCGGTTCTCGTGGCGACATTAAAAAATTTAGAGTTAATGCGGGTTCAGCTTTTTGGAATATACCGCGTAAAGCTTATTACCAAGAAGGGGACACAGTAGAAGTTAATCAGTGGATAGGAAAAAAATATAAGGATATAGATTATTTAAGAGGCCATGCACATTTATTTAATTGGAAATTCGAAACTGATTACGACACCAAAACGGTAACGGCTTATACGCCTTACGAAGTAGAATATTACGGCACAACTTGCGAAGGGTTTTTTGTAGATACGACAATCGACATTACCGATAAGGTACAGTGTAATTCTGAAGAAACTATAATACCTAAAAATTTCAATATAGAAAGGTATATTTTATTAGCTTTTAAAAAGTCAACTGACGCACGCATAAAATCATTAGAATTACCTGAGTCTAATCCATTACACTCTAAATTAATAGATTTAGGCGAACACTTAAAAGAAGAAACTAAGCCCTATATAAATCCTTTTTTCGAAACTACTTATAGTGAATATATTCAAGGCATCGAATTAAATAATAGGGAAATTGAATTAGCCGTATTGATAGATAATAATGAAGAGGGCATAAGTTTCGATATAGGTCCGAGAATTTGTATTATGGATAGGGAACGGCAATGGATTGAAAACGTCGCCGGCGACGGTTATGTGCCATTAGATATTAATATACTTGGTCAAGTGCAGCCTTTATTTTTAATGCCTTATAACCAGTCGAACGCTATTATAGACGTAACGGCAGAAGAAGGCCCAGCCTATAGAGAAAAAGTTTTAATATACGGCGAAGATAAAAATAGCCTTTACCAACTAGCATATAGAAGATGGTTTAACGCTACAATAAATAACGCTAATATTAATATTTTAGCTGCCTTACAAATTAAAGATTATTTTAAATTTAGTTTACGTTACAGGTATTGCTTTAATTATTTTGATAGGTTCGTTATAGGTTTTATAAGTACTATAAATGATTTTAATACTTGTTCAGATAAATCTACGCCTATATCATTTTTCGCGGATAAACAAACTACTTCTTTATTAGGGCCGGATTTAGGCGGAGGTGATTTACTTATTTGTGATGACGAAGTAACTTTAATAATTACTAAGGTAGGCAACGATTACAATTTAAGTTACGACGCGCAAGGCGGGGCGGCTGTAAACTCATTAGTATATGAATGGAAATATCAAGATGAAACTGCGTGGACTGATATAACCGGGAACCCTACTGTTAGTAGTCCTAGCAGAGATTTTAATGTTAGATTAACAATTGAATTTTTAGACGGGTGTATTTACGTAGTTAGGCAAGATATAAAGCCGTGCGAAAACAAACCTATATTTATTTTCGAATATGATTTTATTAATGCGTGTTTATTAATTACAATAGGGGGAGAATTTATATCTACTATAGATACTTCAGTTATAGAATATTCTGACGACGGAGGTAATACTTGGAATAATTACAACGGCTGTTTAACACTAGATGAAGAAATTAATTATTTATTTAGGAGTACAATAACGTGGCTAGACGGTTGCGCGGATACCGACATAACCGGCGAATATCAATTACCGGCAGAAATCATAGATTGCGAAAGTTTAGTTTTTGGTTTAGAGCGTGTTGATGCCGGCAACGAAACTATGATATTTAACAGAACTGGCGGTAATATTCCTAACGTGGCTTTTGATATAATTAAATGGCGTAGCGTGGACGCGGACGGCGACCCGGTAGGCGATGGTGTTTATTTACCGTGGGATAATATTACCCCCGTTCCGCCTTTCCAATTTAACGCTATAGACCCTTGCAGAATTGAAGTAGTAAGAATATTAATATTTAAAAACAATGTATGCCCAACACTAACGAGCGAACCGATAATATTGAATTGTCTTTAGATACGGAGATTTTAAGTTTAAATAATATTTATGATAATTATTCATGGTATTATCTAAGTAATAATACGCCTATCCATTTAGGCAATTCGTCTACAGCGTTATTTCAGGGTAACGGGTACTATTCATGTAACTGCTTTTTAAACGGCGTAGAGCAGCATATACAGGCTCTTTTCGAGATGGGCGAAACTAAAGATTATTTAAACGTTAAGGGACATTGGAAATGGAACAAACTGAATAAGCAAACTAAGGAACAAATTAAAACGTTTTATGAAAATTCAGATTTTAAAGCTATATGGCAACGTAGAAAAATTTAGTGAGGATACTCGAGTTTTTAATCTTGGAGATCTCCAGTACGATTTTTTTGTGATTTTAGAAGGTGTTATATCAATTGAAGACCCATATAATGATGACAAGATAATCGTTGAGCATCAGAAGAATGAATTCACAGGTGATAGTGGTATGTTGAGCAATCGCGGTGCGCAATTTCATGCCATAGCCAAAGCCGGATCAAGTCTTTTGAGGATTAAACCAGATCAATTAAAGAATTCCATTTCGAAACATAGTGATATCAGTGACAAACTCTTAAATGCTTTTCTACTGCGACAAAGTACTGTCCTTTCCGAATTTACTGGTGGAATGCAGCTTATTGGATCGGGCAACTCAAAGGATACGTATGTATTAAGGGACTTCATGGAAAAGAATCACATATGGCATAATTTTTTAGATATAGATATTTCCGAAGAGGCAAAAGAATTACTACAGAATTTTAATATTTCTGAAGATGAATTGCCGATATTCATCACCAGCGACGGAAGGGTTTGTCAGAAAACCTCTATAGATCAAGTGGCGAGATATACTGGTGTACTGATGGATTTTGAAGACAAAGTATTTGATCTGCTTGTGATTGGTGCAGGCCCTGCTGGTTTGGCTGCGAGCGTATATGCGTCATCGGAAGGTCTGGATGTTGTGACAATAGATAGCAATGCACCCGGAGGCCAAGCCGGGAAGAGTTCCAAAATAGAAAATTATTTAGGTTTCCCAACTGGAATTTCTGGCAATGAACTTGCCAATCGAGCTTATATTCAAGCTCAAAAGTTTGGCTGTAAAATATCTATTCCCCACGAAGCTGAATATGTGCAATATGTGGAAGATCACTTTCTGCTGTGCGCAACAAATGGCAAGACAATCAAAGCCAAAAGTCTCATAGCAGCTACTGGTGCCGATTATAGACGACTACCATTAGACGAAGTATCAGCGTATGAGGGCAGTGGGGTATATTATTCCGCGACAGGTATGAACGCTGCTTCATGCAAAGACGAATTGGTTGGAGTGGTTGGAGGTGGCAATTCTGCGGGACAGGCCGCGCTATTTCTTTCTAACCATGCAAAGGAAGTATATGTCATCTTAAGAGGTGCTCAAATTGGCTCAAAAATGAGTGATTATCTAGTCCAGAGAATTGAAGCCATAGAAAATATTCATGTTTTACTGCATACTGAAGTGGTGGCATTACAAGGTGACCATCACCTTGAATCTCTTATCTTGGAGCGTAGTGATGGAAATAAAATATCGAAGGAGATTACCAATCTGTTTACTTTTATAGGAGCTAGACCTCGAACAGAATGGCTAAATGATTTAGTTGCAACTGATGAGAAAGGATTTATTATAACTGGGCATGAAATTGAGGACGAGAACCTCCACAAATGCAAAATTTTTGATAAGAGAAAACCTCAGACTTTAGAAACGAGCATTCCTGGTTTTTTTGCTGTTGGAGATGTACGAAAAGGATCTGTCAAACGAGTAGCGTCCGCGGTAGGTGAAGGATCGATGGCAGTTAGTCAGGTGCATCAGTTTCTCGGAGAATTACAGAGTGAATAATCAGCATTTTATTTTCAGTTCTATCAATAAGAACAGAGCGCTATATTTCTTCATTCAAATTTGAAATAAAAGCCATAAACTCTAATTTAAAATCTTCAAACTTCGACGTTGCCGGGCCCGAAAAACCTGTATGGACACGTCTCACTTTGTTATTTTTATCCAAGATAATCATCGTAGGGTAGGAGATGACCTCATCAATCATCGGTAATATATCTGTGGCGGCACTTTTACTGGATGGTCCTCCATATAACATTGTGTAAGGTATATCTAGTTTTTCTTTGTAGCGTTTAATGGCTTCTAACGCGTCAGCTTGTTCTTTATACCGTTCAAATGCAAGAGCTGTAACGTCGATATTTAATTCCGGATTTTTCTTTAAAAAATCTGTTAGAAAAATAGTTTCATCACGACAATTGGGACACCATGTGCCCATAATCTGTAATATTTTAATTCCGTCATCAGATGGATCAGGAAAGGTTGTCATCGTGCCATTTTCATTGGGAAAGGTGATGCTAAATGTTTCTAATGTAGCTTTTGATAAGGAATCTGGCTCTATTAATTTTGCATCGTCATTCTTTTCCGCAATCCAATTATTTTCATAGTGTTTACCACTTCTAAATATTCCAATAAGCGTTCCATCTGTTTGATATTTAGCATGAAATAAAAATGCATGAGCACCATCAAACACGGACATCCATAATTTATTTTTTTCAACCACACCATCCAGATAACGATAGTCGCCTGTCTCTGTCAGAAAAGTGCCGGATATTCGATTGCCTTGTTGATTAAACTCACCGATAGCATTGTATGGATCTTCGCTATCGTAATCAAACGTCACTTCCCATGTGCCGTCGAGATCCACGCGATCTTCTTGATTTGGTTCCATAAAAAATCGATCCGCTTCACCATGATGAGCGGAAAAAGGAATACGGTAATTATCTTTTGATCGCACCACAAAATGCCCTTGCATGATACCTTCCTTTACGACCGCCTCTATGTAAGAATCGTACAGTGGAAACTCCATTTTTAATACTTCGTCCGCATCAGCCTTTGATCTTCCAAATGAGATATCGCGAACAGGAATCCGTTCTTCGCCATTTTGAATTTCGATATACCATGATGTATCATTTTCGTATTTCACTTCAAATAAAAATGGAAGTATACCAACATCATTTCTATCGAATAATTTCTCCTGAGACGTGTATCTGTCTTGAATACCAGGAGTGATCGATTTATTAGGTTCGATAAAAAGTTTGCCACGCCACATGCCCGGTGCTACGGCAGAATACGGATGTATAGGTTCTACACAGCTCAAAAAACAACTTCCGATGATGGCCATCAAACCTAAAAGAGCGAAGGTAAAACGGAGAGTCATCAGATGCTGAAAATAAAATTGACGAAAGTGATTAGGCATACTTGAAATTATATCGTGGATTAATGCAACGACTAAAGTGAGAAATAGTTATGCATTTTATCGAATAGAAAAATGATCGTATCAACCTTTTGATCGCTCTCCAACAAAGTGATCGTCTTTGTATTTGAATAATACATTGAAGGTGGTTAAACTTCCATAAATGCGCGTGATGTATTGCTGTAAATTCACCTTTTCCTCATCAGACAGCCCTTTGCTAGAATTAATACGCTGTTCCATGACTCGAATGCGATCTCGTACCATGACGATTTTATGAAAAAAGGCATCGATTGGAATTTCCTTGGGTTTGAGATCATCTTCATCTGGTTGTAAAATGAGTGTGCCATTCTTCCACTTGTCGCCTAATTCTACGACTTCGGTGACATCTGAAAATGTCCGTAAAACTTTAACGAGTGATTTTTCGAAATCATTAAAGGTCACACCTTCACTCGATTCGACAGCCTCAATTACATTCCATTTATCATATTCATGACCGACTAATTTGATGCCATATTGCATGAAACAAACATCATATGCCGCTTTGTGCAAGCGCACGATCACACCAGCGCCGTACGCTGGATGGTCTACCCGTGATCCTATTCCTAATAATGCCATAATTAAATTTTATTATCAAATATATCAATTGCGAGAAACGCCAAAATTGTTTTTTATTAAATAATTAAAAAGTAATTTTATCGAACTTCTTCCAAATGATCATCCCATTTTTTCTCGTGTGGTTCATTTAACTTACCTACGGACTTAGCAACTAACATGGATACAGTCGCATCACCAGTCACATTAACTACCGTTCGGCACATGTCAAGCGGTCGATCAACTGCAAATATCAATGCCAAACCGATAGCCAGTTTATCAGCGGGAAATCCGATTGACTCCAATACAATCACTAGCATAACCATACCTGCACCAGGAACAGCCGCTGATCCAATCGACGCCAGTAGTGCCGTCAAGACGATTGTCAATTGCCCACCTAGATCAAGTGGAAAACCCAACGCTTGAGCGATAAATACCGCCGCGACCCCT
>ENA-ORXM01004410-ORXM01004410.1-marine-metagenome-genome-assembly--contig:-NODE-4410-length-12366-cov-4.080072_pt1 | contig 12366 bp, 7 predicted proteins | sample MGYA00237867_ERZ511480 | MGnify/ENA primary metagenome ERZ511480 (study PRJEB26309, sample SAMN06266103) | marine metagenome | isolation source: Algal blade | place: United Kingdom:Sidmouth, United... | reverse complement strand
TAGATGTTTTAAAAGATGCTTCCGCAACCGCTATTTATGGTGCACGTGCTGCTAACGGTGTGGTTGTGATAACTACAAAAAAGGGGAAAGCGGGCAAAACGGAGATGAACCTATCGGCATCGACTGCATTTGCCACAATATCAAATAAAATAGATGTTTTCGGTGCCGACGATTTTAGACAACAGGTTGTTGCCGCTGGTGGTATTTTAGAAGATCAGGGTGCAAATACCGATTGGCAAGACGAGTTGACAAGAACGGGCATATCTCAGAACGTTAACTTCTCTATGAGCGGTGGTGCCAGTGATAAGTTCTCTTATTTCGTATCTACAGGTCTCGATAATCAAGAGGGTACATTTGATAACAGTTCGTTAAAACGTTATTCCGGTAGAGTAAACTTGAACCAAAAGGCACTGGATGGGCGGTTCAACGTTGATTTCAACTTAACAGCATCAAGAGTTTTAAATGAAAGGCCCGATGCTACGGCAATTACTTCAGACATGTTGCAGTTGAACCCTACCATACCCGTATTCACAAATGGAGAACCTACACTCTTAGATGAACGATTGAATCCTGTTCTTCGAAACCGAATTTACTCAGATGAGGCAACCAATAACCGCATTTTAGCCAATATTGCGCCTTCCTTTGAAATTGTGAAAGGTTTGACTTATAAAGTATCCCTAGGTATAGACTATTCTTCGACGGTACGCGATCAACAACAACTACCCTTTGGATTGTTAGAAGGTAGTGAAGATGGGTTTTTGAGTACTAGAACAACTACAAACAGTAATACCTTGATCGAGAATACCTTGACCTATGTGTACAATACCGGAAAACACAATATTGTTCTCTTGGCAGGTCATTCATATCAGGAGACTGATCGCGAGCAAAAAACATTTGAGTTAGAGGGCTTTGCCGATAATGGTATAGAACCTAAATTTCAAGACCAGATAAGTTCAGAAACACTTCCTACGGAACTTACGGCAATTGCCGTTAGAAATGAACTTCAGTCTTACTTCGGAAGGTTAAACTATTCGTACGACAGTAGGTATTCACTAACCGCTACGATGCGGGGAGACGGATCATCTAAGTTTGGCGAGAACAATAAATATGGCTATTTCCCATCCATTGGCCTGGCTTGGAACATTCACAATGAGAGCTTTATGGAGAATAGTAACCTGTTCACGAATCTAAAACTTCGTGCGAGTTGGGGGCAGACCGGTAATCAAGACGGTATAGACAGCAAGGTCAGTTTAGCAAGTTTTATTGATTCCAAGAATAATAATGATACCTATCCATTAAATCCTAACGCTTCGACCTTAGATGATTATCCTTTTGGTACCGTAGCCGTTCGTACCGACAACCCTAACCTGCAATGGGAAGTCGCTACTCAAACTACCGTCGGTCTTGATTTCGGATTATTGAACAACAGATTGACAGGTTCGTTAGATTATTTTAGCAAGATAACCAGTAATGTGGTGCTGTTCGCTTTTAAGATAGACCCTATTCAACCGACCGAAAAATTTTGGACGAACGTCGAAGATATGGAAATTCAAAACAATGGTATCGAATTCGCGCTGGATTATAGTAGTGATATCACCAAAGATTTTTCTTATAATATTGGGGGTAACATCGCTTATACGGATAATAAAATAGTTAACTCTCCTTATTCCATCTTAACTACGGGTGCCGCACAAGGCGGTGGTCAAACGGGTGCCACCATTAATGGCTTTCTTAACAATGAGCCTTCAGGTACTTTCTATATAAAAGAATTTATAGGTATTGGTGCCGATGGATTAAATCAATTTAGGGACGTTGTTGCCGATGGTGAAGATTTAGACAATGACCGAATTGCTGCAGGTACTGCCCAAGCTCCTCTTAATTATGCTTTCTTTTTGAATTTTAAGTACCGGAGCCTCTCCCTAGGCCTGAATTTTAATGGGGTTTCTGGCAATAAAATTTATAACCACACTGCAATGACAATATTCAGTAGGGGTCAACTCAGCCGAAATTTGAATACTACTGATTTCGCGACTCAATTTCCTAATGAAGACCTCAGTAATTCTAACGAAGTGTCTACGCGTTATTTGGAAGATGGTAGCTTCTTAAGATTGAACAACGCGACATTGGCCTACACTATAAATCCTCAAAAAGCAGGATTCGGAGATTTGATAAACAGCATCCGGTTTTCGGTAACTGGTCAAAACTTATTTGTGATAACGGACTATTCCGGTTTTGATCCCGAGGTAAATACGGGTAGTGATATTGACGGTATTCAGACATTCGGAATCGACCGTTTTACCTACCCAACGCCCAGAACATTTCTATTCGGCCTAAACGTATCATTCTAATAAAAAATTGATGTAAAGATGAAAAATAAAATATTAATTACACTACTGGCAATCTCCCCTTTATTCAGTTGGAATTGTACAGATCTAGAGGAAGAAAGACTTGATGAAGCCGAATTCGGTGGGCAAGCTGAAGCTGTAAGCGGGGCAATAGCGTCAGCTTACGGACAAGTGTCTTGGACATGGAGACATACGAACTACTATGGTTTACAGTTAATTGCCGCTGACGAGGCCATTTTACCGTATCGGGGTGGTACGGATTGGTTCGATGGCGGTAAATTCTTGGGGGTACATGCCCATAATATTACCCCGACCAATGATTTGGTCAGTAGTTCTTGGAACGAACTTACGACTAACATATCGAGAACTTTGGCCGCCATCGAAGTATTGACACCCCTATCCGAGGAAGGAAACACCGAAGCGACAGGGGCATTATATGAAATGAGAGCCTTACGCGCGTATTTAAACATGCTGCTTTTAGATAGTTGGGGTATTGTGCTGAAGAAAGAATCGATAAACGAACTTTCCGAGGTGCTTAGAACGCAGGAGGCCATTGACTATATCGAAAGTGAATTCATGGAAGTCGTAGATGTAATCAATACTGACAGGGGATCCGGCAGAATGACACAGAGCGCAGTTTGGGGCTTCTTGGCGAGACTACATTTGAATGCGCCCGTATGGCGAGATCCTTACGGCTCTCCTGATTTTACCGCAGCGGATATGGATAAGGCCATTGCGTTTTCTGACAATGTTATAAACTCTGGGTTGTATAGCCTGTCTCCTGAATATTTTGAATTATTCAATGATGAAAATCGCGACAATCCTGAACTGATCTTCGCCCTTGATCAACGAGGTGTTTTACGTAGGGAGCACAGTCGCTGGGCATATTGGCCCATAGCAGGTTCTATGTTTCCAAGACCAGAGTTTCCAAGTGCAGACGGTACCGATGGCCCTGCCATCACCTCCGATTTCTATCAAACTTGGGTCGATGCATACGGAGCCGTTGACCCTGCCGAGGCAGATTCGCGATTCTATCAGAAAAATACACTTGTTCCCGACGCACAATTACAAGACTTGGAAGATCGCGAGCCATTATTGGAAACTGAAACAGAGAATAGCTTTTATTGTGTGGTGCCCGAAGAATTTGAAATGGACAGAGGTATTTTAAGGGGTATACAATGGGGGCCTAGAAAAGGGGACGATGGCGAATTTTTCACCTGCGATGGCGGCCAAGTACAAATCTTCCCGATACAGCAAAGAAAAGGAAACGGTCCTGAACGAGATATTGGCTATGTAAACCACACGCTCGATGTCAATTTTACCATCGAAGGTTCGTTGCACAATACCGGCTATCGACCTTCTAAGTATCAATTCAGTCGCACCTCCGATAACGGAAACAATTTTAGTAGTGTAGATTTGGTACTCATGCGTTTGGCCGAAGTTTATTTGATGCGGGCCGAAGCAAAACTTAGAAAAGGGGATGACGGAGGTGCTCTGGCAGATGTAAACACAGTCAGAACATCAAGAACAGCTCGCCCAGATCAAACTCCGGAAGCATTGGCCGCTGTGGATTTAGATATCTTGTTCCGTGAGCGAGGGTTTGAGTTATATTGGGAAGGGTTTAGAAGAACAGACCAGATCCGTTTTGGAAAATATGAAGATTCTTGGACGGATAAAACCGATACCGATGTAAACAAAAGATTGTTCCCTATTCCTCAGAGTGCCGTTGATGGGGCTTCTGGAGTGGAAGGGTTCTTGGTGCAAAATCCCGGTTACTAACAGCTAAAATCAATGGATGTATTGATTTGTTATTGAATGAAACACACTATTTATCGCATTGAGCGCAGTCGAAATACTTCGGAACACATAGGCCATTCGACTGCGCTCAGGGTGATATTTTCAGCGCATAATAGCTAAAACTAAATGAGGGAGCAAAGCCTCTGGGAATTCAACCCAAAAGACATTAAATAAGGCACGTAAATTTCAACGCTTCCCTACCGTTAAATTCTAGTAATGAAAAAGATAAACCGACTACTAACGAATATCTGCTCGAACGATTTAAGCGAAAGTAGAAAGTTTTACACGACCCTTTTTGATTTTGAAGTAGATTACGATAGCGATTGGTTCGTTCACCTTATCTCTAAAGACAATCAGCTCGAATTGGGCATTATCGACAGAGCCAATGAATTAGTGCCTACGGAATTTCAAGCGAGTCCGAATGGATTTTATATCACTTTTGTAGTCGACAACGTTGACGAAATTCATGAGCTAGCAAAATCTCAAGAAATCAAGGTTTTGAGCGGACCGACCGACACATTTTATGGGCAAAGAAAATTATTGTTAAAAGATCCCGACGGAAGTTTGGTAGACGTATCCTCCCCTATTCAGGGTTTTGAATTTTGAGACAAAAAATATTCCCGTAAAAAAAGTACAAAATGAAGCAAGCGTAATTTTACTTTACACTCTTATACTTTTCCCTAAAAAATCAACAAAGAGTCGGTCGATACCAAGGCCGAAATCCATATCGCCATTCCGTATGATGTAATTTATTGCATACAAAAGGTACTTTGGGGGATGTTGATTACAATTGAATGCTAATCAATAAGCCCAAAGGTTCTTGGTAACCAAAGAGATAATTCGGGAAAATACGTGATGAGCATAAGTACCAGCACCATAACCGCCAGCAATGGCAATAAGGGTTTGATTACCTTGGTAACGGGAACTTTGGCCACACCACTTCCAACAAAGAGCAGGGTACCTACAGGAGGGGTACAGACCCCGATACATAGATTCAAAACGATTATCATTCCAAACTGCACCGGATGCATGCCCAAGGTCATTGCTACAGGTAGAAATATAGGGGTGAAAATCAAGACTGCCGGTGTCATATCCATAAAAGTTCCGATAATCAGTAAAATAACATTGATCATCAAAAAAATGAGAATCGTGTTGCTAACGTTATCCAACAAAGCAGTGGTCAACATTTGTGGAATTCCCTCAAAAGAAAACAGCCACGACATGGCCATAGAGGTCGCAATAAGAAACATAACGATAGCAGTTGTTCGTGCACTACGCAGTAGCAAGGGTCTAAAATCACTAAACTTAAGTTCCCTATTTATAAAACCCAGGAGCATCGCATAGACGACCGCAATGGCAGCGGCTTCGGTGGCCGTAAAAATTCCTACTACAATTCCGCCAACTACTATTACCAATAAAGTCAAGCTTAGAAAAGCCCTTCTAAAGTCAAGAAACAGTTTTTTAAAACTCACTCTTGGAGCCTTCGGTAACTTATTTTTTTTGGCATATACATATACCATGATCATCAGGGCGAGTCCTACTAAAATTCCAGGTATATAACCTGCAATAAAAAGCGCGGCAACAGATGCCGTTCCACCACTGGCCAAAGCAAAAATAATCAGCACGTTGCTTGGTGGAATCAATAAGCCCGTAGTCGAGGAACTAATATTGACCGCAGCGCTGAATTCCCTTGGGTAGCCCTCTTTTTCCATTTTATCCGTCAGGGTACTTCCAATGGCCGAAGCCGCCGCCACAGCGGATCCCGAAATGGCACCGAAGAGCATAGCGGCAATAATGTTAACGAATGCCAGGCCGCCTGGTAGACTACCGATAAGCGACTTGGCGAAATCTATTAGGCGCTTCGCAATACCTCCGGTATTCATAAGCTCGCCGGCCAAAATAAAGAAGGGAATGGCCAACAATGCAAAATTATCAATACCAGTAGTCATCCGTTGGGCAGCCGTAGTTGTTGCGGGCAAATATGCGATATTCAAGATCAACGTCAATGTTGTCGAAATACCGATCGAATAGGCAACGGGAAGTCCGTAGGCCAACAATACAATGAAACTAACGAATAGAACTATGATGCTAATGGTCTCGATGCTCATTTTAAAAATTTAGTTTCTTGATATTGTAAAAAGAAAAAAATATGATTATCAACCCCGATACGGGGACAATCGCATAAATAAACCCTAAAGGAACTTGTAATGCCGATGAAATCTGACCTAGGGACAAGGTAATGTACACCAAATTACCCCCACCAATTACCATGATTACCAAGGCAAATACCGCCATCAAGATTTGGATTACTTTTTGCCGTTTCGCTTTTTTTTCTGCGGGAAGTTTTACCAGCAGGAAGTCCATAGATAAATGCCCTTCCCTGCTTCCATTGATATAAGCGGCCCCCAAAACGGTCAACCAGATCAACGAAAACCGGGCGAACTCTTCTGTAAAAGAACTAGATTGGCCCACCACGTAACGTGACACCACTTGCCAAACTACATCGATGACCAATAACCCGAAAATGACAACTAACAGATTCTCTATAATTTTGTTCAGGGTTAGATAGATTCTTTCCATTAGTTAGCATTTACTTTATCAATGATGGATTTCATCTTGGGATCTTTTTTCATGTTTTCCATTACCGGTTTTGCCTTTTTACGAAAAGGTTTTTTATCAGGGTATATAAATTCAACGCCGGCTTCTTTTAACATTTTCATATTCTCCACGATGGTTTCCTGCCAAAATTGTTTTTGTTCGGCAACACTTTCTTTGGCGGCGGCATCTAGCCATCCTTTTTCTTCTTCCGAAAGCAGATCCCAAAATTTAGTGCCGATGATTACCACATCGGGCACCATGGTATGCTCATCAAAAATATAGTATTTACATACCTCAAAATGATTGGAACTAACAAATGAGGGAATATTATTCTCGGCCCCGTCAACAACATTTTGTTGCAGGGCCGTGTAGAGTTCCCCGAACGCCATCGGTGTGGCCGAGGCACCCAGCGTATTGGCCATATCTACCGACATCTTATCGTTCTGCACCCTTACCTTAAGACCGTCTAGGTCATCGGGAGAATTGACCGCTCTATCTTTGGTATAGAAACTTCTAGCTCCGGCATCGTAAAAACAGACCCCGCGCAAGAGATATTCCGTTCCACTTTCCAACAATTGTTGCCCTACTTCGCCCTCAAGATTTTTGAACAAGTGTTCACTATCACGAAAGAGATAGGGAATGACGGTAATTTGATATTCAGGAGCGAAATTCGACAAGGCAGAAGCACTGACTTTCGTCATTGCGATACTACCTATCTGTAAAAGTTCGATGGTTTCGCGCTCCGTTCCCAATTGCCCATCGGGAAAAATCTTGATCTGTAACTTGCCCCCCGATTTTTCATTTAGGGCTTCTTGCATTACCAATATACCTTTATGAACGGGGTGCGATGTTGGTAGCGAATGCGCAAAAAAGAGAATCTTTTCGTTCTTGGTCGCTGAACAGGACAGCAAAACTGTGGCCATCAAAGCCATAATCGTCAACGAAAATAACTTTCTCGCCTTTACATATGTTGAAAAATGTGTCATTTACAATTTGGTTTGAAGGCTTTGGATAACAATCAATTAGAGGTCAAAATATTCTTTTGCGTTGTTGTAGCAGATATCCTCTATTAGTTTACCGATCCAATCCATATCATTGGGCAGTTCGCCATTTTGAATGTCGGTGCCGAACAGGTTACATAAAATACGACGAAAATATTCATGGCGGGGGAAAGAAAGAAAACTTCTAGAATCGGTTAACATACCAATAAAACAACTGACAAGCCCCATATTCGATAAGGTGTTGATCTGTTCGGTCATACCATCTTTTTGGTCCAAGAACCACCAGCCGGAACCCCATTGCACTTTTCCCCTAACGCTACCATCATTGAAATTACCGATCATAGCAGCCATAACTGCATTATCGCCAGGGTTAAGGTTATAAATTATGGTCTTCGCGAGTTTATTTTTACCATCTAGGGTATCTAAAAACTTTGAAAGGCTTTCCGCTTGCGGATAGTCGCCAATCGAGTCCCAACCCGTATCGGGACCCAATACTTTCAACATTCTAGAATTGTTGTTTCGCAGCGCTCCCAAATGGAATTGTTGTACCCAGCCGAATTCGTGATAGGTTTCCGCCAGAAAAAGCAAAAGTGCACTTTGAAATTTACGGGCTTCCTTATTGGTGACCTTTTGGCCCTCACGTCTTTTTTTGAAAATTGCCTTGACCTCGGAACTAGTGAAGTCTTCTGCATAAAGATGGGAAAGACCGTGGTCGCAAAGACGACAACCATTTTTATGAAAGAAAGCAATACGTATCAATAAAACGTCGCAAAGCTCATCATAGGTCGAAATGCTAGTGCTCGATACGCCTTCCAAAGTATCCAAATAGGTATTGTAGATATCACTTTCGATGAGAATGGCCTTATCAGGACGAAAGGCCGTACTTACCTTGGTGCCAAAATTTCCCTTTGACAGTTTTTTGTGGTAATCGAGATTGTCGGTAGGATCTTCCGTAGTACACAAAACCTTGACGTTCATTTTAGAAATCAAGCTCTGAGCACTAAATTCGGGAGTATTGAGTTTTTCGGAAGCATTCTTGAAAACAGCGTCCGCATTTTTTTCGGATAATACCTCGTCTATTTCAAAATAGCGCGATAGCTCTAGATGCGTCCAATGGTACAGTGGGTTGCGCATGGTATACGGCACAGTATGTGCCCATTTGGCAAACTTTTCTTGATCGGTCGCATTGCCAGTTATGAATCGCTCATCGATACCTAGCGTGCGCATGGCGCGCCACTTATAATGGTCGCCATCGATCCACGCCTCTGTAATTGAATTGAAAATGGTATTTTCGGCCAAGGCCTTAGGCGATAAATGATTGTGGTAATCGATAATGGGCATTTTAGCGGCATACTCATGATAGAGCCTTTGCGCATGGGTACTTTCCAACAAAAAATTGTCGTCTATCAGTTTGGTCTCTTTCGTCATTCTTTGAACTTCGGTAGTATTTCGGATTTAGATAGGAGCTAAATACTGCTAGTCATATAAGACTGTAAGTTCTAAAAATAGGTTTCTATTCGCGTTTAAGCAAGAAAAATAGTAAAGAATGTAGGTCGAAATACAAACGTTTGGCGTTCTTTTCAAAGTTGCGCTTTTAAGAAAATTATAACGTCACCTACTTTCCTATTTAAGAGCTGAACATTAGATTGGTGAAAAATAACTAAATGAAAGATTTACAGAACAAAGTAGCCTATATAACAGGAGGTTCAAAAGGAATTGGATACGGTGTTGCCGCCAAGCTTTTAGAAACAGGCATGAAAGTCGCTATTAGCGGTCGAACATTTGAAACCGTTAAAAAAGCTGCGAACGATTTAGGAAAAAATGACCAAGTATTCGCTCTTGCGTCTGATGTAACTAAACATGGGGACGAAGAAAATGCCGTAAAACAGATTTTGAACAAGTGGGGGCAGTTAGACGTCGTGTTGGCAAATGCAGGCGTCGGCCATTTCTCGCCCGTTGACGAAATGTCGGAAGACCATTGGCACCAGATGATAGATACCAACCTGAACGGCGTTTTTCACACGCTAAAAGCCTCCGTCGAAGCTTTGAAAAAATCAAAAGGATACTACATGACACTCGCCAGCTTGGCCGGCACGAACTTCTTCGCATCCGGAGCGGGCTATAATGCGACCAAATTCGGGGTAGTCGGTTTTACCCAAGCGGCAATGCTAGATCTTCGTAAATACGATATTAAGGTATCGACCATCATGCCCGGTTCGGTCGCTACTCATTTTGCAGGAAACGAACCTGACACCAAGGATGCATGGAAAATTCAGCCCGAAGATATCGGCGAGCTCGTTGTCGACCTTTTGAAAGTGCACCCGCGAACGTTGCCCAGCAAGATTGAGGTAAGGCCGAGTAGACCCGATTTGAAGTAGGGTGTGGAAAAAGAGCCGAGAGACTAGAAAATAGACGGAAGACGGTAGATAAAATTGTGCTTTGCGCACAGGCCGAAGTGTATTCAAAAAAAATTCAAACTTCTTTTTCAACAAACGGAATATTTGGGTCGCAGATTTCTAAAATCAGTTTTTTGAGTTGTGTGTTGAATTGAACTAAGGTTTCTTGGCTGATGCTATTATCTTTTTTTCGGCTTCCCTTTTTTTCTTTGGTTCCGAACTTCAATAATCCGGAGTTTCGATTTTTAAAGGAGAAGATACCCGCTTCGATAGTTTCAATGGGGTTTTTAGCATTATAAAGAACTGCATAACACAGCAGTTGGAAGGCTTTGCTGTAATCATATTCACTGCTGATGTCTTCCCAGTCGACGATTTCGACTTGCCCCGAAGACACTTTTCCGGTTTTATAATCGATAATGCGAAGCGTGCCGTCAATTTCGTCAATGCGATCCAACTTCCCCTTTAAAACAACAGGGAAATCGAGCTCTGGAATATCTAACGATACCGTAAAATTTTTCTCTAGATCGATAATTTTGATTTGGTGATTTTTTACTTCTTGCACTTCCATATCGATAAAATTTTCAATGTATCGAACGATGACATTGAATGCGATAAGGTTTTTTCCCCTTGAAATATCTCCATCAAAATAGCTTTTTGAAAAATGGTGAGCCACCAAATATCCTACTTTCCCTTTAGCAGAAGTGAGCTTTTCTTCATTGAGCAATTCCCCCATAAAAGGTCGATATACATCTTCAAGGGTGTCGTGTACAATGGTGCCAAAAGTATTTGCCGCAATAGTTTCCTCAACTTCCAAAACGTCATCAATCTTCAAAAGGTTCCGTTTATAAAAATCGATGGGGTTTCGAATATAATTACTTAAGGATGTTGGCGAAAAACCGCTAGTTGCATGAGCTTTAATGAGCGACATTAATCCATCATCCTTTTCTATAGATTCTAAAGATTTCATAACAGGCTTTATGGTCGGGGACGCAATAGTCTCCTTAATATCCGCCAGCCTATTTTCGTCGGTGAGCAATTGACTGATCAGTCTACTGCGTTCACCGCCTTCTAAAACATCGGGCTCTGTATTGTATAAAATATAAACGTATTTGGCCCTTTGCAATAGCCGATAAAAATGGTAGGTATAAACCGCATCTTTCTCTTTATAGGTAGGAAGACCCAATCGAACTTTTAAATCGAAAGGAATAAACGAATTATTCGACTTGCCAGAAGGAAGTATACCTTCGTTCACAGATGTGATGATAACCGTTTCAAAATCAAGATTTCTACTTTCCAACATACCCATAAGCTGCAAGCCCTGCAAAGGTTCTCCTTGAAAATCAAGGGTTTCAGACGATAAAAGTTCCCTGTAGAGGCTTTGCAACGATTTTAGGTCGTTAACAAAATCATGCTCTTGTACAAGAACTAGCAATTGGTTAAATAGTGTATAGAACCGGTACAAAAACTCTAACGAAAGCGGATCATCGTGCTTTTGTACTTCTACCTTTAGTACCGTTATAACTGCTAGGCATTTTTGTATAAACTTTGCAGGTGCGGGCGCCTTGTCAAAAAAAATTAAAGAAGAAGCGTCTTCTCCCATAATTTCTCTTAGCTTTTCTGTATTGATATAGGCCCAGTTCTTTCTTTTAATGGTTTCCAAAACAGTAGTAGCCGTGCTCCTATCTCCTTCATTGAATATTAGGTGTATATATGGATGCGCCAAAAAAGCTTCGAGATTTCGATAGAACCAACCTTGACCGCTCTTATCGATATATAAATCCATAAACTGATCGAACAACGAGGCCATTGGGGTCTTGTTCAAAGGGTAGCCCATCGTAATATTTACGCCCGATATTTCTTTAGGAACGGCGTTCAAAATAGGATTCAGCAGTGTTTCATCACCTAAAACCACCGCCGTATTTTTTAACCTTTCAGGATGCTCTTCATTAATTTTCGCCAACAACTGCCCGGTATATTTTGCCTGGGAAACATTCTTTGGCATACCGATAATCTCAATATGCTTTTTTTTAATATAACCATCACTAACACCTTTGACTTCGTTTTTTTCAAAATAGGACCAACGCTTTAAATGTTCCCTTATGAAAAAACCTGCATCATGAATCGGGTCTTCGAGAAAATATGAATCAATATCCCAATAAATATCAGATTTAGCAACCGACAGCATATGTTGAACTATGTGGCTTTCCGCGGCATTCAAAGCATTAAAGC
>ENA-ORXM01004409-ORXM01004409.1-marine-metagenome-genome-assembly--contig:-NODE-4409-length-12368-cov-3.845090_pt1 | contig 12368 bp, 6 predicted proteins | sample MGYA00237867_ERZ511480 | MGnify/ENA primary metagenome ERZ511480 (study PRJEB26309, sample SAMN06266103) | marine metagenome | isolation source: Algal blade | place: United Kingdom:Sidmouth, United... | reverse complement strand
AAAGTTACAAAATCCTATTGTTTACTCTTAATAATTTTGGAGGTGTGTACTTGTGCCGTGCGTTCGTTATGTACACGCACCATGTATGTTCCATTTGGATAAGCAGACAAATCTACAGGAATACTGTTGACACCAACAGCACTCACTACATCTTTGGTTACAATTTGTTTACCCAAAACATCTAAGACTTCAATTCTCAAAGCTTCTTTTTCATTGGCTTCATATTGATAATAAACAACATCATTTGTTGGATTAGGATAGAAAGAATACCCTAGATCGTCTGAAGCAATTACTAACAGAATGGTATTTGATAAATTAGTCTCACCACTTGTTTCCAATAATTCTAAACGGTAATAATTAGGTCCCTCAAAAGGATGTTCATCATCAAATGTATAATATGTCGTTGTTGTAGAATTTCCTTGTGCAGCAACATTTCCAATTGTTTGGAAAGAAATACCGTCCTTACTACGTTGTATATTAAAACGCTCTGAATTTTGCTCAGATTCGGTTGCCCAACGCAAATGATTTACTTTGCCATTCGTCTCCCCATCAAAGAACAACCACTGAACAGGCAATAAGATATTAGGCACTAAAGTGATTCCTAAAGTTCCACCAGAGAAACTATTGACCCCAGTAAACTCCCCATAATTAATCCCATTTGGAGTAATACCAGCTGCTCCCGCCAAATGAAGTCCATCATAGTCTGGTGCGGTATAATTAGAACCAACATTTTTAAACCAATAAACGCCTAAAGGATTGGCATATTTGTAAGAATAACCACAAGCAGGATAAGTTGCCATCCAATTTACGGCAGCCGTTTCTACTGCGGTTCTTTCTGCTGCTTCATAATAAAAACGAACATTGTAAGGCGGATTTAAAGCTCCCCCTCCGAAGTTAACATTCCAACTACGTTCCATTTCAAAATACTCTTCCCCTGGTGTTAGGTTACTTGCAGCACAAGAAGGTGCTGTAAATGGTCCTTGAGTTTGTTGATACCAAGTTCCATTATCCCATATTGTAATTTCTGGAAAACCAGCAGGTGCCCCTGTTAAATCACCTTGAACAGACAGTAAAATTTCATTATTATTAAAAAAGTGATGCCATCCATTATTATCCGTGCAATAATCTGTTGTTGTAATGGCATTAACACCATATACATAATTTTTCAAATTAATAGTTCTGGAATCGTCTGCAGTTATATTACAAGCCCCTTCTCGACGAATGTAAATTGTCTGTCCATTTGTAGGTACAAAAGAATAAACATTTCCTGTTCCAAGCCATGTTCCTGTTCCATTAGGTCCAGTATACCAATTGATTGCAGAGCCCACTCCAGCAGTACCACCACCAGCATTTAATGTCATCGTTGTATTTGGACATTGTGTTCCAACTACTGGAGACAAGGAAGGTGTAGTAGATGGTGTTCCTACAATCACATCAACGGTTCCTGTTAAAGAACAGGCGCCAAATAAAGAATTTACCGTATAAGTGGTGGTTGCAGCAGGATTGGCCGTTGGGTTTTGTATATTCGGATCACTCAAACTAGTTGTTGGAGTCCATGTATAACTTGTTCCAATGACTCCTGTATAACTAACATCTCCACTAGTTATACAAGAAGAGTTTCCAGTTCCTCCACCAACAGCACAAAAGTTATTTACATTGGTATTAACATCAATCGTAAAGATAACCTGTCCATCTGTGTTCCATGAGTTCCATTGTGCTTGTGTAATGGTAATGGTATTACACAAAGGTACGGTACCACAATCATTGTAAGCAACTCCAGCAGTTACCTCATTGTAGGTTCCTAAATTAACCCCTCCTTCTCCATATACTGTAAAAGCCTCTGAAACATCTCCAAAATCTCCTACTATGCATAAGTTAAAGGTCACATTTCCAGAAGCATCAGGCACTCCTGAATTGAAGGTCACTGTATGGTCTCCTCCTGTAACACTGGAGCACAAGGGTAAAGAAGTGGAGGTAGCTTCTGTATAAATCTGTGTAGCACCTATTGGTACAGCAACTCCATTTTCATACAATTGAGCACCTAAACTCACAGCAGGATCTCCTATACACATATTTAATGGTCCCGCAGGATTCATTGTTAATTGTAAATCTAAGACATTCACTCGTGCCAAGGCAGAACCTGTACAACCAGAAAGACCATCTGTTACATTCAATAAGTAAGTTGTTGTATCTGTTGGTGTTGCGATTGGATTAGAAATAGTAGGATCTGATAAACTTACTACTGGCGTCCAACTATAAATGGGTGCAGAAGAAGTTTGTTGACACATGGTAAAACGCATATCCGCTCGACTAGTGTATCTTGAGCCTGTTGCATTTGTACAAGAGTTAATTAGCGTAGATGTTGTTGAATATTGCATACATCTATAAGCTGGTGCCGTACTTGAATAACGAACAGATTCCGATCCACTAGTACCTGTTTCGCTAGTACAAAATTGAATGATTAGATTAGACGTTCCATCCCAATCCCAGTCTATTATATTAAAATTATGCCAGTTGTTATTTGCTAAATTAATTGCATTTGTAGGTCCAAAAACCTGTGTCATAGTAGAGGTAGACGTAAAGTTGGTGTTTGTAAATTCATCTTGGCTAGTACATCCCATCCAAATTTCAACATCATCATAGGTATAAGCCGTTGAAGTTGTGACAAATAAAGCCAACTCTCTAATTGTACCACCATAGTATCCCATTGAATTTAATTCAGCAGCAGTGTAGATATACTGTATTCGTTTGGTATAATTTGTGGTTGCTGAAGTTGATCCCAAAAAGGGTGAGTAAGTAGTAGTTCCTAGTGTTCCTGTACCAACAATTGGTTGAACTGTAGTTCCTGTACATCCAGAACTAATTCCACAAGTTAAAGGATATATTGTTGCTGTAGAAGTTAACTGTGCCGAAGTTCCTGGGCAAATTGTCGTATCAAAAGGTGAAATGGTTACCGTAGGTCCTACTCCTGAAACAGTAACAGGGATATTTCCAGTCATTACGCAACCATTTGCAGAAGTTACATCAACACTATAGTTTGTCGTTACAATTGGGTTTGCAATCGGATTTCCAATAGCAGGATCATTCAAACTTAGTGCTGGTGTCCAATCATAAATAAAAGGACCTCTAGCTGCTGGACCACTTGCATTTAATTGCACTAACTCATTGGCACATATTGTGGCAGAAGTTGGTGTCAAAGTCAATGGAAAATCAGGGACTACATTAACGGTAACTGTCGATACATTCGTACAAACTCCTACCAAATTCCCTGTAACCGTATATATGGTGGTTGAAGCTGGATTTGCAATTGGGTTTGGACAATTGGTACAACTTAAGCCTGCAGCAGGCGACCAAGTATAAGCTGAAGCTCCATAAGCTTGCAACTGTGTTGTTTGAGCCCCACAAATCGTTACATCTGGTCCCGCATAGACTCCTGTTGTAATATCAAAATCTACTGCAAATCCCGACGTTCCTAGTACAGGACAACCATCATCTTCTACTGTAAATGTGATTACATCATTCAAGTAGCCAGGTTGAGAAGTCCAGCAGAACGTTCCTGTCACAGGATTTGTTCCTGTTTGTGTGAAGGTTGCGCCAGGTAATAATGTGGTACCATCTGTTGTGATATTAAGCACATCGGTTACATCTACAGGGTCTTCAAATACAACATCAAAACAGACTTGGTCTCCAAAACAAGCTGAAATAGTATTCGGACCGGTCTGTGTCCCTGTACCACTAAAGTTGCTAATTCCTCCTACAGGATTATTAGGTGGTGTATTGGTACAATTGATAACCATAATTTGAAAATCATGGATAATTTCAGTCAAGAGATTGCCACTAGCATCCCATTCTCGAATCAAAATAGCAACCACGTAGTTACCAACATTAGGATGATTTAAAGAAAGACACCCCGTTTGAGGGTCTATCGTAAAATTGTTTAAGGGCTGTGCAATTGAAAAACCAGCTTGATGTGTAATCGCAACCTGTCCTAAATTCAATGGAGCCACCATTGAAAAAGACATACTATCTCCTTCTTGATCAAACGTAGTCAAACAATAGTTAAAGTTTGTATTTGTACAAGCATAAGGAATGGGTGGTGCTGTAATTACAGGAGAATTATTACAAGGCGAATTGGAGGTATTTAAAGTCGTAGTCGTTACCATTGTATTTCCAGAACCACCATTTAGGTTACTAGATGCATCACGACAACACAAACTATATTCTAAATGCCAGCCATTACAGTTGGCAGGTAATATAATCGTTGCTTCATAGGTGTATTTCCATATTCCTGGTTGTGTGCCTCCACTACAATTGGAAGTTGCAGAACTACACAACTGATTAACATCTACCTCTGTTCCTACTTGATTAAAAATAGGAACTACAGGATTCGCCAAACCACAATCGTTTGTCAAAGTAAAATAAGATGCTGGCATTGTAGCAGGGTGTGTTCCTGGGCATCGTCTAAATAAAGTTAGTGTGAACGTATATTCCAGTGGATTGGCAGGATCACAAGTGTAAGTGATATTTGCTCCAGGTATATGAGACGCTTTTAAAGGCGTACAGAAAGAGCAAAGGAGGATAATGGCAATAGCCATTAACCCCTTGAGGGAGTAAAAATTCTTCATAAATGAGGTGTGTTTGTTGCAAAAATTATTTTTTTTCAAATAGAATTAGAAAATATCTGTTGCGCCAAGTATAAAGTTGTTCAAAACAAAGAATTAACTTTGAATGCTTTTTATTTAGAGCATTAACAAATATTCAATATTATTATTTGAATGGAAATTTGATAAATAACTTTATTTGTTATTTACCCACGATAAAAGTACAAAATAAAAAACCAAATAAAAAAATTTAAAACTCTTTAATTTGCAACACATTATAACTCCTTTTCAAAAAAAAAACAAATATAAAACACAAAATGCACTCATAGCCGAAACTTGAGTGCATTTTGTGTTTGTATAAAAAAACATCTATCTGTAAAAATAAAAAATATAATACTTCTCTAAAACCTTTTTTTAGAGAAAAATGATCTGCATTTTAAATCTATTGTTTAATTTAAGTAATCACTTGCTGCATTATATCTTGTAGAAGCATGATCTATAATTGTAGTTACAGAAGCATCAAAACTATTGTTTCCTGTTAAGTAAGTGTACCCACTAACTTCCTTATTTACAGAGCTTTCAATCAAGCTTTTCATCGTATTATATTGTGTTTGCATCTTTGTTGGATCAAATGCAGTATGAATAAAGTCATCTATGTAAGCATCATAAGTCGCTCTATAGGCTGGTATGTCTATTAAATAAGAGATTAATGGCCAATTGTCTAAATCTGCATCGTTCATTTCAAAAGCTAAAGAACCTCCTTGATTCCCTTCTTGAAATGCTTCGTTATTATCCCAAGGAATCCAGCTTATTAAATTATTAGATGGATTGTTGTATAAATAATAATTATGTGTCATTCTACCATAGGTATCCCAATTCTGCATAGTCGTATTGACTGCCAAATATTTAAGAAACAAATCCACATCAAAAACAGCTTCTAAATTTGTCTGATATTGACTTGAATTAGAGCTTCTATTGGAGGCATGAAGGGCATCATATACCGACCAAATATCTGACCAATCTCCTGCTGCTTCGTTCGTCTTTTTTTCAAAATCTTCAATGCTAAAATTAGCACTAGACCAAGCCGCTCCATTTCCATCTGGTTTGTAACAATTACCTGTCCCGCTTCCAAATTGGCTAGCTAACATTTTATCAAATACAACTTCTAAAAAAGTGTATAAGCCAAAATAAACAGGTCCTTCTCCATAATCAATATACAACTCATAAAAAGCTGACTGAGGAGCAGCAACACCAAATTCTCTAAACAAATCTGTTGCAACTTTCTCTCTCATAAAAGATGGATCGTTATAGTTACTACTCAAGGATAAATCGGAAAATCCATAAAAGGTTTGCCCTGTAATTTCTGGATATTCATCTGCGTAATAATCAAACTTCACTCTAAAGGGTAATTTACCGTTTCCTGACTGATAACCAGAAGATAAGCTTGAATTCCCTTTGTACCGAATGCCAACATTATACCATTCTTTTTCATTAAAAAACCAACTACAGGGTATATAAGTAGGCACTTGTTCTGAAAAGTTGCCACCACCACCTACAGCTCCTCCAGTCATTCCACCACCGCCTCCACCAGGTCCGCCCCCGCCACCAGGTCCACCTCCTGCTCCTCCAGTAGTACTTGTTGATCCACCATAAATGTCCTCAATATTATTAGACATAATCGTCCAGTAGCGAGAATCTATAACTATATCCACTCGATTAACTTGATTTTGGTTAAATACGGTAGCATAATCAGGGGTTGCTGAAGACGAATGTGTTGTAGCAGACCAATCGTCTAAACCTGTTCCAGAAACAACAAATGTTTCTTTATAACAAGATGAAAAAATTAGGCTACAGCTCGCTATAATTATAAATGTTTGAAATATATTGTTCATTTTATTTCTTCTTTTTATTTTTAACTTTAATCGTATAAACATAACCTAAACCTACAATTGATGTTGTTTTAGGGTAAGCATCAAAGACTTCTTGTTCAAGACTATAGAACAACCTAAGCTTACCATATTTTTTAAAATCGTAAGCAAGAGCTGCTGTAAATCGAAGTTTATTAAAAGTAGGTAAGGTATATTTTTCGTAAGAGTTAAACATTTCCACTGCAAAACTAGGCTCCAAAGGAATTTTCTTAATGTTATATTTTGCCTTCGCTCGTATTCTAAAACCATGTTTAAGGTAATCTCCATCCACACTAGTTACCCCCAGTTCATTTTTAAATTGGTATCTCAAACGATAATTAAACGAAAAGCGTTTTAATTTATGCTTAAAAGCAACATCTACATTAATTCGATAATGTGGGCTATACCCATCTTCCTCTTCATTGTATTGAGAAAATCGAAAAGCAGCTCCAAATTCTATAAACTTAAAAGGCTCGTAACCAATTGCTAAGTTGGTAAAAAATTGATCTATTTGTGTGGATTTTTTTTCTAACCGAATTTCTTCACTAAGTTCAAAAGTCCATTTCTTATGTACTTTCAATCTTATGCCAGCTGAAATCCAACTTTCAAAATCTGAGACAACTACATTGGTACCATTTTGAGCCGTACTAGTTTGAATATTCGTTATCCAGACCAACATTCCTAAAAAAAATAATATTCCTCCTTTTCTTAATCTTGCCATGTTTTCTTTTTTAATACTTCGTTGATTTTTAATAGCTTATTTCATTTTTTATCCAATTGGTAATTAATCGTTATTACAAAAACAAACGTTATTAACATTAAATTAACCCTTAATTAATAGAGTGTCGTACTTAAAAAGAAAAACCCCTACAAATTTTTAAATTTGTAAGGGTTGTCTCTAACAAGTCTTGGGAATGGACTATGTTAGAGCATATAAAAGCATGATTAGTTTCTCATTTATTACCACACAAAACCAGCAACGTTTGCCTATATGCAAATGTTTTCATTCTTAAAAACTGTTTTTATACTTGTTTGCCCTTATGACAAGCCATTTTTCAAATGGTTGGAAATTGAACTATACTTTTTTCAAAAAAAAATTCATCGCTAAATCATTTAAGAATTTAACGATGAATTTTCGCACTCAATTAAACATTATTATACAACAAAGTCTACTCTTCTGAAAAATCTACTTTGCCGCTTCCCAAATTATAAAAAGCTGGAATAATTTTTAAATCTTTGCTCTTAGATGCAGCTTCAATGATCGAAGAACGAGAAAGCAATTGTTTACAAGTTAGGTGTGCATTTACTTTTACTACTGTATTTACTTCTTTATTTTCAGAAGCATTTATAGCTGGCACAACATGCCCTAACAAATGATTAAGATTATAACCATTATCACCTCCTGCCAATGCCGCTGTAATTGCGCCACAGTTCTCATGTCCCATCACAACAATAAGATTAACGCCCAAATTTGCTACAGCATATTCAATACTAGCAATAGTAGAAGTATTGGCAACATTTCCTGCCACTCGAATTACAAATAATTCTCCTAGCCCTGTATCAAAAGATAATTCTGGTACAACTCGACTATCTGCACAACTAAGAATAATAGCAAAGGGAGCCTGTCCAGAAGTCAGCTCTCCACGACGAGAGGAATTTTGAAGTTTACCATCCAAACTATCTTCTACAAAGTTTGTATTTCCTTCTTTCAAACGATTTAAGGCATCTTGCCAAGATATATTATTTGCCATTGTATTAAGTATATTTTAATTGATAAATATTTTCTCTGTTAATGGAACTAAGATAGTAAATAATTTATAAATTATAGTGATACTATCAATAATTAGTAGTCCTTCACAAAATAAGGGTCTGTTACGTTCCACTATTGAATGGGCATTTAAAAACAACCAAAATACAACAATGAAAAGCTATTTAATTTTCTTTTTATTCATTGCTACCTCTACTATTATACAAGCACAAGATACTATTATTGTGTATGATATTTTAACTCAAACAACTACTAAAATTGCTCCCGTCTCTTATGACAGCAGTCAAATTTTTGACCATACTAATTTCTCTATTGGCAATTTAGGCAACCCCACTACATATTCTACCCTCCCTCCCTCCAGTAATCTTTTTCCTACTAGTAACTTTAGTAGATTAGAACGAGCAGAACTACTCCACAACTTAACAGACTACCCTACTCGAACAGCCGTTGCACTGCGTTTTTACAATGCTGATACAACGATAGGAACAGGCTGCTCGGGGATTTTAGTTGGCCCTGATTTAGTCTTAACAGCAGCACATTGTGTTCGGGGACTGGGAAGCAATCCTTCTTGGCTTTCGGATAGTATTCTAATTGCTCCAGTTTATAATAATGGACAACCACAAGCTAGTTTGCCATCTAGTTGGGTAGAGAAAATTTATATTTTTCAAGAAAACTACAATGGTTCTATTCGACACGAAACCGCTTTGTTACAGCTTAGAGAACCTATTGGATTAGATTTGGGATGGCTTGGTATCGCCTATAGTTTAGATTCAGATTATTTTAACCAGAAAGTATTTCATAAATTTAGTTATCCTGCAACAACGGATTTATTTGATCCATCAAAAGTATACAACGGAGATACCTTGTATTATAATTATGGATACATTGATACTTTGCCACAACAACCATATACCTACTTAGGTGTTAGAAATGCCTGGGGAGTTCCAGGACAAAGCGGAAGTTCTATTTTTTATACTAACAACATAAATGCTTACTATTCATTTGGAGTCTTATCTTTTTCCAATAATTTGTCACACGCACATATTAGTCAACAAATATTCTATCAATTACAAAATATTATAGATAATTATGGTCATACCGTCCCTATTACCAAAATTCCAAATCAAAAGGTTGTAAAAGTATATCCAAACCCTTTTAATCAACAGACCGTAATTGAATTTGAAAACAAATTGGGAATTTCTTATGATTTTGAATTAATAGATTCACAAGGTAGAGTTGTCCAAAAACAGAACAATCTCAAACATAACAATCTGATTATCAAAAGAAAAAAATTAAATACTGGTATTTATTTTTTTCGCTTAGTTAACAAAGGGCAAACTACATTCAGTGGTAAAATACAAGTTCAAGACTAAGTGCTGGTCTAAACGTTTGAAATACCAAGAATAAAGCCTTATTTTCGCAGACTATTAATTAATTCTAGACGATTCGTTTTGTTTATAATTGATAACAACAATACAGAAACTTAAATAAGTACATGAAAAATATTAGAAACTTTTGCATTATTGCACATATTGACCACGGAAAGTCTACCCTAGCAGATCGTATGTTAGAGATGACTCAAACGATTTCGGAACGCAAAATGCAAGACCAAGCCTTGGATAGTATGGACTTGGAACGTGAACGTGGGATTACAATTAAATCTCATGCCATTCAACTAAACTATATTCAAGATGGTCAAGAATACATCTTCAACTTGATTGATACACCAGGTCACGTAGATTTTTCTTATGAAGTTTCTCGTTCTATTGCTGCTTGTGAAGGCGCTTTGCTTTTGGTAGATGCAGCACAAGGGGTTCAAGCTCAAACAATTTCCAACCTATATCTAGCTTTAGAAAATGACTTGGAAATTATTCCTGTTTTGAATAAAGTGGATATGCCTTCAGCAATGATTGATGAGATGTCAGAAGAAGTCGTTGATTTGTTGGGTTGTGAACTAGAGGACATTATCCTCGCTAGTGGAAAAACTGGTTTGGGTCTAGAAGATATCTTTAGAGCTGTAGTTGACCGTATTCCTGCTCCTTCTGGTGATGTGGAAGCTCCACTACAAGCCATGATTTTTGATTCTATGTTTGACAAGTATCGTGGAGTTATAGCTTATTATCGTGTTTTTAATGGTCGCCTAAAAAAGAACGATGCGATTCGTTTCTTTAATACTGAAAGCGATTTCTTTGCCAATGAAATTGGTGTTCTAAAAATGGATCAAGTTCCTAAAGAATATATCGAAGCAGGAAATGTAGGTTATGTAATCACAGGAACGAAAGATTCTAAAGAGATCAAAGTTGGAGATACCATTACACTACAAGACAATATCTGTGAAGAAGCAATCCAAGGATTTGAGGATGTAAAACCAATGGTTTTTGCAGGACTTTTCCCTATTGAGAATGATGATTTTGAAGACTTAAGAGATGCTCTAGAGAAATTGCAATTAAATGATGCCTCTCTTATTTTCCAACCTGAGACTTCAATTGCTTTGGGTTTTGGATTCCGTTGTGGATTCTTGGGAATGTTGCATTTAGAGATTATCCAAGAGCGTCTGGAACGAGAATATGATCAAAATGTTTTAACAACTGTTCCTAACGTTGGGTATTTTGCCTATACCAAAAAAGGCGAAAAGCTAACGATCAATACACCAAACGATTTGCCAGATGTTACGGTTTTGGATTATGTAGAAGAACCTTACATTCGTGCACAGATTATCTCTAAACCAGAATATATTGGTGGTATCATTAAGCTTTGTATGGACAAGCGTGGTATTCTCAAAAATCAACAATATTTAACCCCAAGCCGATTGGAGTTAACTTTTGAATTGCCTTTGGCTGAGATTGTTTTTGATTTTTATGATCGCCTAAAAACAATTTCTCGTGGTTATGCTTCTTTTGACTACACGCCATTAGATTACCGTCAATCGGACTTGGTTAAATTAGACGTTCTATTGAACAGCGAAAGTGTCGATGCCTTCTCTAGTTTAATCCACACGACCAAAGCCGTCTCTTTTGGAAAGAGAATGTGCTCCAAATTAAAAGATATTCTACCCAAACAACAATTTAAAATTGCCATTCAAGCAGCTATTGGTGCTAAGATTGTCGCTCGTGAAAACATCTCTGCCTTGCGTAAGGATGTAACGGCTAAATGTTATGGTGGTGATATTTCTCGTAAACGTAAATTATTAGAAAAGCAGAAAAAAGGGAAAAAGAAAATGCGTGAAGTAGGGAATGTTCAAGTTCCTCAAAAAGCATTTTTGGATGTCTTAAAATTAGATTAAAAAGTATTCCTTTTTTGCACTATATAACTAAAGTCCTAAATTATTCTTCAGTCTTTACGGAGTATAATTTAGGGCTTTTTATTTTGTTAGAACACATATAAAACAACCTGTTTTTGCTTGCCTATTCAACTAGGTATTAGCATTGATATAGACAGTGTTTTTCTAAGAACTAAAAGAAATGGTGGTATTGGGCAACAATTTATGAATTCTTTTTTGTTCTTCTTTAGAGATGGGATTATCATAAAGCAATAACCCACCTAAGTTTTTCATATTCTTGATGGATTCAGGTAGTGATGTTAGTTTATTATTATTGAGGTTCAATAGCTCTACTTGAGACAATTTGTCTAAATTTTCAGGAAAATGCTTAAGGCTATTGTTCGTCAAATCTAACCTTTTAAGAGCTTTCATCTCTATCAAAAAACTGGGCATTGTAGTAATTTTTTTATTATAAGATAAATCCAATTCTTCTAAATTTTGTAATTGTTGTAAAGAAATTGGTAACGTGGACAATTTATTTCTAGAAAGATATAGTGATTTTAGCTCAGATAAATGACCTAAGTAATCTGGAAGCATTTCTAACTCATTTCTAGAAAGATTTAAAAGTTTTAAGTTTTTTAAGTTTTCTAAAGATCTAGGCAAAGATACCAACTTATTACTATTCAAATGTAAAGCTTCCGTTTGGTCTAAGCCATTAAAGAAAAGATCTGGAATTTCTTGAATTTTACTCCCACACAACCGAAGCATACTCAACTTTGGAAAGTTACCTAACAAAGAAGGCAATTTAGTTAACGATTTATTATCATGAATTT
>ENA-ORXM01004408-ORXM01004408.1-marine-metagenome-genome-assembly--contig:-NODE-4408-length-12368-cov-4.163941_pt1 | contig 12368 bp, 10 predicted proteins | sample MGYA00237867_ERZ511480 | MGnify/ENA primary metagenome ERZ511480 (study PRJEB26309, sample SAMN06266103) | marine metagenome | isolation source: Algal blade | place: United Kingdom:Sidmouth, United... | reverse complement strand
TAACAATAAACGCTTTTTGCGCGTCCGTGAATTTGGATGCTTTCATCGCTTCCACTCCTTCTTCCAGCCAGAAAAGTGGCAGTCGAAAACTCTAACTCAAAGTGATCCAAGTTTCAGGGGGCAGAGCAATCTGCATTAAGCTGGGAGAAATTGGAGGCAGCAGGCCAGCGTTAATTATGCAAACTTGGGCCAGAGAATGAGGGTCGAACGGGTAGTGGGTCAGTTTGAAATATAAAAGTTTGCCCTCGCACGAGGCAGTGATTATCTTGATGTTATGACAGATAAACCAAAAAGACCCCGTGACGCCAACCAGCTTGCCAAGTTCATTGTAGACATGGCGACGGAGGACGAAGAACCCGTGCATGAGCCTGACACGTCTGGACAGCGCGAGGGAGGCCTCAAGGGTGGAAAGGCGAGAGCGAAGGTTTTAAGCAAAGGTCGCAAGCGGGAAATTGCAAAAAAAGGCGCAAATTCCCGCTGGGAAAAATCAAAGATCAAAGAGGAATAAGTCCCTTCTGAACTCCAACCATTACGGCCAATGGTTGGAGTAATGGGTTAGCGAACCGATACTGGTATCTTTTGGGAATACCTGACTTTATCAATGTCGGCCCGCGTTCATCAGAGCAGAGGTTTGCGAGGTTTGTTGAAAAGTTTGGCACTTCCATTTGTTTGCCCCTGATTTTGGAGTATGGGTCTCTGACGCTTCCAGCGTAAAACCATCCCAATTCGTTGCTATCAGCTAAAGCACACGCAATTAGGACTTCTTCGTACTTGCTGTCCGCTCGTGAGCTATTGATCGCTTTATAGTAGTCTTGCCGTGTGCGTTGATCGGCTTTCTCTACGGCTTTTGACAGGGCAAATTTCAGATCATCTTCAGTCACAGTTGTTGATCGCCGATCGATCGCACTGCGCAGACATAGTTGGCTCATTAGGTGCACGTAGCCGGGCAAGCCTTGGGACAATTTGACGATCTTTTCGGTTACGCCATCGGCCAACAATATTCCCATTCGGGGAAATCGTTCGCTCATAATTGCGCTTAACTCAGAAGGCTCCATTCTTGGCATTTTCACTTGAGAGCAGCACCTCGAGACTGACTCGTGACTGTCAAACAGGTCGTTGAGAGTCTCGCCGACACCCACTATAACCACGGTCGCCTTAACTGGATTGTTAGAGAAGTGCTTCATCAAATCCGCCATTAAGAACAACGCATCTTTGTCCCGAATTCGGTCAAACTCGTCAAATATGTAGATTGTTTGCCCATTGGTTAGATTATCTACAATCGCGTTATACACTTCATAGGGGTTGTCTTTATTTTTGAAATGGCTTGCGGGGTCTATTTCACCAGCGGTGTGCTCATTAAACGCGTTTCCCCAGATAGTGTAAAAATCATCGTTCACACCGCATGAGATGAATTTTACGGTAATTTTTCCCATTATTTTGGCAACGCGCTTATCAATAATCTTCGCCAGCGATGTTTTGCCGACACCCCTTTCACCAAAAATAACGGCATGACCGCCTTTTTGATAAACGGCCTCTAGGACATCGTTTATCTGTTCAATCCGCCCCGAAAACAACTTTGCGTCGTCAATGGGAGAGCGAGGATCGAAGATTTGGTTGGATAGGGCGGAAAGTGTTTCCCAATCTTCATCTGTCGTGGGCGTGAACCCTTCTGCAAGCACTTCATTTAAATCCATTTCGATTCTCCACCTGAGTTAATCTCTTTTAAAATAACATACATGCTGGGGCAAGCGCTTAATTGCTTGACTGTCGGTCAGTTTGAAATTAGTCTAAACCTATGAGAAAGCTCAACACAAAATCCCGCGCCCTGATCATCCGCCTACTGGTGGAAGGTAACTCCATCCGCGCCACCTCGCGCATTGCTGACGTGTCTAAGAACACCGTCACAAAGCTGCTTGAAGATGCTGGAAAGGCTTGCGCTCAGTACCACGACGAAAACGTCAAAGGCGTTGAGGCCAAGCATGTGCAGGCCGATGAGATTTGGTCTTTCTGCTACGCCAAGGCAAAAAACGTAGAGACAGCCAAGGCCGCACCCTCTGACGCTGGCGACATCTGGACGTGGACCGCAATGGACCGCGACACCAAGTTGATGATCTCCTACACGATCGGGGATCGCTCCGGCGCAACAGCGCGTGAGTTCATGTTTGATCTGGCGTCCCGCGTTGCAGCGCGCATCCAGTTGACCACAGACGGCCATGGCGCTTACCTCAAGGCCGTCACAGACGCTTTCTCCGGCGATGTGGACTACGCTATGCTGATTAAGCACTACGGCGATGCAACAGGCACCAAAGGTCACGAACGCAAGTATAGCCCCGCACAATGCACTGGCGCGACGAAAGAGGCGATCTTTGGCAACCCGATCATGGAAGATGTTGGCACATCACATATTGAACGCCAGAACCTGACAATGCGGATGGGTATGCGTCGCTTCACACGCCTTACCAACGCATTCTCTAAGAAGGCAGAAAACCACGCCTACGCGGTGGCGCTTCACTTCATGCACTACAACTTCGTCCGCACCCACAAGACGCTGCGTATGACCCCAGCAATGGCCGCTGGTTTGGTCGAAAGCCCTTGGGAAGTAGAAGACATTGTTAAGCTGGTGGAAAAAGCTGAAGATGCTAAACCTAAGACACGTGGTCCCTATAAGAAGAAAGCCGTTTAATTGCCTATTAAATTCCACCCACGAGCGGGTCAGATTCTTATGTGTAACTTCAAGGGCTTTGTTGAGCCTGAAATGGTTAAGGTCAGGCCAGTTATGGTTATTTCGCCAAAGCTGCCATATCGATCCCATATTGTTGCTATCGTACCAATCAGCCTAAGTGGCCCGACACACAAAGAGCCTTACGTTGTAAGGTTGTCTAAAAACTACCACCCAATGGAAAATGATGACCTTCCATGTTGGGCCAAATGTGACCTTGTTTTGAATATTGGATTGTACCGCCTTGAAGGCTTCAAATTAGACCGCCGCAAGTGGGCTACACCTCAAGCCAGACCTGATGATTTACGAGCCGTTAGGACCGCTGTGTTACACGGCTTAGGCGTTCACAATTTCGGACAGTAGCCACTTCTGACTTGATTTAATGACAAGTGGTCACTAGCTTACTTAATGTATCCCGTCTATCGGGCTTTAAGACCTAGAGCACTAGGCAGGCTGATCACCGAGCGATGACAAGCTTAGATTAGCCTAGATATTGTCAAAGTCCTTGAAGGCCTCGCTTCGGCGGGGCTTTCTTGCCTTTAGATGGATGCAAAAAAGATATTTCAAAGTGACCCACTACCGTCGAACGGAGGGCAATTGTTCTCGTGGCGAAATTTTGACATAGTCTATAGTTACGGAAATCATTGTAATCGTTAAGTAATTGGACTGCTCATATAATGAATACCATTTGTAATAAAGACGCCCAAATTATCGGTTTCCGAAAAGACCGATTGGGTGCACGCATAGTTGCAATTGGTAACTTGCTGTTTCTCGAAGACCATTTTGATACAACAGTTCGTTTTTTATGGGCGTCTACGTCTGAAGAATATGACATGGATATACATGATCCCAAGCATCCAATCTTTGATCCATCGTTTGCAAATGCCTATATCCGTCAGATTCCAGCCCATGACCGCGACCAAATATCCGGCCTGACCGACTTGGAAGAAATTCGTGGATCCATTTCGACGTCGTTATTCGAAGATCGATTGCAGGCCGGCGAATCCTTTGTGTGCACAAATGGATTTACGCCTGCGTTATTCGCCAATGAAATGGGTCCGGAACACCAAGCCCGCTATCAAAATTCACTTTCCCGCATTGTATGGGCACCCGCTATTTACGCCGCATTAAACGGTGCATTGGAAAAGCTCGCAGCCATGCCCGAGAATCTGCACGCGTTGCACGTCCGACGGGGTGATGTTTTGGATAAGGAGCCGTGGTGCCACCGCAATTGGATGGCCAAATTTGCGCCCGATGAATTCTACACGGCAGTTATGGATAGGCCTGACACAACGACTGTTTTGTTCTCGGACACCCCAGACGTGGCCAGGAAGCTCGCTGAAAAATGGCCAAACGCGTTTGCCCTTGCAGAATTTGTCGATATGCAAAACCTGTCTGAAATGCAGCGTGATCTGGTCGAGCTTTTGCTCATGGCAGCATGTGACGTGGTTGTTGCGCCGTCATTGTCAGCATTTTCGTCAGCTGCGATTTCAATTGGCGGTATGACGTCAATCAAATTGCCATCCAACTTAACCCCACTTGAGCGGGACACCTCATATGACGCTGTATTGGCGCGGGTTTTGAAGGGGCCGGATAGTTTTTTTAATGACGGCGATTTCGCGCAGAGTGTTGGCTACGCATTCCGCCATTCGCTGAATGTGAACCAGTACTGTCAACTGTATGAGGTGCTAAAGTCAGTCATGGCCAAAGGGCACGACTTTGCTTTTTACCAACCAATTGCATTGGCGTTGGCAATTTCTACAAAGAATCTCGATGACGCCCTGGCGATTACGAGCGCGGCAACAAAAAATGCAAATCTTTGGGCGAATGATAGGGAAACATGCGTGGGATTGGGGTGTCTTGCCAACCATATGGCTGGCAATACGCTGAATGCCACTACGGATTTTCTGAGCATCTATTTTGCACGAAGTAGATCGGATGCGTCTCAGGACACACTGGCGCATTATTTTTTAAAAAACGAACCGCAATTTAACGCTCTTTTTCAAATCGATGACATTGTAATGACCACCGTGGGAAAAAGCAGCTTTGGACTATCCCATCTGTTTCCGAACGACGAAGATTTCTTTGATGGGGCGCTCAACAGTGCAATTCCACTATGGTTGACGGGGGCAGACTGGGGAGAAATGTTCGAAAAGAAGAACCTGAATAAAAACCTTACTAATTCGCCAAGGCTTGAGGAAAAAGCGTCTACCCTCCCACAAGAAATTGTACTGGCTGAACGCAACTTTTTTAGGGATCAGGCGCCTCTTCCGACGGACGAGGAATCTCTAAAGCTGTTAAGCGTCTATGCTGTCGCTCTGCGATTATCGGGACGCTTCCGTCGTGCGGTCGAGATATTATATCACTGTCGAAATAACATGCCGCAGCATCCAATTTTCTTAAAACGTCTGGGTGATCAATTGCTGACGATCGGAAAACGGGACGGCGCGTCGAGCAATTTCAATCGGGCAGCAGCAATTTTGCCTGACCACCCGGGTTTGACGTTGGCACGCGCACAAATGGCACAGGATGAAGGCGATCATGCGACGGCAAATCGAATGTTCATGAACAACAGCGACCTTCCGATCCTGCCGCTTAATTATTTTAAGAGCTGGGAGTTAACGATGCGAAAGCTAAAATCGCCTTCTGGGGTTCGGAATGTTATTTTGGAGGCATCCAAACGGTTTCCCGACCATGCGATTTTTCAAAAACGCTGGGCTGGAAAGCTTTGAGCGGACCAATTTCAATTTGATCGGAAAAACGCACTGAAATCCATGATGGTGGCAACACGCAATTACCCGTGCTGCGAAGGGATGTGGGGAATACCACTGCACCAATCATGGTCCTTCATCATTCGCGGACCCAAGGGGTATTGGTTTCATCCGTGCCCCTTTGTGCTTTCACTAGGTCGCCAGACCGCTTAGGCATGCCTAACCTCGCAAGTCAGGAACGGATCATGGCGCAGAAAGCAACAATATATAAGGTCGAGCTGTCCATTGCGGACATGGATCGGCATTACTATGAAACCCACAAATTGACCGTCGCCAAACATCCCTCCGAGACAGACGAGCGGTTGATGGTGCGCGTTCTTGCATTCGCGCTCAATGCCCACGAACATCTGGAAATGACCAAGGGGCTGTCGACCGACGACGAGCCTGACATCTGGCAAAAAAGCCTAAGCGGAGAGCTGGAGTTGTGGGTTGCCTTGGGTCAGCCCAGCGAAAAGGTTGTGCGCCAGTCGTGCGGCAAGGCAGAAAGGGTCGTGATTTACGCATATGGCGGCCAAACCGCGCAGATGTGGTGGGACAAAATCGAAACCCGCACCACGCGCTTTGACAACCTAACCGTGATGCATCTGACGGATGCTGACACAGCAGCGCTTGGCGGGCTGGCCAGCCGCGCGATGAAGGTACAGGTCTATATCCAAGACGGCGACATCATGATCAGCGTGGATGACCAGATCGTCAATGTGGCGCTGACCACTTGGAAATCAGCGGTCAAGTGACCCGCACGCGCCAACCTGTCGCGATTTAATTCGCACAACAGGGTTGGGGTTTGAAAGCGATCTGATATGTCAGGGAACGATCAATTTTCGGGGTGACACATGGACCATTTTATTTACCGCGACGGCCAGCTTTTTGCAGAAGACGTGGCGCTGTCACAGATTGCCGATCAGGTCGGTACGCCGTTCTACGTGTACTCCACCGCCACTTTGACCCGCCACTTTGAAGTTTTGGACGCGGCGCTTGATGGCATGCCGCATCTTGTGTGTTTCGCGATGAAATCCCTGTCGAACCAAGCCGTGTTGCGCGTGTTGGCAAATGCGGGCGCTGGCATGGATGTTGTATCGATGGGGGAATACCTGCGCGCACGCGCCGCAGGCGTGTCCGGTGACAAGATCGTGTTCTCCGGCATCGGTAAAACGTCGGCGGAAATGCACACCGCCTTGGAAGGTGGCATCCGCCAGTTCAACGTCGAAAGCGAGCCAGAGATGGCGGCGCTTTCGGCTGTGGCGACTGCGATGGGCAAGGTTGCCCCGATCACCATCCGCGTGAATCCCGATGTTGATGCCAAAACCCACGCCAAAATCGCCACTGGTAAATCCGAAAACAAATTTGGCATCCCGATCAGCCGTGCCCGCGAGGTGTACAAACTCGCCGCCAGCTTGCCCGGCCTTCAGGTTGTGGGCATCGACGTGCATATCGGATCACAACTGACTGATCTGGCCCCCTTCGAGGCGGCGTATCTTAAGGTTGCCGATCTGGTCGGTGACCTGCGCGCGGATGGTCATACCATCGACCGCCTTGATCTGGGCGGTGGGTTGGGCATTCCCTACGCGCGATCCAATGAAACCCCGCCGCTGCCGTCCGCCTATGGCGCGATGGTCAAGCGCACCGTGGGCCATCTGGGCTGCGAAATCGAGATTGAACCAGGCCGCCTGATTGCGGGCAACGCGGGTCTATTGGTGTCCGAGGTTATTTACGTCAAACAAGGCGAGGACCGTGAATTCTTGATCCTTGACGCCGCCATGAACGATCTGATCCGCCCCGCCATGTACGAGGCGCACCATGATATCGTCCCATTGACCGAGGCCGCGCCGGGTCAGCTTCCCGCGAAATACGACGTCGTCGGCCCTGTCTGCGAAAGCGGTGACACCTTTGCCAAGGGCCGCGAAATGCCTGTCATGAAGGCAGGCGAGCGCGTGGCTTTTCGGTCCGCAGGGGCTTATGGCGCGGTGATGAGTTCGGAATACAACTCGCGCCCGATGATCCCCGAGGTGCTGGTTCACGCCGATCAATTTGCAGTTATCCGTGCACGCCCTACCTATGAAGAGATGATCGCACGCGATACCATCCCTGAATGGTTATAATCAAAGGAGACGGCAGCTGCCCCCTTGGGACTCCACCAAAAGCCACCTGACGTGGCCCATCCGCGCCACCCGCTTGGGTATGGTCGCAGAGCGCGCTGTGCGTTGCTTCTGGCCGTTGTGGACGGTTGCATTTGTGATCTTGGCGCCGTTGATGTTCGGCTGGCACGAAAGTCTCTCGCTCGAGGTGTTCTGGGGCCTGACTGTTGTCTCGGTCCTTGCTATTCTTGTGGCTGTGATCTGGGGCTTGCGCCGTTTTCGCTTGCCCAAATGGCGCGAGGCCACGGCGCGTGTTGACGCAGCCATGCCTGGCCGCCCGATTGCAGCATTGGCTGACGCCCAAGCGATTGGCCACGATGATCCCGCCTCTCAGGCCGTCTGGCGCGCGCACCTTGCCCAGATGGAAACGGCCAGCCACAACGCACGCCGTGTCGAACCCGACTTGCGTGTTTCCGATCGGGACCCGTATGGCTTGCGCTTTATTGCGCTCTTGTTCTTTCTGAGTGCGCTGTTCTTTGGCTCATTGCTGCGCGTCGGTACGGTGACCGACGTGGCCACTGGCGGCAATGTGCTGGCTTCTGGCCCCGTTTGGGAAGGCTGGATCACGCCGCCAACCTATACCGGCAAGCCCGCGATCTATCTGAATGATGTTCCGGCTGGCGTGTTGCCCGTGCCCGCAGGGAGCAAAATCACCCTACGTCTTTACGGCGAGGTCGGTGCGCTGACCGTGGCAGAAACCATCTCCGACCGGACAGAAGATCTCGGCGCTGCGTCCCAATCCCAGCAAACCTTCATCGCCAACACCACAGGCCGCTTGGCGATAGAGGGTGAAAATGGTGCCGCTTGGGACATTCGCATCATCGCCGATCAAATCCCCGAGATTGACCTGATTGGCCCCGTAGAGGCGGACGCCATGGGCGAGATGTCTCAACCATTTCAAGCCGTCGACGACTACGGTGTAGAAGCCGGTATCGCCACAATCACACTTGATCTCGCGTCGGTTGATCGGCGCTACGGGCTGGCCGCGGCCCCTGATGGGATTGATCCACTGATCCTTGATTTGCCGATGCCGTTTAACGGCGACCGCGCAGATTTTGAGGCCTTCTTGGTCGAAAACCTGTCACAACATCCGCTGGCAAACCTGCCCGTCATCCTGACGATGTCAGTCACGGATGCCGCTGATCAAACGGGCGAAAGCATGCCCGAGCAGATCATCCTGCCCGGCCGCCGTTTTTTCCAACCCTTTGCCAAGGCGATCATTGAACAACGCCGCGACCTGATGTGGGCCAAATCGAACGCGCCGCAAATTGCGCTTGTGATGCGCGCCCTGTCGCACCGCCCCGAGGGGTTGTTTTCAAACGAGACGACATATCTGCGCATGCGTGCGATCATCCGCAGGCTTGAGGGGTTCAACGACAGCACCGTCACCGACGACGTCCGCGATGAACTTGTGCAAGCCATGTGGGACCTCGCCATTCAGCTAGAGGACGGCACGCTGGCCGATGCCCGCGAACGTCTGCGGCGCGCCCAAGAGCGTCTGTCCGAGGCAATGCGCGATGGTGCGTCCGACGCCGAAATTGCCGAGCTGATGGACGAGCTGCGCGCAGCTACCGACGACTATATGCAGATGCTTGCTGACCAGACGGAACCAAGCGATGGCACCGATCAGGCTGATAGCGGTCAAGAGGGCCAAGAGTTGGGCCAAGACGAGCTTCAGGCGTTGATGGACCGCATCCAGGAGTTGATGGAAGAAGGCCGCATGGCCGAGGCCGCCGAGCTGATGGAACAGCTCAACCAGATGATGGAAAACCTGCGCATCACCCAAGGTGAAGGCGGCGAAGGCGGGCCGCGCACACCCGGTCAGCAATCCATGGAGGACCTTGCCGATACGCTGCAAGACCAAGAGGATTTGTCCGACGAGGCATTCCGCGAATTGCAAGACCGCGCCAATGAACAACAGGGCCAGCAAGGCGATCAGGGTCAGCAACCCCAAGGTGGCGATCAAGGCGACCAACAAGGCCAGCAAGGGCAAAATAATGACCGCGCAGGTCAGGACGGCCAGCAAGGACAGGGCCAAGGCGTGGGCGAAGATGGCACATCGGGACGTCTGGCCGATAGCGGGTCAGGCGGCGAAGGCCAGCGCGGATCGCTCGCGGACCGCCAGCAAGCATTGCGCGATGAATTGCAACGCCAGCGCGACGGTCTACCCAATCTTGACGGCGAGGCGGGCGAGATTGCGCGCCAGTCACTGGACCGTGCGGATGGTGCCATGGACGGTGCAGAAGAGGCACTGCGCAACGGCGACATGGCCGAAGCGATTGACCGTCAGGCAGAGGCAATGGATGCGCTGCGCAACGGTATGCGCTCTCTTAATCAGGCGCTCGCGCAGAATCAGGCTTCCGAACCGGGTCAAGGCACGGAACGGGGCGAGGCACAGGGTCGGGTGGAACCAACCCGCCGTGATCCGCTTGGCCGCGAGCTTGGCAACACCGGACAATTCGGCACAGACGAAGGGCTGTTGCAAGGCGAGGACGTGTACCGCCGCGCAGAAGAATTGCTAGGTGAAATCCGCCGCCGTTCAGCCGAACAAGAACGCCCCAAGCTTGAGCGGGATTATCTGCGGCGTCTGCTGGATCAGTTCTAGGCCTCGTTGGCGGACATGCCCGCGACAAAACCTTGAAGCTTCAGGTCAACCCAAAGCCGCAGTTGATCGACGGCTTCGACATAGCTTGCCAGTGGTTCGGCCACGGCAGGCACAGCCGCGCTAATCTGTGGGGCAAAGATGTACAGCGCCACGAGGATCGCCAGAATGAGCAGAACACCGAAAAATCCGCGCCGGAATCCGCGACGCTTGTTGACTTGCGCGGCTTCTACCTCCGTCGCAGGCACATCGCGTTCGGCATCGGACCGGAGGCTGGAATTGATTTCTTCGATATCGGGCAGCAATTCACGGCGCAATCCGGCAGACGCTGTCGCTTGGGCGGTGCCCGCATCTTCCTCGCCTTTCAGCGTGGACAACCGCTTGCGGACCTCTTGGGTGCGTTGATCCGGCGCCGCATCGGTCGAATCCAGACCAAGATCGGGTTGGCTTTCGACGACAGCGGCTTCGCGTTGACGGGCTTCCGCTTCGCGGGCTGCCTCTTCGCGCAGAATGTCCGCAATCGCAGGGTCCAATTCTTGGCGAACCGGTGCGGTCGGCGTTGTTTCGGGCTGCACATCGTCGTTTGAAATCGGGGCCGTATCGTCATCGGTGCGTGCGGATGGCGCACTGGGCACATCCGCAAACGCGTCCTCGACATCAGACGCGCCGTGGCTTTCGAACCATGTGTGACCGCAGTTGGAGCATTGAACATCACGGCCATCGGTTGGGATGACGTCATCCGCCACCTCATATTGTGCCCCGCAATTTGGACAAACAAGCCGCATTTTCAGTCCCTTCGCGCCCGCGATCGTGTTTCGGGGCATTGTTGTGTTCACTATTATTTACTCATTGGCCACGCAAACGCCAAGGAAATGCGACTGTTGGTGATGCGGAAACATTGTAACCTGTTGCAAATTTGGGCAAAACAACTGTGAACCCAAAAGGATGCCCCTGTGATCGAGCTTGATAATGTAGCCTATAGTTATGGCGGCGCGGAGCTGTTTAGCCAAGTCGCGCTGAATCTAGCCGCAGGATCGTTTCATTTTTTGACGGGCCCGTCGGGTGCGGGCAAAACCACACTGCTCAAGCTATGCTACGGGGCCTTGCTACCTACTGCTGGTCAGGTCCGGCTGTTTGGTGATGATGCCGCTACGATGGACCGTGATGCGGTCGCCCTGTCGCGCCGCCGGATCGGGGTTGTTCATCAAGACTGTCAATTTCTCGACCATCTGTCCGTGACCGACAATATCGCCTTGCCCCTGACCGTATCAGGCCGAGAGGCCGAGGCTGCTGGCAATCTGATCGACCTGATTGGCTGGGTGGGGCTGCGCGGTCAGGCTGCGCAATTGCCGCCGCAACTATCGGGCGGGGAACGCCAGCGCGCGGCCCTCGCGCGGGCGGTTATTATGTCGCCCGAGGTGATTATTGCCGACGAACCCACAGGCAACGTCGATTGGGAGATGTCCCAACGTTTGCTCACCTTGCTGATTGAACTCAACCGCATGGGTAAAACCGTGATCATCGCGACCCATGACATGAACCTGATCCGGTCTGCCAAATCGCAAGTGAGCACGCGCGTGCTGCGCCTAAAGGATCAACGATTGATGCAGGCGGGGGCAGAACTATGAAGGTTGATATCGCGCGCCTTTTTGATCTGATTGCGGGTGATCCGCAGGCTGACCGCGCCGTGCCGCCCACTGGCTTCACCGCGCGACTGACGCTGTTTACCGCGGCCGCGATGGCGTTTCTCGCTGTGTTTTCCATGGCGCTATCGCTGGCCACAGGCCGCCTCGCGGATCGCTGGTCTGCAGAGCTCGCCCGCACATCCACTTTGCGGATCTCTGCTCCTGCTGATCAGGCTGATGCACAACTGGCTGCCGCAATCGCAGTTCTGGAAACCACGCCTGGTGTTGCCGCTGCGCGCCCGCTTACGCCGCAAGAGCAGCGCGATCTGCTCGCCCCTTGGTTCGGTCCCGATTTGCCGATTGAGGACCTGCCGGTCCCGCAATTAATCGAGATCATCGAACAAGGCGCAGGCTATGACAGCGCCGGATTGCGTGCACGCCTTCAGGCCGAAGTGCCTGCGGCCATTCTTGATGATCACGCCCGCTGGCGCGAACCACTCGTTGATGCGGCGAACC
>ENA-ORXM01004407-ORXM01004407.1-marine-metagenome-genome-assembly--contig:-NODE-4407-length-12370-cov-16.642317_pt1 | contig 12370 bp, 8 predicted proteins | sample MGYA00237867_ERZ511480 | MGnify/ENA primary metagenome ERZ511480 (study PRJEB26309, sample SAMN06266103) | marine metagenome | isolation source: Algal blade | place: United Kingdom:Sidmouth, United... | reverse complement strand
CCTCTCAAATTGATCACCGCCCGCTCATCCGGCTGGTCACAGATGTACAAAAGGATACGAGGGAAAGCCAGCGCCTTGTGGTCCTTGACGCCCACATGGAAGCCAATGTGGCTGCGGCCGATGACATTCGTGAAGGCTGTGTAGAGCACGCGCTGCAGGATGCCGCACCGCCTAATGCGCGCTCGCTCGTCCGCCGCGGGCTCTGGGAGCTTTTGCACGACGGGGATATATGCGACTGTGACCCATTCGACGGTGCGCGAAAAATCGTTCACGAGACGCACGCGCACGGGGTACAGCTTGTGTGCTGAGTACAGACATCCAATCACATCAGAAAGAAGAGTGCCAGGAACGCGGAACAGGAGTCGAGTAAGAAACGTGTGTCCAGGGTGCAAGTGACCGCGCAGCATACTGCTGAGCAATACGAACGGAAACTGCAGTGAAAACAACCACAACGTACCTCCAGACCACGACAGCTGGCTGCTGTCTGAAAACACGTGCAGGCCGAGGACACAAGCGAGCTCCTCGCGGTTTTTCATCACGAGCACATCGCACAACTTGAATGCGTCGCCGTCCATGGGTGTCTCACGCTTGTCTCTTGGTGGCGCCGGCCCCGACACCCCGCTCGACAGCTGCATGTTGTCGCCCTTCCTCTTTAGGAGCCCCCGAATCACTTGCAGGACATCACGGAAGGCCTCATAGGCGACACCACCCTCTACCAACTGGACCTTGTTCCATCCGGCGTTCAGCGCAGCGTCATCTAGGTCATCTCGCAGAGCGTTACGAAAGGCCTTTACCGACGGAAAGTGGTACCGCAGGGTCTTGTGGTGGCAAGCATCCTCGGCCATGCCAGCCTTGGTGCCATCCCAGACGTCCAAAAAGTCGTATAAGAACGCCTGGTCCCTCTCAGAGAGGCCTGCCCCGCCCACTTGTAGTACAAAGCGCTGCAGCGCGCGCAACCGCACCGTGTTGAATTGGCCAGGCTTTGCGCGTTTGCGCCGGTGCACGAGGGGCTCAGCGCGCTGCGCGTCGCCTAGGGCCTCGTACAAAGCCCGCACGTGGAGCCCCACGGATGAGTACAGGTACTCGGGAACGGCATTAGCGGCGGCGCCACCGCCATCACTTTCGGGCACGAGAATTCGCGTAAGCTCCAACAGCGTTCGGAGCTGCGACTGCACCGCGCTGTCGCTGGTCGTCTCCGAATGGGACGTGCACGGCGGCGTAGCCCGCCCAGACGGCGAGTCCGACTCGCTGTCGGCCACGTATCCGTCCGCCGCCGCACCACCCCGACTGCCCCCGCGCCTGCGAGCAGATGCCGCAGTCCCAGCACCACGGTGGCCGTCCCCAGGTCCATCGTCCCCGTCCGAGTTGTGGTCGTCTGTTGCGGCCTCTTGAGGCCGACGCCGAGGCAGTTGGGTGTGGTGGCCAGCAACACCGTCATGCACGCCATACTGATGGCGGCGGAGCCCCGCGAGGAACTCTTCCTCGAATTCGCAGTCGCACACACGAAGCGGGCGAGCGGGGGGAACTTCAGACATGTCGCCTTGGGTGTAAGGGATGCCGTATCGCACTGAAAGACAGAAAAAGGAAAACAAAAAGCACGGGGTGAACCGAGATGCACGAGAGAAAACACCTCGCGGGCATTAGTACAGGGCTTCAAGATGTGTGGAAGAGCAGGCCACTCCACTCGCTGCTGCCCGCTCCCACCGTCCACCGAGCAGCCCGCCGCCCAGGGGGGGTAGGGAACACACCAGTCGGCGCTTACCGTCACAGAGCCAGGCAAAGGGAGTCACGTGTGACCCTGGACGCCGACGTCGAGCGAAGAATCGGCGCTGTGGCAAAGGAAACAAGGCGGAGAGAGTCTGCTCGTCCGGTGCGAGCGACGCAAAGCATAGGATGACGGTACGTGATTGTAAGGCTACTGAGTGAGCGATGTGCATCAGGCCCCAAAGCCCACTGCCTCAGCGGATTGTGGCGAGCCAGCGCGCGAGTGTCCTGAAGACTGGAAACCGGATACGAACGTGCATTTCCCACAGAATCACCAAAAGAGAAGGCGGCTCGTGCCGGCCAAAACGCTGACCGCCAGTGGCCCCTTCCCCACCACACAACTTAAGCGGCGGCGAGGTGTCCCCCATGCACTGTCATCAACCTTGACGTACCGATACTGGATGAGCCGCCACGACTGGATGAACGCGAACGTCCACCTTGCGTGGGCCATGGTACCAACCAGGAGGGGAGACCACGCGGCTCTGAAGCTGGCCACTGCACATAGGGGAAAGGGGCCCCTTGTTTCTCCCGCCGAACTAAAGGACCACCAATGGCAGCGATGTGTGTCGTGGGACGCAGGATACTCGGTGAGATGAGCGCCAGAGACGGTCGTTCGACGTCAACATGTCGTGACGCGACACGGCCGGGGCACCACATGGGACGCCAGGTGCGAGACAACGGCAGTCTGTATCCACAGAAAAGCGGATGGGAAGGACTGGGGTCGTCTGCGCTGTGACTGGCAAGTCGCCTCACGCTCAAAGGCTGCCAGAGCGCGCTGCATTCAATCGATCGATTGACTGCAGCCCGCAAGTTTTCGTCCAAAAAAGTGTCTCATTCGACAGGAAGCTGCACACAAGTCCAGTGACGCAGGCAGAAAGCCTCGAATCGAGTCTCAAATCTCTGTCGTGGCGACTTGAGTGGGCAAAAAGATAGTATTTCTTTAACAAAATACAATATATTATTGACTTCTGGCGAGCACCTCCTCGATCGATTGATGGCGCGCCGCTCACTTGCGCGCCTTATTGCCAGCGTGCAGAGACAGCGCCACGCGACGGCACCACCATCACTTGAGAGGCTGCCAGCGATCCTTGCCCAGGTCACGATGCTGAGTTCCCCCCTCCCTGCTGGTTGTCGAGTGGCCCTTTCTGCCAGCCCCTTGGTGCCCAGTTTTCAACCCGCCCCCCCCTGCAAGTTAACACCACAGACAAGCCGAACCTTGTGGCCTTGAGCCGTTCCGGAGGGTGCTTGCAGTCGTCCTGTACACTCCCTTAGCTTTTTCCGGCCTTCTCTTGCTGGACGGGCTGTGGGCCTGCCCTACCCCTCCTCCCCAGCGGCGTTGTTGGCGGCACCCGTTTCCGGCCGGACTTTCTGGCGGCTCTACCAAGGCCCTCTCACAGGTACCTTGCCACAGCCTCTTTTTGATCCGGTGCCGCCGGTTGCCCTTCGTTTTTCTCCCGCCACCGCGGGCTGTCCCCGACGCGTTCCTCCTCGGGTCAATGCGCGCACTTTTTTCTGCGCCCTTGGCGTCTCAGGCCACCCCCTTCTGACGCCCCCACGATTGACGTTTGCATTGCCTTGCTTCCCGCGTCGTGTTTTTGCGCGCGCTTTTCCCCCCCGTGCACTGGCGCTCCTGGCCCCGCCTGCCCGTAACGCCCGAACCAGGACCGCCTGCGGATTTTCCCGCCTTGTCCGCCCCCCCCCCCCTACGAGGTCCTCTTGGGGGCACCCTGTTCTTCTGGGCTCGGGGGTGCGGGCGCGGTGCCCCCCATTGAATGCCCTCCTAGCCGCCCCGTGGCCCACTATCTATGACGGTCTGCCCACGGTGCCCATTGGAGGGTCGCCCTTAGAGGCCTCAGCCGCTGGCTTGAACCCGCGTAATGGTACTTAAGCGAGGGCCGGACGCGGCGGGCTGTGCTTTTTCTTGTCCACCACAACCCGGAGCCGCTTCTGACTCGATGCTGCGGCGCCGCTTCCTACCCCCTCTTTTCGGTCCTGGTCCCCCTCTCTGTATCGACACCCACGCTCGCTCGCCCTGTTGCACCCCCCCGCCTACGCGGCTGCTCGCCATGGTGGGCCATCGGCGTAGCCGTGGCGCCGCGCGCATGTCGGTGTTGCCGACGAGAGCTGAGTCACTAGCCGCCTGGGAGGCCAACCAGCAGCGTCTCGACGACGAGCACGCGGCGGCGGTGGCGGAGGCGCTGGCGTCTGCTGCAACGCGGCGTGAGCAGCTTGCCGCTGCCGCCGCCGAAGCCCGAGCCGCTGCCGCCGCCGAAGCCCAAGCCGCTGTCGTTCAGCAGCCGCAGCTGCATCACCATCTACCCGAGTCGCAAGTTGTCGACCCTATCGGCTCCGCCCTTCCGCCGCCCTTTCCGCCGTCGACGGAGCCGGTCCAAGCTCCCGGCGCCGCGGCCGCCGCCGCGGGAGTGCCAGACGCCGACTGCGTTGACAGTCGCTTGCACCCGTCGACTCGCGGTCCCCCTGCTCCGCTGGCAGCAGGGGAGGTGCACGAAGGGTCGCAGACGGCCTGGAACCTGGTTTCAAGGCTGCGCCAACCCGGCGACTGCGGGGTCACCCACGCGCGGCGGCGTGCTGCCTTCGGACCCAACCAGTTGGCGCCGTTTGACAACTCCCCGTTCAAGATCCCGACCGTGCCGTAGACGTCCCCGCCCCGCCTCAAGGCAATGACGCCCCCGTCTCCTCCGTCTCTGCGGGACCTGCAGCCGGAATGGGCGGCGGCCGCGTCGGCTGATGCTTTCGTGCCGCCGTCCGCGCCGAATGGGGCGGCCGAGTCCCTCACTGAACCACCCGCGCCGCGGGCTCCGCGGAGTGCCACGCAGGCTGCGTCTGCTTTCCTCATGCCCTCGCAGCCTCCGGCTGGCGTCTCTGTATCACCGTCGGAGCCGTCGGCGTCTGATTTGCAGGCGGAGGCGGAGGCGGCGGCTGCGGCGGCGGCGGTGGTGGCGGCTGCTCGTACACCGCCGCCGACATCCCTGGCTGCACCATTCCCTTCGCCCCCAACCGCTCGTCGTCGAGTATCTGGTGGCAGCGCCAGCGGTGGCAAGAAGCGTACCCCGGCCAAGGCTCTGTCGGCGAAGACCAGTGCGCCACCGCGGAAGAAGACCAAGAAGGCGGCCCAGGAGGCCAACGGCGATTGTGACAACGTTGTGTCGCACGGGGCCAGCAACGCGGCGGCCACGACGCCCGAGGTTGTCGCCGCGTGGACTCTTGTCCGCGGCGAGGTGGCCAAGGCGGTTCGGGAGGGCAACAAGGCCTTGTGGTCGGCCTTGAAGCAGTCGACCGCGCAGATTGAGCACCTGCGCGCCGACACCAACCGCCTCGAGGTGCGTGTCGACGTGCAGGGCCAGCGTAACGGGCGCACGGCCTTGAGAGTGGCGTCTGTGCGCCTGGAATTGAAGGGCGGGTCCGGCGCGGACGTCGCTGGCAAGGAGGTGAGTCGCAGCACGGGCAGTCGTGGCACGGGCAGCACCAAGAGCGACGGTGCCAAGGACGTCAAGGCCGTTGTCAAGGTCGAGGACGCCAAGGCCACGGCCATGGCGCTGGCGCCCGACAGCGAAGCGCAGGCCGCCACGCTACGGCGCCCCCTGCGTGCAGTGGTCAAGAAGCGAGTCGCTATGACCACCGATTCCCGTGAGGTTCTCATGGACCCGGACACTGCAGTGGACGTGATTCAAGACGTCGTCGTCCAGGCGTTTGCGGTGTCGGCCGTAGCGGCCCACAACTACATGATGAACGGCGTGTACTTCCCTTCCTCCGTGCGGAGCGGCATGCCGACCAAGAAACGGCCGGTGGCGGTCATCATGTCAACCATCCCGCACACGGTGGCGCAGCTGAGGGAGTTCGTCCTGAAGCCATTTTTCAAAGTGCTCGGGTTCGAGTACAACCCCATGCCCATTTCCAAGGCCAAGAAGTGGTCCAAAAAGGACTATTTCCTCACCTCGTACAAGGGCGAGAAGGCGGTCGTGGCGGCGGCGAAGAACCTTTTCACCAAGATTGGCGGCGGCAGCCGCATCGTCAAGGACAAGAGCGTGGGCAGCCGCTATCACGTCGACATGGTGGTCGGTCACCACGCGCTCATCGCGAGCTTCGTCCGCAACGAGTTCGAGATTGCACTCGGCCGCCGTACTCGTCGCCGCGGCGGCAATGGTAACGGCTCCTACATGCACTGGGTCGACGAGTTTGACTCGTCAATCAAGCATTTGTCCAAGAACCACAAGGACTGTAAAGTGCACGCCGGCTACCGGATTACGGACGCTATCGACCCGGATATGGTGGTGCGCACGAGCGCGGGCGGGTGGATGTTCACTGAGCTTGGCGACGCATCGTTGGCGAAAAACGCGCCGGGCTCATCCGCGCCAACGACATCGGCCCGCCCCCCCACCTCCATCAATCGCACTGTCGCCGCGTCGCCAGGTGACGTGGTTGGGGCGCGCGTGCCATCTGCGGAGATGGCTGGTGGGGGTGCGCCGAGCGGTGGCGCCGACAAGACTCGTCGCCCGGGACTTGAAGACGTCCCGGACGCACCAATGCGTAACTGCACCGAGGACTACCGCGTCGGACCAGATCAAGACGACAACGTCCACGACAGCAACTCCCACGCGCCGCGCACCGGTGTCGCAATCGTGGTCGACGCGGACACCGACCACGGCAGCGGGGCGGCGATGATTGGCCTGCACGAGGAAGGTGCGAGGCGTGAAGGAGCGGGTGATGACGGGGGGGGGGGCAACGATGGGGAGAGTGACGGCGGGGAGAGCGAGGATGTGGGAGCGCGCACGTTCTCGAGTGACGACGATGACTCCGATTCTGGCCCCGATAGCTCTGACGAGGGCGGCGAGAGTGCAGGTGTGCCTGGGGACAACGAGGATGAGGAGGAGGATGACGGTGTGTTCTGAACTCGGGACTACGCCATCATCTCAGAACGCACATCCAAAGCCCATCCAAAGCCCAGCGGTATCCCATCGAAAACTCTGATGGATGGGCTTGGATGAGCGGGTGACGCCCATCCGTCAACATCCAAAGAGTGATGAGACAACATCCAAGGCCCATCTAAAACCCGGTTGGATGGGGATTCTGCCGGCGGTGGCGATACAGCCACATCGATTCTCGAGGTTGGTTCGACGCGTTTCTAAGATCGTACTGTATTGATCCACAGATTGGCTCAGGACCGTCTGTCAGTTATTCCGAAGGATCGTCCTGAGGCGATCCCAAACCCGATGTGGGGCGAGACATGGAATTAATCAGCACTCTATCCTGCGAGCTCTTCCAGTGCTCCCGTCTAGTCTATCCTGAAGATCATCGTGAGGATCATCTGCGGAATCTTCAGGAACAGTCCCCCAGATAGTCGTCAGGATCAAACTGAGAACCAGGCAACGGACTAGCCCATGGCAGGAGCAGTTGCACAAGTGGACACGTCGCTTTGTCGCCCAAGTGCGGTTGATCTTGGAGGGTCTTGCAACCGGGAACGACGCAAAACGTACAGATCTGACTACCGGAACGTCGCTCGTCTCTGGCGCACGCACCTGAGTCTCGGGAGAGCCTCGGCGTGGTGCATTGCCTCTGCACCGCCCTCCTCCACCGTTTCTCCTGCAACCTTGTCCTTGTACGCTGCTGTTATCGTACTGCCCCCGCTCCGTGCATATGCCCAGCTCGTGGTGTCACCTCTCCTCGCGTCGCACTGTGTACCGTCTCTATATGAGGATCTCTTTGTTCTGCTTTCCCTCTGTGGTTGCGTTCTTGAGTTTGACCGTCTTATGCTTGACTATCCGTGTACACAAAAGGCCTCTCCCTGGACTGACGTCTAGTGTGTGTCACTACCACTAAACTTGGGTGACTGCCCGTGCTCTTACAGAACGTGTTATTCCGCAGTGTACGACCACGGCACAAAAGAAGACATGAAGCGTCGCCGGCGTGGCCCGCGAGGTGCTGCCTTCTTTCATCTCAATGATGGGAACCTATTGCACATGGAAGAGCAGCAAGCGTCATCAGGCTCGGCTGCCCGTACTGGCGGCTTGGAGGATCCTGAAAGCAGCGTCGCAAACCAAACCCCAGATGATTCAGGCACCAGGGAGGCACCAGCGCATTCTGTGGGAGACTATGAGGACGTTGCTCTATCCTCCGACTCTGGGCGTGACGGGTGTCCCTCAGATGACTCGGAATTCTCCTTCGAGGGGGACCGCGATCGTGGGGGCTTTGTATCACGTCGCGAGTTCGTGTGCTTCGGTTACCTGTACGGCAGAGCGCGCGTCACGCTGAGGCAGTACGACATTATGCGAGAGGCAGAAAACTCCTTTGATCCGACAGAAAAATGGCCGTCGCGGTGGCGCTTGCGAAAACTGCGCGAGCACATGTTGAAGTCTGCAATACCCCTACGACGGGAGACGACAACACGCCAGCTACCTGTTGGAAAAGGGAAAGCCATGCGTAAACTGCCGAACGTGGAAGTGTCGTACATTACGTTTTCTGAGCACATAAAGAGGGACTTTGCGGATCCTGTAACAGCAGCACTGTTCCACAACAAAGGGGACTCTCGAATGGGCACTGTCGAGCGACCGGCCGAGTTCTTTCAAACAGTGGCGGCCAGGGACCCCGCCAGGTTTAATGTGAACAGGGTCTTCTTCCGTGACGAACACAGCTTTGACATTGGATGCACCGCCAAGATCTCTTTTGATGAAGCGACCGTGTTCGAGGCCCGCTTGTTAAGCACCTCCATGGCGCCTGACGGATGCGTAACCATATCGGCGTCCACGTATGCTCCTGAACGCACGTTGCGGGTAGGTGACTCACTCGCGCTGTTTGAGGCGCTCCCCGGGTTTATGCCGCCAGAGCGCTGGGCGTCCTGTTTCACGGAAGAGCGCCGTGTTACGCTACGCTTCACGCGGTCCGGTGGCGTGTTTGTTATCGCCGTACGGGAGTCCACCGAGCATGAAAAGAATTCATGGTCAGCTTTGACTGCCACCAGCCCCTTAGAGCTGTCACATGTGCCTCAGCCCTGCGAAGACAACCTTTCCGAGAAGGACCCATATGTGCTGTACGTGTCGCTGTACGGCGACGAGTTCAATGTGCATAAGCGTCGCCGCGGAAGCCTGGAGGGCTACTACGGGGGTTACACATCGCTGTGCTTGGAGGATCGTGCGTATTCTGTCCGTCCTCTCTTTTACCTCCCCCCAGGAGCAAGCCCGGATGCCCTGCTCAAAAAAATCGTCGACGACTTGATAATAGCAGGTAAGGAGGGCTTGGCTGTCTATGACGCCTTCAAAAAGGAGAGTGTTGTCATTCGGGTGTACCTGTGCCTCGGTGTATTTGATTTCCCCATGGCCGCCAAGTTCTCCAACTCAATAGGCGCCCCAGGCACAGAGCACTGCACAAGCTGCGACATTGTGCAAACAAAAACACTCACAGAAAGGAAGGAGAGAGCGATGAGCAGCACGGTATCTTTCAATGTGAAGGACTCACGGTACTCAAGAACGCAAGAGCGAACTTCTCTCATCATGTCTGTCATAAAGAACAAACCGGGACTATCGACAGACGCAGTGAAGGACGCACTCCTCTTGAATGGCATTACGGACAAGACAGGCAGTCTAATGATGCGCCTGGCCGAGGCCCGGGGACCTGGGACGTTTGACATACACGAGCACGTCATAGTTGCTCCTTCACATCTACTATACTACAACATCGGCTCACACCTCCTGATGGAAGCGTACGAGGCGCTCTCAGTTGAGCAGCGAGACAAGTTCATGCGGGAAATGCGCCGAAGTGCGAAGCATGTTCCGACACACACGATCCTGTCCTCATTCGAGCCAGAAAAAATGGGTGGCACAACTCTGTCAATGTCAGACTATGCAGTGCTGATCACAGTAGGTCCCACTGTCATACAGTACCTTGTGCACAGCACGGCCACGTCACCTCACGCACGTGCTGCTCTCAGAGGTCTCAAGGCCCTGCGACGGTTTTCCACGGCACTGTTCTATGTGCCAACACTCTTTTCGGACGGGGAGAAGGCCATGAGAGAGCGGCCGACCGTCGCTGAGCTCCAAGTTATGGGCGAGAGCCTCATGATTGAGCTGCGTCGACTATTACCCTTTAACGGCAGTTGGGAGAGACCGTCCGTACATCGTGTACTGGAACTGTTATATCGCACCCTCCCACTTGCGCAGCTGGGGTCAGCGATATGTGAGCTCATTTTCGAGAAGTTCCACCAACATTCGAAGCGGGAGGTGAGCCAGAGTAACAGTCGGAACCCCGCTGAGTACTCCATGCAAAGGTGGAGAGACACAGAGCAGTACTCACGGGTTCTTTCCATGCCCGGCGCACATGGGATTCCTGCTTCGTGGCTTCTTGGTCAAGAAGGCCAGCCACTGAAGTCTGTCACTTTTCATAGCCTCGGTCCTCACAAACGACAATCACTGTCCACCAACATGCGCTGGCGTCCACGAACAGCCGCGCGCACGGTTCTGGGATCCACGGAGGAGTTCTGGCGAAGTCGTGCGCCCAACGCAACTCTGGCATTCTGGCGTCAAGCCACGCAAGCGCATCGACCGTCTGTCCTCCGAGAAGGGTCCACAGTGTCTCTGCATGAGAACGGAGCCACCCCCGAACACGAGTCCGGCTCCGATCTGTTGGATAGCAGAGAATTGCGCTTTGTCCGTGTGCAGTCCATTGGAACAATCGATGGCGAGCTCCATGTCGCCTGTGAGACCTGGAAGATACCAGCGATGGCATTCAGCGTCTTGGGACAGCCCGCTGAAGTCACAATCGACACTGAAGCTGGATTGTCTTTGATACCAGCTGACCATGTGAGACAACTTGCCTTCGTTCTGCCCTGCGGGCAGCACAACGTGATGTTCACCAAGAGATCTGGCTTCCACTTCAAGAGTGGATGACTGGGGGCGTTTTTGCCAATGCGGCTGCGCTAGGATGGGGCTGAGTGAAAGAGCATATTGTGTTCTCTGGATGTATCACCTCACCGAGCAAAACGAGCAATATTGTCAAGGCAGTATCACACGAAAAGGTAGATGAAAAAAGCACACAAACCTCCACGCCCCACCGGGAACGTCGGAAGTAAGAGCTCAGGACCCGGAGACTATCAAACAAAAGAAAATCAGTGGTAACCAGAAACATGTCTTACTCAAGAGGCACCCTTCCGCCCCCCCCCCCCGAGCACCTTCAGCTTGTCCACCAACAGGTACACGCTGCTGTTGGACAGCCGCTGCACCAGCACAGGAGCATGGCATCCGGCCAGGTCCTTAGAAGTCGGAAGACCCTGGCGGAGCCGATCGTGCTCTGCATCGAACATGACAGGTGCACACCGCCAGCAGCACAGTGGCGCGTTAGGAACCGCATCATCACCGAGCTGCTCAATGCACGCCGGGCAGACAACCGCAGAAATCCATGTGACCACACCACAGTGAGGGCATGAAGCGCCGTCAACAGAGTAGTCTGTAGCAGTTCCCTCCATCTCGTTCGGGAGCACTAAGGGCTCACCCTCCGGCTGGATCGCATTTTCGACGATAAACCGCTGAACAGCTCGTGATGTGCTTCCAAGGGCCACAGCAGTGGGCTTTTTGCCTCCCCAGCCTGGCTGAGAGTCCACTTCCATGAAGGTAACGACACTGTTGAGGTACTCTTCTAAGTACGACACCATCACGGCGACATCTCGTCGGAACTCTGCTGGCTCCCACGCTTCATAGGTCTTTGCATCGCCGCACCACCACTCCCCGTCGGCTAGCTTCTGAGCGGCAAGCACCAGCAACTTTTCGAAAGGGATGTGGATTGTGAGCTTCGTACGCCAGTGTGCGGCATGTTCTATCGCATAGGAGAGCCAACCCGTGCATGCCAGGTTCACCGCAGAGGCTATGTTTGGTCCCCCGTTGAAACCACTGTGCAGTACTCCGTACCCCGTTACAACAAAGTCCCCAGTCTCCATCGTGTGGAACCCCACGCGAACGCCATGCGCTAGAAACAGAGTCGCAGGCCAAAGGCACGCTTTCACGGCGAGTACCTCCCATACATCCCCTCCAGCCGCTGCCAGTACAGCGGGGTCCATGTGTTCTCGCATGACGCGCTCGGCTCGCGGACGTTCGGGGGCAGGAATAAAAAACCAAAACTTATTTGAGCCCTTCTGCAAGTACGATGAGGACTGCAGCAGACTGTCCTCCACGTGCCAGCTGAAGTGGGACCCTCTGGTCCCAGCGTAAAGCAGGTTGGTGTTGATCCCTTCGTACGTAGACGCGGCACCGAGCATGGTGTGGTGGTTTAGAGTGCGTGGATTCTCAAAGCGCTCACGAGGAGGAACAGGAGCCGCTATGGCGGTACAGGAAGGGTCGCCAAGGCTCCTGCTGCACCCATCCTCGTTTCGAGGTGACATATCTGAAAGATAGTACACATCGATTGGTCTTGGCTCACCGCCCATCACCATCTTCTCGTTCCGAGCAGCGGTCACCTGTTGCACCCATGTGACGCTCGGATCATTCACACTGCTGAGGAAGCGTTTCACACCAAAGTCTTTGTACTCGGCTCGAAGGGAAGCTGCGCTCTCGCTGACCTTTCGGTTGAGTTCCGTAGCAGACAACCGCTTTTCCCGTTCTGACGG
>ENA-ORXM01004405-ORXM01004405.1-marine-metagenome-genome-assembly--contig:-NODE-4405-length-12373-cov-3.020413_pt1 | contig 12373 bp, 13 predicted proteins | sample MGYA00237867_ERZ511480 | MGnify/ENA primary metagenome ERZ511480 (study PRJEB26309, sample SAMN06266103) | marine metagenome | isolation source: Algal blade | place: United Kingdom:Sidmouth, United... | reverse complement strand
GCACCTCGCCATCGTTCGATGCGAGAATCGTCCTCAGACGCTCGAACTCTCGGATCGGCACCATCGCCTCGTACCGCGTTCCGTCCCGGGCCATGAGATCGGGATTGAACCGCTCGGGAAGCGTCTTGGCCATAACCTGCGAAGGGTAACGAACCCGAACCCGCCGTGCAAGCCGACGACGCGCTTTCCGACGATCACCGCCCCGTTCCGGCCCTGGTGCTGGCCTCGGGTTCGCGCTACCGGCGCGAGCAGCTCGCGCGCCTGGGGCTGACCTTCGTCGCCGCGGCGCCCGAGGTCGACGAGGCGCGACGCCCCGACGAGCCGCTCGCCGCGCTGGCCGAGCGTCTGGCGGCCGACAAGGCGCGCGCGGTGCTCGATCGCGGGTCCGGCCACAGCGTCGTCATCGGCTCCGACCAAATCGCCTCGCTCGAGGGGGAGCGCCTCGGCAAACCCGGCAGCGCAGCCGCCGCCCGCGAGCAGCTCGCCCGCTCGAGCGGGCGCACGCTCGAGTTCCTGACGGCCGTGCACGTCCTCGACGGTCGGGACGGGACCGGACACGCGGCGCTCGACCGTACCCGGGCGGTGCTGCGGAGGTTGACCGAGGCGGAGATCGACCGCTACGTCGCCGCCGACCTGCCACTCGACTGCGCCGGAGCGTTCAAGGTCGAGTCGCTCGGCATCGCGCTGTTCGAGCGCATCGAGAGCGAGGATCCGACCGCCCTGATCGGGCTGCCGCTGCTCGCGACGGCACGGCTGCTGCGCGCCCGCGGCTTCCGTCTTCCCTGATCGGATCGGACGAACACCCCGGCCGGCGCCACCCGTCCCGAAGCGCCTCTCGGGCAGCCCCGACCGAAACCCCTTGCCGGGCGGCCTCGTGTCGGCCTCGTGTCCGACGGCGTCGTACCGAGCGATCTCGGGCTGGGCGGCCTCGGGCTGGGCGGCCTCGTTCCGACGGCCCGGCCGCGGCGGCCCCGTCGCGCCGGGCGCCTCCCCCCGGGCGACACCGCCCGAGCGGCACTACGCGAGCGCGAACCCCGGCAGCGTGGCCAGCCATCCGGAGCGCAACGCGAGCTGCAGCAGCGCCAGGGCGAACAGCGCGGCGACGATGTCGTCGAGCATGATGCCGAGCCCACCCTGCACGCGCCGATCGATCGGGCCGATCGGCCAGGGTTTGAGGATGTCGAACACTCGGAACAGCAGAAAGCCGAGCACGACATAGCCGACGGTACGTGGCACCGCGACCATCGTCAGCAGATAGCCCACGATCTCGTCCCACACGATCGCACCGTGATCGTGCACGCCGAGATCGGTGGCGCACCGTCCGCAGCACCAGACGCCGACGACGAACAGCAGCGCGACGACGACGAGCTGGGCGAGGGTACCGCTCGGCATCAGGAACGCCAACGGCACCGCGGCGAGCGTTCCGAAGGTTCCCGGAGCGCGCGGCGCGAGCCCCGAGCCCGCTCCGAGCGCCAGGAAGTTCGCCGGTGTTCGAAAGAGCTCGTCGCGACCGACGCGCGAGTCAGCCACGGCGCATCTCGAGCGGTCGGAGGATCGTCGCCAGCGCGTCGAGCACGCCGTTGACGTAGCGGTGACCGTTGTCCGCGCCGAAGCGCTTGGTGATCTCCACGCCCTCGCTGATCACGACCCGAGCCGGCGTCTCGAGCACCTCGGCGAGCTCGAAGGCGGCGACGCGCAGCACCGCCCGCTCGATCGGATCGACCTCCCGCAGCGGACGATCGAGCGCCCCGGCGAGCGCCGCGTCGACCTTCTCCACGTCGTGGCTGACCCCGCGGAACAGCCGCTCGAAGTAAGCGACGTCGACCCGACTCATGTCCTGACGCTCGAGGAACTCGCGGCGTACCGTCGAGCTCTCGGCGGCGGCCACGTCCCACTGGTAGAGCGCCTGCAGCGCACGCTCGCGGGCGAACCGCCGTGCCGGCCCGCGCGGGGTCTTCTTGGGCCGCGGGCGCACCGCGGAGCGCCCCGGCGCGCCAGCCGACCCTGAGGAACCGAGTGACGCCCGATCGGGAGAGACGGCCGGCGTTTCGTCGTGCTCCGCCAGTTCGGCGGGCTGCGGGATCTTCTTCACGGGGGGAAGCGGCCGGCGAGGAGCGGCCATTGTAGCCCGCCCTGCCCCGCCGGCACTCGCCGTTCCCGGCCCTTCGAGGCGCGACGGCCGATTTCTGCGAGACGACGCTCGAACCGGAGGTCGCGACCGAACGGGGATCGAGCCCGAAGCGGACTAACCGCCGGTGGTCAGTCACGCCGCCAGGTGGTACGCCCGCCACTGTCCTCGAGCACGACCCCGGCCTCGGCGAGCCGCTCGCGAATCGCGTCGCCGCGGGCGAAGTCCTTCGCCTCGCGGGCCGCGGCGCGCTCCTCGATCAGCGCCTCGATCCGCTCGCGCGTCAACGCGGGCTCGCCCGCGACGGAACCGCTCGACGCCAGCGCCGCCGCACCATCGCCCACCCGCCCCTGCAGCATCGCCTCCGGCTCCTCCTGCAACAACCCCAGCCGCCCGCCGAGCGTGCGCAGCGTCGCGGCGAGCGTGGCGGCCCGCGCTCCGTGCTCGCCTTCGCGGTTCAACGCGCCGGCGAGCTCGTGGAGCACGGCCACCGCCTCCGGGGTGTTCAGGTCGTCGTCCATCGCGGCGATGAAACGTTCGGTGTAACTCTCCTCGAGCGCCACCGATTCGTCCACCGGACGATCTCGCAGCGCGGTGTAGAGTCCTCGCAGCGCGCGCCGAGCGGCGCCGAGCCCTTCTCCGTCGCACTCGAGCGGACTGCGGTAGTGGCTCGCGATGATGAAGTAGCGCAACTCTTCCCCGCGCCACTCGGCGAGCGCCTCGCGAATGGTCAGGAAGTTGCCGAGCGATTTCGACATCTTCTCCCCGGACATGCGCACCAGCCCGTTGTGCATCCAGTAGCGGGCGAAGCCCTTGCCGCTCGCCGCCTCGCTCTGCGCGATCTCGTTCTCGTGGTGGGGGAACTCGAGATCGAGCCCGCCGCCGTGGATGTCGAACTCCTCCCCGAGCAACGCCGTCGACATCGCCGAGCACTCGATGTGCCAGCCCGGACGCCCCTCTCCCCAAGGGGACGGCCAGCTCGGCTCGCCGGGCTTGGCGCGTTTCCAGAGCGCGAAGTCGAGAGGGTCACGCTTGCGCTCGTCGGCAGCCACACGGGCGCCGGCGCGCAGCTCGTCCGGACGCCGACCGGAGAGCTTGCCGTAGTCGGGGAAGGAGCGCACCGCGTAGAGCACGTCGCCGCCCTCGACGGCGTAGGCGTGGCCCGACTCGATCAGCCGCTCGATCATCACGATGACGCCGTCGATGTGCCCGACCGCCTGCGGCTCGTGCGTCGGCGCGAGCGCGCCGAGGGCGGCGGCATCCTCGCGCATCGACGCGATGAAGCGCTCGGCCAGGTCCTCCGGCGCCTCGCCCGCCGCCCGCGCGCGCTCGATGATCTTGTCGTCGACATCGGTGATGTTGCGCACGTAGGTGACGTCGAGACCGCTCGCGAGAAGATGGCGGTAGAGGACGTCGTAGACGATCATCGCCCGGGCGTGCCCGATGTGGCAGTGATCGTAGACGGTGATACCGCAGACGTAGAGCCCGACCTGTCCGGGAGTTCGTGGACGGAACTCCTCCTTTCGGCGCCCGAGCGAATTGTGGATGTGCAGCATGGCGCGGAACTCTACGGCGAGGGGTGGGAACGGCGACAGATTACCCGATGGTTACCGCCACCGGCACCATCGGTACGAGCGGCTAGACTCCGCCTCGAAGCGGCCGCTCCCCCCACCGCCGCCGACGCTGTCCGTCCCACGCGTCCACCCGCTCAGCAGTCCGTCCGTCCCGCCTCGATCTCCGCATGCTCTCCACGCCCCTCTCCGGCGCCTTCTGGCGCTCGTCCGCCGCGATACTCGTCGCGACGGCGCTCGTCTGTCTGTCCGCGCTCGTCGTCACCTCCGCTCCGGCTCCGGCCGCGGGCGAGTCGGCGATGAGCGGCAGCGCCGCTGAGCCGGTGCTGGTGAGCCTGCGGACGAGCGAGGGGGAGATCGTGCTCGAGCTCGACGCGCGCCGGGCACCGCAGAGCGTGGAGAACTTCCTCGGCTACGTCGACGCCGGCTTCTACGACGGCACGATATTCCACCGTGTCATCGAGGGGTTCATGATCCAGGGGGGCGGTTTCACCGCCGATTTCGCGCGCAAGCCCACCGGTGAACCGGTGCGCAACGAGGCCAACAACGGCCTGTCCAACCTCCGCTACACGATCGCGATGGCGCGGACCAATGCCCCGCATTCGGCGACCGCCCAGTTCTTCATCAACACCGACGACAACCCCAACCTCGATCACACCGCCACCACACCGCGCGGCTGGGGCTATGCGGTGTTCGGCCGGGTGATCGAAGGGCAGGAGGTGGTCGAGAGCATCAGCCGTGTCGCCACCGGTGCCGGGGGGCCGTTCAGCCGCGACGCACCGCGCGAGCCGCTCGTCATCGTCGCGGCGCGCCGGATCGAGGAGCCTTCGGCGGCGGCCGACGAGAGCGAGTCGGCGAGCGGCGAGGCTCCGGTCACGACAACCGCTCGACCCACCGCCGCGGATACCGGCGGCGCCGGCGGCGAAGGTTCGGACGAGCACGCCGACGAGGACCCCGACGCGCTCTGAGCGTCGGTCACGACGGCTGCTACACTCGCCGCCCATCTCGCGAGCCCCTTGACCCATGAAAGCCACCATCACCACCGGCCACGGCGACATCGTCCTCGAGCTCGACGCGGAGGCTGCACCGGCCACGTGCGCGAACTTCAAGCGCTACGCCGATGACGGTCACTACGACGGCACCATCTTCCACCGCGTCATCCCGAACTTCATGATCCAGGGCGGCGGCTTCACCGCCGACATGAAGCAGAAGGGGACTCACGAGAACATCGAGAACGAGGCGAGCAACGGACTGAAGAACGACACCGGCACGGTCGCGATGGCCCGTACCCCGGACCCTCACTCGGCCAGCTCCCAGTTCTTCGTCAACCTCGTCGACAACGACTTTCTCAACTTCAGGGACGAGTCGCAGGCCGGTTACGGCTACTGCGTGTTCGGTCGGGTCGTCGAGGGGATGGACACCGTCAAGGCCATCGCCGGTGTCGCCACCGGCTCGCACGGCCCGCACCAGGACGTGCCGAAGGAGCCCGTCGTCATCGAGTCGGTCACCGTCGAGGACGCTTGAGCGACGCCGTCGAAGAAGCATCGGGCGAGACGCTGTTCATCGCCGACCTCCACCTCGACGCCTCCCGCCCCGCCGTCACGACGCTCGCCCTCGCCTTTCTGGAGCGGGCGCGGGCCGCCGCTTCGCTGTGGATCCTGGGAGATCTGTTCGAGGCCTGGCTCGGCGACGATGCGGTAACCGAGACTCACGAGCCCGTCGTCGCGGCGCTCGGCGCGCTCACGGCGAGCGGCGTCGAGCTCCACCTGATGCACGGCAATCGAGACTTCCTGCTCGGCGAGGCGTTCGCCGCCCGGGTCGGAGCCCGTCTTCATCGCGAGGACGAGTGCGTGCTCCCGCTCGGCGCGGAGCCGGTGCTGCTGCTGCACGGCGACACGCTCTGCACGGGCGACCTCGAGTACCAGGCGCTGCGCGCACGGCTGCGCGATCCGGCCTGGCAGAGCCAATTCCTGGCCCGCTCGCCCGTCGAGCGCGTCGCCGCGGCCACGGCGCTCCGAGAGCGCAGTCGCGAGGCGGTCGCCGGCAAGTCGGGGGGCATCATGGACGTCGAACCGGAGGCGGTCACCTCGGCCTTCGACCGGAACGGCTGTCGCGCGATGATCCATGGTCACACCCATCGTCCGGCCGATCACCGCGGCGCGAGCGGCACCCGCCGTGTCGTCGTCGGCGACTGGCACGACGCTCACGCTCGCTACGCTCGCCACGACGGCACGACGCTCACGCTCGAGACCTGGCGAGCGCACCGCGGCGCCCGCTGACGAGCCCCGCCGCCTGCCCCGGTCTCGCCCCCTATCCTGCCGACCCTTCCCGAGCTCGAGTGAAATTCGGGCGCACCGCCCATCCGTTCATCGCCCCGGCGCCGTGCGATCGGCCCCGCCCGGTGGCGCCACGGCGCTCGAGGTGGCCGCGTACTCCGCCTCCATCTCCGCGATGAGCGTGAGCTCGGCCTCGTCGAACCCTGCCTCCAGACGCGCCTCGCGATTGTAGGGCCCGCGAAGGTAGGCGCTGTTCGGTCCGCGCAGGAGATCGCGAAACACCGCTCGGCCATCGAGCGAGCGTCGCTCGCACAGATGCCGGAACCAGCGGTTGCCGACTTCGACGTGGGTGATCTCGTCGGTGTAGATGCGCTCGAGGATCGCCGCGCTCGCCTCGTCCCCGGCGCGCTGGAGCCGCGCGATCATCGGCGGGGCGACATCGAGTCCACGCGCCTCGAGGATACGCGGCACCAGCGCCATCCGGACCAGCACGTCGTGCTCGGTGCGACGCGCCATGTCCCAGAGCCCGTCGTGTGCCGGGAGCGCGCCGTAGTGACTACCGAGAGCGCGCAGGCGTTCGTGCAGGAGGAGAAAGTGCTCGCCCTCGTCGGCGGCGACGCGCAGCCAATCGTCGGCGTAGGCGGGCGGCAAGTCGCGAAAGCGGTAGAGCGCGTCGAGCGCGAGGTTGATCGCGTTGAACTCGATGTGCGCCAGCGAGTGCAGAAGCGCGATCCGCCCCTCGCTCGTGCCGAGTCCACGCCGCGGGAGCGAGCGCGGCGCGACCAGCTCGGGACGCGACGGCCGTCCCGGAGAGGACAGCGAGCGCACGACCGAGCCGCTCTCCGCGGCGAGCGCCACGGCCCGTACCTCCGGCGCGAGCGTCGTCCAGGCCGCGTGCAGGGCGACGGCGCGCCGCGCCTTCTCGGTAGGTACCGCACAAAGGAGCACCGCCTCCACCTCGGCGAACGGATCGCGGGCCGGGTCGGTGCTCGCCGTCACGGTGCCCGGTCGTCCGCTCGACCGCGCGACTCGTCGTCCGCTCGACCGCTCGATCCGTCGTCCGCTCGACCGCTCGATCCGTCGTCCGCTCGGTCGCTCGATCCGTCGTCGGATCCATCGCCCGACCGAGCGTCGGACACCGCCTCGGGAGCGACCGCCGGCGGCGGAACCAGCGCCTCGAACATCGAACGACTCCGAAGCGGCCGACCACCGAGCTGCGCCGCGATCAACCGCCGCATCAGGCTCTTCGCCTCCTCGCGGGTGCGCGACCGCTCGAAATCGAGCGCGGCCATGTCGATCAAGGTCGACCCGGCGATCTCGATGCCCTCGTCCGGCGTGATCCCGTCGGGGTGCACGTCGTGCTCCTCCACCACCTCCCCGCCTCGACGCTTCGGGATGCCGTAGCTCACCGCGTCCACGTCGCTCGCGAGCGGCACGGCCAACGCATTGGCCGGGTGGAAGCGATAGCGCCGCTCCGCCTCGACAGGCTCCCCCCGGGGCGTACAGCGCGCGAGATCGGGCAGCACGCCGGTCGTCTCGAGCAGCTGCAGCTCGAACGTCCTGAGCGTGCCCTCCGGAGAGCCGTCTCCGGCCGCGAGCGTCGCGAGCGCGAGCGCGTAGTGCGCGAACAGCTCGGGCTGCGGCTGATCCTTGCCGAGCAACCGCAGCACCAGCTCGTTGACGTAGTAGCCGCAGGCGAGCGCGGTACCCTCCAGCGCGAGCGCCGCCCCACTCTCCTCGATACCGGTCAGTGTCCGCAGCTCGCCCTCGCCGTACCACGAGACCAACAAGGGACGAAACGGCTGGTAGAGCGCCCGCGTGCGCGGCTTGGCGCCGCGTGCGCCCTTGGCCATCAAGCCGAGCCGCCCGTGCTCCAACGTGAACAGATCGACGATGAAGCTCGTGTCGCGCCACGGCGTGTAGTGCAGCACGTAGCCGGCCTGCAGCGTGGTCTCGCTCATTCCGCCCTCGCCGAGCCCGACATCAGGAGCTCTCGTAGCCGAGGCTCCGGAGCGCACGCTCGTCGTCCGCCCAGCCTTCCTTGACCCGCACCCAGAGCTCGAGGAACACCTGCCGCCCGAACAGCGTCTCCATCGACTGGCGCGCGCGACGGCCCACCTCCTTGAGCCGCTCGCCACCCTTGCCGATGACGATCCCCTTCTGGCTCTCCTTGTCGACCCAGACCACGGCGCCGATGTGCAGCAGCTCCTCCGACTCCTCGAAACGCTCCACCTCTACACCGAGCGCGTAGGGCAGCTCCGCGGCCAGCATCCGCGTGAGCTGCTCGCGTACGGCCTCGGCGGCGAGAAAGCGCGACGAGCGATCGGTCAGCTCGTCCTCCGCGTAACGCCACTCGCCCTCGGGGATGTAGCCGTCGAGTGCCTGCTCCAGCGCCTCGATGCCGTTCCCGGTACGGGCCGAGACGATCGGCACTCCCGCGAGCCGCTCGTGCGTCGGCAACGTGGCGAGGTAGGGCAGGAGATCGGCTCGGCGGGTGACGGTGTCGACCTTGTTGACGACGAGGAAGAACGGCAAGCCGCTCGCGGCGACGAGATCGAAGGCGCGCCGATCGTCCCCGTTCCAGATCATCGCCTGCACCACGAGCAGCACCGCGTCGACATCGTGGAGCGCCGCCGCGGCGGTGCGGTTGAGCACCTGGTTGAGCCGTCGGCGGGCGTCGACGTGGATGCCCGGGGTATCGACGAGGACGATCTGCCGATCGCCGTCGGTGCGGATGCCGAGAATGCTGTGACGCGTCGTCTGCGGCTTGTGCGCGGTGATGCTGAGCTTCTGCCCGACCAGACGGTTCAGCAGGGTCGACTTGCCGACGTTCGGACGGCCGGCGATCGAGACGATGCCGCTGCGGGTCATGAGGCGAGAACTCGGCGGGGAGCGCGACAGTCTACCCGTACGGCACTGCCCGTACGGCACTGCCCTTCGCGCTCATCCCCGACGGGTCGACAGGGGCGGGAGCAGCGTCTCGAGGTTCGCGAGCACCTCGCCCGCCACCTTCTGCTCGGCCTTTCTCCGGCTCGTCGAGGTCGCCCGGAGCGTGCGCCCGTGGGAGGGCAGCGTGCAGCGCACCGTGAAGCGGAGCGCGTGCGCCTCGCCGCTCGTCTCGATCACCTCGTAGACGGGTCGTTCCAGACCGCGCCCCTGGAGGATCTCCTGGAGACGCGTCTTCGGATCCTTCAGCGACTCCCCACTCGGGAGGGACTCGAGGCGCGCGGCGAGCACCCGCAGTACGAGCGCCCGGGCCGGCTCGAACCCCGCGTCGAGGAAGAGCGCCCCGACGATCGATTCGACCGCGTCGGCGAGGATCGAATCACGCTCGAAGCCGCCGCTGGCGAGCTCGCCTCCGCCGAGCCGGAGGTACTCCCCGAGCCCGAGCTCGCGGGCGACGGCGGCGAGCGAGCTCTCCCGCACGAGACTCGCCCGGAGCCGGCTCAGGGAGCCTTCGTCGTCCTCGGGGCGGCGCCGGTAGAGCTCGGCGGCGACGGCGAAGTTCAGCAGCCCGTCGCCGAGGAACTCGAGCCGCTCGTAGCTGCGTCCCCCGGCCGAGCGGTGCGAGAGCGCCTCCTCGAGCAGCGAGGGATCGGCGAAGTCGTGGCCGATGCGCCGGCCGAGGTTCGCCAGATCATCCGCCGCGTCGCTCATCGCTCATCGCTCATCGCTCATCGCTCATCGCTCATCGCTCATCGGTCGCCTGACGCCTCGTCAGGCCCGAGCCTAGTCGAAGACGGTGACCACGTCGATGTTGCCGAGCAGGTTGGTGCGCTTCTCGTAGCTGACCGTCATCACGTAGCCACGATCGGCGTCACGCTTGAGCCTGATCGTGTCCTCGGCCTTCAGATCCCAGAGGTTGTTGGTGCGGTAGGCCTGGTTGAGCGAGGCGTAGACCTTGCTCCGCGGGCTGCTCATCAGGCTGTCGTCGGTCGCCTTGTCGGTGATGATCTTGTTGACCGTCAAGTTCTCGAGATAGGCCGGGCCGACCTTGATCGCGAACAAGCCGAGGAAGATCGCCACGCTGACGAGCGCCAGCAGCGCGACCATCGACATGCCCCGCTCGCGCACGTGCCGTGATTCTTTCATCTGATACTGTCCCCCAGTCGGCTCCACAGGACGCCACCGTTCCAGTGCATCCAGATCAGTGTGGCCTTGCCCACCAGGTTCTCCTCGGGCACGAAGCCCCAGAAGCGGCTGTCGTTGCTCTTGTCGCGGTTGTCGCCGACCATGAAGTAGTGCCCTTGGGGCACTTCGTAGACGTTGTCGCTACCGGAGAAACCCTGGTCGAAGACCAAAATGTCATGCTCCACGTCGCCGAGCCTCTCCCGACGAAGTGTCGCCCCGGCCACTACAGCGTCCGAGACCGGGCTGACATAAGGCTCCCCTCCCGAAACCGGAACCTCCTCCCCGTTCACGATCAGCGTCTTGTTCCGATACGTGATCGTGTCCCCGGGAAGCCCGACGACGCGCTTGATGTAGTCGAGACTCGGATCGTCGGGGTAGCGGAAGACCGCCACGTCGCCACGCTCGGGCTCCCCGGTGTCGAGGATCTTGGTATGGATGACCGGAAGGCGCACCCCGTAGGCGAACTTGTTGACGAGGATGTAGTCGCCGATCAGGAGCGTGGGGATCATCGAGCCCGAGGGGATGCGGAACGGCTCGAACAGGAACGAGCGCAGCACCAGCACGATCAGGAGCACGGGGAAGAACGAGCGCGAGTACTCGACCAGGATCGGCTGCTCGACGTCCCGGGCGCGCTCCCGCCCGGAGAGCGGCGAGCCCTCCTCGCCCGGGCCCCCCGCCCGTCTGAGCCGCCGCGGGGCGAAGAACAGCGTATCGGCGAGCCAGACGATCCCCGTCAGGAACGTCGCGACGACGAGGATCAGCGGAAAGTTCAGTGAATCGGTCCAGCTCGATCCCATGCTAGTGCTCCTTCTCCCTGATGGTGATGGGCTCGGGCCCCTTCGGCGCGCTCGTGCCCTCCGAGGTATCGAAGACCACGCGCCGCGAGGGCGGCGCGCCGGGCGGCGACGGGGCGGGGCGACGAACGACCACTAGTGCTCCACCACGACGATGTCGAGCGGCCCGTGGTGAAGGGGCACTAGTTGCGCTCCGCCTGCAGCACGGCCAGGAACGCCTCCTGGGGGATCTCCACCTTGCCCACCTGCTTCATGCGCCGCTTGCCCGCCTTCTGTTTCTCGAGGAGCTTTCGCTTGCGGCTCACGTCCCCGCCGTAGCACTTGGCGGTGACGTTCTTGCGCAGGGCCTTGATCGTGCTCCGGGCGATGACGTGGCTGCCGATCGCCGCCTGCACGGCGACCTCGAACATCTGCCGCGGGATGATGTCCTTCATCTTCTCGGCCAGGTCCCGCCCGCGTGTCGTCGAGCGGTCGCGATGCACGATGGAGGCGAGCGCGTCGACCTTGTCGCCGTTGATCAGGATGTCGACCTTGACCAGGGAGGCTACCTGGAAACGCTTGAACTCGTAGTCGAAGGAGGCGTAGCCGCGGCTGACCGACTTCAGCCGATCGAAGAAGTCGAGCACGACCTCCGAGAGCGGCAGCTCGTAGCTCATCGACACCTGCCGCCCGAGGTACTGCATCGACAGCTGCACGCCGCGCTTCTCGACGCAGAGCTTGATGACCTCCCCGACGTACTCCTGGGGCAGGAGAAGGTTCGCCTGGATGATCGGCTCGCGGATCTCGGCGATGACGTTGACCGGCGGGAGGTCCGAGGGGTTGTCGATGTACTCGACGCTGCCGTCGGTTCTGGCGATCTCGTAGACGACGGTCGGGGCGGTCGAGATCAGATCGAGATCGTACTCGCGCTCGAGCCGCTCCTGACAGATCTCCATGTGCAGCATGCCGAGGAAGCCGCAGCGGAACCCGAACCCGAGCGCGGTCGAGGTCTCCGGCTCGTAGTGGAGCGCGGCGTCGTTGAGCTTGAGCTTCGAGAGTGCCTCCCGGAACGCCTCGTAGTCGTCGCTCTCGATCGGGTAGAGGCCGGCGAAGACGCGTGGCTGGACCTCCTTGAACCCCGGGAGCGCCTCGACGGCGGGCTGGCGCGTCAGCGTGATGGTGTCCCCCACGCGCGCCGCCTCGATCTCCTTGATGCCGCAGATGATGAACCCGACTTCCCCGGCCGAGAGGCTCTCGCGCGCCTCGCGCTTGGGGGTGAAGACCCCGACGGTGTCGGCCTGGAAGTCGCGACCGGTCGACATGATGCGGATCTTGTCGCGACGCGAGATGCGCCCCTCGACGACGCGCACCAGCGTGATGACGCCGACGTAGGCGTCGAACCAGGAGTCGATGATCAGCGCCTTCGTCGGCGCCTCCGGATCGCCCTTCGGCGGCGGGATCAGCTCGCAGATCTGTTCGAGCACGTCCTCGACC
>ENA-ORXM01004403-ORXM01004403.1-marine-metagenome-genome-assembly--contig:-NODE-4403-length-12374-cov-4.233878_pt1 | contig 12374 bp, 12 predicted proteins | sample MGYA00237867_ERZ511480 | MGnify/ENA primary metagenome ERZ511480 (study PRJEB26309, sample SAMN06266103) | marine metagenome | isolation source: Algal blade | place: United Kingdom:Sidmouth, United... | reverse complement strand
AGGTCAGGGTGCCGATATCGGGCAGTTTGACGGTCTTTCCCGTCGACGTGACGAAGGCATCCTTCCAGACGACGGCCGGGCATTCCTGCGCCTGCGCCCCGAACGCTACGAACGCCAGGCAAAAAGCGCCCGCGAGGGACGAACCGGATGGGAACATGTCTGAGACCCCTTTTAGGTGGATGCGCGCGATTGTCTCCGACCCCCTGCCCGGAAAGAGCAGGATGTGTCATACCTGCACGGCGAAATTGGGGCGCAGGACCGATCCGTCGTCACAGTGAACGAAAAACTTTCGGAGGACAAGAATGGCCGGTGATTCCGCAAGCCTGCCGACCCGGCGGGCATGGCAACGGATGCTGAGCGGGCGACGGCTCGATCTGCTCGACCCCTCGCCGCTGGATGTCGAGATCGAAGACGTGGCCCATGGCCTCTCCCGTGTGCCGCGATGGAACGGCCAGACGAAGGGCGACTGGGCCTTCAGCGTGGCGCAGCATTCGGTGCTGGTCGAACGGATCGCGGCACTGACGGTGCCGGACCTTGCGCCGAAATGGCGGCTGGCGGCCCTGCTGCACGACGGACCCGAATACGTGATCGGGGATCTCATCAGCCCCTTCAAGGCCGTGGTCGGCGGTGATTACAAGGCGCTGGAGGCCCGGCTCATGGCCGCGATCCACCGCCGTGCGGGCCTGCCCGAATCTCTGCCCCGGAGTGCCGAAAAGGCGATCAAGCGCGCCGACCTGACGGCGGCATGGTTCGAGGCGACGCAGCTTGCAGGGTTTGCCGAAGACGAAGCCGCGAAGCACTTCCCCCGCCCCCGTTTCCGACGCAGGATCGCCATCCGCCTCAAACCCCTGCCCCCGCTGGAGGCCCGCGATGCCTTCCTCGACCGCTACACGAGGCTGCGCCATGCCTGCGGACTGGATTAGGAGATGACCATGACGATCATCGATTGCTACGCCTCGCTCAACTCTCCCTGGACCTATCTCGGCTGCGAACGGCTGGCCGATATCGCGGATCGTCACGGCTGCACCATCGCGGTGAAGCCGGCGCAGTTCGGCAAGGTCTTCGCGCAGACCGGTGGACTGCCCCTCCCCCGTCGCTCGCCCGAACGGCGCGCCTACCGGATGATGGAATTGAAGCGCTGGCGGGACAATCTGTCGATCCCCATCACCCTCGAACCGAAGCATTTTCCGGCAGACGAAGCACTCGGCGTGCAGTTCCTGATCGGAGCCATCGATCGGAGAGACGACGCCTTGTCCCTGCTGCGCGAGATCGGACGCGCGGTATGGGAACGCGACGAGGATATCGCGCAGCCCGACGTCCTGATGGCTGCGGCTCAGCGCGCGGGGCTGGATGGTGCCGCGATCCTCGCCGATGCCCCATCGCTGGAGGACGCTCGGGATCGGCACGACGCCTACACGCAGCAGGCACTTGCCGCCGGAGTCTTCGGTGCGCCCTCCTGTGTCCTGCCCGATGGCGAGATTTTCTGGGGGCAGGATCGTCTTGCCTTGCTGGACTGGCGTCTGGGGCAGAAGACATCCGCTTAAGCCGATCTTGACCCCGATCATCGCATAAGGGGCCATACACCCTGCCGGGAGCCTCGACCATGCGCGTTCTTCACGTCCTCGACCATTCCGCCCCGCTACAAAGCGGCTATGTCTCGCGCACCTTGGGCATCCTGCGGGCGCAGCGGAGCCTGGGGATCGATCCGGTTGCGCTGACCTCACCCCGCCACGGGGCCGAAGCCGGACCGCCCGCCGCTCCGGTCGAATCGATCGCCGATTTCAGCTTCCACCGCACCCCGATGCCCGCCCGCTCCTTCCCCGGTCTGGGCTTTCGCGCCGAGATGACGGCTACGGCAAAGCGGCTGGAGGAAGCCGTCGAGGAACTGCGCCCCGCCCTCCTGCACGCCCATTCGCCGGTACTGAACGCCTTTCCCGCTCAGGCCGTCGCCAAGCGCATGAATATCCCCATGGTCTATGAAATCCGCGCCTTCTGGGAAGATGCCGCCGTCGACCGGGGAACCACAACCGAAGGCTCGCTCCGCTATCGCCTGACCCGCGCCATGGAAACCCGTGCCGTGCGCCGCGCAGACCACGTCTTCACCATCTGCAACGGTCTGCGTGAAGACCTGCTCGCGCGCGGTATCGCCCCCGACCATGTCGATCTCGCCCCCAACGCCATCGAGCCGGATCGCCTGCCTCCCGTCACCGCGAAGGACGCCGATCTCGCCGCCGAACTCGGCCTGGGCGAAGGGCCGGTCATCGGCTTTCTCGGCTCGTTCTATCATTACGAGGGCCTGCATCTGCTGATCGACGCCTTCCCCGCCATCCGCGAGCATCATCCGGGTGCCAGGCTGCTCTTCGTCGGCGGTGGCCCCGAAGACCAGGCCCTGCGTACCAAGGCCGCTCCCTTGGGCGATGCAGCCCTCTTCACGGGCCGCGTGCCGCCAGAACAGGTGCGCCGCTATTATTCGGTGGTCGATCTGCTCGTCTATCCCCGTTTGAAGATGCGCCTGACCGATCTGGTCACGCCCCTGAAACCGCTGGAAGCCATGGCCATGACCCGCCGTTTCATCGCCTCGGATGTCGGGGGCCACAAGGAACTCGTCGATGACGGTGTGACCGGACGCCTGTTCACGGCGGACGACCCGACCGCACTGGCCACCGCCGCCCTCGATGCCCTCGACCCGGTGGCCCATGCCCGCAATGCCGCCATGACCACGCCCGCCCTCGATTTCGTGCGCACGACCCGAAGCTGGTCGGCGGTCGCAAGACGCTATCTCCCCGTCTACGAGCGCCTCACGGGACAGAAAATCGAACCGCTGCGCAACACCGGGTGACACACCGATTGCAGGATCGCCCGACGCCGTTACTATGGCGGTGAACGGAGGGCGATGGTCGCCACCGCATCCACGGAGGATGACGACATGACGGCACGGGCTTTCGCATTGGGATTGGCATTGGCGCTGGCGGGATGCGCCGCGAGGCAGACCGAGCCGATGGTCTCGCCGCCCCCCGTCGCACCGGGCTTGCCGATCTTCAGCAATGCACCGACCGTCTTCGGCACCGAGGCCGATCCCGCAGCCTTCGGCCCCGCAACGGCGCGTATCGAGGGCAACACCTTCTACATCCTCACGGCAGATATGGACCATGTGAACGGCCAGTTCTCGCGGCGGATTTCCTATGATCCCGTCTCCCGCCGCCTCACCTCGAACCACCGCGACCTCGATCTTGCCTATGACGAAGCGCGCGGCGCTTTCGTCGGCACGATCCGGCACCCGGCCACCCGCCAGAAGCTGCGCGTGGTCACGACCGTTCCCGCCTCGGCCCTGCCGCAGGTCTGACCACTAGAGCATCCTGACCGATGAAGGGATCACTCAGGATGCTCCATCCTTTTATCTTGTCGCAATTTCCGAGCCGGACAATGAATCGGTTGCCCTTGAAATTGCTTTAAGCCGCCGCCAGCCGCTTGCGCGCTTTGGGCGTCCCGTCATTCGTGTCGAACAGGTCGGCAAGCTGATCCGTGATCGCCCCGCCCAACTGCTCCGCATCGGTGATGGTCACGGCGCGGCGGTAGTAGCGGGTGACGTCGTGGCCGATGCCGATGGCCACCAGCTCCACCTTCTTCTGCGACTCGACCATGCGGATCACGTCGCGCAGGTGTTTCTCCAGATAATGCGACGGATTGGCCGAGAGCGTGGAATCGTCCACCGGCGCACCATCCGAGATCACCATGAGAATCCGCCGCTGTTCGGGTCGCACCAGCAGGCGCTTGTAGGCCCATTCCAGTGCCTCGCCGTCGATATTCTCCTTCAGCAGCCCTTCGCGCAGCATCAGCCCGAGATTGGCCCGCACCCGCCGCCATGGCGCATCCGCCCCCTTGTAGATGATGTGCCGCAGGTCGTTCAGCCGCCCCGGCGCAGCGGGTCGCCCTCGCGCGATCCAGTCCTGCCGCGCGATCCCGCCCTTCCACGCCTTCGTGGTGAAGCCGAGGATTTCGGTCTTGACCCGACACCGCTCCAGCGTGCGCGCCAGCACATCCGCCGAAATCGCCGCGATGGTGATGGGTCGCCCGCGCATGGACCCCGAATTATCGAGCAGGATCGTCACCACCGTATCGCGGAAATCGGTGTCCTTCTCGACCTTGAAGCTCAGCGGGGTCGTCGGATTGGCGATCACCCGTGCGAGCCGCCCCGCATCGAGCATCCCCTCTTCGAGATCGAATTCCCAGGAACGGTTCTGCTGCGCCAGCAGCTTGCGCTGCAGGCGGTTGGCCAGCCGCCCGACCGCGCCCTTGAGCGGGGCAACCTGCTGATCCAGGAACGCGCGCAGGCGGTTCAGCTCTTCCGGCTCGCAGAGGTCTTCGGCCTTGATCTCCTCGTCGTTCTCCCGGTTGAAGATACGGTAATCGGGGCTGGCATCGCTGTCGGGAATGGCAGGCGGCACATAGGGGGGCGGGTCGCCCTCCCGGCGCGTCTGCTCGTCGGTCTCGACATCCTCGTCGGATTCCTGATCGGAGACGACGGCGGTGGTGTCGGTGGTGGACTGGTCCGAGGACTGGTCGTCGTCGCTTGGCTCCGGCGGACTGTCGTCGGGCGTCTCGCTCTCGCTCGTCTCGCCGTCATCGGAGGCTTCGGGATCCTGCTCCGGTTCGTCCTGCTCGTCGAGGCTCTCGTCGTTTTCAAGATCTTCCGGCGTCGGCCCGAGTTCTTCGCCGAGGCCCATCTCGTCGATGAGCTGCCATGACCGACGCGCGAATTCATCCTGATCGCCCAAGGCGTCGAGCAACCCCTCGACCGTCTCCCCCGCCTTGCCCTCGAAGCGTTCCTCGAACAGATCGAGCAGTGATTGCGCGGCCTTCGGAAGGGGCAGATCGGTCGTCGCCTTGCGCAGCGCCAGCGCACAGGCGGTCCCGAGCGGCGCATCCTGCGCATCGGTCATCGTGCCCCAGTTCGCCCGCTCGCCCCGTTCGGTCAGCACGGCATCCAGATTGCGCGCCACCCCCGGCATGGCCTTGGCCCCGACCATCTCGCAGCGCGCGGTTTCCAGCGCCTCGTAGACCTCACGCGCTCCGTCCCCCTGCGGCATCCGGCGCGAATGGGTCAGAGCGTCGTGATTGCGCAGGCGCAGTGCCATCGCATCCGCCTGCCCCCGCGCCAGCGCAATTTCGCGCTCTGGCATCCGGCGCGAGACCTGCGGCAGGCGCATCTTGCGCCCAACCACGCCCGACGGATCGGCGGTGTAGGAGACTTCGAGTTCAGGCTCGCCCGCAATCGTCCGCGCGGTCTCTGCCAAGGCCTGTTTGAAGGCGTCTGTAGGGCTGTCGCTCATACCTGTCGATTAAAGGGCGCACAGGCCCGATGGCAAGATCATTCCCCGGCGAAGGCCAGTGAAAACTCCACCCGTTCGTTCGGCGAGCCGAGCCCATTGCCTTCGCTGATCGCCGGAAAGGGCCGGTGGCCCCCCATCGGGTTCAGACGCCGTGGCGCGATCCCGCGCAGGACCAGCGCCTCGGCGATCACCAGCGCACGGGCCTTGGCCCTGCGCGCCCTTTCGGGTTCGCGGTTGTCGCCCCCCGTAAAGCCCTCGATCCGCAGCCTGCTTTCGGAGGCTGCCTTCATCAGGGCGGCCAGCGTATCGAGCTGTCCGTTCATGCGCGCCTCGTCGCGCGGCGTGGTATTCCGGGCGAAGAACACCGCATTCGCCGTCGTCCAGCTACGCAGGGCATCCGTGGGTGCCGTCCCCGAGCCTACCGCACGCGCGCCCATCCGGGACATCTCGTCACGGGCGGCGGCCAGCGCAATCTGTGCGTCCGACAGGCTGGCGGCGAGCGCATCGCGCTCCAGCCGCGCCCCGTCGAGATCGCGCACCACGAGATCGAAGTCGAGCGCATAGGGCTGCGCCAGGCTCTGGGCCCTGCGCTCGATCTGCGCCGCCGTTCCCGGCCCGAAGCCGAGGCCCGTCACCGTGATCCGGCGTGCGGCACGATCGGGCTCCACGTCCACGACCACATCGCCGGGCCGGAAGTTGCGCCTGATGACCTGCTCGATATCTCCGGCGGCGCGCATGATCTGCATCTGGTGATAACTGCGCCAGCCATACCAGCCCAAACATCCGAGAATGGCGAGCACCGCAAGGATACGGGCCGGGCTGGCGCGGCGGTCCCTGCCTTTCTTCTGGCGGCTGACGAGAGATGTGGCGAAAGCGGTGAAGGTCTCGCGTTTCAGCGATTGCGCGTCCGTGCTGCGATGCATCGCCGCCGCGTCGAACATCGCCCCGAAGGCATGGCTGATCATCGCCCGGCGTTCGTCGCGCAGGATACCGCCCGTAAATTCCACGGCGGCCACATGGCGCGGCGAAGCCTGAAACAGGGTCGGCGACTGGCTGAGATTGATCGCGCGCAGCGGCATGTCCCGACGATCGGGCGCGAACTCGGTCATCACGTGAGCAGTCGTCATCACCTCGTCGAGCGTCTCCGACCCCGGCTCCTCCACGAAATCCGGGTTCGACCAGTGGAAGAGCAGAATTCCCGCATCGCGGACGATGAAGTAGAGGCGGCGCACTTCGGTCTGGCGCAATTCGGAGTCGACGAGTTCGCGCATCGACTGGCCGGTGATGATCGCCTTCAGGCGCAGCTTCATCCGCCGCCACGACAGGAGCGCATGGACGAAGCCGTTCGTCCGCGCACTGAGGCGACCCAGCATATGCACCGCATATCCGCGCAGGATGCGGCCCATCTGCGGCTGCAGAACGCGCGCCAGACGACCCTCCTCCTCATCGGAGAGAGACACGGTCGTCGCGGCGCGCGCAGGGCCGGTAGCCGAGCGTTCGAGAACCTCGATCCGCTGCTGCAAGCCCAGCAGATCGGGTTGGTCTCCGGGCAGAAGCAGGCTGCGGAGACGATGCAGGTTTTCCTCGGCCTTCATCGCATCGTCGGCCTGCCTTTCGGCAACGGCAACCGCGAGCGGTTTATTCCGCAAGCTTTGCAATGCTCTTCGCCATGGCGTCTACGGTTTCGCTGAGATCCTTCAGCATGGTCCGGCGCGCTTCGTCGTTACGGCGCTCGATGCTGCGGATATCGTCGACGACCTTGCGCATCTCGCGGCGTGCGGCTTCCTCGAAGTCCCGCTGACGGTCGATGAGATGACCGAGCTGATCGTCCAGCTCGCGCTTAGACTCGCCGTAGATCAGATCGCGGATTTGCGAGAGGGCTGCATCTTTCTCCGGCTCGGTGCGCGGGGCAGCGGCGCTTTCCGGGGCGTTCTGCATGGAATCGATCCTTCGTTCGAAAATTGTGCATCGTGCGGAATGTGTCGGATTCGTCTTGTTTTTGAGTTAATGCCCGCGACCCTTCTGCCCCTCCGGCAGAAGGGTCGCGGTCGAGCGCGTCGGCCCGTATCGATCTGGTAAGCTTTGGACCGCATCCTCTGCCCAGTCTCGGTCGAAGGAGCCAGTCATGATCGCCGATACCATCCATGCCTCCCATACCGCGCGGCGGGAAGGTCGCGTGCTCCCGATGGCGCATCGGATCGTGTCGGGCAGCGATGACCGGCTCGACCGTGACCCCGTAACGGGGCGTAACGAATACGGCACGCCGCCGCTGCCGGTAGCGGGCGAAATCCGGTTCTCCTCCTCCACGGCCACGGCGGTCGGGCCACGGGGCTGGCAGGCGCTTCAGGATATCGAGGCGACGCTCGGTCAGGGGGGCCGCTGGAACCGCGCCGGATTGAGCGCGCTCTGCGGCAGTATCCGCAGCCGCCTTCAGGCCCGCATGGGCATCGACGGCTCGGCCACGATCCTCTGCCCATCGGGAACGGATGCCGAATTGCTGATGCTCGGCACCGTGGAGCGCGCAACCGGCGGCCCGATCACGAATATCGTCATGGCTCCGCAGGAATCCGGCAGCGGCGTCATGGCCGCCTGTGAAGGACGCCATTTCCGCGCCCACACCTGCCTCGGCATGGCGGTCGAAGAGGGAACGCGGCTGAGCGGGTGGGAGGCGGCGGATATCAGGACCGACGCGGTCGATATCCGCACGCCGGAAGGGACGGTCCGGTCCCGCGACGATCTCGATACCGAAATCACCGGCCTCGCGCGCGCGGCCCTCGCCGAAGGGCGCACCGTCCTGCTCCACGTTCTCGACACGTCCAGGACCGGCTTGCAAGTCTCGACGCGCGGCACGGCGGAACGCCTGATGCAGGCCGCACCGGAGCGGGTGCATGTGGTCGTCGATGCCTGTCAGCTTCGCTGCGATGCCGCGCAGATGCGCGACGACCTGACACGCGGCTTCGCGGTGATCGTCAGCGGCTCGAAATTCGCCGGGGGACCACCCTTTTCGGGCGCCTTGTTCCTGCCGCCCGCCCTGGCCGTCGCGATGCAGTCGGGGCCACCTCTGACGGAGGGGCTGCGCGACTATTCCGCCGCCCATGACTGGCCGAAGGCCCTGCGCGAGACCCTCTGCGATGGCATGGTACCCCATAACGACGGCGCTGCCCTGCGTTGGGTTGCGGCACTGGCCGAACTCGATGCTCTCGACCGTATCGATCCCGCCCTCGCGGAGACGATCACGGACCGGTTCGAGGCGGAGATACGATCACGGACGGAACCCGTTCCGTTCGCCACACCGCTCTTCCACATGGGCGACGATACGCCCCGTGCCCGGTCGATCGTTCCGCTCGTGGCGCGCCGACCCGATGGATCGCCACTGTCGTTGGCGCAGGCAGCAGACCTGCACCGGGCGTTGCGCACGCCCCTCGGTTCCGCACCGGACGCCATTCTTCGGCGGATCGTCAATATCGGCCAGCCGGTCGTCGTGGGCGAGCGCACCGTCCTGCGCATCTGCATCGATGCCCCCCGGATCGTTGACATCGCGTCGCGCATCGGCGGCGATCGCTCGCTCGATTCCGCCTTCGCCGAGACGCTCGCCGATCTGGATGATCTGTTCGCCAAATGGACGGCGCTCGTCGAGGGAAAGATGTGAGCCTTCGCCCGGCGATCAGCCCAGACTGATCCGGGCCGCGCTTTCGGGCAGTTCCTCGTCGAAGCAGCGTTGGTAGTATTCGGCCACCGTCGCGCGTTCCATCTCGTCGCATTTGTTCAGGAACGTCAGGCGGAAGGCGAAGGCCGTATCCCCGGCGAAAATCTCGTTGTTCTGCGCCCAGGAGATCACCGTACGCGGCGACATCACGGTCGAGATTTCCCCGTTCATGAAGCCCTGCCGCGTCAGGTTGGCGACCTGCACCATATGCTCCAGCATCGTGCGGTCGGCATTCGGGCATTTGGACGCCACGATGTCCGTCTCGGCCTTGTGGCTGAGATAGTTGAGCGTCACGACCATCGACCAGCGGTCCATCTGGCCCTGGTTGATCTGCTGCGTCCCGTGATAGAGGCCCGTGGTATCGCCGAGGCCGACCGTATTGGCCGTGGCGAAGAGGCGGAAATGCGGGTTCGGGCGGATCACTTCGTTCTGGTCGAGCAGCGTCAGCTTGCCCTCGACCTCCAGCACGCGCTGGATCACGAACATCACGTCCGGGCGGCCCGCATCGTATTCGTCGAAGACCAGCGCGACCGGATTTCGCAGCGCCCAGGGCAGCACGCCCTCGCGGAAATCGGTGATCTGCTTGCCGTCCTTGATGACGATGGCGTCCTTGCCGATCAGGTCGATGCGGCTGATATGGCTGTCGAGGTTCACGCGGGTACAGGGCCAGTGCAGGCGCGCCGCGATCTGTTCGATATGGGTCGATTTCCCGGTACCGTGATAGCCCTGCACCATGACCCGCCGGTTATACGCAAACCCTGCAAGGATCGCGCGGGTCGTTTCCGGGTCGAACTGATAGCTCTCGTCCAGATCGGGTGTGAAGGGGTTCGGGGTCGAAAAGGCCGGAACCTTCATGTCCGTTTCGATGCCGAAGACCTCCCGTGCAGAAACGGTCGTATCCGGCGCGCTTGGCATCGCCTCGAAATCAAGTCCGTCTGGCATGGGAATTCCTCGGGGGTGGAGAGCAGGGTTCTATTTCGGTGATAACTGGCGTGGAAAACCCGTTTCGGCAACCGGAATTTCCGGTTTCATCTCTCCGCACGTCCATCTGGACAAAAAAACGCCCTCCACGAAGGAAGGGCGCAAGGCAGACAGATAAGAGGCAGACTGTTACCGATAGCAGCGGCAACCACTGTTGTAGGTCGACGTGTACCCGCTATAGGGCACGGTCGAGATCACGCCGCTGCGATAGGTCGCGGGGCGGATGTAGCTCGACGTGTACGACGGGTACGAGTACGACGAACCATAGCTGTAGCTCGGATAGCTGTAGCTGGACCCGTACGTCGTCGGCGTCACGTAGCTCGACGTGTATGACGGGTACGAATACGACGACCCATAGGTCGAGCTGTAGGTCGAGCTGTACGGATACGAGTAGGTCGAACCGTAGCTGTAGCTCGGCGTACGGTAATTGGCCGCGACGGGACGATACCCGTAGCCATAGCTGCCGTACGAATCGAGCGATCCGATATGCACATAGGGTCCGGGCGCGGTGTAGGACGACCCATAGCCGTAGCCGGAATAGCCGCCATAATATGGACTGCCATACGAATGGGACGACCAGGCCGAAGCCTGGGTTGCGGCCAAAGCCGCCGCCGCCGCAATGGCGGTAAGGATGAGTTTCTTCACAGCTATGACTCCCTGTTTAACTGTTCGTTAACCTTACAACCCAAACGAGCGATTCGCCAGCGCAGAATCATGATTTCGCAACAATCGCAAGTATCTGCATCGATTACTTTGTATCATGTTGGAACGGTTAAAAGCATTTTCCCGTTTCGTTCAGCTTCTGAGCAGCTTCGTGACCCGGCTCGGAACCTGGCTCCACTCCACGCCCGTGAAGACGTGGAGCGTGTTCATGTCCTCGTCGATCACTGCATGGTCGCTGACCCAGCCGCCCAGCGAAAGGTAGCCGCGCAGCAAAGGCGGCATCCGCTGCATCCCCTGCTTCGGGTCCGGTTTCCTGCGCCTCAGCATCGCCCCGAATCTGAAGATCTTCGGGGCCTTGGGCCGGGGCAGCCAGCGCCGGGGCGCGATGTGCTTTGCGCGCAACAGGGCGAGCGCGTCGGAATGTGCCTCCGCATCCGCGCCCTCGAAACTGGAACAACCGAACAGCATCTCGATCCCGTTCCCGTCGACATATCGGGTCATCGCCTGCCACGCGACCCGTAGGACATGGGGATTGCGATGCTCCGGGTGTACGCAGAATCGGCCCATCTCGACCATGCGCGCCGCGTAGGTCTCCAGCGCCGCCAGATCGTAATATTGCGCCGAATACGACCGCGCGACCTCCCGGCCATCCTCGAACGGCATCAACCGAAAGCAGCAGACCAGCGTTCCCGTCGCCACGAGTTCGATCAGCACATGCTCGCAGGCTGCATCGAAGGCATCCGCGTCCAGCTCATCCGCGCGGGGTGGCGCTCCGGTGTCGCGGATGAAGGTATGATAGCGCAAACGCTGCGCCGCGATCACATCGACGGCGTTGGCAGCGAGGCGGACCCGATAAGGCCCCCGGTCGAAAGTCTGCATGAGGTGCCCCTGTCATTCCGGTCGCGATCTACTGGCACACTTCCGTGTCGTTTCGATGATCATCCGTCTGTGTCATCAGGGAACAGTTTCGATTGCGATCGTGTCAACCCTGCGGCGAGTGGCATCCCTCCTTGAGTTCAGGGGCCGACGGCATACATTCCATCCGAACAACGAGGCATCCCATGGTCGATAAAATCGTCAAATCCGACGCCGAATGGCGCGCACAATTGTCGGACGAAGCCTACCGCGTCGCGCGAAAGCACGGGACCGAGCGGCCCTTCACCCATGACGACTACCCCGCAGGACCGGGCACCTTCCGCTGTGTCTGCTGCGACGCGCCGCTTTTCGACAAGGGCGCCAAGTTCGACAGCGGCACGGGATGGCCGTCGTTCTATCAGCCCGTCGACGGCGAGGCGGTGACGGAGAAGTCGGATCGCAGCCTCTTCATGAAGCGCACGGAGATCCTCTGCGCCCGCTGCGACGCGCATCTGGGCCATGTCTTCCCCGACGGCCCCGCGCCCACGGGCCTGCGCTACTGCATGAACGGGGTGGCCATGAAATTCGACCCCGAGGACGGATGAGCGACGTAAGGGCGGCTTTCGAGGACGTGGATCTGTGGATCTTCGACCTCGACAACACGCTCTACCCTTATCCACCGGGGCTGTGGTCGCAGATCGGCGGGCGGATGGGCGCGTTCATCTCCGATTTGCTGTCGGTCGATTCGGTCGAGGCGAAGCGGCTCCAGAAGGACTACTTCCTGCGCTACGGCCTGACGGTGCGGGGGCTGATGAAGCATCACGGCGTCGAGGCGCGCG
>ENA-ORXM01004400-ORXM01004400.1-marine-metagenome-genome-assembly--contig:-NODE-4400-length-12395-cov-3.639390_pt1 | contig 12395 bp, 12 predicted proteins | sample MGYA00237867_ERZ511480 | MGnify/ENA primary metagenome ERZ511480 (study PRJEB26309, sample SAMN06266103) | marine metagenome | isolation source: Algal blade | place: United Kingdom:Sidmouth, United... | reverse complement strand
AACTTGTTTCATCGTTGACAGTGGGTACGTTTTCCTGGTGCTCCTCAAACCTTTGGTTTGACTTATCAAGGAACGATCTGGAAGGACAAGAAGAATGGCGATTGGCTCATTGGTATGGGAGGAATGTTATTTGGTGATGTTACTGGTCCTAGTTCTCGTTGGGGAGGAAAATTATCAGGTTCGGTGCATAGAAAATTAGGCAAGAAAACCTTTCTTTCTCTAGGGTTCTCAGGTCGCTTAGCACACAATATCATTCGCACAGATATGATTCAATTGATTGATCCTAACGATCAAGCTGTTGCCAATTCTGATCCAGGAAATTGGAGTATTGATTTAGAAGTAGGTCTATATTTGTATACTAAAAATTTAAGTGTTGGATTTGCTGCTCCTAACTTGGGGCAACGAGTTCTTAATTTTAGTTTTAGACCAGATAACAGTAATCCTATTGGAAGATACTACCGTCATTATTACTTAACAGCAGCTTATAAAATTAGACTTCCTAAAAAGAAAATCATATTCGAACCTTCTATTATGCTTCGATATGTACAAGGTGCTATACCACAATTTGAAGGAGGTATAACCGTTCATGTTCTAGACGAGCAAGTAGCTTTTGGATTGTATTATCGTTATCCTGCATTTTTATCTTTCCAATGCAAAGTTTTGTTTGATAAACGTGTTCCTGTATTATTAGGATTTGATGTTGCCTTAAACTCTTTTCAACAACACAGTTTAGGTTCTACCGAATTGATGATTGGCTATGAGTTTCCTGGTTCTGATGTATTTGAAATGCCAGAAGTAAGCGAAGAACCTGACGGCTCTTTGTAGAGATATAGTTTAAATTTTACATTGCCCAATACTAGTAAATAGTATTGGGCTTTTTTTTTATAAGATCTCGTAGCTAAATCGTATTTATTTTTATACAAGTATGTTTTATTTTGCATTTTTTAATTAGTACATTTACGACAAAATGTGACATAAAGCAATAGAAAGTTTTACTTTTATTGATAATATGATATTACAACATTAATCGCCTGTTGTAATTAACAGTAGTATTGTTAGGGATTAATACTGCATGCAACAACATTATTTATCAAGTAAAGCTATTTCTGCTTATTTATTGGGGATAATAAAATAGCAAGATGAAACATCTATTAGAAATTTCAAAAATTGTAACAAAAAAGAAAGTCAGAAAAATTGAGATATTTGATGACCATTCTTTAAGACAAAAGAATTCAAAATTTAATGAATTCTATGAGCTTCTCATGAATGGAGCGCTAAACAATGACAAAGAAGCTGCTGCCAAATTATATGGAAGTACACCTACCGATGACAAATATCGTCAGTTAAAGTCTAGGTTCAAAAAACGCATCTTAAACACCTTGTTTTTTTTGGACATCAATCAAGCATCTAGCTCTAATTATGATAGGGCTTATTACAGTTGCCACAAAGATTGGACATTGGTAAAGATACTACTATCTAATAAAGCAAGTGGAACTGCTGCCCAATTGGCAAAAAGTATCCTTGGAACAGCTTTAAAATTTGAGTTTTCAGACATTATTGTTAGTGCGTCAAGAATCCTTCGAACTCATGCAATGTCTCAAGAAGATGAAAAGTTGTATGAGGAATACAATAGCCTTTGTGAAAAGCACCAACTAATTTTGAAGGCTGAAATAGAATCAGATGAATTATATGAAAGGACTATTTTAAATAGTAAAAAATCAACTGCCAAAGCTCCAAATAAAATTGAGTTGATCCAATCTTACTGCGATAGACTATTAGAGTTGGCCAATACCTTCGCCTCTCCTATTATATTGTACAATCAATTCATGGTCTTTGCAACCTTACATGAAATACAAGAGGACTACAACAACGTTTGTTTGATTTGTACCTCTGCTGAACAATATGTTATAGAACACCCACATTTGTATCGGGAAAATAAGTTAGCCCAAATAGCACTCAAAAAACTATTGGCATTTGTCCATTTGCAAAATTTTGAAGAGGGCAAAATACAAGCAGAAGAATACTTAAAGATATTTGAAAAAAATAGTACTTGGTTACAATTTTATGAATATTATTTATTGCTTGCGATTCATTGTAAAGAATATACTGCGGCACATGCTATTTTTGAGCGGGCTTATGAAGACAAACGCTTCAAAAAAATATCTAGTGAGGACCAAGATAAATGGAATGCCTTTGAAGTTTATTTATGCCTACTACTTTGGATAGAAACAAAAGAAGGTCTCGAAAAACCTAAACGTTACAAACAATTTAAAGTCAAACGTTTTTTAGAAGAGCCCATTATTTTTCCAAAAAATCGACGTATTTTTACGGTGATTCTAGTCATTGCTCAAATCGCTTTTTTATTACAAGACAGTCGTTTAGGAGAAGCATTTGAACGCGTAGAGCGCCTAAAAGGTTATTCTACACGCTTATTAAAACAAGAAGAACACTATCGAATTACTCAGTTTGTTCGTCTTTTGCAACAATTAGCAAAAGCTCATTTTGATTATGAAAAAATTGGGGCGCACCAGAAATATGTAGATCGATTAGTAGAAGCTCCTATCAAATATCGAAATTCCGCTAACGAATTAGAGATCATTCCTTACCATCACTTATGGGATATAATTTTAACTATTGCAGAAGATCAAAATTAATCAGCGCCCCTGTGGATGTTACCATCAAAAACATACAAAAATGGGCTTCCGATAAAACTTTTATTTTAGCCCAGATGAAGAATTGTGCCTGCATGACCCTAAATTTATTCCAATTCTAGTAGAATTAGCCGCAAAACTTGTTATTGAACCTAAAAAATGGATCCAACACTGATTAGTATTTTAATGCCTGTCCGGAATACGGCAATTTTTCTTGAAGCATGTTTAGACTCTATTTTAGCTCAAAGCTATCTCAACTGGGAACTGATTGCCATTGAAGATCATTCTGAAGATCACAGCTGGACTATTTTGCAGAACTATGCTACGAGAGATACTCGAATCAAAGTCTTTCAAAATTCAGGAAAAGGCATTATCCAAGCTTTGAGAATGGCTTATCAACATTCTAATGGTCATTATATTACTAGAATGGATTCCGATGACCTTATGCCAATTCAAAAGTTAGAAATCTTACATTCCAACTTAAGTAAAGCAAAACAAGGGCATTTGGCAACAGGTTTAGTTCAATATTTTAGTACACAAGCCTTAGGAAATGGTTATCGACGTTACGCAGAATGGCTAAATACACTAAGTAAAAAAGGGACTAATTTTAAAGAAATTTACAAAGAATGTGTCATACCTTCTCCCTGTTGGATGCTTCATCGAGTAGATTTAGACGCTGCTGGTGCTTTTCATTCTAATCGTTATCCAGAAGATTATGACTTGTGTTTTCGCTTCTATGAACTGGGTTTAAAATGCTTACCCTCTGATGTTGTTTTGCATCATTGGAGAGATTCTGAAGGGCGAACTTCTAGACACGATCCTAATTATGCTGATAATAGTTTCTTGGATATTAAGCTATATTATTTTATAAAGTTAGATTATCAAAAAGAACGCCCTCTAGTACTTTGGGGAGCAGGAAAAAAAGGAAAAAAACTCGCTTTGGCACTTCAAAAAGCAAATATTCCTTTCCATTGGATTTGTAATAACAAACAAAAAATTGGCAAAGATATTTATGAACAACGGCTTCATCCCATAGACCATTTAAACCAATTAACAAATCCACAAATAATTATAGTCATAGCACAACCCGCTGCACAAATAGAACTCAAAAGTCGTTTTAAAGAACAAGCATTAGAAAGCAATAATGATTATTTCTTTTTTTGTTAATTATTAGAGTTTAATAGGAACAGAGCGAGTAAATAATTTTCTTAAAGAAGCAGATTTCCATAGAGAAAGGCATTTTGTTTTGAAGAAAATTATTTACTTTTGTAGGTAACATTCCCTTTAGCGCATCATCAAAAGAAAAATATGCTTTATCATACTAAAGAATTAACATTTACCGTTCGCCCTGATGACATTATAGAAATAAACACTTTTGAAACATTTAAAGGTGCTTATAGTTTAGAAGCTGTTGAAGAAAATTTAGCTGCTCTAGAAAAAGCAATTGCAGGAAAAGCAAGAGCCACCCTAATCCACTTTCCTGATGTTTATGTAAAAAAAGAAGTGTTAAAAAAATATGCTAACTCAGATTTGCATACTACTGCCAGTGCCTTGTTAGCCAAGTCTTTTGGTTCTAAATTAGTTGGGAATTTATTTTTATCTTTGAGTGGAAGATTTAACGAAAAACTAAAAAAACGTCCTACTAAAGTTTTTACAGATAAAGAAACTGCCGTTGAGTGGTTATTAGAACATCTTGCCAACGCAAGATAGAGCAATCTTCTTTTTTATTATAAGGCTCCTTTCTAACTTTGGAAATACTTTATGGAAGAAATTGTTTAAAAATGGGCTAATATGCTAAATGAGTACTGTTTTCAACTCACCCCTACTTTTAAACAACTTCGAAGCAATAATGCTGTCCTACGAAATTCTAAAAGCTAAGAAATGCAATACAAAACAAAAGAGCTTAACATCATTTCACACCCTAATAACATTCTTGAAATTTCATCCTCTGAGGAAAGTCAAGGTCGTTTTACTTTAGAAGAAGTAGAAAACAATTTGGCTATGATAAAAAAAGCTGCTGACAATCGAAACGTTGCTACACTAGTGCATGTATCCAGTACTTATGTGCCAAAAGCAGTCTTAAAAAAATATAGTGATTTAGATTATGTTATCTTTACTGGTCTGATTGTTAATTCTTATGCCTCAAAATTGATTGGTAATCTTTTCCTAAGCATAATCTTGCGTTTAAATTCTAGACAAGTACCCACTAAGCTTTTTACAGATAAAGAAACAGCCATTGAATGGTTAACAGAACAATTAAAAAAACAAGAATAAATTTCAATAAAGCCTTCTAGTTCTAATAAATCTCAAAAAAAGTCAATTCTTGCACGACAAATCGAACTAATATTGCTATTTTTGTGTACGATATTAAGAATAATCGTTTAGGAAATTCTTCATTTCCAACAAATCACAAAGCTCTTTTCATGGAAACTTCTAAAATTACGATTGCTGTTGATGGTTTTGCAGCCTGCGGTAAAAGTACACTAGCTAAAGCATTGGCTAAAGAATTGGGATATGTTTATGTTGATTCTGGTGCGATGTATCGTGCTGTTACACTTTACTTTTTAGATCATAATATAGACATCGAAAATGCAGCTTCTGTAGATGAGGCATTAAAAAACATTAATATTCATTTTGAAAATGTCGATGGTCAAAATCAAGCTTTTTTAAATGGGAAAAACGTAGAAGACGCCATACGAAGTATGCGCGTTTCTAGCTTTGTCAGTCCTGTTGCTACCATCTCTATTGTACGTAAAGCTATGGTAGCCCTTCAACAAGAGATGGGTGCCAAAGGGGGCATTGCAATGGACGGACGAGACATTGGAACTGTTGTTTTCAAGGAGGCTGAACTCAAACTTTTCTTGACGGCATCTATCGAAGAACGTACTCGTAGAAGATTGGCTGAATGGGAAGGAAAAGGCATCACTGATATCTCTTCTGAGGAAGTAGAAAAAAACTTGCGTACTCGTGATCACATTGATTCTACTAGAGCAGACAGCCCACTTTGCCAAGCTGAAGATGCCATTGAAATTGATAACAGCTTATTAACACCAACAGAACAACTAGAATTTGCGTTACAACTTTCAAAAGAAATCATTGAAAAAAAGGCTATCGGATTAGTGATTAACTAATCCAATAGCTTCAATAGAACGACATTATCTTAGAGCTTTTTGGGCTTTTATTCCTTTATAACTTTTATCGTTTTAATGCTTTTTGGGCTTTGTAAGGTTACAAAATACGCTCCCTTATTACCATTCAAACTCAAATCTAAGAATTGTTGTTCTCTATAGTTCTGCGTCCCAATTGTTTGCCCAATCAGATTACGAATAGTCACATTTATCGTAGCGTGACTTTTACCCAAGTCAATCCTAAAATTTTTATTAGTAGGATTTGGGAAGCATTGTAGTTCAACAAATGAATTTTCTAATTCATCCATAGCTGTTCCTAATCCACACGATAAGCTAAAAGACGCAACCGAATCAATATTAGTCCAGTTCGTAGTAGAGTAAGCAACATCATCTACTTCTATACAATTTAGATTGGAGTTGTTCCTAATATCAAATGCTGTAAAATTTGTATTGTTTCCATTTTTTACGTTCAAATCTACCAGAGCATTATCAATGCATTCCAAATGAGTTAATAAAGAGCAATTACTCACATCCAATCCCGCAATTAGATTACTACTAACGTTCAAATAAGTTAATGCTGTGTTATTACTAACATCTAAGACGGTCATTTGATTACTAAACGTACGCAATTCCACTAATGCAGTATTGTTACTAATATCTAGTGCTGTCAGTTGATTGAAACCTACATTCAAATTTGTCAAAGCTACATTTGTGCTTAGATCCAATGTCGTTAAACCATTAAAACTAATATCTAATCCTGTTATTCCTGTAAATACTTCGATTCCAGTAAGATCAGTAATGTATACTAAAAACGACGGTTGAATTGTTCCAGTAAACGCTTGTGCTTCCGTTATTTGTATCTCATTGTCCCCATTCGTATTGATAGTAGGCTCGCCTATTAGATAGTTTTTAAAATCTGTATCAGGAATATTGACAACTTGCGCATTAAGCAATCCAGTATTAAGAAATACAATTACAGAAAACAGTGAAAATAAATTATTCATTTTTTGATAGATTAATAAGTTGATAAATTTAGATTTTCGAATTACTTGCAAGCTATTCTATCAACAAATGTAAGCTAAGAGTAAGGCAGTCAAAACAACAAAAAATATTTTTTGTTTGCAATTTACACTTATCAAAGGTCTATACAATACTAACTATCAATCCATTATTTTTACTTTTTGTTTATCATAGTAAATAATTACTCCTAAAAAATCCCCGTATCCAAACCATCTAAACTAGTTGAATTTTTATCCTTCCAATAATTTCGAATTTTATCTTTTCCCTGTTTTTTTGCCCAAGATTTCAAAATAGTTCGTTCCTCCTTAAAATCCATTAGAGGAACCGCATAACCACAAGAAGTTTGGACCAAATCAATTTCTAAGACAATAATTTGGCGGGCACCAGCATCTACTGGAAACAAATCTATATGAGTTTGAAAAACAGCATCTCTCTCATGATAAACCTTTGCCTGTCCATACAAACGCAAGATAAGTGGCTTACCTTCAAAAGCACAGAACATAATAGTCATTCGGTCACTTTCTAGCAAATGCGTTGCTGTTTCATTACCGCTACCTGTTAAATTAAGCCAAACAATACGATTTTCATTAATGACCCGAAAGGTATCCATTCCCTTTGGAGACACATTGACACGCCCTTCTTGCATCGCTGTCCCTACAAAAAACAACTTTTGACGTTCAATAAATGCGGTTAAATCTTCGTTTAATCCTTCTAACTGTTTTGCCATTTTATTATTTTTTAAATTCTTAAACTTCCCTTTTTTTATCAGAAACAAGTTCAATATCTAAATTTTTTGCTGCATTTTTAACCAAGGTTATAGACTCTTTTGTTTCTATATTAAAAGACGTTTCCAAATCTAATAAAGTTCGATTGAACTTTGCTTTCTTTAAGAGCATTTCATCTGCCAGTTTCATTAATTTCAGAGTAGTACTCTGCTCTATAACTTTGAGTTGATTGACCGCATTATCTTCAATAGCTTCTAATTGTTCTATATAATTTTTAATAGAAAAATCTAAGCGTTTTTTCTGATTGATAAACTCTAATTGAACCACTTCTTTTTCTCTTTGAATTGCCTCAATAATCAGTTGTCTTTCTTTTACAAAATGGACTTCTTCTTTTTCTTTTTCCAATACTTTTTGTCCTTCCTTCTTTTTGTTAATTCGATCCAATTTTTGATAATGCGCTTTTTCTAAATGCTCCCATTGAGGTTGATAAAAGGCATCAATAGCCTTAATTTTTTGAGTATAATTCTCTTCTAAATCCTGTGCTTGTGCAGGTAAATAATTCTGTTTCAAAAAAGTTTGTTTTCTTGCTACATTCTTCCCTACAAAAGCCTTCCAAAGCGGCTGTTCAGTTTTAGTTTGATTAATTTTAAAGCCTTGTTTTCTATGTCGTTTTTTTAATTGATGACAAGTATCAAAATAAGCAATTTGGCAAGCCTGCCATTCTTCTTTTATAGCTCTTATTTTTTGTTGATAATTAGTAGATTTTTTTGCATGTAATTTGCCTTTAGATTCATGGACTTCAAAAAGTACTTGGATTTTTTGCAGAAAGAAAGATTGCCATTTTGGAGGCACCTTTTCTTCTAGAAATAATTCTTGAACCACTTCTGAGCATTCTACCTTAGCTTTAAAGAAAGGTTGCATTCGGTTCCAAAGACCTTTTATTGAAAGTAAACTATACTGCTGTTCTTTTTTTATTCTAATCATAATATTGGGCATAGCTCTTTCAATGCTCTTTTTAAATAAATCTTCAAAAGAACGAGTTAGCCAATATAGTTCTTGCTCCTCTAAACTTGGTTGGTATAAATCTAACTCTGCTTCATCTAATTGAAAATTAAGCGGTTTATCTACCGTCTGTTCATTTCCAAAAACCAAACACCAATCTTCCGCAGAAGGGCGTGCTTCAGGCTTTAAAATTCCATGAACAAAACAGAGGTTAAACAAATACTGAAGAACAGCAGGCAATCTATAAAAAGCTTGATGCAAGGAAGGGATTCTTGCAAAATAGACTTGTTGTTTATTATTATGAACATACAAACCATGCTTTAATTTTTCGCCCAAACCTGTTGCCACTTCATACTTCCCTTTGGTTGTAGCCGCAAAAGGATGAACACCCAACAATATTTTATAAAAAATAACTGCCATGCTAAATGCATCCCAACTAATTGGAAGTGCCTCAGCACTTCGCTTAAGAACATGAAACTCTGGTGGAGCAAATTCTGGAGTTGCCATTGCCGCAGGAAAAAGCATCTGATTACCAGCTACAATCTCAATAGAATCCATATCTACTAAAGAGACCAAACCGTTTGGCTGAATCAGAATATTGTCAGGTTTTAGATCTACCATCACATAATGCCCTGTCTGATGAATATGATACAAGGCAACTGCGATATTGAAGCAAACTTTTTGTCGCAATTCTAAAGCACCTTCTGTTCCTAGTTTAAAACGTTGCCATTTTTTGGATAGATATTTTGGCAATTTTGGGGTTGCCAATATTTCTAATAATTCACCCTCTACTTTCGGCATTAAAAAGCCAACAAAGTTTTGCCCTTGCTCTAATAAAGCTAACGGCCAACTAATTAATTGCTGTTGGGCTTTGTCTTCAAAAAATGGTGGATTTTCAATCAAATAGCGCAACTTATGTTGCCGTTGTTTGGTTCTCTTATTGGTATGATAAATTTTTGCCACTAAATGTTGGTAAATGACTGGTTTAAGTACCTTGTACAAACTCCCCTCTCCTCCTTGAGCAAAAGGAGTGTTTTCTAAACTTAGAATTTCATGAGTGTTTGTATGGCGAACTTTCATTCAAATAGCGATTTTAGTAGTGGTTTTTGTTGCTTTTTGGCAAAGAACGAGAGATTCTAAAAAAAACTAGCCTCCAAGTAATTGACTAATTAATAGAAAATGTACCTTTGTGCCAAGAATCCGTATGAAATCAACTAAAAGTAATCAAAAAAATGGAGATGGCAGTTTTTGTTCTACTTAGTTTCTAAGTAAATAACAGTTCTTACTGCCCTACTATTCACACATAAAACTTACTCAAATTATGAACTACGATGTAATTGTAATTGGATCTGGACCAGGTGGTTATGTTGCGGCTATTCGCGCAGCTCAACTAGGACTTAAAACAGCTGTTGTTGAACGCGAGTCGTTGGGTGGCATTTGTTTGAACTGGGGATGTATACCAACAAAAGCACTGCTAAAAAGTGCACAGGTATTTGAATACATCAATCATGCTTCTGATTATGGTATTGAAACTGCTGATCCAAAAGCAGATTTTGGCGCTATTGTAAAACGTTCTCGTGGCGTAGCAGACAAAATGAGCAAAGGAATCAAGTTTTTGATGGGTAAAAACAAGATTGATGTTTTAATGGGCAATGGAAAGTTGGTTGCAGGCAAAAAAGTAGCTGTTACAGACGACAAAGGCAATACAAAACAATATGGCGCCAAGCACATTATTGTTGCTACAGGTGGACGTGCTCGCCAATTACCTGGGCTTGATATTGATAAAAAGAAAGTGATTGGATACCGTGAAGCAATGGTTCTAAAAGAACTGCCTAAGAAAATGGTGGTTATGGGTTCTGGTGCTATTGGAGTAGAGTTTGCTTACTTTTACAATACTTTAGGTACAGAAGTTACGATTGTAGAATACATGGATAATATTCTACCTAGAGAAGATTTGGATGTTTCTAAAGAAATGAAAAAGATCTTCAAAAAAGCAGGGATGCAACTTAAAACGGGTTCAGCAGTTACCAATGTTGATACCAAAGGAAAAGGATGCAAAGTAACTGTTAAAAATAACAAAACAGGAAAAGAAGAAGTTCTAGAATGTGATGTGGTACTTTCTGCTGTAGGCGTTGTTCCTAATACAGAAAATATTGGTTTAGAAACTTTAGGTGTTAAAACCAACAAACATGGCTTTATTGAGGTGGATGATTTCTACAAAACAAATGTAGAAGGAATTTATGCTATTGGAGATGTTTTGGCAACACAAGCCTTGGCACACGTTGCTAGTGCAGAAGCAATTACTTGTGTCGAAAAGATTGCAGGACATCATCCTGAGGCAATGGATTATAACAACATTCCTGGTTGTACTTATTGTAGCCCTGAAATCGCTTCTGTAGGTATGACAGAAGCTGAAGCTAAAGAAGCTGGCTATGAACTTAGAGTCGGTAAATTCCCTTTCTCTGCTTCTGGAAAAGCTAGTGCAGCGGGTACAAATCACGGCTTTGTAAAGGTAATTTTTGATAAAAAATATGGCGAATTTTTAGGTTGTCACATGGTTGGTGCTAATGTAACCGAAATGGTTGCTGAGATTGTTGTTGCCCGTAAATTGGAAACAACAGGTATGGAAATCGTTAAGTCGGTTCATCCTCATCCAACAATGAGTGAAGCAATTATGGAAGCAGCAGCAGCAGCTTATGATGAGGTAATTCATTTGTAATTTCCTTCAAAATATCGTTCAAGATAAACAACGCTGACTCTTTTTGAGTTGGCGTTTTTTATTGATTCATATTAATACGGAATTAAATAACTCCTTTTTAGTACACTGTAAAATAAATACCTAATAATTTTTAAGCGAGTATTTTTGCGAGCTTTTTCGTCTTGTCCTCGTCTGATAGCTAAGGCTATCAGACTGTGGGAATCCTCAAATCTCACTAAAAATACTCTGTAAAAATGAAAGTTATTTACTTTACAGTGTATTTAGTCCGATGACTTAAACAAGTTCCAAAAACCAGTCTCATGAAATTTATTTTTTCTACTTTTTTAATTTTTTCAATTCTAGCTTGTAACAGTTCTAAAAAGGGGAATAATTCATCTCCTAATAAAGGCTTGGAGTCCAATCTTTCCAAAATATTTTCAAGAGGAAAAGTAACTGCTGACATTATTGGCATTGATCCAGAATTGCTGAAATTAAGTCTACAATTCACAATGGCCATTGCTAAAGATGCTTCATGGTTTTATGAGTATGCCAACCAGTTTCCAAAAGATGAACCAATTCCATATCATGAGAGAATCAATATGGACAAAGAAGCCTTTAAAAAATATCAGGCGATGAAAAATAATACTGAATTCATTTCTACTGGAACAGAAAAAATAAAAATTATTAAACGTAAAGGATTCATTAAATTTAAAAGTTCTGGAAAATTAGACTTACTAAATGAAGTTATCATTTATGTTGATAGTAATTTTGTTCAAATCAAGAACTGTAAATTAAATTTTACTTCTAAAATGTCTATTAAGGATAATAAAAATGCTTTTAAAAGCAAATGGTCTGGGTATAAATTTAATTATGTTCTGCCTATGGATATCATAGGAAAAAGCCCTCAAGAACTGATGCAAGTAGACATGAAGTCTTACACATTCATCGTTGGAAAAATCGAAACTACTGGAAAAACTTTTTTGAATATTGAAGGAAGTGAGAAAAATAAAAATGGCTTTAAACCAGGAGTTAGTATTAGAGTACTTTTCTAAGTTATTTCACGGTAATAAGCATCTTTTTTAGCAGCGGTTCTCACGATATAGAAATATATATTTACTAATTGCTTATTGTTTGATTATCAAACAAATACCACTACTTTTAAATGGGTGTG